>Ga0070658_10003820_pt1 | contig 12342 bp, 7 predicted proteins | sample KBSC13metaG_FD_64664 | JGI IMG/M metagenome (GOLD analysis project Ga0070658, IMG submission 64664) | Corn rhizosphere microbial communities from Kellogg Biological Station, Michigan, USA - KBS C1-3 metaG | ecosystem: Host-associated > Plants > Roots > Rhizosphere > Soil ... | reverse complement strand
CGACGTCTGGGAGCACGCCTACTACCTGAAGTACCAGAACAAGCGCCCGGACTACCTGGCCGCGTGGTGGAACGTCGTCAACTGGGACGAAGTCGCCAAGCGGTTCAATGGCTGAGCCAAATCGACAACGACGGGATCGTGACCGGGTCGAGACAAGCTCGACGCCCTACTGTAAGTAGTGGTTGCGATCACGAAGTAGGAAGTCGTTAACGAGCAAAGGCGGGAGGTCATCCTCCCGCCTTTGCTTATGTCTGACGCCGGGCGTCGACTTACATGTGCATCTTGCCCATCTTGTGGCCCATCTTCATGGCGCCCATCTTGTGGGTCATTGGCACTTTGCGGGTATGGGCCTTGACGTGGACGACCTTGCCGGTCTTGGTGACCTTGGTGTAGCTCTTGACGGCGACAACCTTGTGCGCGGGCATCGCGCGCATATGCGCCTTCACATGCACGACTTTGCCGGACTTGGTGACGCGGGTATGCGCGTGGACCATGGTCATCTTCTTGCCTGCGGCCGACGCCGGCGAGGCGGCGAAACTGGAGAACAGGAATGCGGCGGCGCCTACGAGGGCGGCGAGCTTGGAGAGAAACTTCATCTATCGAATCCTTTCTGATGGCGGACTAGTCGCAATAGCGAGGATAACGGCCCGATAGTTCCCAAGTTACGCCGCAAAGAACCCGCGCTCCTCCGTCTTAGTAAATACGGCGCGCTAGATCGTCAGACATAGCCGAGCTAAACGAGATCAGCCTGCTCTCGCCGAACAGTTGCAGGCATTGTGCCAAATACGCTTAGATGTCGAGATGATCGACGATCAGCCATGAGCGAAAACGACTCATCGACCTGTCACGGGGCGACCATTCTATTTGCCGTGGTGCTTGTTGGGCGTGGGTAGTTGAAGACTCGGGAGTGAGGCGAAGTTCTTTCGCATTCAGCGGCCCATTGTTCAAGTTGTCAGTCATGAAGGTCTCCCGCGATTGGCGTTACAGGCCCAATCTGCGATAGAAAATGGTTTTGGCCGTTTCTGCGGCTAGCACGTAGAAGACCATAATGCCGCCCAACACTGCCAGAAACACCGGCGGCAACGGTACGAAGCCGAAGGGGTGAGCCAGCGGCGTATAAGGGAGCAGCAGCACCAGGCCGACAATGGCCAGGGTGGCCCACAAGAGGGGCCTACTCGGGCGGCTCTGATAGAAACGTTTTCTGGTTCGAATGACGAGCACGATTAGCGACGCGGTGGCGACACTCTCGACAAACCACCCCGTCCGAAATTGTGCCGTATCGGCGTGCATAACGAAGAGCAGTACGCCGAAGGTCAGGTAGTCGCACACCGAACTGACCAGGCCGAAGACCACCATGAACCGCCGGATGAACTTGATGTCCCAACGCCGTGGCTTACTGACGGCCTCCGGATCCACGCTGTCGGTTGCGATGGTCATCTCGGGGAAATCGGTCATCAGGTTCGTCAACATCACCTGCATGGGCAGAAGGGGTAGAAACTTCAAGAAGAGCGACGCACCCGCCATGCTGAACATGTTGCCGAAGTTCGCGCTTGTCGCCATGAATACGTACTTGAGCGTGTTGGCGAATGTGACCCGGCCTTCCTTCACACCGCGGGCGAGCACTTCCAGGTCCTTGTCGAGCAGGACAATGTCCGCGGCCTCCTTGGCGACATCGACGGCGTTCGAAACGGAGATGCCGACGTCTGCGGCGTGCAGCGCGGAGGCGTCGTTAATGCCGTCGCCCATGTAGCCGACCACGTGCCCGGCCTGCTTCAGAGCGACAATGATGCTTTCCTTCTGGTTCGGTTCGACCTCCGCGAAGACGTCCACCGTCGGGGCGCGGCGAACCAAGGCTTCCCGGCTCATATGGCGCAGATCGCTCCCGGTTACGATTTGTGGGTCGACCATTCCGGCCAGCTTACTGACTGTCGCCGCGACGAGAGCGTTATCACCGGTAATAAGCTTGAGCGAGACGCCCAGATCGCGAAGAGATTGCAGGGAATGGACGATGCTGGGCTGCAGCGGATCGAACAGAGTCAAGAAGCCGAGGAATGTCATCCCGGATTCGTGTTCCTTACCACTCTTGGTCTCACTCCCCACATCCCGGTAGGCAATTCCGAGAGTTCGGTAACCGGCTTCGCTGAACTTGGCGAACTGCGCCTGGATCGACGGCCGCAAAGGATCGAGCGATACTGTGTCACCTGTCGACGTTTCGGCGTTGGTACATACGTCGAGGATGTTCGAGAGTGCCCCCTTCGTCACCATGATGTGCTGACTGCCGTGCTGGACAAGCACGCTCAGCCGCTTCCGTACGAAGTCATACGGCTCTTCATCGAGCTTCGTGTATTCCGAGATATCGAGCGGTCGGAAGGCGACGATGGCTTCGTCGATCGGGTTGGCGTATCCCGCCTGAAGCTTCGCGTTGAGAAAAGCGAGTAGCAACACCCGCGCGCTGTCGCTTCCGTCGATGCCGGCGGCGGCGTGGAGTTGCACCGTCCCTTCGGTCAACGTGCCCGTTTTGTCGGTGCAGAGTACGTCCATGCTGCCAAAGTTTTCGATCGCCGCGAGCCGCTTAACGATTACCTTCTCCGCTGCCATCTTCTTTGCGCCATGTGCCAGGTTGATGCTGATGATCGCGGGCAAGAGCTGTGGCGTAAGGCCCACCGCTAGCGCGAGCGAAAACAGAAGCGATTCGAGTACCGGACGGTGGAAATAGACGTTTGCGGCGAAGATACCCAGAACGAGCAGAAGCGTCACTTCCATCAACAGATATCCGAAGCTGCGGATACCGTGCTCGAACTCGGTTTCGGGAGGCTTATGCGCGAGCGTCTGCGACACCTTACCGAACTCCGTGTTGCGTCCAACAAAGACTGCGACGGCTTTGCCGGTTCCGCTTACCACGTTCGTTCCCATGAAAAGGCTATTGGACCGCTTCGCGAGCGGCGTATCGACCGCCAATTGCGACACAGACTTCTCAACCGGAAAGGTCTCACCGGTCAGCGCCGCCTCGTTGACGAACAGATCCTTCGACTCCAACAAGAGGCAATCGGCCGGGATGATGTCACCCGCGTTGAACTCGACAACATCGCCGGGGACTACTTCAGCGGTTCGGACTTCAGCGGCGGCGCCATCACGCATGCATGTTGCAGTGATCTGCACCACCACGAGAAGCTTCCGCACGGCATCCGCTGCGCCGCGTTCCTGCCAGAAGCCAAGCAAACCGGATATTACCACGATACTCAGAATGATAACGGCGTCGGCGGTGTCTTTGAGATAGAGGGAAAGGAAAGAAGCGAAGATCAGGATGAGGATGATGGGGCTCTTGAACTGCGCCAGAAGCAGGGCGAGGGTGGCAAGGACCGGATTGGTGGATCCGATCGACGCATTGTCCGTCCGTCGACCTTCAGCCTCCGCTTTCGTCAACCCGGATGCTGAAGTCTTCAGGCGCGAAAGGAGGCTGTCCGTGGAGACGCTCCAGAACGAATCGGTCGGGTCGGTCGGCACGGAATTCATGGTGCTCCTCGGATAGATCGTTCGCTATGGTTGGACTTGATGATCTCCCTTAGGAGTTGGCAGGAACCGGCCTGACGCGTCGATCGGCTGAAGCATCCAGCCGACTGTCACCCATTGCTGCCGGCAGTCGTCAGCGATTCAGATTTCTCGTTCGGTCTTGCGTCAGACCTACGCAATACCGACAAGTCTACCTCGGACGCGTTGGTGATTTGCTCATCAGGATGCTACGCCGAGCAGGCGTACCTGATCGTGCGTAATATTACCCTGACCCTGCCCTCGGCGATCGGAGCAGTCGTAAGTCTGGATTACTTAGGGAGCCCGGGGTGATGTAGGAAGAAATCTCTCGCGTCTTTCAATAGCTCCCCGTCAGTCATCGACTCTCGGTCAACGGTGATAGCGCCGACTATCTTTTTCGCGATGCCGGCGTGGTGAGTTGTCAGATAATCTTGAAAGTGCCCGGTCGCGTTGCTTGCGCCTTTGCTGCTACCCATCAGTAGGATCTCGTTTGCCGCAGTCAGCGACTCGGCGATTTCCTTATAGTAAGCGACATTTTCGGCCCCGCGTGAGGCGGCGTCGGCTCCTTCGGTCTGCTTCAAGCGCTTCAATGCGCCCGAGGGATCATCCGGATGCACATGCTCCGGGATCGATCCCTTCTCATCGGACCTGAATATCGAGGTTTCCTTCTGGCTTACAACGACCACCATCCGCAGTATGCCGTCGGTATTGCCGGTTTCCGGAGTGGATTGATCCTGTGTCGATTTGATTTCGTGCATGGTTTGCATGAGCATTCTTCATTCTTCTTCCACGGGGAAGATCGAGTCGATTCGTATGCGTCGTCGCCCGCCTACGTCGCGGGAAAGCTTTCATTGAGGGCGCCCTGGATTTCCGAGTAAGTCATCTCATAGTTTTCTTCGTAGCCTCGGCGCTCAGCCCACGTCGTCCCGCGTCTCTGGTAGACGGCGACCCGCCCGTCGAGGCTGGCAGGCAGTATGCCCTCGACCTCCAGGCGGACTTCGCGCTTCCGGCCAAACATGTGGTATACGCCGGCTGGGGCAATGTGTCCGGCCAGGAACAGGGCAGGCTCGTTCTCGGGCGGCAAGTCAGTTCTCATCGCAATGGTATTCGCAATCATGTGTGAACCTGGTTCTGCGGCTTGCCAAGGCGAAAGGCCTTGATGTTGGCGACAGTGGTGTCGAGGATTCTTTCTACTGCTTCATGGCTGTCAAAGGCGATGTGTGGCGTGATGACCAGATCCGGGCGCTGCAGAAGCGAACGATTTCGGATCGCCTGCTTAAGACTTTCCTCGGTGGCCTTTGGGTTGAGCAAGAGCTGCTTCTCTTCAGAGAACACCTCCTCGCCTTCAAGCACGTCGAGGCCCGCGCCGGCTAAAATCCCTTGGTCGAGTGCGGAGATCAGCGCCTCCGTGTCTACCAACTCGCCCCGCGCGGTGTTGATGAGTAGAGCGCCGCGCTTGAAATGATCGATGTTGTGCCTGCCTATCAAGTGTTTCGTGGACGGGTTTGCGGGGGCATGGATGGTCACGATATCCGACCGCCGCATCAAGTCCTCCAAAGTGGTATACGTAAAGTCGAAGTGATCCGCCTTGGTCATGTCCTCGACGGGGTCATAGGCCAGTAAATCCATTCCGAATCCCTTTGCGATCCGCATCACATACTCACCAATGTGGCCCACTCCCACCACGCCCAGTGTTTTTCCCTTGACGTCGAAGCCTTCCAGTCCCTCCAGGGAGAAGTTTCCGGCCATTGTGTGAACATATGCCTTGTGCAGATTGCGTGACAGTGACAAAATCAAGGCGAAGGTATGTTCAGCGACCGTGTTCTCGCCGTAAGTCGGCACATTACATACGGGAATCGAACGTGACTCAGCCTCAGGCACGTTAATGTGGTCAAACCCAGTTGATCTCGTGGCGATCATTTTTAGGTGAGGCAGGTTATCAATGACATCCGCGCCCAGATGCGAGTGTACGAAGGGCGATACGATCTCGGCGTCGTGGCCAATCTTATGTGCCTGCTCGCTGGTTGTCAACGTCGCCGGGCTAAAGCGAAGCGTTTCATTCGGCAATTTCTCGCTGAGATACTTTTGCCGGCTGTCGTCGAGTTCGAAAAAGTAGATGCTCATAACTGTATGTCCTGTGTAACAAACTGCGTCAACACCGATGGCTCATATCTAACTTGCCGCTACGGTCGAAGCGCGCCAGATCGATCGGGGTGTCAACACGCTAGAGATGGGAAGAAAGTGGTGGTCAGTCCTCATCGAGCAATGTTGTATTTGTAGTCAACCATCCAAGGATGCGTATTTGCGATTTGATGATCGGGCTATTCCCGGTGTCGAGCCGGTGAGCCTATCGAACCGGTCGATCGATTAGATCGACCGGTTCCATTCGTCATCACCTCTCACAGCGTTGTGCCGAAGGAGACGAAACCGCGGAGTCCATTGATGAGGTGTATAGACAAGGGCCGGTCGCCTCTAAGGCGTACCCGGTTACGTGGAAGTTTATGGGATACGTACTAATCCGGGGGGAAAGCACGGCGGCATCAGAAGACTGGATCAAGCTTCGGAAATCTTACAGGTATGTGTTACCCCAGCCTTACTGGAGGCAAACATCAGCGGGACGATTGTACAGATATGCGGTGATTAACTCGTATTGGGGTGCCGGCTTTAGATGGCGGGTGGAAGAAACCACAGCCACGAATATCGGTCGTTCGATGTGGTAGATAACTGGTACTCAGGCCCCAAAGCAGTGCAGTTACCACATCCACCCCCCGACGGGGAGGCAGAGTTCCTCGTCCCGACCGAAGCGGAAGCGATCCGACGCTTCTGGGCAAACGCCGCTACGTTCCTTGAGTCATTGCCTCCCCATGCACGCAACCCGTCTGTCCGTCTCTTCGACGGTTTTTCTCTGCTCCTCCCGCCCCTCCGGGGAATTGAATTCCGCCTGTGCAACTCCGTCGGCCAGTGGAAATGTGTCTACATAGACAAGACGCTTGATGCGCTCGGGCATCTTATCCGCCACCCCGATTATCACATTCCCCGCGTAACTGTGCCCGTCCAGGATGACGTCGGTGAGGTCCTCGTATTTGAGGACATTGACGACGTCGGCGATGTGTGTGTGTCCAGGTCGACGCCCGGCGTCGCCAGGTGCACGCGGTCACCGAGCCCGGTGAGTGTCACCGGGTAGACGCGATGATGGGCGTCGATGAGGCGGTCGGCGACGTCGCGCCAGGCCCAGCCGCCGAGCCAGAATCCAGGTACCAGTACAAAAGTTGCCATAGTATTTCTCCGCCTTGAGTGTTCCCCGGCGGAGGTGGGTGTCGAAGTTGATTATTTGATAAAGTTGATTTCCGCACAATTTTTGCGGCCCGTTTTTTCAAGTTCTTAGATGGGACCGCTTATTTTGATTTCTCCGAATATATTGTGACACCTGCGAAAAGAGCAACCTCAGTAGTTGCGAACATATGTTCATTATACCACACATGTCAGGGCGAAATGTCGACGGAATAGTTGATATACGGGTGTAACGACAGAGCGTCTTCTTACTAGAGACGTTTACGTAGATACTGTTGAGATTGCATGACCGAGCGGCTGAGAATTGATAAAGCAGCAGATATTGGATCTATCACGTAGATAACTTAGTATATGTCGCTTAAAAAATAAATTATAGATCTTGATATCTATGTAATATTATTCACTAAAATCTTTGTGCATGGCCGCCAAAAATCGCCAGTCCATTCTCTTTACCTTTGAACGGTTGATCGATCTACTAAGGACATCTGAAATGACATCGACCCATATTAATCCCCATGACCATTCACTGGAAGAAAAGCGTCAAGACCTGATCCGATACATTCATTTCAAACTCAGGATTGCAGGCGTTCCGGGATATCACAAAACGGACGTCCCTGGGGAGGTCATCGAAGATCTGAGGCAACGGTATCGGGAGTCCCATGGAAATCTCAGTCCAGCTAGCCGTCGTGTTCAAGACTTTATAGACGACTACTTCCTCGATCTGCCAGTCCCCCATGACGTAAAGCTTCCCGGTATTCAGAAAGCATTCGTATTAGACCGACCCGGGCTTGCCGCGGAACTGTCGGTGCCGGAGGGATCGGATTACTTTGAGTCGGATATCGTTAAGTCGTACCGACTGATTGGCGGACAAGGAGTTATTCACAATCCAAAGAATGACCGGCGGACAACGGACGGCGTGTTCCATATCGCCGAGGGTGGTATGCCGGTGCCGTCGGACAAGCGGATCGTACCCAAGGCAGTCGCCGCGAATTTGCTGCGAGCCGCTCTACATCCACCGAAGGAGCTGCTGAGACTGCCCTTCACAGCGGAACAAGACGAACCCTTTGAATGCTTCGTTTCCCTGCTTACCCGGGCAATCGTCGTACCGGAAGTTGCTGGTTTTTCGAAGCAGCGCAAGACCGAGATTGAGTTCCTAGCCCCCGGTAATCTGATCAGCAATCTGGACTTTATAGAGCGAATTTTTGGCAACTACGGTGATCCACATCTTCTCGTCAATGACATGGCACTGGATGTGGAGGGATGGACTGGCACGAGCGGTTTTGTCATCCTCGCGCCGCATCTCATACATCTGACCAAAAAGGAGCTTGGCCTGCCCCGCTTCGACGAAGCCTCCGTTACACCGCGGCAGAGGCGAGACGGCATGTGCTGGGAGACGGAAGGCGAGTTCTACAACAAGGGCCAGGCCTTCAAACTTGCGATTCGCGATAGTCGCGGCATCATGGTCACCGTCATTGCCGATAACTACTACGGATACTGCAAAAAAGAGGTCAAGACCCAGATAAGCTACGCGGCGAACTTGATCGGTCACGTCGAGGAAGAACATGCAGGAGGAGCAATTGTCTATCCCCGATGGGACCTTGGGAAGACCTTCAACGCGAAGAGGGATCTGCCAAAGGGACGGCGCTACACCTTCGAAGATGCGAAGCGAACGTTGGGAGACCGGATGCGATTCCGTGCCGAAGAGGGATACGGAGTCGATGACGACTGCAGCGACGTCTACTTCTTACCCGAAACCGTCGTCATCGACATGAACGATCAGGAAGTCGTTTGGACGGGTGGCGACATCGTTCACAAACTCCCTCTCGATCCGGCGAAAACATACGTCATGCCGTCCGGATACAAAGTAAATCTGGAAAGGAACGGTGATATCTGGCGCCTTGTCGGAACGGTCCATGAGGGCACATTTTGTCATAAGCCGAGCACGGTATCGGGTGGCGGAAAGTCCGAAATCGCCAAACCCATCTCGGACCAAATTCGCCTCACGCCCTTCTTCGTCTCTAATTTCAAGGATGACATGGAGAGGGTTAGGCAACTTTTGTTTGAATGCGACGAAAAATATACGAATCGCCACCTGTCCGCACCTATCGGCAGGACACGACCGATACTTAGTCAAGACCGTTCACTCGGTTCGGTCATCAACTTACTGACACCCTCCCCGACCAAATATCACGCAGAATATAACGAGTGGCTGGAAACTATCCCTCACTACATCAGGCAGTTTGTCTACATGGTCAAGCGGTTTTACCGTGGTAAAGAGCACGGTCGGGATGGTGCTGAAGAGGACCGTTGGCACGAAGGATTCAGTGTCGATATCGTCAACGACGAGCCGAAAGGCAATATCCTTAAGTACAACAATATTCCCCTTCAGACTGCCTATATGCGGGTCGGATACACTCCCGATGATCAGTGGCGGATGTTTTCTCTGCGCGCCGATTTCGTCCCCTCTGTCAAGCTTCAACAAGAGGACGATATCACGGCATCCGTTGTTGTTCCGGTCGGTATGGCAGGAACACAGAGCCCCAACTACGGATCGGACCATCGGGCCTCCTTCAAGATCGTATCGTCTCAGAATCCCGAGATGCGGCTCTTTCAGCGACCTGACGACGCAATCACCAGAGGATACGACAAGCTGACGGAAGAACATTTGGCTGGCCCAGACAATTTCCTCTCCAATTTTGAGCCGCTGACGCCGGCCGACGCCGTCGAGATGCTCAACCATCCCATCGATCTGTCTGCTTTTACGGAACCCATGCAACGCGTTATTCAGCGGGCAAGTGTCGCGGAACGCGGATATTTCGCCTCCTCCGCAGATCCGCGCGTTGTGGACGACGAAGGAACAAGATCGCAGAACCCCAGGTATCTGCAAACACGACCCGATCTACTTGATTCAAGTCCTTGGAACATTGCCAATGTGGGTGAACATCTCTTCAGGAGGGCGCCGGTAGGCGAACCCATCCCGTACCCGGTGAACGCGATACTCTCGGGTCGCAGGCTAAATCCTCCGGATGAGAAAAAGGGCGTGCGATCCCTTGCTGTGTACAACCCGATACACTACCAGGAGACTCCGGAGTTGTTCATGGAGTTAATCAGCAGTCTCACGGGCAAATCTCCTTCGACCACGGGGGCAGGGTCGGAAGGTGCACTAACAAAGGGCCCATTCAACGCCCTACTGCCGATTGTCGACATCAATAACGCGCTGGTTTCGCATATCCTCACCAATGCCGACTGCTTCATTACCGCCGCCGGCCATGTTGGGCCAAACTTTCGAGTCGACCATGATATCAGTATGGTGATTCCGGAGATTTGGGCAAGGATGGAAGTCCACGAACGACGTCCCGAATATCTCAAAGACCAGCCGTTTCTGGAGAAATGCGAGGACTTTGAACATAACGGCAAACTGGTGTTGGCTAGCCGGCTTGGTTACAGGATCAATGAGGACTTTGTCAGGACCTATTTTGGCACGATCTTCGACGACCCCACTAAGATCTTTACCCGCAACATGCTTCGACCGGAAGAGGATATTGACGGACGAGATGCATTTGCAGATGGAATGGACAATATTGTCGGCACCCAACGGAAAATCGCAAGTCTGTATTTTGAAGACAAGAGCGTCGATCTCGCCTGTCCACCTATACGCGCTCTTTTGCACATCATGCGCGACGGTAAGGACGAGGAAGGTAGACGTATTGAAGACCCAAGTGTTCGCGAGATGTTCACACTCTCGTACCTTCTAGAAGCGCCATGGTATGAGGAACGCCTCAAGGCCCAGCAAGCAGTCGATCGGAAGTTTTGGACCCGTCATCGGGATAATCTCGACGCATATCTGGCTAATCAAATGCTCGGCAGCGACACCCTCAGGAATGAGGTGCAGAGCCGTAAAAACCTTGTCCTTGACAAGCTTGCCAAGATTGATAGCTCAGATTACCTTGATGAGCTGAAAGGCTGTCTTGGAGCGGACCCGAGTGTTCTATAAATCGATGGCGAATAGGACGATAAGTCCCTTATGCAGATAGGCAGATTAAACTTGGCAAATAGTGCACTCCCTATTGGGGTTTCTCTCTTTAACGAATTTGGAAGACGGACCGAGGCCATCGGAAGAGTCACCTTTTCCCACGACGGTCTACTGCTGGCAAGTTCGGCCGCTGATGGTTCCATCACGCTCTGGGACACGGATTCTGGGCAGGAGCGATCGCTGCCCGATGGACACGACAAGGCTGTTACGTCCGTTTGCTTTTCCGTCGACGGCACCATGATCGCCACGGGAAGCAGGGACGCAACGGTAAAGCTGTGGGATCGAGCTGATGAACGATATCTACGTGCGCTTCCCCACTACGGCTGGGTGAAGTCAGTAGAATTCTTCCCCGACGGCCGCATAGCCACGGGCAGCGACGATGTTGTGCGGATCTGGAACGCTCGCACCGGAGCCATCCTGCATAAGCTTCAAAAACAGCACGATTGGATAACGTCGATTGCGATCTCTCGGGATGGCACGCGCCTCGCGAGTGCTACTTCAGGAGGAGAGGTTTGGCTTTGGGACGTGGGCGAGGGCCCGACGAGTGTTGAGTTGATAAAGAAACTCGAAGGTCATTCGTCCGCATGCAATTCCGTTGTGTTTTCGCCCGCGGGAGCGATGCTGGCGAGTGCCGGTAAGGATGGACGAATCTGGCTGTGGGATGCAGGAACCGGCGACGCCATTCAGGGCCTGGAAGGGCACACGGGCGAAGTGCAGCGTCTTGCGTTCTCAAACGACGGGTTCATCCTGGCGTCCAAGAGTTCGGATAGTACCCTGCGACTTTGGAATGTAGATAATCTGAATCAGGAAGCTGTCATAGTGGAGATGCCGTCGATGCCGGACAGTGGCGGATTGGCCTTCCACCCGCATCTTTCCCGCCTGGCCACTGTAAGTACGCAGGCTGAAGACGATCGCGTCGATAGCCGGTTTGTTCTCTTCGATCTAGACACTTCCACGCTGTTCTCACATCAGCGAGAAGCACTCTCATGTGTCAGCGCAAAAATTGTGATTATCGGAAATACTGGTGTTGGGAAGTCCTGCCTTTCCGCAGTCCTCAAAACTGGTAAATATCCTCCAAAAGACGAACACCGTATTACCCATGGCATGCGGTTCTATCGGCTTAAGCCGGAAGACCTTCTGATTGAGCATGTGGCTCCCAACGAGAGGCGCGATATCGTCCTCTGGGATCTGGGGGGGCACCCGGAATACCAGCTCGTGCATCAACTGTTTCTAGACGACACCACTCTCGCCTTGATTGTTATAGACCCGACGACTGGGCAATCTGCTATTGACCAGGCTCAAGCGTACAGTCGTGTTCTTAAAACGACGACAAAGATCCTGGTTCTCTCTCAGATGGACAAATCCATTTCTCATTCCCATGTCGATCGATCGGCAATTCGCCGGCTGTGTGAGAGGTGTGGATTTGCTGATGTTATTGATACGAGCGCCAGGGATGGCTCAGGGATTGAAGACCTGCGTAAGATGATTGC
>Ga0070658_10003819_pt1 | contig 12344 bp, 10 predicted proteins | sample KBSC13metaG_FD_64664 | JGI IMG/M metagenome (GOLD analysis project Ga0070658, IMG submission 64664) | Corn rhizosphere microbial communities from Kellogg Biological Station, Michigan, USA - KBS C1-3 metaG | ecosystem: Host-associated > Plants > Roots > Rhizosphere > Soil ... | reverse complement strand
CCTCGACCTCGTGCCGTTCCGCGGCGCGCAGGACGGCGCCACCGATCGCGTCGAGCTCGAACGACCGCCCCGACTCGATGTCGCGTTGCATCGAGGACTTCATCGCCGCCGGCGCTGCGAGGAGAAACTGCAACGCGTCGTCGTCGGACACGTCGGCCCCGTCCGCCCGAGCCACCGTCGCGACCTCCTGCACGACGTCTCGCAACAGGTCGGCATAGCGGTCCCGAACCACGCCGATCGGCGCCTCGGCGTACGACGTCAGCAAGGCCAGCGGCGCCAACCGCGCCAGCTTCCGCCAGAGCACCTGTCGCTCCCCGTCAACGACGGAGACCGGTGGCCCGGACGCGCGCAACACAGCGGCGAACTCGTCGGCTCCGGCGATCTCGACGTTCGCGAACGGGCTCGTGTGCTCGATGACGCCTGGCGACACCCTGGTGGCCTCTACCGAGATCGTGGCGGCGACCACGTCGGCGCGCGGATAACGATTTCGCAACACCGCAAGGTGGTCCAGACCGTTGAGGAACGGCACGACGACTGCTCCGGACACTGCTGCGGGAGACACCCGCTCCAGCGCGGCGTCGAGACCGGTTGCCTTGACCGTGACGAGGCACGCGTCGACCGGCTTCGCGAGTGACTCGACCGCCCGAGCCGGCACCGTGAAGTCGCCGAAAACCCTGCTGTGCACGGACAATCCGTGGCCGTTCAACGCTGCTGCGGTTGCCGGGGTGGCGACGAATTCGACGTCGTGTCCCGCCCTCGACAACAGGCCGCCGAGCAGGCCGCCGACACCGCCGGGCCCGAGCACGGCGATGTGCCACGACGACGTCACGTCGCTCCTTCCCGCGACACGCGATGAGCCGCTGAGTCTTTATTCCTCTCCCTTTCGAGGAATATCGTCCCGCCACACACCACGACAAGGGGGTCGCAGTGAGTGACTACCAGCTTTCCCGCCGCACGTTCCTCGTCGGCACCGGTCTCGCGGCGGCAGCGCTCGCCGGCTGCGGTGGCAGCTCTGGCGGTGGTGGAGGCGGCACCCCCAAGGCAGGCTCCTCCAGCGGTCCGGCCCCGACCGAGACCTTCGCGGCGCCGGCCTCGAAGCTCAGCGGCAGCCTGAAGATCTTGATGTGGAGCCATTTCGTGCCCCGGCACGACGTGTGGTTCGACAAGTTCGCCAAGGACTGGGGCAAGAAGGTCGGCGTCAACGTCACCGTCGACCACATCAACACGGCGGACATCCCCGCACGCATCGCGTCAGAGATCCAGGCCGGGTCCGGGCACGACCTGATCCAGCACATCTCCGCAATCCCGCAGTACGAGCCGAGCGTCATCGACCTGGCAAACCTCAACCAGGAGGCGGCCAAGCGGTTCGGCAAGCTCACCGACATCTGCACCAAGTCGAGCTACAACCCGCACACGAAGAAGTACTACGCCTACGCGCCCGGCTGGGTGCCCGACCCGGGCGACTACCGCAAGAGCCTGTGGTCGACGGTCAGCATGGCCAACGGCCCGACCACGTGGGACGAGCTGCTGCAGGGCGGCACCGAGATCAAGAAGAAGAAGAACGTCCAGATGGGCATCGGCATGTCCCAGGAGATCGACTCCAACATGGCCGGCCGGGCGATCATGTGGAGCTTCGGCGGCGCCGTGCAGGACGCCAACGCCAACGTGACGCTCAACTCGCCCGAGACCGTCGCGGCGGTCGAGTACATGACCAAGCTCTACAAGCAGACGATGACGCCCGAGGTCTTCAGCTGGACCGCCGCCTCCAACAACCAGGGCCTGGTAGCGGGGCAGCTCTCCTACATCCTCAACTCGATCTCGGCCTATCGAAGCGCGCAGCAGCAGAACCCGCAGGTGGCCGAGGACGTGCTCTTCGTCAAGGCGTTGAAGGGCCCCAAGGACGCGATCGCCGCGTCACACGTCATGTACAACTGGATCGTCCCCAAGTTCTCGAAGTCGGCCGACAACGCTCAGGAGTTCTTGCTCCACTACACCGCCAACTTCCCGTCGGCGACCTACTACTCCGAGCTCTACGACTTCCCCGGCTACGACAACCTCGTGCCGCAGCTCGACGGTTGGCTGTCCAACGATCCCTTCGGGTCGCGGCCGGCCGACAAGCTCACCGTGCTCAAAGACTCGATCTCCTGGACGACCAACCTCGGGCACCCCGGCTATGCCAACACCGCGGTCGGCGAGGTCAATGCGACGTACATCATCCCGAACATGTACGCGCAGGCGGCCCGCGGCGAGAAGTCGGCCCAGCAGGCCGTCGCCGACGCCGACAAGCAGGTGAAGGCCGTCTTCGACAAGTGGCGCACGAAGGGTCTCATCGGCTGACGGCGAGTGCAGGGGAGGAGTTCACGTGGCCGTCGTCGAGACGCGGAATCTGCGGAAGAGCTACGACGGGGGCAAGACCTTCGCCCTGCGCGGCATCGACCTGGCGACCGAGGAGGGCGAGTACGTCGTCCTCCTCGGCCCGTCGGGCTGCGGCAAGACCACCTTGCTGCGGACGATCGCCGGCCTGGAGCAGCCGACCGACGGGGAGGTCGTCATCGGCGGCAACGTCGTCAACGGCCTGCCGCCGCGGGCGCGCGGCATCGCGATGGTGTTCCAGAGCTACGCGCTCTACCCGCACAAGACGGTGTTCGCCAACATCGTCTTCCCGCTGCGCGCGGAAGGCATGCGCAAGCCGGACCGGGAGCGCAAGGCACGGTGGGCGGCCGACCTGCTCAGCATCGGCCACCTGCTCGAACGCAAGCCGCGCCAGCTCTCCGGCGGGGAGCGGCAACGGGTCGCGCTCGCCCGTGCGCTCGTCCGCGACCCGAGCGTCTTCCTGCTCGACGAGCCGCTGTCCAATCTCGACGCCAAGCTGCGCACCAGCGCGCGTGACGAGCTGAAGCGCTTCCAGCAGGAGCTCGGCACCACCACCGTCTACGTCACCCACGACCAGGTTGAGGCGATGGGTCTCGGCGACCGGATCGCTGTCATGTACGACGGGGTCATCCGCCAGGTCGGCCGGCCGGAGCACGTCTACGACGATCCGGCCGACACGTTCGTGGCGACCTTCCTCGGCTCGCCCCCGATGAACCTCGTGCGTCGCGACGGTCATCTGGTCGGTTTCCGGCCCGAGCACCTGTGGCCGGTGGAGGCGGTTCCGGCGGAGCACCGGGTGACGATGCCCCTGAAGGTCGACCGGCTCGAGTACCTCTCCGGAGACCGGCACGTCTACGGCAGCGTCTCCCGCATCGGCGAGGAGACCCGCGTCATCGCCCGGCTGCCGGCCACCGTCGTGACGCCGCTGCATCCCGGTGAGATGCACGAGTTCGCCGTGCACGCCGATCGCCTTCGGTTCTTCGACGCCGAGAGCGGCGAGCGCACCGCACCGGTGCCGGTGGGTGGCTGATCGTGGCCCAGGTCGCCGCACCTCAGGGTCGCGTCACGGGGCGGGCGGCACCGCGCCAGCGTTGGACCGACAAGGAGGGCCTGCTCGCGCAGATCTTCCTGCTGCCGACCGTCGTCTACATCATCGGTCTGGTCGCCGTCCCCTTCTTCCTCGCGATCGCCTACAGCTTCAGCGACGTGACCGCCGGCAACCCCAGCTACAACTGGGTCGGAGCCCGCAACTACATGCGGATCTTCAACGATCCGGTGTTCTGGAAGTCGTTCGAGAACACGCTGATCTTCACCGCGATCTCGATGGTCCTGATCGTGGTCTTCGGCAAGATCCTCGCCAACATCCTCATGGCGAACTTCAAGGGCAAGTGGCTGGTCCGCTTCCTCGTGCTGCTGCCGTGGACGACGCCGGTGTCGCTGTCCGCCGTGTCGTGGCTGTGGCTGCTCGACTCGATCTACAGCCCGATCGACTTCGTCCTGCGCAGTGTCGGGCTGATCAGTGGGCACGAGTACTACCTCGGCCGCCCGCATCTCGCGATGGCCTCGATCATCGCGGTGGAGGTCTGGCGACTGGTGCCGCTCGCGGCTGTCATCATCATGGCCGGGCTCATCGCCATCCCCCAGGAGATCAACGAGCAGGCACAGGTCGACGGCGCCGGATTCTGGCGACGCTTCTTCGAGATCACCGTCCCGATGACGATGCCGGTCATCGCCGTGGCCGGCCTCTTCGGTGCCATCTTCACGGCGACCGACATGACCGTCGTCTACGTGTTGACGCGCGGCGGGCCGAACAACGCCACCCAGGTGCTGTCCAGCTGGGCCTACTTCAAGGGCATCGAGGGCAGCGACATCGCCCAGGGCGCCGCGATCGCGCTGTTCCTCTTCCCGCTGCTGCTCTTCGCCGCGATCGCCATCCTGCGCGCCGTACGCCGGATGGAGGTCTTCTGATGGCCTGGGACCTCACCGGCCAGGGTCAGATCGACGCCTTCCGGCGCAAGGCGGCCCGCCGCCACGTCCTGGCGCGCATCGGGATCTACGCCTTCGCGCTGCTCGCCGTCATCGTCGCAGCCGGGCCCTTCATCTGGTCGGGGATCACCGCGTTCAAGTCGAACGCCGATCTCTACAACGCGGCGAACAACCCGTTCATCTTCAACCAGAACCCGACCCTGGACCACATCAACTTCCTGCTGACGCAGACGTCCTTCCCGACGTTCGTGTGGAACACCTTCTGGGTCGGTGTCCTGGTCGTGCTGATCACGCTCGTGCTCGGCCTGCCCGCCGCCTACAGCCTGGCCCGCCTCGGTGGCCGGTGGACCGGCCCGTTGGCGATCGCCATCTTCTTCGTCTACCTCGTGCCGCCCACCCTGCTGTTCCTGCCGATGACCCGGGTCGTGGTGTTCCTCGGGCTGCAGGACAGCACCTGGTCGTTGGTGGTCATCTACCCGACGATCACGTTGCCGGTGTCGGTCTGGCTGCTCATGGGCTTCCTTCGGGCGATCCCCAAGGACTTGGAGGAGCAGGCGATGGTCGACGGCTACAGCCGCCTGGGCGCCTTCGTGCGCACCGTCGTGCCGCTCTCGGTGCCCGGCGTCGTGGCGGTCGTCGTCTTCGCCTTCACCGTCGTCGCCAGCGAGTTCATCTACGCCCTGGCCTTCATCGCGCCGACGTCGCACAAGGTGCTGAGCACGGGCGTGCCGACGGAGCTCATCCGCGGTGATGTCTTCCAGTGGCAGTCGCTGCAGGCGGCGACCGTCTTGGTCGCGGTGCCGGTCGCTCTCGTGTTCAACTTCTTCTTGAACCGGTTCATCACCGGATTCACGATGGGAGCGGTCAAGGGATGACGGAGCCGTTGCAGGAGCGGGTCGCCGACCGGGTCGCGGGCTGGTTCGCCCAGGCCGACGAGTTCCGCCGGCTTCATCCGCGGCTCATGCGGCGGCTCGTCGACGCCTACCATGCCGGCCAGTCGCTCGACGACTTCTGCGCCGCCCAGGCCAAGGTCTACGCGCCGTTCGACTCCCCGGCCGGGTTGCACCTGCTGCTGACCCGGGCCGGTGCCGCCGTACCGACGCAGGAGGTCGACGAGCTCGCGTCGTTCGCGCTCACGCAGGCGTCGCGGGTGCAGGTGCTGCGTGCCGGCGTCGCCCTGCGGCGGGCACGAGAAAACGGGTGATGCACCCCCCGCATGGATTCACGCCGCGCATCACCCGCCAAGGGTTGATCATGCCGACCGCGAATGTCGGGTGTACGCCGATTTCGTCACCTGTTCCCTCGGCGTTACAAAGACCTAACCCGAGCAGACCCGCGGGTTGAACGACCCGTCGGCCGGTTCCGACAGCGGCACCTGCTGCACGGGCGTCGACGCCGCGGCGGGCTTGGACGCGGACGGGCGGGGCGCGGGCGCCGCCGACCGCACCGTTGCCGGGTGCAGGAACTGCGCGATCACCTGGTGGTCGGCGGACTTCTCCGGCAGCAGCACGTCGCCGAGGTTGCCGTAGTTGTTGGCGATCGATGTCGGCAGCACGTAGGTCTTCAGCTGCGAGGAGTCGAAGTGGCGGTAGTGCGTCCCGAGGCTGATGACGTGGTTGAAGCTCCACGCGTCGTCGATCGTGATAGCGCCGGCGATCGAGGTGAGGAACGCGTTGGCCTTCAACGGGTGCAGCAGCCCGATCGAGTGCGCCTCGTGGATGACCGCCTGCAGGAAGACGCTCTGCCGGTCGATGCGGCCGAAGTCACCGGTCGGGTCGTAGTGCCAGGACCCGTTGCGGAAGTACGAGTAGTGGCGGCTGCGGGCCACCGCGAGCGCCTGCGCACCGTCGAGGTGCTGGCAGCCGGCATGCGTGATGTTCAGGCCGGTGAACTTGTCGCGCGCCGGCGTCGGGAAGTCGAGGTGGATCCCCCCGAGCGCGTTGACCACCTTCTTGAAGCTCTCGAACGTGATGAGCACGTAGTGGTCGATCGGGATGTCGAACTGCTGCTCGATCGTGCGGACCAGCTGGTCCGGACCGTTCTCGAACGCCGTGTTGATGCGGCCCTTGTGGTCGCTGCCGGCGAGCGTCACCAGCAGGTCGCGCGGGATCGTCAGCTCGGTGGCCTGCGACTTGCCCGGCACCAGATGGATGATCTTGATGACGTCGGCGCGCTGGCCTACCACCTGCTGCGCCGAGCCGAACGCCTGCGTGTCGTTGCCCTGCACCGCCCGGCTGTCGCTGCCGACGAGCAGGATGTTCTCGGAGCCCGTCGCGGCGCCGGCACTGTCGCCCAGGGACGGTACGTGCACGGTCTTGATCTGGTCGAAGCGGTAGCGCCCGTAGCCGTAGAGCCCGCCCGCAACCAGCGCGCAGACGGCGACGGCGGCACCGATCCCGAGGAGCAGCCGGCGCGGCCAGCGCCGCCGACCCGAGCCGTCGGACCCACTGCCGGCCCCACTGCGTTCTCCGACCCGTGGGTCCCGCGTGCCCAGACTGCTCATGACCTCTCTGGCGTGCCCGTTCTCCGCGCGTGCATGCTCACTGAATGCCGACGGAAGGACAGCCATGACCACGGCGAACGAGCAGACGGTCCAACGGGTGGGCGCGGAGAGCGTGGATCGGGTGGCCACGGCGCTGGCCGGCGCGTTCTTCGACGACCCGGTGATGTCGTGGCTGGTCCCGCCGGGTGGCGCCGACCGTCACGAACGGCTGAAGAGCCTGTTCGGCGCCGTGACCAGGGGTTACGTGCGGCGGGAGAAGTCCGTCTATGCCGGCCCGGGAGGGGTCGCCGCCGCGTTGTGGGGCCCGCCGGGGTCCTGGAAGATGGCCAACAGCGACATCGCCCGCGAGACACCCGCGCTGGTCAAGGCGTTCGGCCGCAACCTGACCAAGGCGTTGCGCGCGCTCAGCGCCGTCGACGCGAAGCACCCGACCGACCGAGATCACTGGTACCTCGGCTACCTCGGTTGTGAACCCGCGCACCAGGGCCGCGGCATCGGCGCCTCGCTGCTGCGGGTGGTCCTCGACGACTGCGACACCAAGGGCATCCCGGCGTACCTCGAGTCGTCGAACCAGCGCAACCTCACCCTCTACCAGCGCCACGGTTTCGAGATCGTCGAGGAGCTGCCGCTGCCGGGCGGTGGTCCGCCGGTGTGGCGGATGTGGCGTGAGCCTCGCGTGGAGTCAGCCGATCAGTGAGTCTCGCAGGTCGAGGTCGCGGCGCAGCCGGCGTGCCTCGCTCGCGTTGAGCGCCCCGCAGCGGTAGCGGCGGTTGAGCTCGTCCCGTTGCGCCTGCACGAGCTCGCGGCGCAGCCAGTCGTAGTCCTCCCGCCGCCCGCGATGGCGCTCCTCCTCGTCGCCCCCGGCCGCGGCGACCTCGTGCTCGACGAACCGGCGCTCCTGCTCGAAGCGCTCGCGGACCGCGGCGACGATGTCGGGCTCCACCCGCTCGGCCTCCTCGATCTCATCGGCGCGCTTGAGCGCGGCCTCGACCATCGCGAGCTTGGCCTCCCGCTCGTGCGGGCCGCCCGCTCCGGCGCCGGTGAGGCCCAGCGCCCGCACGACGATCGGCAGCGTCACGCCCTCGATGACGAGCGTCGCGAAGATGACGGCGAAGGTCAGGTAGATGATCGTCGCCCGGTCGGAGCCGCCGTCGGACTGTTGCACGGTGATCGGCACTGCGAGTGCGGCGGCCAGCGAGATCGCGCCACGCATCCCGCCCCAGCCGAGCAGCAGCCGCTCCCGCCAGGTCGCCGGTGCGGTCTCCTCGTCGTGGCCGATGGTCCAGACCTTCGGGGGCACGACGAACTGCCAGCCGACGCGTATGCCGATGACGACGGCGCTCACGATCGCGGCCTCGACCACCAGTCGTCCGACCGACCGGCCGTGCTGCGCGGCGACGGCGTCGCGGAACTGCAGGCCGAGGAGCACGAACAGCACCGAGTTGAGCAGGAAGTTGAGCTGGTCCCAGAACGCCCGCGCCTGCAACCTGACCCCGGGCCGGAACAGGCCTTCGGACCGGGTGCCGAGGAACAGCCCGGCCGTGACGGCGGCGAGGACTCCGGAGACGTGCGACCGATCGGCCGGGATGTAGGCGACGAACGGCGTGAACAGCGACAGGGTGATCTCGATGCCGGCGTCATGGACCCGCGTGCGCGCCTGCGCGATGGCGTAGCCGACGACCAGGCCCCACGCGATGCCGCCGGCCACCACCTCGCCGAACCGCAACACCCCGTGCGCCAGCGAGAACGAGCCGGTGATCGAGGCCGAGACCGCGAGGCCGTAGAGCACGAGCGCCACACCGTCGTTGACAAGGCTCTCTCCCTCGAGCACGACCGTGAGCCGGCGGGGGACGCCGAGCCGCTTGAAGACGGCCGTCGCCGCCACCGGATCGGTGGGCGCCACGATCGCGCCGAGAACGAACGCCGCGCCGAGACTCAGTCCGGCCACGACGACGTCGGCGACGAATGCGGTGATGACCGTCGTCGCGAGCACCAGCCCGACGGCGAGCAGCCCGATCGGCAGCCAGTTGGCGCGCAGCGCCCGCGGCGAGGACAGGAAGGCCGCGTAGTAGAGCAGCGGCGGCAGGAAGACGTAGAAGACGACTTCCGGCGCGAGGTGGAACGTCGGGGTACCGGGTACGAAGCTCGCAACCAGCCCGGTGAGCACGAGGAACACCGGGTAGGGCACCTCGACCAGCCGCGACAGCGCGGCGCTGGCGAGCACCGCGATCGCGACGACGAGGCCCAGGACGAACGCCGCGTCGTGCACACCGCCCGCTTTCCCGTTCGCGCTGACCATGAACGCGAGCGGGTGGGCGGAGCGGCAGTGAGCGGAGGCTCCGGGATTTGAACCCGGGATGGGGATTAACCCAAACCGCATTAGCAGTGCGGCGCCATAGACCGGACTAGGCGAAGCCTCCTGGTGCTCCCGAGACTACCAACGGCAGGCGCGTCTCACTCCGCGTGCTGGATCTGCAGCTCACCCTCGGCGTACTGCCGGCGAATGACCTTCTTGTCGAACTTGCCGACGCTGGTCCGCGGCACCGCCTCGATCACCGTCCACCGCTCGGGCAGCCACCACTTCGCCACCCGCTCGGACAGCCAGACCCGCAGCTCGCCGACCGTTGTCGCGGTGCCCTCCTTCAGCACCACGGCGGCGAGCGGGCGCTCCTGCCAACGGTCGTCGGGCACGCCGACGACTGCCGCCTCGACCACGTCGGGGTGGCCGGCCAGGGTGTTCTCGAGCTCGACCGACGAGATCCACTCGCCGCCGGACTTGATGACGTCCTTGGCCCGGTCGGTCAGCGTGATGTAGCCCATCGCGTCGAGGGTGCCCACGTCGCCGGTGCGCAGCCAGCCGTCGTCGAACTTCTCCGGGTCGTCGACCTTGTAGTAGGAGCCGGTGACCCAGGAACCGCGCACCTCGAGCTCGCCGACCGCCTTGCCGTCAGCCGGCAGCACGTTGCCGAGGTCGTCGACGATCCGGCCCTCGACGCCGCAGACGATCCGGCCCTGCGTGGCGCGGTAGTCCATCGCCGCCTCGTCGGGAACCGACTTCGGCGGCCGGGCGACGGAGGCCAGCGGTGACGTCTCGGTCATGCCCCAGGCCTGGATGATCGAGATGCCGAAGTCGCTCTCGAACGCCTCCATGAGACCGCGCGGCACCGCTGATCCGCCGCAGATGATCTGCCGGAGCGACGAGATGTCGTGGCCCGCGTTGGCGCGCAGGAAGTGCAGGATGTCGTTCCAGATCGTCGGCACGGCCCCGGAGAAGGTCGGCTTCTCCATCTCGATCAGGCGGACCAACGGCTCTGCCTGCAGGAACCGGTCCGGCATGACCAGGTCGCTGCCCGCCATCAGCGCGGCGTAGGGCAGCCCCCACGAGTTGGCGTGAAACATCGGCACGATCGGCAGGATCCGGTCGCTCGCCGACAGCCCGAGGGCGTTGGGCGAGCAGGCGGCCAGCGAGTGCAGGTAGTTGGACCGGTGGCTGTAGACGACGCCTTTCGGGTGGCCGGTCGTGCCGCTCGTGTAGCACATCGCGGCGGCGTCGCGCTCGTCGACGTCGGGCCACGCGAAGGCGTCGGACTCGCCCGCGATCAGCTCGTCGTAGCCCACCACCTGCTTGCCCGACTCCGACAGCGCAGCGGTGTCACCGGCGCCGACGACGACCACCGTGTGCACGGTCGACATCTGGCCGAGCATCGGGCCGAGCAGCTGCAGCAGCGTCGCGTCGACGATGACGACCTGGTCCTCGGCGTGGTTGGCGATGTAGACGACCTGCTCGGGGAACAGCCGGATGTTCAGCGTGTGCAGCACCGCGCCCATCGACGGGATCGCGCAGTAGGCCTCGAAGTGCTCCTGGTTGTTCCACTGGAACGTCGCCACCCGCTGGTCGCCGCGGATGCCGAGCCCGCGCAGCGCGTTGGCCAGCTTGCCGGCGCGGGCCCCGATCTCGGCGTACGACGCCTTGCGGGTGCGCTCGCCGTCGAAGGTGACGATCTGCGAGTCGCCGTAGACCGTCGTGCCGTGCCGCATGATCGAGCTGATCGTGAGCGGGACGTCCTGCATCGTGCTGCGCACCGGGTCCTCCAGTCGTTGCGGAGAACCCACATTGTGGCCTGTCGGGTCAATGGTTGCGCAGCGCGTCGATCAGCTGGCCCTTGCTCATCCGGGAGCGGCCGTCGATGCCGACCTCCTTGGCCTTGTCGTAGAGGTCGCCCTTCGTCCAGTCCTCGTAGGAACCGCTGCTGCCGCCCTTGCGGCCGGTCGCCGAGCGACCCCGGCCGGCCGAGGAGTTGGCGATCCGTGCGGCCTTCTCCTTGCTGGCTCCCTCGCGGCGCAGCGCTTGGTACTGCTCCTCGTCCTTGATCGAGCTGTTCGGCATGGCTGACCCTCCTTCGTCAGTTCCGGCGTTCCCGGCCGCTCGCGCGAGCAACCGGGAGGCGGCGGCGCGCACGTGGCCGGTCCGACGCCTTCGGGCGCTGATGTGTTGGTATGGGGCGCGTGCAGGACGAGGGACGCGTGGTCGGCGAGCGCTACCGGCTGGTCGAGCTGATCGGTCAGGGCGCGGTGGCCGACGTGTGGCGCGCCCGCGACACCCGGCTCGCTCGTGACGTGGCGCTGAAGATGTTCCGCGGCGACGCGGCGGCCGAGCTCGGTGACGCGCAGGAGGAGGTGCGCACGCTCGCGCGTCTCGACCACCCCAACCTGGTGGCGGTGCTCGACACCGGCACGGAAGGTGACGGCACCGCGTGGATCGTCACGCAGTACGTCGACGGGGAGTCGCTCGACGCGCTGATCGCCGCCGGCCGGCTGCCGCCGTCCGACGTCGCGTGGTACGGCGCCGAGGTTGCGGCTGCCCTCGGCTACGTGCACGGGCAGGGCCTCGTGCACCGCGACGTGAAGCCCGGCAACGTGCTCGTGGGGCGCAACGGACGGGTCTATCTCACCGACTTCGGTATCGCCCGGATCGTCGACGCGCCGGGCAAGACGGTGGCCAACGTGATGGTCGGCACGCCGGCCTTCCTCGCCCCCGAGCAGGTGGCCGGCGAGCGGGTCGGGCCGCCGGCCGACGTCTACGCGCTCGGCCTGCTGCTGCTCGAGGCGCTGACCGGTCGTCGGGAGTACCCGGGTGGCCCGATGGAGTCGGCGATGGCCCGGCTCAACCGGGAGCCCGAGGTGCCGACGGACCTCTCGCCGACCTGGCGCAACCTGCTGGCGGCGATGACCGCACGCACACCGGGCGAGCGTCCGACCGCGGCCCAGGTCGAGCGCCGGCTGCGCGCGATCGTGGAGGGCGCCGACACGACGATGGTCGCGCCGCTGCCCGTGCCCGGCGCGGCGGCGGGTGCGGCGGGGGTCGCCGCGGCCGACCAGACGGCGTTGCTGCCACCTGTGACCCGGCGGGTCGTGACCGAGGAGCCGATGCCGCGCCGGGGCCCGACACCGGGGCTCATCGCGCTGCTCGTGCTGGTCGCCT
>Ga0070658_10003818_pt1 | contig 12345 bp, 10 predicted proteins | sample KBSC13metaG_FD_64664 | JGI IMG/M metagenome (GOLD analysis project Ga0070658, IMG submission 64664) | Corn rhizosphere microbial communities from Kellogg Biological Station, Michigan, USA - KBS C1-3 metaG | ecosystem: Host-associated > Plants > Roots > Rhizosphere > Soil ... | reverse complement strand
ACCCCGAAGACGGAGGCGAGCGCACCCGCAGGCCGCCACAACTCGCGCAAGGTGCGCGGCGGCTTTCGCTTCGCGTAGTAGGACGCGGCCCAGATCGCGAGCGAGAGCTTCGCGAGCTCCGACGGCTGGAACGCGGCCGGCCCGAGTGAGACCCAGCGGCGCGCGCCGTTGATCGGCGGCCCGATCGCCAGCACCGCCACGAGGGAGCCGAGCGAGATCAGCACGAGCAGCGGCGAGAGCGCCCGCAGCCGGCGGTAGTCCCACCGCTGCGCGAGGATCATGAGCACGATCCCGGCCGCCGCGTAGATGCCCTGGCGCTTCAGGTAGTAGCTCGGGTCGTTGCCGCCGATCGCGGCGGCCGCCGAGGTTGCGCTGTAGACCATGACGAGCCCGAACGCGACGAGCGCGAGCGTGACCATGATGAGCAGCCGAGAGTCGAGCTCGCGCCGTTGCACTGCCGGAAGCTTTCTCCGGCGTGGACCCGACTCCTACGAGGATTGCGAGGCGGCCGGTTGCCTGGCCGCGCGGGCGCGTGGAGCGCGAACGCGGACGTGCTCCGCGAGGAAGTACGAGCCGATCACGAGCGCGGCTGCGACGGCCTGCGCGGCGAGCCCTTCGACCGTCGGGAACGTCGCGAACCAGAGGTTCACGAAGCCCGGGAACGTCACGCCGACCGATGTCGTCGGCAGCCAGCCGGCGAGCTGCAGCTCCTGGATGGTCTCACCCACCATCACGAGCAGCACGAACCCGAGCAGCACGCCGGTCGCGACGAGCATGCGCCGGTACGGCAAGCGCTGCTGGAAGGCGAACGTCGCGATCCCGACGAGCATGGTGAGCCCGACACCGATCGAGACGCCTTCGAGGACCGTGCCCGAGCCGGCCTGGAGGCGAAGGTTCTGCAGGAAGAGGACGACCTCGAAGCCTTCTCGGTACACCGACGTGAACCCGAGGATCGCGAGCCCGGTCAGCGCGCTCAACCCGCCGGTGCCGAGCAGCGCACGGCGGCGGCGGTTGTGCGCGGCGATCCAGCCGGTCCAGTAGACCTTGTGGAAGAACCAGTTCATGACGACGAGCAGCACGGCGACGGCGAGCAGCCCAGTCGCGGCCTGCACGTCGAGGCCGCCGCCGCCGAGCGCGCCGATCACCTCGATCGCGATGAACCACGTCGCCACCGACGCGAGCAGCGCCACCGCCGCGCCCACGGCCACCGGCCTGCGGAGACGGCGATTCGCGCCGACGAAGCTGGCGGTGAACGCGGCGAGCACGAGCACCGCTTCGAGCCCTTCGCGGAACACGAGCAGCGCGCTGTTCGTGACCACCGCGCCGTGCGCGAGGTTGGCCCCCTGCGCGGTCGGGTCGGTGACGCCGTCGGGCGCCGTGATCGCCTTCCAGGCGAGTGCGCCGATCGCGAGCAGCGCGACGACCGACCAGGCGGCCCGGCGGCGGACTCGCCGCCGCTCGAGCAGCTCCTCGACCGTGTCGCAGTGCCGGAACAGCCGCATGTAAGGGGGACCTTACAGCAATCGGGTACGCTCCGCCCCGGTGACGCACGGGAGGAGCCACTGGCAGGGCTCGCGACGCGGGCTCCTCGGCTTGGCGGGCGCGGGCGGCCTGCTGCTTCTCGCGCGCGGGACGCGCGCGTTCGCGCGCAGTGCGCCGGCGTCGCTGCTCGGCAACCTGCGCATCGTGAACGGCGGTCGCCCGTTCGCCGGCGACCGGCCGCTGCTCGCGACCGTCGGCGGCAGGGACCGCACGGCCCGGATCAGCTTCACGCTCGCACGGCGCGCGACGGTGACGCTCGCGATCCTGCAGACGGGCCAGGGCGCGGCGTCGGAACAGCCGACGAAGGGCGCCGAGGGAACCCTCCGAACGTCGCACGGCGTCTTCGACGCAGGGCACCACACGCTCGATTGGACCCCTGCGACGACGCTCGCGCCGCGCACCTACATCGCGCGCATCTCGGCCCGTTCGCTCGACGGCAGAGTCGAGACGAAGCAGGCGGTCGTGCGGCTGCTCGGCATCGACGCGGCGTTCTCCGAGCGCAGCGCTGCGCCGGGAACCGAGGCGACGCTCGTCGTGCGCACGGACGCGAGCGGGCTCACGGTACAGATGCTCCGCAGCGGTCCCGAGACCGTGCCGACGTACGCGAACAACGTGATCAACGGCCTCGCTGTCGGCGCGCCGGTCCACGTCGACTGGTCACAGAACGGCAGCGCCCCCGCGGCGATCACCGTCCCGGTCGGCATTGACTGGCCGAGCGGCGTCTACGCCGCGCAGATCACGGGTGACGACGGACGCCGCGGCTTTGCGCCGCTCGTCGTGCGGCCGACGGCTCCGCAGGCACGCGTCGCGGTGGTGATGCCGACGAGCACGTGGGCCGCCTACAACTTCTACGACGCGGACGGCGACGGCTGGGGCGACACGTGGTACGCGCGCTGGAAGACGAACGACGTCGACCTCACCCGCCCTCACTCGACCTACGGCGTGCCCTACCGGTACCGCAGCTACGACCTCGGCTTCCAGCACTGGCTCGCGCAGACCGGCAAGCGTGCCGACATCATGAGCGACGAGGACCTCGAGCTCTTCGCGACGCCGACCGACCTGCGCGGCGCGTACGACCTGCTCGTGTTCCCAGGGCACACCGAGTACGTCACCGGACGCGTGTACGACCTCGTCGAGGGGTTTCGCGACAAGGGCGGCAACTTGATGTTCCTCGCTGCGAACAACTTCTTCCGCAAGGTCACGCGCAAGGACCAGCGCCAGACGCTCGTCGACGAATGGCGCGATCTCGGCCGTCCCGAGGCGGCGCTGCTCGGCAACCAGTACATCGCCTCGGACCGGGGCCAGCGCCGCGCGCCGTTCACGGTCGTCGGCGCCGACGTCGCTCCGTGGGTGTTCGACGGCACCGGCCTCGCGAACGGCGCGACGTTCGGCCTCTACGGCATCGAGATCGACGCGCGCTCGACCGCGTCGCCCACCTCCACGCAGGTGCTCGCCAGCATCCCCGACCTGTTCGGGCCGGGCCGCACCGCCGAGATGACCTACTACGAGCACTGGAGCGGCGCCAAGGTGTTCAGCGCGGGCGCGCTCGACTTCGGCGGTCAGATGCTCCTGTGGCCGCAGACCGAGCGGATCGTCGAGAACGTCTGGAACCGCCTCAGCTGAGCTTGGTGCGCTTCAGTGCCGGGCGAGGCGCCGGAACGCGTCCCCGCGCTCCTCGAAGTTCGCGAACTGGTCGTAGCTCGCGCACGCCGGGCTGAGCAGGATCACGTCGCCCGGCCCGGCCAGCTCTTCCGCATGCGCGACGGCCGCCGCGAGCGTGCCGTCGACGTCACCGGAGACGACCTCGCCGATCCGCGGCCCCTCGGCCCCGATCAGGTGGACCGAGCGGACGTTCGGCCCGATCGCCGCCGCGAGCGGCGAGAAGTCCTCACCCTTCGGCGAGCCGCCGAGGATCAGGTGGACGGCCTCCCCGGCATAGGCGGCGAGACCGCGCAGGGCGGCAGCCACGTTCGTCGCCTTGCTGTCGTTCACGTAGCGGATGCCGTCGTGCTCGGCGACGAGCTCGAGCCGGTGCGGGATGCCCGGGAACGTCCGCAGAGCCTCGGCGATCGCGTCGTCGTCGATCCCGGCCGCCCGCGCCGCGGCCGTCGCGGCAGCGGCGTTCTCGCGGTTGTGCGCGCCGCGGATCAGGGGCTCCACCGGCAGGGGGTCGTCCGCCGAGAACTCGATCCCATCGAGCCCGAGCCCGCGCGGTACGACCTTCGCGCGCGCGCGTTCGAAGATGCGGAGCTTCGCGTCGCGGTACTCGTCGAAGCTCGAATAGCGGTCGAGGTGGTCGGGCTCCAGGTTGAGCAGGACGGCGACGTCGCAGGCAAGCTCGTGCACGTCCTCGAGCTGGAACGACGACAGCTCGCAGACGACCCAGTCGGCGCGCTCGATCGAGGTGAGGGCGACGCCGATGTTGCCGGCGACCGCGACGTCGCGGCCGGCCGCTGCGAAGATCGCGCCGAGAAGCGCCGTCGTCGTCGACTTGCCGTTGGTGCCCGTGACGCCGACGAGCTTCGTCCCCGCCGGGGCGAGCCGGCGGTAGCCGAGCTCGACCTCGGACCACACCGGGATGCCGCGCTCGCGCGCGGCGACGACCAGCGGGCGATCGCCCGGTACACCCGGCGACTTGACGAGCACGTCGATGCCTTCGAGGAGCGAGAGATCATCCTCGTTGCCGAGCTTCTCGTCGACGAGCACTGCATCAGTGAGCCGACCCGTAACGGCGCGGCCCGAGCGTGCGGCGCCGTACATGAGGATCTTCATACGCCTCGGAACTGCAAGAAGTACTTGTAGAAGAGCGCGAAGCCGGCGGCGCAGAGGATCGCCGTGACGATCCAGAAGCGCACCATGATCTTCGTCTCCGACCACGCCTTCATCTCGAAGTGATGCTGCAGCGGCGCCATCAGGAAGATGCGTCTGCCCCAGTACTTGAAGCTCGCCACCTGCAGGATCACCGAGAGCGACGTGGTCGCGAAGATCCCACCCACGAGGAGCAACAGCAGCTCGACCTTCATCATGATCGCCATCGCGGCAATCGCACCTCCCAACGCGAACGCACCGGTGTCACCCATGAACACCTCGGCCGGGTGCGCGTTGAACCACAGGAAGCCGATCGCTGCGCCGATCAGCGCCGCGCCGATGAACGCCACGTCGAGCCGGTTTTGGACCCGCCCATGCGTGGGCGTTGCCGAGCGGATGAAGATCGTGACCGCCATCGCGGTCAACGTCGCGAGCGCGATGATCGACGTCCCGGCGGCGAGCCCGTCGACGCCGTCCGTCAGGTTCACGCCGTTCACGGCGCCGGCGATGATCAGGAACAGCAGCCCGTACCACACCGGCCCGAGCGGGATCGAGAAGTCCGCGACCGGCACGTAGACGTGGTGCGAGAGGTGCTGGTGGTGCGCCGCCATGCCGACCGCGGCGGTGATCCCGAGCAGCATCAACATCTTCCAGCGCCCGCGTAGGCCGAGCGAGCGCTTGTGGCGGAGCTTGATGAAGTCGTCGAGGAAGCCGATCACGCCGCACGCGACGGCAGTGCCGAACACCGTCAGCGCCGGGAGCGTGAAGTCCGAGAGCGGCAGGAACGCGATCGTCGCGGCGAGGAGGATCAGCAGGCCGCCCATCGTCGGCGTGCCCTGCTTCGCGAAGTGCGTCTGCGGGCCCTCCTCGCGGATGTGCTGCCCGAACTCGTTCTTCCGCAGGAACCCGATGAACGTCGGGCCGCTGAGGATCGCGATGATCATCGCCACGACCGCAGCCACGAGCACACGTGCCACTACTCGAAGTTCTCCGCGACGACCTCGAGTCCCACCGACCGCGACCCCTTCACCAGCACCACGTCGCCGGGGTGCAGCGCTGCACGGAGCCGGTCGACGGCGCCGGCCGCATCCGCCACCCACTCGCCGCCGTATGCCCGGGCGAGCCCGCCCACGGCGATCACGTGCTCGATCCCGAGCTCGCGCACGAGCGCGCCGATCTCCGCGTGATACGCGGGCGCTCTGTCTCCGAGCTCCGCCATCTCGCCGAGCACGGCGACGCGCCGGCGGCCGCTCGCCCGCTCGCTCAGATGCTCGAGCGCGGCGCGCATCGAGACCGGGTTCGCGTTGTAGCAGTCGTTCAGCAGCAGGCCGCCGCCCGAGAGCTCACGCTCCTCTTCGCGCAGCCTCGAGAACTCGACGTGCAGCTCGTGGTCCGGCAGCGGGACCCCGAGGTGCCGGGCCGCGGCGGCCGCGAAGCGCGTGTTCGCGAGCTGGTGCCTCGCCGAGTAGCTCGTCGAGAACGGGAGCGGCGCGTCGGGATCGACCCGCTCGAAGGTGATGTCGGCGCGGTCGAGGTGCGGCTCGAGCAGCGGCTCGTTCGGGATGACCGCAACGCCGCCCGGCGGCAACGCGGCGATCAGCTCCGATTTCGCCTTCGCGACGTTCTCGATCGTCTCGACGAGCTCGAGGTGCACCGGCCCGACATTGGTGATCACCGCGATGTCCGGCCTCGCGAACGACGCGAGGTATGCAATCTGCCCGAGCCCGCGCATTCCGAGCTCGGCGATGCAGATCTCGGTGTCCGGCTCGAGGCGCGCGAGCGTCAGCGGGACGCCGAGCTCGTTGTTGTAGTTGCCCTCGTTCGCAATCGTCTTCGCGCGCGGCGCGCACATCGCGTACAGGATGTCCTTCGTCGACGTCTTGCCGGTCGACCCCGTGATCGCGACCACTTTCGCCTTCGAGCGGTCGCGCACGGCTCCCGCGACGGCGGCGAGTGCCGCGTGCGCGTCGGCGGGAACGAGCGCCGCGGCCGCACCCCGCGCGAGCGCATGCTCGACGAAGTCCTCCCCGCCGCCGACCGCGACGAACAGATCTCCCTCGGCGATGCGCCGTGAATCGATCTGCAGGCCGGTCACGGCGTCCGCCCAGGGCCGCGCGAACAAGCGCCCGAGCGGTTCGATCAGGTCGAGCTCGAGCGGGATCATCGGGTGCTCAGCACCTCGCGCGCGATCGCGCGATCGTCGAACGGCACGAACTGCCCGCCGATCTCCATCTCGGTGTCGGCGCCCTTGCCGGCGATCACGACGACGTCGCCGGCGCCCGCGTCGGCGAGCGCCTGCTCGATCGCCGCACGCCGGTCGACGACGATCTCCAACCGGCCGGCGGCGACTTCTTCCGCGATCGCCTGCGGATCCTCACTGCGCGGGTTGTCGGTCGTGACGATCGCGCGGTCGGCCCGCTCGGCGGCGACACGCCCCATCAGCGGCCGCTTGTCGCGATCGCGATCGCCGCCCGCGCCGAAGACGACGGTCAGCCGGCCGGGGCCGAGCTCGCGCGCTGCGCGCAGCACGTTGTCGAGCGAGTGGGGTGTGTGGGCGTAGTCGACGATCACGCTGAACGGCTGCCCCGCCTCGACAGACTCGAAGCGGCCCGGCACACCGGGAACCGACTCGACACCCTGCCGGACCGCAGCAGGGTCGATGCCGAGCACGCGCGCCGCAGCGACGGCACCGGCTGCGTTCTCGCGGTTGAACCGGCCGCGCAGCCGCAACTCGGCGCCGAGGTCGTCGCCGCCCGAGAACGAGATCGCGCCGGGCAGCTCAGCTGCGAGACGCCGCCCCCACTCGTCGTCGACGTTCACCACCGCCGCGTCGGCCTGGTCGAACAGCACGCGCTTGGCCGCGAAGTAGGCCTCCATCGACCCGTGGAAGTCGAGGTGATCCTGCGTCAGGTTCGTGAACACGAGCACACGAAAGCGCGTGCCGGCGAGACGCCCCTGTGCGCCGCCGATCGACGTCGCCTCCATCGCACACGAACGGTCGCCGGAATCGAGCATCTCGCGCAGCAGGCGCTGGAGGTCGATCGCCTCGGGCGTGTTGAGGCCGATCGGCCGCTCCTCCCCGCCGACGACCCGGCGGATGTTCGTGAGCAGCGCCGGCCGACGACCGGCGGCCTCGAGAATCGCGTGCAGCAGGAACGCCGTCGTCGTCTTCCCGTTCGTCCCGGTCACCGCGGCGATCTCGAGCGTGTCGGACGGCCGGCCGAAGAAGTCGGCGGCGGCCGGCCCCATCGCGGCGCGCACGCTCGGGACGATCAGCTGCGGCACGTCCAGATCGTCCAGCCGGCGCTCGACGACGAGCCCGACGGCTCCCCGGTCGACCGCCTCGGCCGCGAAGTCGTGGCCGTCCGCCGTCTTGCCGGGGATGCAGAAGAAGAGCGCTCCCGGCGTGACGGCCCGCGCGTCGTAGGCCAGGTCGGTGACCTCGACCCCGAAAACGCTCAGATCCATCGCCGGGACCCTAGCGCCCGCCCCGCAGGTGCTCCTCGATCGCCTCGCGGACGATCAGCGGGAACTCGTACTCGATCTGGAGCCTCCAGCCCTCCGGCACGTAGCCGCTGAAGATGCCGAGCTCCCAGTCGGTCGAGGCGACGAGGTACTCCCGGCCCGCCTCGGGCGTCGCCCCGACGAGCTCGAGCCGCCCGCGCGGTCGCCCGCGGAGGGGACGCGGCGTGCCGCGCTGGAACTCGGCGTCGTTCCCGCGCTCGAGGAGCTCGATCAGCTGGTCGCCTGTCATGCGCGTCAGGCCGGGGTTCGCCGCCGACTCCGACGCGTGCCAGAGCGCGCCGCGCGTGACGCGTCCGGCGGGCAGCACCTCGAGCGTCTGGCCCTCGCTGAAGATCCCGATGTCGGCGCCGGCACGACGGCGCAGGATCTCCGCGATCGCGCGGGCGTCGAGCGGCTCGTCGAGCGAGCCGAGCGGCTCGGCCAGCAGCCCCTCGATCTCCGTCTCGACCGCCGCCGCCTCGGCGAGCACTCCCGGGTACGGCTCGGTGTCGTCCGGCACCGCCTCGACCGAAGCGACGATCCGATCGCCGTCGATCTCGACCCTCCCGATGTGGTCGCCGAAGCACCCAGCCTGCGCGACGAGGATGCGGCCGATCCACTCGCCCTCGGGCAGCAGGTGGTGCGAATGCCCACCGATGATCAGATCGACGTCGTCCTGAAGCTCCGGCGCGATGCGGCGGTCGTCCCACGGCGGATACTCGTGCTCGTAGCCGAGGTGTGAGAGAAGGACGACGAGCTTCGCACCGCACGCACGGAGATCGCGCGCTGCGTCCTTGGCGCTCTCGAGCACGTCGCGGCGGCCGAAGCCCCAGTCGACGTCGCCGATGCGGTCGAACGGATCGGTGATGCCGACGATCCCGACGTCGCCCAGCAGAACCGACGGGACGGGGCCTTCGATGCCCGTGAAGTTCGCGAGCAGCTGGGGGTACGTCGACGCGCGGGCGTGCTCGGTCAAGGACGCAGCTCCGTACCGCAGCCAGCAGGCGTTGCCGACGGTCGCCGCGTCGCAGCGCGCGACCGAGAGCAGGCGGTGCATCGCCGTGCCCTTCGTCAGGTTCGAGAGCCGGTTCGTCGTGTCCTCGACGTCGCCCGCGTCCAGGTAGAGCACCGTGTGGTCGGAGCGCGCCTTCTCGCGCGCGACGAGCGTCGCGATCTGCGCGAGCCGGTCCTGATGACCGTGGATGTCGTTCGTATGGAGGATCGTGAGGCGCAACAGTTACTGCGTCGGCGCAACGCGGTGGTCCGGCGCGACGCCAAGGTGCTGCAGGTCGAACTTCGCGATCTCCGCGAACGCCGGTGCGGCAACCGTGCCGCCGAAGATCCCGCGCGTCGGCTCGTTCACGACGACGAGCACCAGGAGCCGCGGCTTCTTGACGGGCACCATGCCGACGAACGACGCGACGTACTTCCCGGTCGTGTAGCCGTGCGGCCCCGGAACCTGCGCGGTCCCGGTCTTGCCGGCGACGGTGTAACCGGGGATCGCGGCCGCGTTGCCGGTCGCGCCGTGCTCGTCGACGACGCCCGTCAGCATCTTCTTCAGCACCTCGTCGATCTTCGGCGAGACGATCCGACGGCGCTCGTGGTCGTTGTACAGCTGGCCGCCGACGCGCTCGACGAGATGCGGCTGCACCCACAGGCCGCCGTTCGCGATCGCTGCGTACGCCGCCGCCAGCTGGATCGGCGTGACGGCGATTCCTTGCCCGATCGGGACGTTGCCGATCGTCGACCCGGACCACTTCTCGAGCGGCAGCACGAAGCCGGGGCTCTCACCGGGGAAGTCGATGCCGCTGGTCTTGCCGAAGCCGAACTTCTCGATCCAGTTCATCAGCGACACGCGCCCCAGCTTCTCGGCGATCGTCACGGCTCCGACGTTCGACGAGTGCGACAGGATCTCGGAGGTGGTGAGCACCTCGGTCGGCCGGTGCTCCGCGTCGGAGATCGTCCTGTCGGCGACATGGATCGAGTACGGCAGCCGGAACTTGGTGGACGGCGTGACGAGCCCCTGTGAGAGCGCGCCGGCGATCGTGACGAGCTTGAACGTCGAGCCGGGCTCGTACGTATCGGTGACTGCGCGATTCCGCTGGACCGAGTACGGGACGCTGGCGGCCTTGTTCGCGTCGTACACCGGCGCCTGCGCCATCGCGAGGATCGCGCCCGTGCGTGGATCGAGCACGATCGCGCTCGCCGAAGTCGCGCGGAACTGCGTGACCGTGGTGCGGAGCACCGCTTCGGCGTTCGCCTGGATCCGGCTGTCGATCGTCGTGAACAGGTTCTGGCCCTGACGCTCGGGCGTGGAGCTCAGCGTGTCGATCGCCTGCCCGGTCGCGTCGCGGATGATCGTCTGCTTCCCCGCGCGGCCGGAGAGCTTGGCGTTGTACTGGAGCTCGAGCCCGCCCAGTCCCTTGTTGTCGATGCCGGCATAGCCGATCACGGGCGCCGCGACGGTGTTCTGCGGGTAGGCGCGGCGCTCTTCCGGATAGGAGCCGATGCCGGTGAAGTGCTTTGCGAGGAAGGCATTCGCGGCCTTCGGGTCGGCGAAGCGTGCGACGTAGACGAAGCGCGTGTCCTTGCGGAGGAGCTGCGGGTAGAGCTTGTTCGCGTTCGCGCCGAGAAGGTGCTGCGCGGCAAGCGCGACGCTGCGCGCGTCGGTGACCATGTGCGGGTCGGCGTACACGGTGATGTCCTGCTCGCCGATCGCGAGCTGGACGCCGGTGCGATCCAGGATCGAGCCGCGTCCGGCGGGCGTCGTCGTCGTCTCCTCGTGCATGCGCTGCGCCTGCCTGCCGTATGTGGCGGCGTGCACGACCTGCAGCCATGCCGCACGGCCGAGCGCGATCCCGAACACGACGATGAACGTCGCGAGGATCAGGCGGATGCGGCGGTTGGCGCGCCGGTCGGACGTCACTTCTTCGCGAGGTCGACGTACACGTACTCCGACGGATCCCGGTACACGAGCCCGAACTGCTTCTTCGCCGCCGCGGTGATGCGCGGCGTGGAGGTGAGGCGCGAGTACTGCGTCTGGAGTGCGGCATTGTCCGCCATCAGCTTCGACCGCTCGCTGTTTGCGGAGTCGAGGCGCAGGTTGAGCTGGAGGACGGCCACGTTCACGAATACGACGCCTGCGAGGAGAATCCCGCCGATCGCGATCCACAGGATCCCACCGCGTGCCCGCGCCTTCCGGGCGCGGACCCGGGGACGTGCGAGAGGTTGTGTGACGGCGGCCATCAGACCTTCGTCCCCACGCGGAGCCGCGCGGACTGCGCACGCGGGTTGCGGGCGACCTCCGCCGCCGTCGGGCGAACCGCGCGGCGCGGCGTCGCGCGCATCGTCGGCTCCGATCCGCAGACGCAGACCGGGAAGTCCGGCGGGCACGTGCAGCCCTGCTCCTGGCGGCGCAGGAACTGCTTGACGAGCCGATCCTCGAGCGAGTGGAAGGAGATCACGCCGAGCCGTCCGCCTGGACGCAGCATCTCGAGCGCCGCCGGCAGCGCGCGCTCGACCGCACCGAGCTCGTCGTTCACCTCGATGCGGAGCGCCTGGAAGACGCGCTTCGCCGGGTGGCCCTCGCCGAAACGCGCCGGCGCGGGGATCGCGGCCTTGATCACGTCGACGAGGTCGCCGGTCCGCTCGAACCGCTGGTCGCGGCGGCGCTTCGCGATCGCGCGCGCGATCGGCCGCGCGTAGCGCTCCTCCCCGTACCGCTTGAAGATGTCAGCGAGCTCGCGCTCGCTCAGGTCGTTGACCACGTCCGCGGCCGACGTGCCGGCGCCTGGATCCATGCGCATATCGAGCGGCGAGTCGACCGCGTACGAGAAGCCGCGCTCGGGACGGTCGATCTGCATCGAGGACACGCCGAGGTCGAGCAGGACGACATCTGCCTGCACGCCGTTCGACGCGAGGTGCTGCAGCACCGTCGAGAACTCGCCGTGATGCAGTCGCGCCTTCACGCCGTGCTCGCGGCGGAAGCGCTCGAAGAACGGTGCCACGGTCGGGTCGCGATCGATCGCGATCAGGCGCCCGTCGCCGCGCAGCCGCTGCGCGAGCAGGCCGGCATGGCCCCCGGCGCCGAACGTGGCGTCGACGATCGTCTCGCCCGGACGCGGGTCGAGGTTCGACACCACCTCCTCGGCGAGGACGGGGACGTGATCGGTCTCAGTTGGCAAGACGCTCGGCAACATCTTCCGCGCTCCCTTCGACCTCGTGCAGCTGTTGGCGCCACGTGGCGCGATCCCAGATCTCCAGGTGGTCGGACACGCCGGCCACCGTCACCTCGCGCGTGATCCCGGCGGCGTCGAGGAGCGTCGCGGGGATCACGAGCCGGCCCTGCTTGTCGAGCTCGCCGCGGCTCGCGCCGGCGAAGAAATGACGGCGGATCTTGCGCCCGTCGGCCGAGAGCTGGTCGACGGCCTGCAGGCGGTCGGCCATCTCCGCCCAGGCGCCGACGGGCCACGCCAGGAGGCAGCCGTCGAG
>Ga0070658_10003816_pt1 | contig 12346 bp, 5 predicted proteins | sample KBSC13metaG_FD_64664 | JGI IMG/M metagenome (GOLD analysis project Ga0070658, IMG submission 64664) | Corn rhizosphere microbial communities from Kellogg Biological Station, Michigan, USA - KBS C1-3 metaG | ecosystem: Host-associated > Plants > Roots > Rhizosphere > Soil ... | reverse complement strand
GGAAACGGATCAGATAGATGATGTTCTCGATCACCGAGAAACCCGCGCCGATCGCGAATCCGGAGATCACCGCGTCCAGCTTGTAGCCGATGCGGTTGAGGCGGAAGAGGGCGATCATGATCACGGCCTTGATCGCCTCTTCGATCCAAGGTGCCACGAAGCGGCTGTAGTTGTTGAAGCCGATAGGCAGCGTATCGAGGAACCGTCCTGCGACGGGCCACGAGGCGAGGGCGCCTAGCCCGCCGAGAAGCAGCAGCACGAGGATCTCGTGAAGGTTCATCAGCTTGAATGCGTCGAGCCATACGAAGACGCCGAGCAGGAGCAGCACCGGAACGAGGGCGAGGCCCCAATGTGCGGACTCGGCCAACATGGTCACATGATCTTCAAGGACGCCAGCAGCTCTGTCTTGCTGTAATGACCGTCACGCCAACCTCCCGCCGCGCCAACTGAGAACACCATCGGCAAACGCAGCGCGATTGTGAAGTTGAAATCGAGCTGCGCGCCTATGTCGTAATAATGATGACCGCCTCCTTCCGGGGCGTTCGTCGCCATTGCCCCTGCGAAGATGGCGGGCCGAACGAAGCTTAGGTAGACCAATGGGGTTCCGACCTCGGCGAAACGGATTGGCGGAAGATTGACCTCCCCGGTCAGCTTCGCGAAGCGCCGCGCGGCGATTTCGTCGATCGAGAAACCGGGAAAGCTCTCCATCTCGCGGTAGCGCTTCTCCGGTCTCTCATCGACATAGTTGTTGCGGAAGGCCCCGAAATAATAAGCGGCGAGCGGGTTGAGCCGATCGCCCCAGCCGAGGCCGCCGTGCGCATAAATCCAGAATGAGCTGTTGGGCATCGGCAGAGGGACGCCATAATCCACGCCGCCGTAGATCTTCGGGAACGCCTTCCCTGCGATGGGATCCCAGTCGAGGTCCGTGATGGCGCGCCACGCGATGCCCTTTTCATGGTCCACGCCGCCAAGCGCCTTGCGGGTATCAGTATATTTCGCGCCCGCTTCGAACGAGACCACTGTCTTCGGACTTGGAATATTTTGAGCGTTCGGAAGCCGCTCCAAGCCCAGATAGAGAGCGGCGGAACCGAAGAGGTCGAGCTGCCGCGGGGGATCGTAGATCTGAACCTTGTCGTACCTGATCGTCAGGTTGTCGCCGCGAAGGCTGCGCTCGACCGGGCCGAAGATGTCGTAGAAGTCGGCCCCGTTGTGCCGGTACGTGACGTCCCAGTTGAGCGACTTGAGCTGCACCTTGGCGTGGAACCGGTCCTTGGTGTCGAGTTGATTGATGGGCGAGATGCTGAAGCTAGCGTTGATCTGGTTGAACTCGAGCGGGTCCTCGAAGTGGAAGAAGTAGCCGGGCGAGATGGCCCCTTTGTAGCCCTCGAGAATGGGATACATGCCGGCGAGCTTCAGCCGTCGCGCGCTATTATATTTGCTGCGTCCGGTAACCAGGCTGTCCAGGTCGATCTTCGCCGGCGAGCCGACGCCCCAGCTTTTGAGCTCGGGCCGTTCGGTGACGACCTTGGTCCCGAGGAACTGGATGGTACCGAGATCCTGCTGGACCTTCGGCTGGAGCCGCACCGGCTGCAGCCCCTTGCCGCTATATTCGTACGCGATCAGAGATCCGTCGGGCTGCGGGATCGGGCGGAAGAAGCCGGTCGAGGCGTTGCTGACGGCGTCGAATTTCTGCGTCGGAATGTCGAAGCGGAAGATATTCGACACGCCGGTATAATAGGACGTGCCGTACATGGTCTTGCCGTCGGGCGCGAAGACGAAGCCTTCGGGGGTCGACGGCGGAAGCGCGAGCCGCGCGACTTCCACCGGCTCCGCGTCCGGGGACATCTCGTCGAGCTTCCAGACCCGCATTGTCTGGGTGCCGTTGATCTCTCCGAACGAGGCCGAAAGGAGCTTCCCGTCCGGCGAAATGTCGAGGTCGAACGGGATCTGCCCGTACTTGAAGGTGTGGATCTGGTTGAAGCCCGCGTAGGGCGGCGGGATGCGGACGATGGTTGCCAGGCCGTTTTCGTGGCGGATTCCCCAGAGCGACTTGTCGACCGGATTGACGACCATGTCGCCGATGCGCGCATCCTTGAGCAGCATGCGCCGCCTGCCAGTGTCGACGTTGACCGCGAAAAGATCACGGAAAGCGTAATTGTCCTCGGTGTAATAAGCCGTTCGCGCGTCCGGATCGAAAGCGACGCTCGTTACCTTGTAGAGCATCATGCCCTTGAGTTCCTGAAGCTTGGTGAGCTTTCCGGTCGCCAGGTCCATTCGCCCGATGAAGCCGATCGTCCCGGGATAGCGGAAGGCGGCGATCAGGCTGTTCGTGCGCGTGTCGATGAAGCCCCGGGACATTGAGCCCAAGCCCTTGGGACTGAGCTTGACCGTTTCGGTCAGCGGATATTGGGTGAGCTTCGCGAGGTTGGCCTGCTGATATTGCTGTTCGAACGCGATCCAGTCCTTCCACACCGCATCGAGGCTGCGGCCGAAGACGTGCTTGAACTGGGCAGCATAGAAGGCCTTGCTGTCGTCGCGACGACGCAGCCACTCGACGGCCTTTTCGGGCCCGTATGTTAGAGCGAGATACGAGAAGAATCGGGTGCCGTAGAGGTAATCGTTGACCCCGACCTGGAAGTCGACGGCGATGCCTTCGCTTTCGAGTCCGAGCGGCGAGAAGAACTTGTCGTGGTCGCGAACCTTCGCGCGGAAGACCATCTCGTCATAGCCGCCCTGAGCTCGCCCGAGGCCGCCCGACATCCAGGTCTCGAAGAACACGGCGCTGCCCTCGAGGTACCAGCGCGGGACGTTGACGCGAGGGGTGGCGAGGAAATTGTAGAGGATCGATTCCGGATGCTCCTGGATGGGCGCGACCTTGCCGTGGAAGAACCGCCGCCAGAAGGCGTCGCGCCTGTTCCACACGTCCATGGTTGCGACGTGCGCGAGCTCATGATTCTCGATCGTGAAGAAGCGCTCGCCCGGAGTGAATGTCTCCATCGCCACCGACAACGGTGCGATGTCCAGCAGAACCGCGTTGTTGGGTGACGCACGAGCGCCCGCATTGCCGTAGTCGCTGAAATCCTTGAGCAGCATCGTGGTCCGATCCCACGGCTGCCATTCGAACTTCTTCTTGTGGAAGTTGATCGCATTCTCGAACGCGCGCGCGATGTACGGCGTCACATAGGTCTGCACCGGATCGAAATAGAGGAGGTCGAGATCCTTCGTTTCGATCGTCGTCAGGTCGATGCCCGAGGCGTCCGGCGGGACGTGGGCATCTTCCTTCTTCTTGGGCTCTTTCGGTTCTTCGGAAGCCGGCGCTCCGGGCTTGGGCAGCGGTTCGGTGACGGTTGTCGTGTCGGGTTGTGGAGGGGGAGTCGGGGGACTCTGCTGCGCGAAAGCGGCGCTGGCGCTCGCCAGGAGGAGCGCTGCGGCCATGCTTGATCCGGCCTCAAGCGGCCGCAGCTTTCCCCTCATGTGCCCCCCAGCCGCCCCCGCGGCTCAAGCGTCAGTCGCTGCTATTCACCGCCTTTGCCAGGCTGCCGCTCTGAACGGCTGCCGCAAATGCCGGGCTCGATGCCAGCGCGCTGAAGCTCGAACTCTTCGACAGTGCAGCGAAGTTGGAAGCGTTGCGGGCCAGGGCCGACATCGCTGCCTGGTTGTTCGCAAGCGAAGCGAATGCGGCCGGGTTCGCGTTGATCGCAGCAAACGCCGCTTGGTTGCCCTGCAGCGCGGACAGCGCCGAGCCGTTCAACTTGCCCGCCATCGCTGCATTCGCGACCGCCGAGGCCGAGTTGAACTGCTGCGCTGCAGTCACCGCATTGGCGAATGCAGAGCCGTACTTCGCGAAGTTCGCGAACGACGCCTGGTTCTTCGCCATGATTGCCGCGGCAGCCGAAGTGCCCTGAAGCGCGGCATTGTTGCCCGTCAGTGCGCGGAATGCCGACGCGTTCGCGCCGAGCGCCGCAAAGGCCGCGCCATTGTTCGCGCTCAGTGCATTCATCGCCTTGGCGTCCTGGGCCAGCGCAGCAAAGGCCGCCTTATTGCCCTGCATCGCGGCGTCCGTCCCACCGACCGCTGCAGCTTTGAACGCCGCGAAATTGTTCGCATATTTCGCGAACTCCGCCGCGTGCGCGCCCATCGCTGCAAAAGCTGCCTGATGCGAACCCAGCGCTGCGAATGCCGCGGCATTGTTTGCGACGGCTGCGGCCGCTGACGGTTGCGAGGCGAGCTTGGAGAAGGCCGCGGAATTCGCCGCCATCGCGCTCACCATTTGCGCGTTCAGACCATGCGCGCTGCTCATCTGAGCGGCGAGCGAATTGGCTGCGGCCATCGCGCTTTGCAGCGCGGCATTGTTCCCGGCGAGTGCCGCGAAAGCGGATTGGTTCTGCGCAACGGCGTTGATCGCCTTTGAGACGGAACCGAAGTCGGCGGCTGCGCCAAGTTTCGAGAAGGCCGCCGCATTTGCGCCGAGCGCTGCAAAGGCCGCGCCATTGTTGGCACTCAGCGCATTCATCGCCTTCGCATCCTGAGCGAGCGCTGCGAAGGCCGCCTTGTTGCTCTGCATCGCCGCGTCAGTCCCGCCGACCGCAGCAGCTTTGAATGAAGCGAAGTTGTTCGCGTATTTCGCGAAATTGGCTGCGTGTGCCGACATCGCGGAGAAAGCCGCTTGGTGAGCCGTCAGCGCCGAGAAGGCGGCCGAGTTGTTCACGAGCGCCGAAAACAGCTTCGAGTCACCGGTCAGCTTCGAGAAAGCCGAATTGTTGGCTGCCATCGCGCTCAGCGCTGCGGCGCTTTGCGCGTTCGCCGCGCTCGCCGACAGCTGGGACGCCGACTGAACCAAATTGTGGAATTCGGCCGGGTTCCTCGCGAGGTTGGCGAACTGAGCCGGGTTGGCCGCGATCGCCGCCATCGCCGCCTGGTTGGAGGCCAGCGCCGCAAAGCCCGGGTCGCTGGCAAGCGCGCGGAAGTTCGGATCCTTGACCATCACCTGGAAGGCGTCGGTCTGCATCAGCTCGGGCACCGAAGTGTCGCCGAGCGTCACATCGCTGTCGCTGACCTGCGACGAAACGTAGCGCTGAGCCGGTGCGACGGTACCGGCGCTCGGTCCCAGCGGCGGGTAGACCCGGCCGAGCCCGTACGCTCCAACACCGACCGCCAGGATACCGGCGATCGTAAGGTACATGCGATTCTGGTTAGTCAGTGACGTGGCCATGGTTGCCCCCAAATTGCCTAGTCAAGGCCGGGGACATTGCACTTCCGTTAATCAAGAGTCAATGAATGTCGGCTTTCCGACTGTTGTTTTAAGTTACTGAAAAGTAACGAAAAAACGTAGACGCAACAGCAATGGACGAGCAAATATTTCAACAAAATTAAGTATTTACGGAAAGGATTTATCAACCATCATGCACCTATGCGGAAGCGATCGCGATGGAGACGGTTATGTTTGCCCGTTTCGTGACGTTTGCCGCTGCGGCGCTGGTGATAGCCAGCGGAGCCATTGCGGCCGAACCGAACAAGGCGCCGGAAGCGCGCGCCAAGCAGTCTCACACGCGTTCCGCTCCGGTCGTTCTCGCGTCGGCCGATCAAGTGGCGCCGGATGCCGCACCCGAAGCAACTCCGCCGCCTGTCAAGCGCCGCACTGCACGGGTCACGACCTGCCGTTGCGGCGGCGATCCGCAGCCGCAACAGCGCGAAGAGCAGTAATCGCTTCTATTTAGCCTGGGCGATCCGCTGCTTCGCGCGGATCACCGGGATTTCACCATCGCCCACCGCAGCGAATGCGGACCAATAGAATGGATGCGACGTATTCGGGTCGTCCATCAGTTCGCGCTGCGCCATCCGCAGCGCGGTGACGGTCGAGGTCCCCGGCGGCGCCGAGAAGAGGCCGGTGATCAAGCGCTGCGTGGCGTTGAAGTCATCGGGGACCGGCCAATGGCTGGCGATCACCAGGCGCCCGCCCGCACCTACGAAAGCGCGGACGAGACCGTCGAGGGCAACGTCGCCGCCAGTGCCGAGGCCGGCTTGCTGAGTGGCCGCGGCGCTCGCCTTACCGGCAGTGTCGCACGCCGACAGGATGACGAGATCCGCATCGAGATGCAGGTCGAAGATCTCGCGGAAGGTCAGAAGGCCGTCCGATCCGCTGCCGCCGAAGCTGGTCAGAAGCGCGGGCTGAGCAGCGCATTTCGGCGCGCGGGAGGTCACGACGCCGTGCGTGGCGAAATGGATGATCCGATACTGGTTGAGATCGTTCCGCGCCTCCAGCCCCGTGTCGGTGAACATGTCGCGCGTCACGATCTGCACGCCCGCGGGATCGAACTTTTGCACGATTGCTGCCGCGGTCTGCAGCTCCTTCGGCGAGATCGGGTTGGACCACGACGACAGAGGTAGGATGCAGTCGCGATCCGCGGTCGCCGGAATCACCGAGGCCGATGCTGACGGCGGGGTATTCTCGCCGAGGCCAAGATAGTCCTTTGGTGCCGCTGAGGGAGGCGCACTGCGCAGTTCGGCAAATGCACGCGGGCTGACGGATGTGCTGATATCCCGGTCGCGCCCAAACCAGCGGATGCCGCGGAAATCGAACTCGGCGTCGCCACCTGACGCGGCACGCTGTTTGTAGGCATCGACGGAAGCCTGATCCATGACCAGCAGGTTGGGTGGCAAGCGTAGCATCGCTCCGTCCGGCTCGAAGATCAGATGCTTCACTTGTGCGAGATCCCCGTCGAACGGTCCGAACAGTTCGGTGTACAACTGATGGGATAGGCCGACGTCGAACGCATAGGTCACGCGCTTCCCGTTCTCGACTGTGGAAATGGTGTCGCGCAGGGCGTCGACCTGTTCGCCGAGTTGCTTGCCTGACGCCTTCAGCGCGATTGCCTTGGCGGACGTCGGTGCGATCAGCATCGCGTAAACCTGATCGCCGACGATCGTCATGCGATAATAAGCCTCGCCCGGCCGCAGGGCCTTCTGCAGATTGGCCAAAGGAATGACCTCGCTTGCGACGGCGCGATAGCGAGGGAATCCGGCCAGAGCAGCCTGAGTTGCGACCTGGTCCTTCTGCGCCTCCTGAAGAGAAGCGCGAAGCACATGCGCGCGCGCGAGATCGGCGGCGCTCGGCTTTGCCAACTCCTCCAGCCGCGCAAGCTCGACGCGGTTGCGCTCGAGCTGGCGAGTCAGCGTCACCGATTGGCGGAACAGGCGTGACGCTTCGTCAGTGCCGCCGCTGAGTTCCCGAGCGAGCACGGCCTGCGTCTGCGCTAAGCCGGGACGGACCATCAGCTGGGTAGCTGCGAAAATCTCCGACAGTGCCGCTGGATCGTTGCCCTTCTCGAGAAGAACGTCGACGTAAGGCTTGAGCAGGTGCGCGAAACTGGGCGCAAGGCCGCCCGTATCGGCCTGCGAGTGAACGATATCCCGGAACATCGCTTCCGCCTGAGCTGCCTGGCCCGCACGAGCGAGGTAGCCGGCGAGCCTGGCCCTCGCATTGAGGAGGGCGGCCGAGCCCGGGTAACTTGCCTCCAGCATCGCAACGCCCTGGCGATACAGGCGATCGGCCTCGGCATTGTTCTTCTGAGACTCGGCAATCGAGGCGAGATCGCCGGCGATCTGTGCCCGCATCCACACGATGGATTCCACCTTGCCGTTGCGCACGGCTGAGACCTTCGCATCCGCGCTGCGGAGCGCTTCGCTGGCTGAGGCAAGGTCACCGGTGAGACGCAGCGCGGAACCGCGCAGCTGAAGCCCCTGCGCGTCGAGGATCTCGGCCTTCTCCGCAGGCAGAAGCTCGTCGGATTCGTCGCCGAGCTGTTGTCCGAGCTTGGTGTCGGCGTTGAGGCGCCTGGCAGCGACCGCGTCGATCTCAAGCTCCGTCTTGGCCTTGCCGCCATTGTCCAAAGCAGACGTAGGAAGCGGCTTGTCGAGTTCCGCGATCGTCGCCTTCGCCTCGCCCTCGTTCAGCAGATGCATTGCGCGGTAATTGCGCAGGCGCCGGCCGACGAGGGGATCCGAGCCCATCTGTTCGGCTGCACGGGCGAAAAGTGCGTCGGCCTCTGCGTAACGGCCGAGATTCGATTTCTGGATGGCCTCGTTCGCGAGCGCCTCAGAGCGGCTCAGCGGCGCGTCGCCTTTGCCGGCGACGGCGGCGAAGAACTCGGCCGCCTCGGCATAGTTGCCGGCATTATTGCGGCGATAAGCTTCGGCCAGGGCCGTGCTAGCGTCGAGGGTTCCGGCTTGCACCCGCGCGAAAGCAGCAGGATCGCCGGCACCGGTAGTCGCGATCGAAAGCTCGCCGGCAATCGGCTGATCGGCGACGAGGCTACGCAGGCCCAGCTGGAGCGCATTGTCGTATCCCGTCAGCCCCTCGGCCACGTAAAGCGAGTTCCCCTTGCGATACTGGTAGACGCGATAGCCGACGTCCTCGTCCTTGAGCTTGCAGTCGACCAACTCGACCCGCCCAAGGCCGGGCAAATTGGCCGAGCCTGGCGCGCTGCACGTCTTGTCGGCCCGCGAGGCGGCGAGCCGCGCGGGCACGGTGCCGCTCGCGCGCAGCTTGTACATCTTGCCCACGGGCAAGGCGGCATCGCGGCACGTCACCGCATATCCCGCGTCGAACATGTCCTTCAGGACCGCGTCGGTGGCGAGAGCCTGCGCCGAACAGAAAATCGTCCCTGAGGTGCCGATGCGGAAGCTGTCGCGGACGCTCAGCGGAGTTGCTGCGGGAGAAGCGACCCCGATGGCGGAGATTGCAGCGGCAATGGCGACGGCTGTCTTGCGCATCTTAACCTCCGATTAGTTCGGCTGGACCGGGCCTCCGCCCACGACGACATCACCGCCACTCGTCACCGGTTCGCTGATCGTGTGATCGAGGTTGATCGGCGTCGTGTTGATCAGGCGCAGCGATGGATCGACGCGCGTATCGCCTTCATCGCCCTCTTGATCCTTCTTCTTGTCGTCGTCCTTCAGCGGGCCGAGGATCGACGAATTGTCGAAGGCGAAGATCGGAGCGTTGCACGAAGTGGCGGATCCGATCTCACAGCCGTTGACCGAGGAATCGTCGGTGAAGCCGCCGGTCCCGCCGACATTGACGCTTCCCAGGAAATCCTCGTTGGTGATGAGAACGCCGTTGCCGTTCGTCTGGCGGCCGTAGACGATCAAGATTGCCGGCGTGGTCCCGGTGTTGTTCAACGTCAGGCCGCCGGGGCCCGTATCGATTCCCGCGAAGAGTTGTGGCGTGCCGCTGTTCTGCACGAGGAAGCTGTTGGCGACGTTCGCGACGATGGTTCCAGCACGCACGAATCCCTGCTGGTTGGGAGTTCCGGAGTTCGTTCCGAGCGCGGTGTCGCGACCGGCGAAGTTTACGTTCGCCGCCAGCTGATCGAGCAATGCTCCGTTACCGACCCAGACGTTGTTCGCGGTCAGCGAGAGGATGCCAGCGAGCGTCCCGGCGCTGTTCGTCATCTGAATGCCGCCCGTATCGGTGTTGATCCGGATCAGGTTGCCGGCGTTGATCGTCAGAGCGTCGCTGGCGCCTGCATTGATCCAATTCACTAGCCCGTTCACGAGCACGACGCCGCTCGTGTTGAGCGTTAGGTTGGTTACTCCACCGCCGGGCGTCGTGCTGCCATCGATATCGGCGTCGAAGACCTGAATGTCGGCGCCGTTAAGCGCATTGAACACGACAGACGTCGCCCGGATGTCGCCATCCTCGTCGAGATGGTACTGCCCGGGAGCCGAAGGACCGTCGCCAAGGATAATGGGCTGGCCGTTGCCGAGTGCGTTGAGGGTCAGAAGGTTGGTAATTCCTGCCGCTCCGAGTGACGCACCTGAAGCGATATCGATGTCAGACGACGTAACCGTAATGGTCGGCGAACTCGCGGTCCCGTTGAACGTCGCAAGGCCGCCAGCCGTGAGCGTGATGGAACTGGTTGCGCTGAGATTCCCGACAGTCATGTCGCTTGCAGTCGTGAACTTGATGAGGTCCGCGAAGATCTTCGCGCTGTCATCAAGCGTTATGGAGGTGAGATCGATCGAGTAAGCGCGAATTGCGCCGCCGGTTCCATCGTCGGTTAGCGAAATGGCCTGGCCTGCGCTCCCGATGATATTCTTTGAAACGGAAACATCGGCGCCGTCGCTGAGGTTGATTAAAATGTCCCCAGGCGTGTTCATGCTCAAATTGGTTGCGGCGATGCCGCCACCCGCCGGCAGCAAGGCCGCCTGAGCAGCGAAATCTTCGCCCCCGCCGCAAAGGGCGCAACTTCCCGCGGACAGGGAGATGAGCCCTCCGAATGCGCCGGAAGCCTGGAGCGCCGCGTCGCCGAGGTCGACGGTGCCGCCGGATCCCGATGCGACAAAGATCTGGCCGCCGTTATCGCCGCCGTTCGCAAAGGCATCGACCGATCCGAATTGAAGCGAGCCCGCGTGACCATTCGATTCAAGGTCCAGCGTCCCGCCGACGTTCGTGCCGTTGGCGGCCAGGATCAGGGCATCAGACGAGATCGACCCGTCGTTGGCGAAAAGGCCAATGGAGCCGCCACTTCCTCCGCCCGGAGACGGCCCTACGCCGCCACTGCCGCTGGCCTGAAGATCCGTCGTCCCGTCGATCTTCAGACTTCCATCGCCGTTCGCAGACAAGTGGATGCTGCCGCCAATGCCGGAACCCGCCTGACCCGCGGCGTTGCCGCCCGTGCCGTTGGCTCGACCGGTGAGATCGCCATTCACGGCGAGCCGTCCGCCATTGTCTGCACCGAGCCACAAATTGCCGCCGTAGGCGCTGCCCCCGCGGCCTTCGCTATTCGCCTGCCCCTGAGCCGAAACGTCGAGATTGAGATCGCCGGTCGAAATCGTCGCTCCGTTCGATGCGCTCAACGCGATGGTCCCGCCGTAGGCGTCGGCCGCGGGCGACTGCGAGCTTGCCGGGCTGCCGCCGCCGGCAGTCGCGGAGAGGTTCGAGGAACCGTCGATCGTGACGGATGCACCCGAGTCGGCCAGGATCGACACCGCGGGATAGTTTCCCGGCAGAGCCGAGCTCGCCAGGTTCAGGTCGCCGTGGACGGTCAGCTTGTGACCATTGCTCGCCACGAGCGACACCGCGTTACCGCCCGAACCTTGCGAGGAACTCAGGTCCAGCTTTCCATCGAAGGTCAGATCGCCCGTATCGGCGGTTGCGCTGACCAAGCCTTGCGCTCTCCCGACGACGTCGGACGTGAAGTCGCCAGGTCCGATCGCGATGCTCGAGTTGAGACCGCCATTGCCGGTTGCCCGGGCGCTTCCGTCGGAATCTTCGACGCCCCAGCCGGACGAGAGCAGGATCTGTCCATTCTTGACCTGCGCGCTCACGGCGTCGTCAAAACCCACCTTGCCGCCGAGCAGCATGGTGAGCGCTTGGTTCTTCGGTACCGCAACCATATAGATGTTATGGTTGTCGCCCCCCGTAGCGTTCGCGGGGCCGCTCGTTTCGCCCGTGTGGACGACACCATTGGCATCGGGCGTGCCGAGGTCGACTTGGATGTCGAACAGGCCCTGGTTCATCGTCATGCTCAGCCGCGTCGCGGCCACGTAGGCGGCTGAACCGTTCACACGAACCTTGCCGCCCTGCTCGATGCGTGGGGCGATGAGCGCGACGTAGCTGTTCTGCTGAAGAGCGTTGATCTGCGCGCCGTTGGCGATCTTGATGGAGGACGTCCCTGCGGGCTCACCTCTGAATGTCGCCGTGAACCCGTTCGGACTAGCGTCGAAAGTCGACGGATTGTTGGTGGTGAGAAGCAATCCGCCGACGTTGAACACTGCGGTTGCGCCGACGACGATTCCTCCAGGGGCGAAGAACCACACATGGCCGCCGGTCGTGTTCGTCTCCTGAAGTGTGGAGATGACGGTGCCGTTCAGCGCTATGGCCTGACGGCTCGCCGGAACGATGCGGTTGAGCACCGTGTAATCCGCAATTCCGCGATTGCTGGTGAAGGTGGCTGTGTTCCCCGCCGGCAGGAAGTTGATCGGCCCGCCGCCCGGCTGCTGATTCGTCGGCGTCCAGTTGATGGTCGCGGTGCTCGTACCGAGCACGATGCTCTCGGTGCCTGGCGTAGCGCGGCTATAGGTCACCGTCCCGGACTGCGTCGTCGGAGTTCCCACAAACGCCTGTGCCACCGCCTTCTGCGGAAGGAGCGCGGTCGCGGCGAGAGCCACGGTGGCGCAACTCATCATCAGCGCCTTGCGGGCGCCTAGGCGGACGGGAGTGGTGGTCTGGGTCATTGGTAGCTCCATGGCCAGAGCCGGCTGGTGAGGGAGACGAGGAAGCGGGTCGGCGGCCGCTTGTTGTCGAGACCGATACGGGTGAGCGGAACGGCGAGCGCGGCGT
>Ga0070658_10003812_pt1 | contig 12349 bp, 10 predicted proteins | sample KBSC13metaG_FD_64664 | JGI IMG/M metagenome (GOLD analysis project Ga0070658, IMG submission 64664) | Corn rhizosphere microbial communities from Kellogg Biological Station, Michigan, USA - KBS C1-3 metaG | ecosystem: Host-associated > Plants > Roots > Rhizosphere > Soil ... | reverse complement strand
GGCGTCGGCAACGGCTTCCAGGCCCTGGAGGACGCGACGCAGTACCTCTACGGCTTCAGCGCGGAGTGGGTCCCCGGGATGGCGGGCAAGGCGGTGACGCCGCTCGACCCTGCGCTCGGTCTCGACTGGCCGCTGCCGATCGACACCGACGACCGCGCGATGCTCAGCGCGAAGGACCGCGACGCCCCGCTGCTCGCCGACGTCCTGTCCTGACGTCCGCTCCGGGCCGGCTCAGGCGATGCTCACCTGAGCGGACGCAAGCACGTCAGCCGATCGTCTTCCTCAGCTGGTCGAGGGCGGCGTCGACCTGCGCCCGCAGGAACGGGTCGCCCGGATCCGTGCCTGGCTGCCAGAAGGCCTGCCAGGTCAGCACCTCCTGACCCGGGACGCGGCGGCCCACCAGCCGCACCGCGCCGTCAGGTGAGAGCTTGCGCAGGTCGGACCAGGCGACCGACGCCGTGACGCGCTCGCGGATGGTGGTCGACAGCCGGTGGTCCTCGGCGAGGTCCCACAGGTGGACGATGCCGGAGCCCTCGACCTCGGCGACCTCGACGATGCGCAGGGTCGGATCGGCCCAGCCCACGCGCTCCACCTGCCACCACGGGACCTGCTCGCCGTTGACGTGCAGGCAGGTCGGCGACGCCACGAGCGCGACGCCATCGGTCGTCAGGCCCCAGGCGAGCCGGCGGTCGGCGACGGCCCGCACCTCCACCGGCACCTTGGGGCGGAGCCTCACAGGTTGCTGATCCCGCCCTCGCGGTGGCCGCGCGCGGTCGCCTCGAGCCGGATCAGGTCGCCGTAGGTGCGGTTGTACAGATCGCTCTCCTCGACCGGGTTGATGCGCTGCAGCCGTCCCTTCAGCTCCGTGATCTGGCGCATCGCGGCGTGGTACTGCAGCTGCGAGAGCGTGGCCGCCGCGTAGCGGTCGAGCTCCCAGTCGGTCAACGGCGCCTCGACCGCCAGGGCCATGACGAGGGACCGGATGAGCATGTCGGGTGCGCACTCGAGCACCGCCTCCACCCACGTGTCTCCACCGGCCGCCGTCGACACCCCGCCCGCCTTGCGGATGGCGTCGTGCACCATCCGGTGCGACTCGTCGGTGAACACCTCGGTGTCGAGCTCGTCGAAGATCGGGGCGACGTAGGCCGGCGACTGCACAGCGAGCTTCAGGGCCTCGCGCTCGAGGCGCAGCAGGGCCGCATCGGCCTGCGGCGGGGCCTGCCGCCGCTGGACCGGCGCCCCGCCCGTCAGCTCAGCGACGCGGGCCGTGACGGCCTCGACCTCCATGCCGAGCCAGCCGGCCAGGCGTCGTGCGTACTCGGGCCGCAGCGCCCGGTCCTTGATCTTCGCGACGAGGGGCGCGGAGGAGTTGAGGGCTTGCACGCGCCCCTCGGCCGTCTCGAGGTCGTAGGACGCGAGGCTCGCGCGGATGGCGAACTCGACGAGCGGGACGCGGGCGGCTACCAGGTCACGGACGGCGTTGTCGCCGTTCGCGAGCCGGAGCTCGCACGGGTCCATGCCTCCGGGGCTCACGGCGATGAACGTCTGGGACACGAAGCGCTGGTCGTCGCCGAAGGCCTTGAGCGCCGCCTTCTGCCCGGCCGCGTCGCCGTCGAAGGTGAAGATCACCTCGCCGCGGAACTCGTCCTGGTCCATGAGCAGCCGGCGGATGACGGCGATGTGGTCCGCGCCGAAGGCCGTGCCGCACGTCGCCACGGCCGTCGGCACGCCGGACAGGTGCGCGGCCATGACGTCGGTGTAGCCCTCGACGACGACGGCCTGGTGCCGGCGCGCGATCTCCTTCTTGGCCACGTCGATGCCGTAGAGCACCGAGGACTTCTTGTAGATCGGGGTCTCCGCGGTGTTGAGGTACTTCGGGCCGTTGTCGTCCTCGCGCAGCTTGCGCGCGCCGAAGCCGATGACCTCGCCGCCGATGTCGCGGATCGGCCACAGCAGCCGGCCGCGGAACTTGTCGATGAGCGAGCCCTTGGAGCTCTGGCCCGACAGCCCGCCGGCGAGCAGCTCGGCCTGGGTGAAGCCCTTCTGCATGAGGTGCTTGGTGAGGGCGTCCCAGCCCGAGGGCGCGTAGCCCACGCCGTAGGCCTCGGCGTGGCTCTGGTCGAAGCCGCGCTCGGCGAGGAACTGCCGGGCGATGACGGCTTCGGCGCTGCCGAGCTGGCCCGCGTAGAACTCCTGCGCGGCCTTGTGCGCCTGGATGAGCCGGGTGCGTTGCGACGTCGTCGACCGGGCGGCGGAGCCGCCCTCCTCGTACTGCAGGTCGATGCCGTAGCGGCGGGCGAGGTGCTCGACCGCCTCGGGGAAGCTCATGTGGTCGTGCTTGGTCACGAAGCTGATGACGTTGCCCGACTCGCCGCAGCCGAAGCACATGTAGTAGCCGTTGGCCGGGTTGACGTTGAAGCTCGGCGTCTTCTCGTCGTGGAAGGGGCACAGCCCCTTGAGCCGACCGCCGCCGGCGTTCTTGAGCGCGACGCCGGCCTCGACGATCACCTGGTCGATGGCGGCGCGCTCGCGGACGAGCTGGATGCTCTCGTCCCGGATGCGACCTGCCACACGCAGATACTAGGTCTGTATGCTCCGCTAGAACACGTTCTAGGGAGAGCCTGTGCGCTACGCCGTCGTGCTGTTCACGTCCGACCGCGGGATCACCCCTCGTGATGCCGCCAAGGCCGCCGAGGACAACGGGTTCGACACGTTCTACGTGCCGGAACACACCCACATCCCGGTCAAGCGGACCGCCGCGCACCCCGGGACCGGCGGCGCCGAGCTCCCCGACGACCGCTACTCCCGCACCCTCGACCCGTGGGTGTCGCTGGCCACCGCCGCCGCCGTCACCGAGCGCATCCGGCTCTCCACCGCGGTGGCCCTGCCCGTCGAGTCCGACCCGATCACGCTGGCCAAGGCGATTGCGACGCTCGACCATCTGTCGCGCGGCCGCGTCTCGCTCGGCGTCGGCTTCGGCTGGAACACCGACGAGCTCGAGGACCACCACGTGCCGCCGGGCAAGCGGCGCACCGTGCTGCGCGAGTACCTCGAGGCGATGCGCCAGCTCTGGACGTCGGACGAGGCGGAGTACGACGGCGAGTTCGTGAAGTTCGGCAAGTCGTGGGCCTACCCGAAGCCGGCGCAGGCCCACGTGCCGGTGCTCGTCGGTGCGGGCGGCACCGAGAAGACCTTCGACTGGATCGTCGCCAACGCGGACGGCTGGATCAACACGCCCCGGGAGCTCGACGTCACGGACCAGGTGCTGCTGCTGCGCAAGAAGTGGGCCGACGCCGGGCGTCAGGGCGACCCGCAGATCGTCTTCCTGGGCGGCAAGCCAGACCCCGACAACATCAAGCGGCTCGAGGACATCGGCGTGACCGAGTGCTGCTTCGGCATGCCCGACAAGGAGCCGGCCGAGGTCGTCGCCTACCTCGAGCGGCTGTCAGGCAAGCTCCCCCGCTAGTTCGGATATCTTGGCGCGGCATGAGACGCGTGGGTTGATCAGCGTTGCGGCAGCAGCGCTGACCCTCGTGGCCGCCTGTTCGGGGTCGGCGTCACCGCACGCGGCTCTGTCGCCATCGCCCTCCGAGGTGGCGTCTCCTCCAGCCAGCGGCTCGGTCTCACCGGCGGCCGCCGAAGACGATCCACCACCTGAGGGCGCTGCCGTCGTCACAGCGGACGCCATCAATCTCACCGCGACCGACCTCGGCGCGGCGTACCGTGCCACGCCCGGCAGCACCGCGTCGTCGACGATGGGCGAGACGGAGAGTCTGGAGGATTCCTTCGGTGGTCAGTGCCTGGGGCTGGCTGCCAGCGTTCACCCGGCAACGGCGATCGTGGACAGGGAGTCCGATCACTTCTCAAGAGGTTCCGCCCCCAATGTGACGGAGCTCTACTCAGACGTCGCGGTGTATCCGGACGCGGATGACCTGCAGAAGACGCTGGTGGCGTTCAGGAGCAACAGCCTCTGCCTGCAGGAGCATCTGCTGCAGCAGTTCCCAGTGGGCACGGCAGCTGACGGTCAAGTCACGTTCGGCAAACCGACGGCTCAGAGATTGCGTCTTTCTGGAGACCGCGCAGCTTTCGGCTTGGCAGTGGAGGACAGCATCCACGCTCAGGGTCGGACGATCGCCTTCCGCACAGAGCTCCGCGGCCTCGTCATCAAGCACTGCCTCGTGATGCTCTTCGTCGTTGCGATCGGGGACGCGCCACCCGTTCCTTCGGACACCCTGTTCCGCCTGATCGAGCGGCGTACGAGGGACTCTGCCGTCTGATCCCTACTCGGCTAGCCGAGCGTGCAGGCGAAGGGCGGCGGCGTCCGTCAGCGCGGCGACCTGGTCGACAGCGACCCGGAGCCGGGCGCGGTCGTCCGGGGCTGCGTCCCAGAGCTCGAGGTAGAACGGCTCGAGGGCAACACGGTCGACCACCCGGGGCACGAGCTCGTGCAGCACCTCGCGCTCGCGCGCCTGCAGCGACGACGCCTCCGGCCGCTGCATGACGTAGACGCGCGTCATCGCCTTGAGCACGGCGACCTCGGCACGCTCGACGAACGGCACGACGAGGTCGGCGGCGTACCCGCTGAGCTCCGTCTCGCCGAACCGCGCCCGGGTGGCCCGCTCGGCCGCACTGCAGAAGCGCCCGATGAGGGTCGACGTCATGCTCTTCACGGCAATGTGCGCCGCACTGGTGCCATCGAAACCCCTTGGCCACCAAGGCATCCCGACCAGAGCGCGGGCGACCTCCTGCAGGTCGAAGACGCCCGCCGTGGAGTAGTGCTCCGCAGCGACGGACGCGATCTCGTCGATGTCGAGAGCGCCCGGGTCGATGAGACCGCCGACGATGCCGTCCTCGACGTCGTGCACGGAGTAGGCGACGTCGTCGGCCCAGTCCATCACCTGCGACTCGAGCGGCCGGCCCTCGCCCTCGCGACCCGCGCGGACCCAGGCGAAGGGCTCGACGTCGTCGTCGTACACGCCGAACTTGGTGCGCTCCGCGTTCCTGGTCCAGGGGTACTTCGTCGCGGCGTCCAGCGTCGCCCGCGTGAGGTTCAGACCGGCTCCCGGGACCTTGACCTCGAGCCGCGTGAGCAGCCGGAACGACTGCGCGTTGCCCTCGAACCCGCCGCACGCGGCGGCCGCCTCGTCCAGTGCCAGCTCGCCGTTGTGCCCGAAGGGCGGGTGGCCGAGGTCGTGCGCGAGGCAGGCGGCGTCGACGAGATCGGGGTCGCACCCGAGGGACGCGCCGAGCTCGCGGCCGACCTGGCTGCACTCGAGCGAGTGGGTCAGCCGGGTGCGCGGGACGAGCGCCTGGACCCCGACAGGCTCGACGACCTGCGTCTTGCCCGCCAGCCGGCGCAAGGCACCAGAGTGCAGCACGCGAGCCCGGTCGCGCTGGAAGGCCGTGCGCCCGGCTCGGTGGTCCGGCTCGGGCACGCGCCGCTCGCGTGCCGCCTCGTCATAGACCACCGGCACATCACATCATGTCGCGCGACGTGGGTAGTTTGCCCGACATGACACGAATCGGAAGTCCCAGCGCGGCCCTGCTCTGCGTCGCCCTGCTCGCCACCGGCTGCAGTGGCTCCAGCTCGTCGAAGGCCAAGGAGGTCACACCCACGAAGGCGACGGGCACGACCGCCGCCGGAGCGATCAACCTCAAGGCAGCCGACCTCCCCACGACGTGGAAGAGCGAGCCCGCGGACAACAGCAACAACGCCCCGGACGCGACCGACAAGAAGCTGGCGACCTGCCTCGGACTCCCCACGACGGACACGAACGACGTCGTCGACCTCAACTCCGACGGCTTCTCGACGGGTCAGCCGCCGGCGATCACGCAGGTCAACTCCGAGGTCGAGGTCGTGGCGACGCTCGCCCAGGCGAAGCGGCTCGCGAAGGCCTTCTCCGGCGACAAGTCGGAGAGCTGCTTCAAGACCATGATCCTCGAGGAGGCCAAGACCCAGGGCGGCGACGACCCGAGCATCAAGTACGGCACCCCCACGGTGACCAAGCAGACCGTCCCGAGCGGGGTCGACAACGGCTTCGCCTTCGACTTCACGGTGCCCATCTCGGCGCAGGGCATCTCCGTCAAGGCGAACTTCTCGATCGTCGGGTTCTACGTCAAGCACACCGGTGTGACGCTGCAGACGACCACGCTCGGCACACCGGCGTCCGACTACGACCAGACCAAGCTGCTCAGCACGCTGGTCACCCGCGCGAAGGCCAGCGCCGTCTAGCCTCGCGCCCGTGAGGGTCCTCCACGTCAACGACTACCCGCCGGGTGAGGGGTACGGGGGCGCCGAGCTGTTCGTGCAACGACTCATGACGGCACAGCGCGCGGCCGGGGACGAGGTCGACGCGCTGGCGGGCACGGGGTCCCACACCGGACTGCGCAGTGCGCTGGACCTGTGGGACCCCGCGTCATGGCGGCGCTTGCGCGAGCGGGTCCGCGTCTTCCGCCCTGACGTGGTGCACGTGCACAACGTGCTGCGCGAGCTCTCCCCCTCGGTGCTGCGCCCCACCGGCGTGCCGACGGTCCTGACGGTCCACGACCTGCGGGCCTACGGTGGCTCCGAGCACCACTTCCCCGACCCCAGGGCGGCCGCCGCGATGGTGCTGCATCCCCTGGTACGCCGGATGAGCGCGGCCGTCGCCGTCCGGGTCGGGGTCTCGGAGACCGTGGCCAGGGAAGTCCCTGGGGCGCAGGCGATCCCGGTGCCGGCGCCCGCTCCGGCGGGGCCGCTGCTGCCGGTCCAGGACTGCAGCGACGTCCTCTTCGCGGGGCGGCTGTCGGAGGACAAGGGCGTGCGCGTCCTGCAGGCCGCGATGGCTTCGGTGACCGGCGGTCGGTTGGTCGTGGCCGGCGACGGCCCCCTCGACGTCCCCGGAGCCAGGCGCCTCACCACGGCGGAGGTCTCTGCCGCCATGGGCCGGGCCCGGGTCGTGGTCGTGCCCTCGTTGCCGTCGGTGCGGCGCGAGGGCTCCTCGCTGACCGCGGCCGAGGCCGCGCGGCACGGTCGCGTCGTCATCGGGTCGGACGACGCGGCCGTCGCCGAGGTCGTGCGGCTCGTCGGTGGCGACGTGGTGCCCGCCGGTGACGTCGCCGCCCTCGCGGCGCGGATCCAGCACTGGTTGGACTCCCCCACGGAGGCAGCCGAGGTCGGCGCCGCCGCCGCCCGGGCCGCCGGGGTCTTCGATCCCACGGCCGTCGCGGCGCGCTATGCCGAGGTCTACGCCCAGGCCAACCGGCTCCCTCGCTGACGTCCGCTCGAGGGCCGCGTGCGGCGTGTTCACCTGAGCGGACGTCACCGGCTACCGCCGTGAGCCGCGGGCGCGCTGCTGCTTGCTGATGAGCTTCCACTTGTGCAGCTCCTCGGCACGCAGCCGGGCGTCGGTGCGTCTCGCCTGGAAGGCCAGCTCCTTCTGGAGCTTGCGCCAGGCGTCGACCCGGTCCTGGCCGAGGTCGCCCGCCACGACGCTGGCGAGGACGGCGCAGCCGGGCTCGGTGCGATGGCTGCAGTCGGCGAAGCGGCAGGCGCTGGCGAGGTCCTCGACGTCGGAGAAGGCGAGGGCCAGGCCGTCGTCCGCGGCACTCAGCGCCACGCCCCTGAGGCCCGGGGTGTCGATGACGATGCCGCCTCCGGGGAGCAGCAGCAGCTCGCGGTGCGTGGTCGTGTGCCGCCCCTTGCCGTCGATGCTCCGGATGTCGCCGGTGGCCATGACGTCGCCGCCCATGAGGGCGTTGACGACGGTCGACTTGCCGGCGCCCGAGGCGCCGAGCAGCACGAGGGTCGAGGTGGCGTAGGGAGCGAGCTCTGCCACGTCGTTGTTCGCGGCGGAGACCGCGACCACGTCCACGCCGGGCGCGTGCGGCCGCACCTCGTCGACGGCCGCGTCGACGTCGTCGCAGACGTCGGCCTTCGTGAGCACGACGACCGGCTGCGCCCCCGACTCCCAGGCGAGGGTGAGCAGCCGCTCCAGCCGTCGCTTCGGGAGCGGGCCCGACAGGCCGAGGCAGATGAGGACGACATCGACGTTGGCCGCCAGCGGCTGCGGGCGCGAGGTACCGCGCGCGCTGCCCCGGACGAGCAGGGACGAGCGGGGCAGGTGCCCGACGACCAGGTCGTCGTCGAGGACGAGCCAGTCCCCGACCGTCAGGTCGTCGTCGGTCGAGGCGACCCGGCCAGGGCCGTCAGGGGTGAGCACGTCGTACGCGGAGCGGTCGACGCGGGTGAGCAGAGCCGGGGTGAGGCCGTCGGCGACGGCCGGGAAGTCGAGCAACGCAGGAGCCTTCTTCGCGAAGGGGCGGCTGCGTCAGGCAGCCGCCGCGCAGAGGTGGGCGGACACGGCAACGACAGTTATGGCGACAGTCATGGCGGCCCCTCCTCCCGTGCGCAGGTGACCCCACAGTACGAGGGCGCGCCACCGGTTTTGCGGACCCCCCGCCCACCCGCGATGCAGGGAGACGAGAGGATCTCTGGATGCACGTCGACGACCTCTGGGGCCTCGCGGTCAGGGCGATCCTGGCCACGGTCGTGGAGGGGCACGGCCGGTTCGGCGGGCACCTGGTCGAGCTGCCGGGCGCCGCCGGCGTCGTGGGGTCGGCGATCCCGATCCCGTGCTGGGTGCACGACCCCACGGCCGACCTGCGCGCCGTGATCGACGCGCTGGCCGCCGCCGGCGAGCCCGGGCCCGTGCACATCGTGGCCGAGCACCCGCAGCAGAACCTGCTCGTCAACGAGGGCTGGAAGCTCGAGGAGCGGGTCACGGAGATGGTGCTCCTCGACCGGCCCGAGCCCGGCCCGTACCCGGTCAGCATCGACCGGGTCGAGGTGCCGTCGGGGCTGGACGAGTTCTACGCCGCCATGGCGCGCGGTTTCGAGGTGTCCGGGAACGAGCCGGAGACCTGGCTGCCGCGCCCGGCCGCCGCGGTCGACGGCGTGAACCTCTTCCTGGCCCGGGACGATGACGGGCACGTCATCGGCACCGCAGGCATGCGTCGGCGCGGACCGGGGGCGGGGCTGTTTGCGATCTCGGTCCCTCCTGCGCTGCGCGGCCGCGGACTCGGTGAGGCGCTGACCCGGCACGCGTCAGCGTTCGCCTTCGACCTGGGCGCCGAGCACGTGCAGCTGCAGGCGAGCCCGGACGGCTACAGCGTCTACGAGCGCGTCGGCTTCCGCCCCGTGGGTCGCTGGGTCTTCTACCTCCGCACCTGACGTCCGGTCAGACTGCGCGCGGGCCGGCCTCGCTCGATCGGTGGAAGACCCGGTAGTAGAGGTAGGCCGCCGCCTCACGCGCGACGTAGCGGACCTCGGTCGACCGGCTCGCCACGGCCGGCCCGGTGCGCACCGGGGACGTGGCGGCCTTGAGCCCCAGGTCCTGCGCCATCGTCCGCGACCGGAGGCAGTGCCAGGGGTCGGTGACGAGCACTGCGCTGTGCCAGCTCTGCGCCTTGTAGAAGGCGTCCAGTGCCTTGAGGGACTGCAGCGTGTCGCTGCCGACGCCGACGGCGAAGACCGACGTGACGCCCACTCCGGCCAGGTAGCGCTTGCCCGCCTCCGCCTCCGTGAAGCGGTCGCCCGTGCGGCCGCCGCCGACGGTGACGATGCGCGGTGCGACACCCGCACGGTAGAGCTCCGCGGCGTGGTCGAGCCGGGCCTTGAAGACCGCCGACGGTCGTCCGTCGAACTGCGAGGCGCCGAGGACGACGATGGCGTCCGAGTGCGGCCGGTCGTCCTGGCGGGCCACCCACCAGACGCGGGCCGCGGCGGCACCGAAGATGAGGACGGGCAGCAGCACCAGGGCCGCCAGGATCCGGCGGACCGTCTTGGAGAAGAGGAAGAGCAGCACTAGCGCGTGTCGCTGCCGGTCGCCTCCAGTGCGGCGCGCCCGGCCTCCAACCGGGCGACGGGGACGCGGAACGGCGAGCAGCTGACGTAGTCGAGCCCGGCGTCGTGGAAGAAGTGCACGGAGTCAGGGTCGCCCCCGTGCTCGCCGCACACCCCGAGGTGCAGGTCGGGGCGGGTCCGCCGGCCTTCCTCCGCGGCGATGCGCACGAGCCGCCCGACACCGTCGCGGTCGAGCGACTCGAAGGGGCTGACGCCGAAGATCCCGAGGTCGAGGTAGCGGCTGAAGAACGCCGCCTCCACGTCGTCACGGCTGAAGCCCCAGCCCATCTGGGTGAGGTCGTTCGTCCCGAAGGAGAAGAACTCCGCGGCCTCGGCGATCTGCCCGGCGGTGAGAGCGGCCCGCGGCACCTCGATCATCGTGCCGATGGGGGCCTCGACACCGACCTCGGCGAGGATCTGCTCGGCCTCGTCGCGGACGAGCTCGAGCTCCTGGACCGCTGCGACGAGCGGCACCATCACCTCGGGGCGTGGGTCGAGCCCTTCGTCCTTGAGCGCCTTCGCCGCCTCGGCGAGCGCGCGCACCTGCAGGGCGAACAGCCCGGAGATCACCAGGCCGAGGCGTACTCCGCGCAGCCCGAGCATGGGGTTCTGCTCGTGCAGGCGCTGCACCTCCTCGAGCAGCCGGTGCAGCTTGGGGTCGGCGTCCTCACCGCGGGCCTCTGCGACCGCCACCTCCACGCACAGTGAGGTGAGGTCGGGCAGGAACTCGTGCAGCGGCGGGTCGATGAGCCGGACCGTGACGGGCAGCCCGTCCATCGTCCGCAGGATCTCCGCGAAGTCGCTGCGCTGAAGGGGAAGCAGCGCGTCGAGCGCAGCGTCCCGCTCGCTGTCGGTGTCGGCGAGGATGAGGTCCTCGACGAGCTGGCGCCGATCGCCGAGGAACATGTGCTCGGTCCGGCACAGGCCGATCCCCTGGGCGCCGAAGCGCCGGGCGCGGGCGGCATCCTCGCCCGTGTCGGCGTTGGCGCGGACCTTCAGCCGACGCACGGCGTCCGCGTGCGAGATGAGCCGGTCGACGGCCTGGACGAGGTCGTCATCGGTCGCGCTCCCGCTCTCGAAGTACTCGACCACCGGCGACGGGGCGACCGCGACCTCGCCCGAGAAGACCTCACCCGTCGTCCCGTCGATGGACAGGACATCGCCCTCCTTCACGACCGTGCCGTCGCGCAGGGTGATGGTCTTCGCCGACGTCGAGACCTCGAGCTCCTCGGCACCGCAGACGCAGGTCTTCCCCATGCCCCGGGCGACGACGGCGGCGTGGGACGTCTTGCCGCCGCGCGACGTGAGGATGCCCCGGGCCGCGATCATCCCAGCCAGGTCGTCCGGGTTGGTCTCGCGGCGTACGAGGATCACGTCCTCGCCTCGGTTGGCCCACTCCTCGGCGGCGGAGGAGGAGAACACCGCCTTGCCGACGGCTGCGCCGGGCGAGGCGCCCATGCCCTTGGTGAGCTTGCGCGCGCCGGAGGTGTCCCCGAAGCGGGGGAACATGAGCTGCGCCAGCTGCGCGCCGGTGACCCGCAGCAGCGCCTCGTCGAGGTCGATGAGGCCCTCGTCGACGAGCTGTGTCGCGATGCGGAACGCGGCACCCGCAGTGCGCTTGCCGACACGGGTCTGCAGCATCCACAGCTTGCCGCGCTCGATCGTGAACTCGATGTCGCAGAGATCGCGGTAGTGATGCTCGAGCGTGCCCATGATGCCCATGAGCTCGTCGTAGGACTTCTTGTCCAGTCCCTCGAGATCCTGCAGGGGCAGCGTGTTGCGGATGCCGGCGACGACGTCCTCGCCCTGCGCGTTCTGCAGGTAGTCGCCGTAGACGCCCTGGGCACCGGAGGACGGGTCGCGCGTGAAGGCGACCCCCGTGCCGCTGTCCATGCCGAGGTTGCCGAAGACCATCGAGCAGACGTTGACGGCGGTGCCGAGGTCGGCCGGGATGCGCTCCTGCCGCCGGTAGAGCCGGGCGCGCTCGCCGTTCCAGCTGTCGAAGACCGCCTTGGTCGCGAGGTCCATCTGCTCGCGCGGGTCTTGCGGGAAGTCACGGCCGGTGGCCTCGCGCACGATGCCCTTGAACGTGTCGACGAGCCCTTGCAGGTCGGCGGCGTCGAGGTCGAGGTCGTTCGTCGTGCCCTTGGCCTTCTTGGCCTCGTCGTGCGCGTGCTCGAAGAGCTCGCCGTCGACGCCGAGCACGGTCTTTCCGAACATCTGCAGGAGCCGCCGGTAGGAGTCCCACGCGAACCGCTCGTCGCCCTGCTTCGCCAGACCGAGGACGGAGGCGTCGTTGAGCCCGATGTTGAGGACGGTGTCCATCATCCCGGGCATCGAGAACTTCGCGCCCGAGCGGACGCTCACCAGCAGCGGGTCGTCGGCCTGGCCGAGCTTCTTGCCCATGGCCTTCTCGAGGGCGTCGAGGTGCTCGGTCACCTCGGCCGCCAGCTCGGCAGGCACGTC
>Ga0070658_10003811_pt1 | contig 12350 bp, 6 predicted proteins | sample KBSC13metaG_FD_64664 | JGI IMG/M metagenome (GOLD analysis project Ga0070658, IMG submission 64664) | Corn rhizosphere microbial communities from Kellogg Biological Station, Michigan, USA - KBS C1-3 metaG | ecosystem: Host-associated > Plants > Roots > Rhizosphere > Soil ... | reverse complement strand
CCCGGGCGGGCCAGCGGTCGGGTGGACTCCCACATGCGCCGCCAGTCGGCCGCCTGCGGCCCGGCCGGAGCCGCCAGCTCGCCGGTCGCCTGGGCGCGCAGCGACGCGTACCAGCCCAGCTCCTCCTCGGACCACAGCCGCGCCACGGTCTGGCCCAGCCGGGCATTGAAGGCCCGTGCGCTCTCCCCCGCCGTCGGGTGCAGCGGGGCGCCGTAGCGCACCACGACCCTGGGCCGGCCGGGCATCGGCCAGTTCCGCCCGCGCGGCATGGCCGCGTAGGTACCGCGCAGCACGACCGGTACCGCGGCGACGCCCTGGGTGACGCACAACTGCGCGGCGCCCATCCGCAGCGGCGCCATCCAGCCGTCCTCGCTACGCGTCCCCTCCGGGAACAGCAGCAGGCTCCAGCCGTTCGCGAGCAGCCGGGGCGCGAGGCTGCGCAGCCGGCGCGACCGGTACCGCTCGACCGGGAAGGCGTTGAACACCAGCGCGGTGACCGCGGCGCGCCAGCGGGCGTCGAAGAAGTAGTCCGCGGCCGCGCCGACCGCCACCCGCTTGGAGATGCGCTCGGGCAGCGAGCCGAGGATCAGCGGGGTGTCCAGGTGGCTGGCGTGGTTGGCGACCAGGACCACCGGGCCCTTGACCGACTCGAGCAGCTCCCGGCCCTCGACCTGCGGCTTGGTGGTGCTCCAGGTCAGCGGGGTGAGCACGCCGCGCTGGATGCCGCGCCGGGCGACCCGGGCCGCGGTGGTGCGCGCCCACCCGGTCGGAAACTCGTACGGCTCGTCCGGCTGCTGGTGCGGCGCCGCCGAGCGCGGGGTACGCGAGCGCCCGCGCCAGTCCCGCCCGGCCGTGAGTACCTTGACCTCGCGAATCAGACCCATTTCCGCGTCTACCTAACGTCGGCCATGACCAGGGGCGGGGTGTGCAGGTAGGTGATGCTGGGGCTGCTGCCCACCTTCTCCCGGGCCATCTCCAGCGCATCGTCCAATGTGGACGCCGCCCGGAAGCCCATCCGCGCGGTGGTACGCCGGTCGCCGCCCACCACGATCACCTGGCCGAGGTGCTCCAGGGCGTGCGCGCCCCAGTACCACATGTAGAGCGGGTGCACGCCGTGGTACGCGTAGCTGTTGCGGTACAGGTGGATGTACCAGGGGTCGGTGGCGAACTGCTCCTCGTACTTGGCCTCGATGGCCACCGGGTCGGTGGTCTCGGCCAGTACCTCCTCGTAGAAGTCGATGTAGCTCGGGTGGTGCACCGGGTGGAACTCGTTGCGTACCGGGTGGTAGTAGATCGCCACCCCGCCCGGCCGGACCATCGGCTGGCCCCGGTACAGGTTGAAGAAGTACCCGAGCCCGAGGCTCATCATGAGGATCGGGTTCATGATCGAGTTGACGTTGTACGGGCAGATGTACGGCAGTCCCCAGATGCCGATGTCCGCCGGACCGTCCACCTCCGTCAGCTGCTGGCGCAGCACGTGCCCGAGGGTCACCGGGTGCACCTCGGCCGGCGCGCCCGCGGTGACCGAGGTGATCCCGTAGGGAGCCGCGGTACGGTGCCAGATCTGGCGGCGCCGCTTGATCGGAGTGAGGTCGTTGGCGCGCTTGACCGCCAGGTACGACGCCTGGTCCTTCAGCGACCACTCCCACTCGCGCTTGTTGAGGAAGCCGAGCTGGGTCGGGAACGTGTCGTTGTTGACCGTCGTCTCGATCTGGAAGATCTTGACGTGCTCGTCCAGCACCCCGGCCATCCGGTCGTACGAGTGGTGCATGGCGGAGTTGGGCGGGTCGTTGAACGAGCGCGAGTGCCGCAGGGTGTGCACGTTGTGGTGGTGCTTGAGGCTGCGGTACGAGGCCAGGCCGACCGAGACCGACTTGGGGCCGCCGCTCATCGCGGTCAGCGTGACGTTGACGTAGACGATCAGGTCGCTGGTGGCCGCCCGCTTGTTGATCTCCACGACCTCGCCGTGCTTCGTGGTACCGACCTCGAGCAGGTTGGTCCGGTCCTCCGCGTCATGGTTCTTCAAGTGCCGCGGGAAGAACGAACGGTAGACCCGCTCGCCGACCGTGCGCTTGAGCTCGGCCGGGGTCATCCGGCGGTGCAGCGCGTTGCCGGCGATCAGCTCCACGTCGTCGACGCCCGCCGCCGCGGCCAGCTCCAGCACGTGCTCGATCACCCGCTGGCGGATGTCGGGGGTACGCATCGGTGGCAGCGGGATGGACAGGTCGTCGAACACGATCGTCAGCCGCATGCCCGCCTTCAGCAGCGCCGGCAACGGCTCGCTGCCCAGCGGGTGCAGCAGGGCGTGGCGGATCCGGGCGTCCAGGTCGCGGATGGCCGGCAGCGACTCGGGCGGGTACACCACGCGGCTGCCCAGCGGCAGCTTCTCCAGCCGGAAGCCCTCACCCTCGTGCATCAGCAGGGCGGGGGTCCGCTCGTCGACCTCCAGGACAAAGCCGGGTCGGCTCATGACTCTCCTCCCTATTCCCGGACCGGGTCGAACACGACCTTGACGGTGCCCAGCCGGCCGGCCGCGTTGGCGTGGCCGATCGCCTCACGCCAGCGCGACAGCGGGTAGACCGCGTCCACATACCCCTTCAGCGGCGCCTGCTGCGCCAGCTCCAGCGCGTGCGGGAAGTCCCGCCCGCCGGACGCGTACGCGCCGACCAGGTTCAGCTCGCGGAACCAGACCGGGGTCAGGTCGACGCCGCCGTTGGGCATCCCCGACAGCAGCACGGTACCGCCGGCCCGGGTCAGTCGCAGCGCGGTGTCCAGGCCGGAGCCGCCGGTGCATTCGAAGGCGAAGTCCACGCCGCCCAGCAGGTACTCCTCGCCGCGCTCCGGATGGGCGAGGAAGCCTCCGGTGGCGCGGCGCAGGGCGCGGGCCGCCCGGTCGGAGGACAGGACCTCGGTCGCGCCCAGCTCCCGGGCCCGCTCCCGCTGGTGGCCGTGCTTCGCGATCACGTAGATCGGACCGGCCTCGGTGTACTCGCGCAGCGCGAGCACGGTGAGCAACCCGACGGTACCGGCGCCGATGACCACCACGCCGGCACCGCGCGGGATCGGCATCCGCCGTACCGAGTGGATCGCGCAGGCCAGCGGCTCGACGAGCACCGCCTGCTCGGAGTCCAGCGAGTCCGGTACCGGGTGCAGCTGGCTGCCGTGCGCCACCAGCATCCGGCTCCAGCCGCCGCCGGTGTCCCCGCAGAAGCCGGTCTGCAGCCCGGCGGAGACCGCGCCGGCCGTCACATGGTCGCACCGGCTGTGCTCCCCGGCCGCGCAGGACGGGCACGGCCGCACGTCCCGGGCGGCGCAGCCCAGCACCGGGTCGAGCACCACGCGGCTGCCCTTGGGCAGCCCGTCCAGGTCGTCGAGGGTCTGCCCGACGACCTCGTGCCCCGGCGTGAACGGCAGGGAGATGACCGCCGACAGGTACGGCGAATTGCGCCCGGTCAGCAGCCCGAGGTCGGAGCCGCAGATGCCGGACAGCAGCGGCCGAACCCGGGTCCAGCCCTCACCGGGCCGGCTCGGGTCGGGCCGGTTGACCAGCCGCAGCGGCGACATGTTGGCCGCGAAGGCGCCGGCCGCCCGGCCGCCCATCCGGGTACCGGTGACGGTGCGCCCGGCCAGGTAGCGCGACGGGGAGCGGTAGTACTCGAGGGTCAGGATCATGCGAGGGTCTCCACCAGGGCGTCGCCGGCCGGCAACGTGTGCGCGGTCCACTGCGCGACCGGCCACTGCCGGGACTTGGCGTGCCGGTACAGCTGGGGGTCGGGGTTTACCGCGACTGGATGGCCGACGGCCTCCAGCAGCGGCCGGTCGGAGTAGCTGTCGCCGTAGGCGTAGGAGCGCGACAGGTCCACGCCCACGTGCCCCGCGTACCGGCGCAGCCACGCCGCCCGGGCCTCCCCGACCAGCGGAGGCGCTTCCAGGTAACCGGAGTAGACCCCGTCGCGGGCGTGCAGCCGGCTGGCCACCACCTCGTCGAACAGCACCGCGAGCGGCTGCACCAGCACGTCGACGGTGCCGGTGATGAGTACCGTGCGGTGCCCGGCCCGGCGGTGCTTGCGGATCTGCCGGATCGCCTCGGGCCGGGCGCGGCGCAGCAGCGCGTCGCCGAGCCGCTCGTTCACGATCCGCGCCAGCGCCGCCTCGTCCGCACCCGCGTACCGGCGCACGAACGTACGCAGGAACTCCGACCGGTCGCGGCGCTCCGCCGCCAGGTACCGCGGCATCCGGCGCAGCAGGTCGGCGATCTCGGCAGCCCACTCGCCGCGCGGCAGGTCCGCGAGGCGTGCCCACAGGTACGTCTCGATGACGTTGGACGCGACGACCGTGCCCTCGAGGTCGAACACGGCCAGCGCCCCGCCGTTGGGCGACTCCTGCACCACCGGCAGGGCCGACAGCCCGGTGCGCCGGCCGGAGGTGGCCCGGCGCATGGTGGCGGTGATCGTCGGGCAGTGCACCCGCTGCAGGTAGTGCTCCCAGTCGATGACGGCCGGGTCGAACCCGTGCGAGTCCTGGCGCTCCGGCGGCATCGACCGGTGCAGCGCCAACAGCTTGGCGTCGGTGTAGATGACCTCGGCCTCGGTGTAGACGCCGTACAGCTCGGCGTACTTGCGCAGGAAGTCGACCCGGTCCTGCTCGCGCTTGAGGTCGTCCTGCCAGCGCCGGGTACGGGAGTTGGCCGGCGCCGACAGCAACGCCTTCTGCGCGACCGACAGGGCACGCTCGCCGTTGCGCAGCATCCGCTGCACCCGGCGGGCACCGGGGAACTCCCAGGTCGGTGCCTTGATCTGCCCGCGCCCGCCGTCCGGCATGGGGTGGTCGGTGAAGTACTCCTTGACGTTCTCGTACATCGCGCGGAACGTCAGCGGGTTCCGGGCGCCCGAGCCGACGTGGTAGTAGTTCGGCGCCTCGGCCGGCGGTGGCGCCTGGGCCGCGGCGAGGATCGCGTTGACCACGATGTCCACCGGGATCACGTCCAGTACCCCGTCGGGCAGGCCGGGGAACTCCGGCAGGATCCCGCGGCCGAAGGCGAGGATCAGCGGATCGGCCATCTTGAACCCGTCGATCCAGCCCGGGAACGGGTGGCGCAGCGCGCTCTCCACGATCGCCGGCCGTACCACCGACAGCGGCAGCACGCCGGTCAGCAGCTCCTCGGCGACCCGCTCGCCCAGCGCCTTGGTGAGCGTGTACACGTCCGGCCAGCCCAGGCTCTGCGCGCGCAGCCGGCCGTACTCGACGAGCTGCTTGTCCACCCACTCGACGCGGGACGCCTCGGCCGCCCGGGCCACCGACTGCGGGCCGGACTTGCCGTGCTCGGCACGTGCGGTAGCCAACGCCTTACGCAGCGCGGCGGGCCGGCGCGAGTCCTGCTCGACCTGTTCCCGGGAACGGTCCGCGGCGGCCAGCTCGGTGCGCCAGTCGGCGTCGTGGTCCAGCGAGACCTCGGGTACCACGCCCTTGCGCGCGCCGGCCACGTACGCGGTCGACACGTGCACCACGTGCGGCGCGCCGCCGGCCTCCCGTACCGCCGTGTAGAGGCCGTGCACGCCGCGCACGTTGGTACCGAAGGCGTCGTCGATCGGCGCGTCGAACGAGACGGTACCGGCGCAGTGGATCACCGCGGTGAGGTCGCCCGGCAGCCGCAGCTCGGAGCTGCCCAGCCGGGCGTCGACCACGGTCACCCGCTCGGCGACCGCGGCCGCGAGCCCCTCCGCGCCGAGCTTGTCGCGCAGCGCGTTGAAGACCGGCTTGCGCAGCAGGCCACCCAGCCGGTCGGCCGCCGACGAGCTGCCCCGGCCGCGGATGAGCAGGCTGACGCGGGTATCCGGCCAGTCCCGCAGCAGCCGTTCGAGCACCGCCTGGCCGAGGAACCCGGTCGAACCGGTCAGCAGCACATGGCCGCCGCCCAACTGCCCGCCCGCCTTCTGCGGCTCGCCTGCCGTCACCGTCACCCCCACACTCCCGCACTGGTCGGTGCCTCGCACCGTAGCCCACCACGGACCGTACGTGGAGGGCCCGGTGCCCGGCCAGCCCGGAGGGGTGGGCCTTACACTCGCGCGTCCCCGCCGACCGGCGGCCCGTACGCGCGCCGACCCGAGGGCGCACGAGCGGTCGCCGGCGTGGCATGCTGAGCGTGGTACATGTCCGGTCGGGGGTCACGGACGACAGATCAGGCCTGGTTCACTGCTCCTGAGCGTGCTCGACGGTGGGCGACACTGATGGACATGACTGCCGATACCCGCATCGCCTCCCCTGCCGGTGACGAGGCGGATAGTGAGTACCGCGCGATCGCGCGCCGCTGGTTCGGCGCCGGGTCGGCGCGGTCGTTGCCGGCGCACGAGGCCGGTGCGCAGGCCACCCGTCAGGCGCTGCGCGGCGCCGACCCGGCCCTGCTCGTGGTGTTCTGCTCCGAACCTCTGGATCCGGCCGGGGTGCTGGCCGGCGTGCGCGGCGTGGCCGGCGAGCAGGTGCCGCTCATCGGCTGCTCCACCGAGGCGGTGATCACCGCGCAAGACGAGGCGCAGGGCGTCAGCGTCGTCGCGCTCGGTGGTCCCGGTTTCACCGTGCGCACCGCGTTCGCCCAGCCGGTCAGCCACCGGCAACGGGCCGCCGGTGCCCGCGTGGCGACCTGCGCCCTGGACCTGATGGCCGCGGTGGGCGCGGCCGACGCCGCGGCGGCCGGCGGCGCCACGGCCGGCCCCGACCCGTCCGCACCTTCGAGCCAGCCGCACCAGGTGCTCGTGATGCTCACCGACGGCTTGGCCCCCGATCACGAGGAGGTCCTGGCCGGGGCGTACGGCGTGGTCGGCGCGAGCGTGCCGCTGATCGGCGGCTCCGCGAGCCCGAGCGCCAGGCGGCGCACCTTCCATATGCACGGGCAGGACGTGCTCGAGGACGCGGTGGTCGGCGCGGCGATCGCCTCGGAGGCGCCGTTCGGGGTGGGCCTGCGGCACGGCTGGCACCGGGTCGGCGAGCCGATGAGCGTGACACACAGCGTCAACGGCGACGTGCTCACCCTCGACGACCGGCCGGCGCTGCGGACCTACCTGGAGCGGCTGGACGCGCCGCCGGAGGCGTACACCGACCCGGAGGTGTTCAAGAAGTTCGCGAACATCCGGCCGCTGGGCGTGGACCGCCGCGGCGGCGCGGACGTGCGCGACGTCAGTTCGACGAAGTACTACCGGCAGGGCTGGCTGTCCTGCAACGGTGAGGTCCCCGAGGGCGGCCTGGTCTGGCTGATGGCCGGCGACGAGCGGTCGGTACTGGCGGCCGCCGGCGACGCGGTCAAGGACGCGAGGGACGACCTCGACGGGGTACCGCCCCTGGGCTTCCTCGCCTTCGACTGCGCGTCGCGCCGCAAACTGCTGAAGGAGTCCGGTACGCGCGAGGAGATCCGGCTGATGGTCGGGCAGGCCGGCGAGGCTCCGCTGGTCGGCATGTACACCTGGGGCGAGATCGCCCGTACCCGGGGCATCCACGGGTACCACAACCAGACGCTCGTCGTGCTCGCGATCGGCTGACCCACAAATGCCGCCCACACCAGCGCTGACCGCCCAACGCCTGGCCGAGTTCCTCGCGGCCCTGTCCGGCGTACCGGACGGCCGTTCGCTGGCGCGGGTCGCCGCGGAGCGGGCCGCCCGGGCGCTGGCCGCCGAGGTGGCCGCGGTGCTGGCCGCCGACGGTACGGTCACCGCCAGCGTGGGCTTCCCGCTGGGCCGGGTACCGGCGACCAGGCTCGCCGAGGTCGCCGAAGGTACCCGCGACGAGGTGCCGGTACCGGGCGCCGGAGTGTGCCCGGCCGTGTCGGTGCCGATCGGTGGCGAGTCGCCGGGGCACCTGCTGGTCGCGCGCTCCTCCGGCGGCTCGATGATGCCCGGCTGGTCGATCCTCGACGAGTCCACAATGGACGCATCCATAGTGGACGGTCGGTTCACCGTGGACGAGCTGAGCCTGGTGCGCGGCATGGCCCGGGTGCTGGAGCTGACCCAGCACACCCGGCTGACCCTGCAGGCGGAGCGCCGGCAGGCCGAGGAGAACACCCGGCTGCTGCGCTCCCTGCAGGTACGGCAGCGGCTGCTGGAGCAGATCTCCGCGGTGCAGCGGGCGATCACCCGGCGCGCGCCGCTGCCCCGCATCCTCGACACCATCACCGCCGGCGCCCGGGAGCTGCTCGGTGACGACGTCGCCGGGCTGCGTTTCCGCGATCCGGACGACCCCGGGATGCTGCTGCTGGTGTCCAGCACCGGCATACCGGAGGAGAAGGCCAAGCGGGTGTGGCGGCTGCCGATCGAGGCGGGCGGGCCGGCGGCCTCCGCGATCGAGCGCGACGAGCTGGTGGTCTGCGACAACCCGGCGGAGCTGGTTCCGTTCGCCAGCAGCCTGCGCACCGCGATGGCCGCCCCGGTGCACGAGAACGGCGCCGTGGTGGGCAGCCTCGTGGTCGGCTCCTACCAGCTGGGCCGCCGGTACCACGCGGGCGACCGGGAACTGCTGGCGCTCTTCGCCGAGCAGGTGAGCCTCGCGGTCACCGACGCGAAGACCCGCGAGGCGATCGTCGCCGCGTACCACGACTCGCTCACCGGCCTGGCCAGCCGGGCCCTGTTCCTGGACCGCCTGGAGCACCGGTTGGCCGAGGCGCGCGCCGCCGGCGCCCCGGCGCCCGCGGTGCTGTTCGTCGACCTCGACCGGTTCAAGACGGTCAACGACTCCCTCGGGCACGCCGCCGGCGACCTGCTGCTGGTCGGCGTCGCCGGGCGGTTGCGCGACTGCCTCGGTCCGGACGACACGGCCGCGCGGGTCGGCGGCGACGAGTTCACCGTGCTGCTGACCGGCGTGGCCGGCCCGGACGCGGCGCGGACAGTGGCCTCCCGGATCCTCGACTCGCTGCGCGCGGCGTTCCCGATCCACGGCGGAGAGGTCTTCATCGACGCGAGCATCGGCGTCGCGCTCGGCACGGACCCGGGCCAGGACGCCGAGGCGGTGGTACGCGACGCGGACGTGGCGATGTACCACGCCAAGCAGCGCCGCACCCGGTGCGAGCTGTTCCAGCCGGCCATGCACGACACGTTCGTACGGCGGCTGGCCGTGGAGGCCAACCTGCGCCGAGCCATCGAGCGCGGTGAGTTCGTGCTGCGGTACCAGCCGATCGTGGCGCTGAACAGCGTCGCGGCCGGCGGGAACGCGGTCACCGGCGACGCCGTCGTCGGCCTGGAGGCCCTGCTGCGCTGGCAGCACCCGCAGCGCGGCCTGCTGGAGCCGGCCGAGTTCGTACCGATCGCCGAGGACGCCGGCCTGATCGTGCCGATCGACCGCTGGGTGATGGAGGAGGCGTGCCACCGCGCGGCCGGCTGGAACGCCCGCCGGCCCGCGGACCGCCCGCTGACCATCACGGTCAACGTGTCCGCGCGCTGCCTCCAGCAGCCCGGGATGCCGGGCGTGGTCGCCCGCGTGCTGGGCGAGTCGGGGCTCCCGCCGCAGTGCCTCGTACTGGAGATGACCGAGTCGCTGCTCGTGCACGACACCGAGGCGACCGTGCAACGGTTGACCGCGCTGCGGGCCCAGCGGATCCGGGTGGCCATCGACGACTTCGGCACCGGCTACTCGTCGCTGGCGTACCTGCGCCGCTTCCCGATGGACATCATCAAGCTGGCCAAGTCCTTCGTCGACGACATCGCCGTGGACCCGCAGGCCTCGGCGGTGGCCCGGGCGATCGTCCAGTTAGGACACCTGCTCCACCTCACGACGATCGCCGAGGGCATCGAGGCCGCCGAGCAGCTGGACCGGCTGCTCGAGTCCGGCTGCGAGCTCGGCCAGGGCTACTACTTCGCCAAGCCGCTGGACCCGGAAGAGGTCGAGGCGCTGCTGTTCAGTACGGGCGGATGACGCGCCGCGGGCCGGGCCGGGCGCGCAGCGGCAGGGCCAGCAGCGCGCCGAGCACGAACCCGGCCACGTGCGCCAGGTACGCCACGTCGCCGGCCTGGGACACCGCGAACCCCGCCGAATAGGCCCACTGCAACAGGAACCACAGCCCGAGTACCAGCCAGGCGGGCAGCCGCAACGGAATGAACAGCAGGAACGGAACCAGGCTCCACACCCGGGCGCGCGGGTACAGCACGAGATAGGCGCCCAGCACCCCGGCGATCGCGCCCGACGCGCCGATCAGCGGCTCGCTCGAGTCCGGGTTCACCAGCGCGAAGGCGTACGCCGCGGCGTAACCGCAGACGAGGTAGAACAGCAGGTACCGGATGCGGCCCAGGCGGTCCTCGACGTTGTTGCCGAACACCCACAGGAACAGCATGTTGCCCAGCAGGTGCAGCCAGCCGCCGTGCAGGAACATCGAGTAGAGCACCGACAGCACCGGAACCTTGTGGTACGCCGGCGGTGCGACCACGCACGCGGGTCCCTGCGGCGTGTTCACCGCCTGTCCGGTGGGTACCTTCGCCGGGGTCTGCCCGTGCACCAACTCCTTCGGCACCGCCGCGTACCGGTCGTAGAAGGCCTCCTGGCCGCACAGCTGGGCCGCCTGCGTCGACTGCACCCCGGTGGTCCGCGACGCCGGCGTGAGCAGGAAGACCACCACGTTGATGGCGATCAGCGCGTAGGTCACCCAGGGCGTGCGCCGCACCGGGAGGACGTCATGGACCGGTATCACCACGGCTATCACTTAACCCCACGAGCGGGTCCGGCGCGAGCCGGCGCCAGAGGAACTCGTAGACCAGGGCGCGCATGAAGGCCAGCTGCGCGTTGTCGGCCGCGCCGCCGTGCCCGCCCTCGGTGTTCTCGTAGTAGCTCACGTCGTAGCCGTGCTCCGCCAGCAACGCGGCCATCTTGCGCGCGTGGCCCGGGTGCACCCGGTCGTCGCGGGTCGAGGTGAGCAGCAGGACCGGAGGGTACGACTGTCCACTTCGGACATTGTGGTACGGCGAGTACCCGGAGATGAACCTCCAGTCCGCGTCGGAGTCCGGGTCGCCGTACTCCGCCATCCAGGACGCGCCGGCCAGCAGCTCGTGGTACCGGCGCATGTCCAGCAGCGGCACCTCGCTCACCACGGCGCCGAACAGCCGGGGGTACCGGGTGAGCATCACCCCGGTCAGCAGTCCACCGTTGCTGCGACCCCACACGCCCAGCCGGTCCCGCGTGGTGATGCCCCGGTCGACCAGGTCGGTCGCGACCGCGGCGAAGTCCTCGTAGGCGCGCGGGCGCCGTTCGCGCATCGCGGCGTGGTGCCAGTGCGGCCCGTACTCGCCGCCGCCGCGGATGTTCGCCATCACGTACGTGCCGCCCCTTGCCAGCCAGCCGCGCCCGATCAGCGGGTCGTAGCCGGGGGTACGGGAGATCTCGAAGCCGCCGTACCCGGTGAGCATGGTGGGACCCGCGCCGCCGTCGGAGCCCACCACGAAGTACGGCACCCGGGTACCGTCGGCCGAGGTCGCGAAGAACTGCCGCACCGACATGCCGTCCGGGTCGAAGAAGGCCGGCTCGGCGCGCACCTGCGTCAGCGGACCGTCCACGGTGCCGTGCCAGAGCCGGGTCGGGCTCAGGTACCCGCTGGAGGACAGCAGGAACTCGTCACCGGAGTCCGGCTCGGTGTCCCACACGTCGACGTGACCCTCGGGCTCCTCCTCCAGCAGCGGCCGGCGGGTCCAGCCGTCCGGGCCGGGGGTACACAGCACGTGCCGGCTGCGCACGTCGGTGAGCAGGCTCAGGATCAGGTGATTCCGGGTCCACGTGGTGTAGCTCAGCGAAGTATCCGGCGACGGTTCGAACAGCACGGTCAGCGCCTTGTCGCCGGCCAGGAACCCGGCCAGCTCCGTCACCAGCAGGCTGCCCGCCCGGTGGTGCGTGCCGTCCACGGTCCACCCGCTGCGCAGCCGGATCAGCAGCCACGCGCGGTGCAGGTCCACCTCCGCGTCCTCCGGTACCGCGAGCGGCGTCAGCTCGCCGGCGGCCGGCCGCACGTACCGGAGGCTGGAGAAGAAGTCGGTGCGCCGCTCGACCACGTCGCGCGCGAAGCCGGGCGTCGGGTCGTGCCCGGCGGTCACGACCACGTCCCGCTCCCCGCCCTCGAACACCGGCTCGGCCGCGGCCAGCGGGGTACCGCGCCGCCACCTCCGGACCGTTCGCGCGTACCCGGAGGAGGTCATCGAGCCGGGCCCGAAGTCGGTACCGACGAGGATCTCGTCGATGTCCACCCAGGACGTGCCGCTCTTCGCCTCGGGCAGCGTGAACCCGTCGGCGACGAAGGCCAGGGCGTCCAGGTCGAACTCGCGCACCACGCGGGCGTCCGAGCCACCGCGGGACAGGTACACCAGGGCCCGCTTGTGGTCGGGGCGCAGCAGCTC
>Ga0070658_10003810_pt1 | contig 12353 bp, 11 predicted proteins | sample KBSC13metaG_FD_64664 | JGI IMG/M metagenome (GOLD analysis project Ga0070658, IMG submission 64664) | Corn rhizosphere microbial communities from Kellogg Biological Station, Michigan, USA - KBS C1-3 metaG | ecosystem: Host-associated > Plants > Roots > Rhizosphere > Soil ... | reverse complement strand
GATCGCAGCGGTGAGGGAGGTTTTGCCGTGATCGACATGCCCGATGGTGCCGATGTTCACGTGCGGCTTCGTACGCTCAAACTTTGCCTTGCCCATAGTGGTATATCCTCTCCTTTAGAGGTTCAATGATTGCATCTAAATCGAGTGCCTGATAGCGGCACAGAATGGCGCGTCCATCATGACGCGCCATTCCCGCCTATTCCTGCGGCCTTTCTCCTGCTTCCCCAGAAAGAGAAGCGGTTAGAGAAGCCCGGTCATCAGGCTGCTTTCGCGTGTAAACGATAGGGAAACCTACCTAGTGTTGTTTGCCCTGCACTTTGGCGGTGATCTCTTCCGCGACGTTGCGCGGGACTTCCTCGTAGTGCGAGGGGGTCATCGTAAAGGACGCGCGTCCCTGCGTGAAACCGCGCAGGTCGTTGACATATCCGAACATCTCGGACAGCGGCGCGCGGGCACGGACGACCATCTTGTTACCAGGCTCGGGATCACTGCCTTCCAACTGGCCGCGTCGGCGGTTGATGTCCCCGATGACGTCGCCCATGTTGGCATCCGGCGTTGAGACTTCCAGCGCCATGATCGGTTCGAGCAGATACGCTTTGCCTTTGCGCAGCGCCTCTTTGAGGGTCTGGCTGGCGGCGACCTTGAACGCGATTTCCGAGGAGTCTACATCGTGGTACGAACCATCGATGACGGCCACACGAATATCGACGACCGGGAAGCCCGCGACGATGCCGCTTTCGATAGCTTCGCGCACGCCCTTTTCGATACCGGGGATGTACTCCTTCGGGATCGATCCGCCGACCGTCTTGTTGACGAACTCGAAACCCTTACCAGGCTCCAGCGGCTCGACTTCCAGCTCCACGTCTCCGTACTGTCCGGAACCACCCGTCTGCCGTTTGAAGGGCACTCGGGCGCGGGCCTTGTTGTGGATGCTTTCGCGGTAGGCGACCTGGGGCGCGCCGAAGTTGGCTTCAACTCCGTAGGTGCGCTTCAGGATGTCTACTTTGATGTCGAGATGCAGTTCGCCCATGCCGCTCAGAATGGTCTGCGCGGTTTCGGGATCGGTCGCGACGCGGAAAGTCGGGTCTTCGCTGGCGAGTTTCACCAGGGCGGACGACAGCTTGTCCTGATCGGCTTTGGTCTTCGGCTCGATGGCGATGGAGATGACCGGGTCCGGGAAGGAGATGTTCTCCAGTAGGATCGGCTTCTTCTCATCGCAGAGCGTATCACCGGTGCGGGTGTCTTTCAGTCCGACAATGGCGGCGATGTCTCCCGCGTAGACGGCGTCCACATCTTCGCGACTGTTGGCATGCATACGGACGATACGGCCGATGCGCTCTTTCTTGTCGCGGGTGGAGTTCATCACGGTCTGTCCCGTCTGCAAGACGCCGGAGTAGACGCGGAAGAAGGTCAGCACGCCGTACTGGTCCTGAGCGATCTTGAAGGCCAGGCCGCTGAAGGCGGTCTCATCGGCGGGATGGCGGGTATCGTCTTCCCCGGTGTAGGGGTTGACGCCGGGAATATCACCGACATCGGTGGGCGACGGCAGGTAGTAGACGACCGCATCGAGCAGAGGCTGCACGCCCTTGTTCTTGTAGGCCGAGCCACACAGGACCGGAACCACCTTGCCGGAAATCGTTCCCATGCGCAGGGCGTTGCGGATCTCTTCGATCGAGATCGGTTCGCCTTCGAGATACTTCTCGATCAGGGTCTCATCGGAGTCAGCGACGGCTTCGAGCAGTTTGGCATGGTATTCGTTGGCCATCTCCTGCATGTCTTCCGGAATGGGACGGGTTTCGAACTTCTGGCCAAGATCGTCCAGGTAGAACGTCGCGTTCATTTCGACCAGGTCGATGACGCCTGCGAAGTCGGCTTCTGCGCCGATCGGAAGCTGGATCGGGACGGCGTTGGCGCCAAGTCGCTCGACCATCTTCTCGACCACGCTCAGGAAGTTGGCGCCCATGCGGTCCATCTTATTGACGAACGCGATGCGCGGGACTTTATATTTATTGGCCTGTCGCCAGACCGTCTCCGACTGGGGCTGTACGCCGCCGACGGCACAGAAGATCGCGACCGCGCCATCGAGAACGCGCATGGAACGCTCGACTTCAACCGTAAAGTCGACGTGGCCCGGCGTATCGATGATGTTGATGCGGTGCGTACGCTTGCGCAGGCTGGTCGCCGGATCGGTCTCCAGGCCCCAGAAACAGGTGGTTGCCGCGGAGGTGATGGTGATACCGCGCTCCTGCTCCTGAACCATCCAGTCCATCGTCGCAGCTCCTGTGTGTACTTCGCCGATCTTGTGGGTTCGGCCCGTATAGAAGAGGATGCGCTCGGTACAGGTGGTCTTGCCCGCGTCGATGTGGGCGGCAATGCCGATATTGCGTGTTCTGTCTAAACCGTATTCTCGTGCCATGTGCGTAACTTATAAGCCTCCAGAGAGTGCTGTCATCAAAAGGAGGAGAGCAGAGAGGGAGCGGTTGGCTCCAGGCTGCTTTCCGGTTGGTGTTGAGGGGCCGCCCAATTCGCGAGGCGCCCCTCCTTGCGCGCACTCTCTCCGGCGATCCCTATTTACCACCGATAGTGGGCGAACGCTTTGTTGGCGTCGGCCATACGGTGGGCTTCTTCTTTGCGCTTCACCGAAGCGCCGGTGTTGTTGACGGCGTCCAGCAGTTCGCCGGCCAGTTTCTCCGACATCGAACGTCCCGCACGCTTGCGGGCGTTGATGACGCACCAGCGCAGGGCGAGAGCGACACGGCGCTCCTGGCGCACTTCGACGGGCACCTGGTAGGTGGAGCCGCCGACGCGGCGCGGGCGGACTTCGATGACCGGCATGATGTTGCGTACGGCGGTCTCGAACAGCTCCAGCGGCGGGCGCTTGGCGCGGGCTTCCATGATCTCCATCGCTCCGTAGAAGATGCGCTCTGCAACGCTCTTCTTGCCGTCCAGCATCAGGCGGTTGATGAACCGCTGCGCTAGGACGCTTCCGTAGACGGGGTCCGGGGTGATCGGACGAGGGCGCAGTCCACCCTCGGGCGTATTTCTCGGCATCTCTTACGGTCTCCTATTTCTTCTTACCGGTAACGACGACGTTCTTCTTGGTGCCGTACTTGGAGCGGCTGGATTTACGGTCGCGGGTACCGGACGTATCGAGGGTGCCGCGCACGATGTGGTAGCGCACGCCGGGCAGGTCCTTGACGCGACCGCCACGAATCATGACCACGGAGTGTTCCTGCAAGTTGTGTCCGATGCCGGGAATATACGCCGTGACTTCCGTCTTGTTGGTCAGGCGGACGCGAGCGATCTTCCGCAGAGCGGAGTTAGGCTTTTTGGGCGAGATGGTACGCACAAGCAGGCAGACGCCGCGAAGCTGCGGGTTGCCTTTGAGCGCCGGCGCCTTGGTCTTCTTGATAACGCGTTTCCGGCCCTTTCGGACCAACTGGTTAATGGTGGGCATACAGGCCGATCCCCTTCAGGTGCTGATGCGTCCACGCCTGCGTGGCGCGACGATATCGTGAATGAGTTCTGAAACAGACAAAACGGGTGCGGATACCAGGGCGGATGGGGCATAAAAAAGCCCGTTGGACACGGGTGGAGGGACGGGACGGGGAAATACCTGTAAGCTGATAAGGTACTGAGCGTCACACCTGGGGAAAGGGCCTAGCCTCTCACAGTCGCCTCCTGAACGTATTCTTCTAATCCTGCCGCACGCATACAAACTCCGCAAACCTGTCTAGTGTACTGCATTTTGCTCTATCTGTCAACGGTGACTCCGCAGATTCTCACCGCTTCCCCGCAAAAAAGCGCGCCTCCTGGGACTCCGGCGGCTTTCCGCTCCGGTTTTGCAGGCAAACGAAACTTTCCCTCTCCGGCTTCGTCCCTGAAATGGAGGCAGGAACCTCCGGGTTCTCTGCGGAATTGAGGAGAACTCAGGATCTTGTTCGACTCGGCATAGGACCGCTGTCCTGTCGTGCATCCGCCAGGCAGGATAGGGCCAGGCGCCCTTCGGCGCTCGGCCTTGCCGGACATCCTGACAGGATCGGGGTCGACTCTACCATGGGAGCGCAAGGAATATGGATGACTGGAAGGAATCGGACCGTCTGCAGAAGTTTCGGAAGATGGTGCGCAAAGAGTTCGGCAAAGGGCTTGAAAAGGCGACTCCTTCCAATGTACGTATCTTTTTGGAGCGGCATCAGGAGGAGATGTTCCCCGGCCCGCAGCATGGCCGTCTGGAACTGAATGAGACCAAAACTACGTACGAAGAGATCCTGAAAGATTTCTTTGTCACGGTGCTCGAACGCCCGTCGGATGAGGCCCTGATCATGCTCTGGACTCTCGCGTTCGAACTCTCCTTTTTCAATATCGAGCAGCACGCCGCCGAGCGTCTCCAGTCTCTTTTCGGCGATATGGCCGAACCCGGCGAATAGTTCTTTCATAGACACGTCCGTTTAAAGGTTAGATTTAGCAGCGCCCTCGGCAGCATCGGCACATACGTCTGTCCCCTGCAGCCTGTGCGCCTGGAAAGTTTGTGGTCTCTATGTTCGATCTGCGTGATCTGCGGCCTGGCCTGCTCTTCTGGTGCGATACCTCCCGCAACGGGATCGGTCAGCAGTTCAGCGACAAAGAGTTTCGCCCGGTGCTGATCGTGAGCGTGCTGGCGGAGTTCGGCGGCGTCGCGGTCTACCCATGCAGCCGTCTGCGCGATCTCGAAGGCCGCAGCGATCAGATCAGCGAGCCGTTCGGCGAGACCGAGACCCACATCGTCTACGGTATGGGCCTTTTCCTGATCAAACCCGACGACCTGCATCCGCCGACCGCCCCCTGGTCGGAGTGGATCTCCTGGCGTCAGACACACCGCCGTGTCATCGAAGACGATCTGCGCATCCTCCGCCAGAGCCAATCCGAAAGGAAGCCCCGCGCCTCCTCCGCACCTGCTTCACCGACCCTGAATACCCGCCTCAGCGACACCCTGGATGCAGAGACCCTGGCGCGCCTGGAACAGCTCAGACAGCCTCCTCCGCCCCCTAGAGCAACGGTGCCGCCGCCACCTCCCAAACCCAAAATGCCGCCCCGCCCGCCCGTCGATCTCTTCAAGCAGGCCGTCGATTCCATCCAGCCCTACCATATTCTGCGCCCCGAGGAGGAACAGGAAGGAGAGCCTGCTCCCCAACGTGGCAAGTCCCTCAAGCGCAAGCGCAGATAGACCTCCTCTGACCTCGGTATCGAACGAAAATACGCGCGCGTCAGTCAAATAAGATGAAGGCTTGCTTGGTCACCGCTGAGGAAGTGGGTTCGCCACTGTTTTGTGGCAGCAGGACATCATTCCGTTCCTGTCGTATCCTGCACTGTACGAGGGCCACAGCCTAAACTGTGTTGCAATATCAAGGAGGGAAGTATGCATCGTCGGATACTTGGATTGTGTGTGCACGTCGTCCTGGCGCTCCTGTCGGCAAGCGTCGTTCTGGCTCCCAGAACCGCTCAGGCTGCGATCATCGCATACGACGGCATCAACTATGGGCCAGGCAGTAACCTGGATAGCCAGAACGGCGGATTCGGTTGGGCCTCCGCCTACACCACGGCGGGAGGCGGTCCCCTTTCCGCGACCATCGCCTCCGGATCCGTTCCCTATGGCGGCCTGGCAGCTACCGGGAATGCGATCCAGACTCTCTCGGCAGCAGCCGGGCAGACGGACAACGAGCGCATCCTGGGAACGCTGCTGGGCGCAGACGGCACGACGGTCTACGTCAGCTTTCTCATCAGACCCACCGAGGCGGTCGGCAGCGGCGGTCACGGATCCTACGGAGGCTTTGCGCTGGGCGGTCTCTTCGTCGGCAAACTGCCGTCCGGATTCTACGGCCTCTCCAACCTGGACGGCTCCAATCCCGTCTCGTCCGGAGTCGCTCCGGTCCTGAACACCACGGCCTTCCTGGTCGTGCGCATCACCTTTCAGAGCGGGGTCGATAAGGCCGAACTCTTCATCAGCCCGGCTCCCGGGCAGCCGGTGCCCACGACCCCGGACGTCACCAAATCGGACCTCGACATCGGCCTGACCTCTACGGTCGACGTTCTGGCCGATCATGGCTTTACGATCGACGAACTCCGCCTGGGCGATAGCTACGAGGATGTCACCCCGAGCGCAGCCGTTCCCAACAGCGCCTTCGTGTTTCAGAGCCAGACGACCAATAAGGTCGCTATCTGGGCCATGGCGAGTACCAATGTCGTCGCAAGTCAGATCGTCAACGCCAATGCGCAGGCGGGCTGGAGCGTGGTCGGAACAGGCGATTTCAATCAGGACGGTAAGCCGGACCTGGTCTTCCAGAATCAGACCAGTGGACAGATCGTTGTCTGGTATCTGAACGGTTCCTTCTATCTGGGAGGAGACGTCGTGGCCGCGGTACCGGCCGCCGGATTCAAGGTCGCCGGGGTCGCGGACATGGACGGAGACGGCAAACCGGACTTGATCCTGCAAAATCAGGCCACCGGCCAGATCGCCCTCTGGTACATGGACGGAGCGGGTTACCAGGGAGGTACGTTGTTGCCGCAGATCGCGGACACCACCATGAAGATGGTCGGCGCCGCGGACTTCGACTTCAACGGTACGGCAGACCTCCTGTTCCAGGATCAGAACAACGGGGATGTCATCGTCTGGTATATGAACCGAACGCTCTATACGGGCAATGCGACGCTGGCAACCATTCCGGACGCGGGATGGAACGTGGTCGCGATGGCCGATTATAACAACGACGGTCGCGCGGATCTGGTTTTCCAGAACACCACGACCAATCAGATCGCGCTCTGGTATCTGAAGGACTTCGCCTTTATCGGCGGCGCGGTGATCCTTCCCATTCCCGACGCGGACTACAAGATCGTCGGCCCCCGCTAAACCTACAAGAGCAGATTCGGAGGCTTCCGCTCCGGTGGCGTCTCCCGATCTCTCTTTCCTCACCTGAAAATCGGTGGCTCCGCTCAACTGAGCAGGGCCACCGATTTTTCATAGGATACCTGGATGCTTCGCCTTCACGATGCCATCCATTCAACTCAATAGCTTCCCAACCCTTCCTGCACGGAGTGACGCCTTCCGTTCACTCCTAATATGCTATCCCTCGTGTTTCTAAGGATTACCTGCGCTTCCTCCGTGCATTTCACCGCTGAAGCTCATTCGTGGTAAAATAGGCGATGCGAATACTCCTTCGCAATCCAAGCCGCCGAGGTATGCGTCTCTTTTATGGATCCGCCGCGTCTGACTCTCTTTTCTACGCCCCTGGTCTCGACCTGGGTGCTCGATGAAACCCACCGCATCCTGTTCGATGCAGGGGATGGAGCGACGGCGCTTCTGGAGGGCAAGATCCACCGGGCAGGGATCGTCGCCCTGACACACGCGCACCGCGACCATATCGCTGGCCTGCCGCAACTGCTCAACCTGCGCGGCGGCGTGGCGGCGGCGAACGGCGAGCCTTTGCGAGTCTACCATCCGGAAGGTAGCGGCTCTCTCCAGGCGTTCGGGCGCTTCCTCTCCCAGTTCGACGTGATGACCGCGGGGCAGACGCTCTGGAATACCCTCCAGTCCGGGGACCAGGTGCCTCTGGAGGATGGCCAGTTTCTGCGCGCCTACGCGACCAGCCATATTCCCGGTCCCGACAACGGTCGTTCCCGCACTCTCGGCTACCATATCGGGCGGGTGGTGGAGCGTCTGCGCCCGGAACTGCGCGGGCTTTCCCAGGCCGAACTCGACCGCCTGCGCACGGAGGGCGGACGCGCCTCGATCACCCAACCGGAGGAGGAGATCCTGTTTACCATCTCCGGGGATACCACCACCCTCTCCCCGGACTCGCTGGCAGGCACCCGCTTTCTGCTGCATGAGTGCACGTTCCTCGATACCGAGGAGACACAGCGCGCGGAGGCCCGCGAGCGTGGCCATGAGCACTCCTGCCTGAGCGATGTCCTGGCCTTAGCGCAGGCGGGCAATGTCGAGCGCCTGGCCCTCTACCATATCTCAAAACGTTATACCGATGAGGAGATCGTCCGCTCGATCCGCACCGAGTGCAGCCGCCGCGATGTGCGCTTCCGTGTCAGCGCCGCGCTCCCCGGCCGTCTCTATCATGACCTCTTCTCACAAACCATCTGGCCTCTCAAGGGCTGAACACCCTCCCTTGCCTTTTGTTCTGCTCCGTTGAGGACCCACCCGATGACCACCCTTCCCCCCGAAGACGAGAACGCTTTCCCGGCCGGAACAGAAGCCCTTCTCGCTGAGTTAAACGACATCGCTAATGGCAAATCTAAGGGGCGAAAGTGGCTTCGTCCTTTTTTCTTTGTTGGCAAGGTGTACGTCGTCGGATATCTCGTCTTCATTCTCCTGTTGCATTTTTTGGCGCCGGAAGCGAACCTGGATAGCACACTCGGCCATATCTTCTCGATTCTATTTTACGGTTGGATCCTATGGACGGTGGTTGGAGACACACGGGTGGGCAAAGTGCGTGTACAGAAATTGATCCAGGAACTGAGCGAAGATTTGAGAGCGGCCGGACCTCTGGCGCAAATCTGCCTGAGCGCCCCGTTCGGTTCCCTATTTGATCTCGCAGCCACGCCTCTGCTCAGACTCCTTCCCCGGTTACAAGCCGGTGATGCCCGCTACTTTTCGGACGATCAGATTCAGGCGTTGCTTGGCCTGCTTGCGCCCCGTAATCAATATATGATCAGCATGCGTAGTCTTCCGGAACTCCCTCTCGCGATTTTGATAGCTCTGGAGCAGATCGGAGACAGTCGTGCGATCGAGCCGGTGAAGCGCCTCGCGACAGGGCGCATCAATTGGCGGTACCAAAAGGCAGCGCAGGAGTGTCTGCGATATCTGGTACAGCATGGCGAGGAACGTAACCGGAACCGTTCGCTGTTACTGCCGTCGTCGCTGAAAACGGAACCGGAGATGCTGCTGCGTGCGGCCAACCGGCAGGCGGTGAAGCAGCCGGAACAACTTTTGCGGGCCACGATAGATGAGGAGCCAGAATGACGGAGACATTGCGAGTGGGACTGGTCGGCTGCGGCGGGATGGGGAACGAGCATCTGCGGATCATCGCCGGACTTCCTGGGGTCGAACTGGTCGGCGTCTGCGATCATCGGGAGACGCGGGCGCAGCGGATGAGCGCGCAACACCACGTCCCCTGCTGGCTCGACTACACGCAGTTCCTGGACGAGGCTCGACCGCAGGCGGTACATATCTGCTCGCCTTCCGGCCTGCACGCGCTTCAGGGAATCGCGGCAGCGGAGCGCGGAATCCATGTGCTCAGCGAGAAGCCGCTCGACATCGACCTGGAGAAGGTGGATCGACTGATCGCCGCCTGCGACGCGCACCACGTCAAACTGACCTGCATCTTCCAGCGCCGCATGAGTAAGGGGGCGCAGATCGTACAGCAGGCGATCGCGGACGGGAAGATGGGACGGATTCTGTCGTGCAGTGTCTCGGTGAAGTGGTGGCGGTCGCAGGTCTACTACGACAAGGACGACTGGCGCGGCACCTGGGCGTTGGACGGGGGCGCGCTCACCAATCAGGGGATTCATTCGCTCGATCAGATGGTCTGGATGGCCGGTCCCGTCGCTGAGGTCGAATACGCGCATTTAGCAACCGCCAGCCATCGCATCGAAGCCGAAGATTTCGCCCTCGCCGTCGTGCGATTTAAAAGCGGCGCACGCGGCACCGTCGAGGTGACGACCTGCTGCCAGCCGGATCTGGCTACGCGCCTGGAGATCTACGGAACGAATGGCGCGGCAGCCCTCGAAGATGCCCGCGTCACCCGCTTCGGTCTGGATGGCAAAGATCTGCTCGATACGCTGGAGGATCGCGGCAGCCTGCACGGCGGCGGTTCCGACCCCTGGGCCATCAGCCTCAGCGGCCACAACGCCCAAATCCGCGACTTCTACGCGGCCATCACCGAAGACCGGCCGCCCCTCGTTGATGGCCGCGAAGCCCGCCACTCCGTCGATCTCCTCACCAAGATCTACGCCAAAGCGTTTCCCCATCAGAAACTCGGCGATCACTGACGTCAACACCGAATGTGTTTAGCAAACTCTGTGTTCCCATTCTGTTAATCCTGTAATCCTGTCCAAATAAATGCATTTTAGACAGGATCAATAGGATTGTTTCGGGGTCGTTGGATTTGCCGCACGCGTTTAGAGTTGCGCCAGGCCGCCATCCACCGTGAGTTCGATGCCGGTGACGAAACTGCTGTCGTCGGAGGCGAGGAACAGCGCCGGTTTGGCGATCTCATCGACATGACCGATGCGGCCCAGCGGAACCTGGGTTGCCATACCGGCCTTGAAACCATCGACCTGCTCGGTAGTCAGTCCGGCTTTGTCGAAGATGGGCGTATCGATCGGTCCGGGAGCGAGAACGTTGACCCGGATCTTACGCGCTTTGAGGTCCGCGGTCCAGGTACGGGCGAAGGAGCGCAGGGCGGCTTTGGTGGCGGAGTAGGCCGTAAACGCTTCGATTCCCTTGCTGCCCGCGACCGATCCGTTGAGTATCACCGAGCCGCCGTCCGGAATCAGGGGCAGGAGTTTCTGAACGGTAAAGAACGTGCCCTTGACATTCACATCGAAGACCTTATCGAACTGCTCCTCCGTCACCAGCCCGAACGGGACGAAGTCGCCGATACCGGCATTCGCGAAAATGACATCGACTTTGCCGTAATGGGTAGCGATATGGTCGTGCAGCCGATCGAGATCGGCGAGGTTGGCGATATCTCCGACGAAGCCCTCTACATTCGGTCCGGAACGCTGCGCGGCCTCTTCGGTCTCCTGCTTACGCCGGCCGGTGATAATGACCCTGGCCCCTTCGGCGGCGAAAAGCTGCGCCGTCGCGAGTCCCATCCCACTGTTTCCCCCGGTAACCAGGGCTACTTTACCTGTCAATTTTCCCATTGTCGTATCCTTCCTTTGCAGCTCGGCGTCGGTCGCTGTCGCGATAGAGAGCATGTCCGCCCGTGTGAGACTGTTACGCGAATCTACGCCCGAGAAAAGTTCATTAGTTCCATTATTCGGAACTACTGAATATTTATCTTTTCTGCATACTACAGGGCGAACACTCGGAAGCTACAACGCGTAAGGAAAAGAAACCGGGGGACTTTAGGAGATGATACGCAAGGCTTTCCTGCAAGAGATCGGAGCAGTCGGGCGAAGCGATTGCCGCTTACGGGATCGACTTCGGGGTGCTTGGTAATGGCACGACGGCGTTGGTGGAGTTGAACGACGGGTTCTCGTTGGGTTCCTACGGCCTTGACAGCGCCACCTACACAAATGTAGTTCTCGCGCGGTGGTGCGAACTGACGGGATGCGCCACCCGCGAAGCAGCATGATTTTGCATAGGCAGTGATCTGCCTGGGAGCGGCATCAGAAATGCCGTATAATAGAAACTATGAGACCTCTCCTACATCCCTCCGTGGAAGACATCACTGTCGAGGACATCCTGTTCGCGTTATCGGATCCGGTGCGTGTGGCGATCTTTGCCAACATCGCCGGTTCGGCCTGCGCGCAGACCTGTTCGAGTTTCCTGAACGTCAGCGAAACATCGATCCCTAAGTCCACGCTGTCCCGGCACTTCCAAATTTTGCGGGAAGCCGGCCTTATCCGCAGCGAACGCCAGGGCGTCGAGATGCACAACACCTCCCGCTGCGCGGAGATAGAGCAGCGCTTTCCCGGATTGCTTCAGGCCATCGTAAACGCATTCAACATCCAGTTGGCGACCAAAACCGCACAGGAAAAGTCTCTATAGTGTCAGAGATGGCCATCTGCGTGTTTCTTCACAAGATACCGGGTGAATTTATCCCCAGTGTCTTCTGAGTTATTTGCGCTGTTGCCTTCGACGGAACCGATAAAATCCCCCAGGAACTCTGCAAGGTTCTTCGGCTGGAAAGGTTGGTTTGCTTCGTCTGCATCGCCTGGATTAGAGATAATCGTGAGACGCAGCCGTTTGCCACGCAACTCCTCCGCATGAGTCGCTAATTCTTCCCATGTACCTTCAAAGATGTCTGCCTCGGCCATTTTACCCTCTGTATCTCTCCGGCATCCCACTCCAGGCCAATATCGTCTCTTACCACGCTGTGATAAGTTGAAGCCGTTCAGCAATCTGCAAGAGAAGGATGACTTGGGGGCACCCCGCCCCAGCTTAACCTGCTCCACATTTTGTAAGGAACGGATACCTTCGGGTAACCCCACCCCAGCCCTCCCCGCAAGCGGAGAGGGAGCCAATGCCTTCTCGACTGTACACGGTTGGAATGCAGATCTATCTCCTTTTCCTCGCAATGAGCAAAGGTGGAGCGTACAGGAACAAGGTCTCCCTCCGCTTGCGGGGGGATGAAGGGGGG
>Ga0070658_10003808_pt1 | contig 12356 bp, 9 predicted proteins | sample KBSC13metaG_FD_64664 | JGI IMG/M metagenome (GOLD analysis project Ga0070658, IMG submission 64664) | Corn rhizosphere microbial communities from Kellogg Biological Station, Michigan, USA - KBS C1-3 metaG | ecosystem: Host-associated > Plants > Roots > Rhizosphere > Soil ... | reverse complement strand
CGCGACCTGGCGACTTGGGCGAGGAGCCATTTATCGAGGCGGGGTTGCAGGCCATCAAGACGCTGAAGGCCGAGGATTCCCGGCCGATCTATCTCCTGGGAGAATCGCTTGGCAGCGGGCTCGCCAGTGCGATCGCCCAACGGCAACCAGAGGCCGTAGCCGGCCTGTTCCTGCTCACTCCCTACGCCCGGATGGGCGACGTCGCCGCCCACCGTTTCGGCTTCCTGCCCGTGCGGTGGATGCTGCGAGATCCATGGGACAACATCACGGCGCTGCGGGAATATCATGGTCGTGCGGCCATGCTGATCGCGGAAAATGACGAAGTCGTGACCGCCGGTCAGGGTCGACTTCTCTTCGACAGCTACACTGGACCAAAGCGCATATGGACGGAGCCGGGCGCCACGCACAACACCGTCGATTTCAGCGCGAATGCGTCTTGGTGGCGCGAAGTGTCCGATTTTCTGCTGGATGGCCCGCACGCGCCCTTGTCTCCGTGAGCCGGATCGGCGCCTCGCGGTCGGGTGGTGTCCATGGTGAGGTATCTGACTTTCTGCTTGATGACACACGCGCGCACTTGTCGGCGCCGTGAGCCGGGGCCACACTCCGCCCCAAATGCAGTTCATCCGAGACATTTACGCAGCGGCTCGTCCGGCGGGCCGCCCGGTGCTTTCCCTCGAATTCTTCCCGACCAAGACGGAGGAAGGAGAACGGGTTCTTCTTGAAAAGACCATTCCGGCATTGCTCGCGATGCGCCCGGACTACTGCTCCGTAACCTATGGCGCAGGCGGCAGCACCCGCGACAAGACCCTTGGTATCGTGGATCGTATCCAGCGCGAGCATAGCCTTCCGGCGATGATGCATCTCACGTGCGTGAATTCGACGCGCGAGGAACTCGGTGGCGTCCTCGCCGCCGCGGGCGCTCGCGATGTGCGCAATATACTCGCCCTGCGCGGAGATCCGCCGAGTGGCGGAGAATTCGTGAAGACGGAGGGCGGCTTCGAGTATTCGCGCGAACTGGTTGCGTTCGTCCGCGAACAGGGTGGCTTTTCCATCGGCACCGCGGGTTTTCCCGAGGGCCACATTGCCTGCAAGGCGGGCAAGCATCAGGACTGGCAATATCTCGCGGAGAAAGTCCAGGCCGGTGCGGACTTCGTGCTCACACAGCTCTTTTTCGACAACGCGGATTTCTACGAGTTTTACGACCACATGGTTGGGAAGCTGGGGGTCACCGTCCCGATCATTCCCGGGATCATGCCGATCCTTTCCGCCGGCCAGACGAAACGCTTCGTCGCGCTCTGCGGCGCGAAATTGCCCGAACCATTTATGCGCCGGCTCGAGGAACTCGGGGACGACGACGCCGCCGTGACGGCCTACGGCATCGAGTACGCGACCGAGCAATGCGCCTCGCTGCTGGAATTCGGCGTATCTGGCTTGCATTTCTACACGCTGAACAAGTCGCCCTCGATCCTCCAGATCGCCCACAATCTCGGCCTGATCGAGAAATGAGCCTGCGAGTCTACGCCTACGAAAACTGCGATACCTGCCGGAAGGCGCTGAAGTTTCTGGCGGCAAAGAAGGTCGAAGCCGAGGTGATTCCGATTCGTGCGCAGCCGCCGACGGTGCCGGAGTTGCGTGCCATGCTGGGGTACGTGGGGGGCGATCTCCGCAAGCTGTTCAATACCGCGGGCCAGGATTATCGCGCGCTGGATATGAAAACGCGGCTGCCGAAGCTCTCTGTGGACGAAGCGCTCAAGCTGCTGGCCGGCAACGGCAATCTCGTAAAACGCCCGTTTGCACTCACGGCGAAAGCGGGAGTGGTCGGCTTCCGCGAGGAGGAGTGGACTGGATTGCTTAAGCAACTCTGATCGTAGCGCGAGCGCCGTCCACTCTTCTTTGTCATCCTGAGCGGAGCGGGGAAGCACGGGCGCAGTCGAAGGACCTCCAATATCCTGCGGGTTCTCGTGCGGAGCCTTACTACTACGCTACGTACAGCTACCTCGCCGCGCATCCGCAATCCACCACGGGAGATACAAGATCGCGAAAGCCAACAGAGCCACGCCATTGACCGTCGCCACGTACAGCCAATGCGCCTGCGGAAAATAATCGAGAAGCGATGGTGTGATCGGCGGATGGGCGAGGAATCCGTAATTCTGCCCCGTCAACGCATTCACCATGAGTGCGGCCACGAGATACATCTCGGACCAGAACAAAACGCGCGGCAGCGAAGCGGGTACCGGCCGCATGCCCTTCGCAAAGACCAGGAACAGCACCCCCACCACGATGCCCGAATGGGCCGAAAAGAAAGCGAAGTGCCGCCACAACGCGAGTGCCGGATCGATCGCGGGGGTTAAAAGTCCCTGGATGGTTCCGGCCAATCCCCAGAAGTACGCCACCTCAAACCACCGGGGAGCCTGTCGCCAAAGCGCCACAGCGACGGCCACCAGTGCCCAGTCACAAAGATGCATCGGCAGCATCCCCGTCAACGCCTGCCGCTCGACGAGCCATTTCACCAGGAACTCGCCGATCTCAATCGCCAGCAATATTCCCGCGATCGATCGGGCCACACGTCGGTCGAATTGCTCGGAATTCAACCGGCGGCTGGCCGGGCACAAACCCGCCGGAGCGAGAACAGTAATCCCAAGAAAAATCAGATGAGTCGCAGACACCATTGAATCGTAGAACGTCCAGGCATACCTGCGGAGCACTAATTACTGCCAATGCCAACAGGTTCCCGGTTACTTCCTCACCCGCACAGCCGCCCCGTCCGCGACCGCATCTGGTGGATGCAAAATCACCCGTTGCCCGTCGTTCACCCCGTTGCGCACTTCCGCGGCGACGCCGTTGTTATGCGTGATCTCGACCTTCGTTTGGCGCGCCTTTCCGCCCTCAAAGAGAAAGGTCATCCAGTCGCCACCGCGGCGAAATAGCGCCCCAGTCGGGATCTGAAGGACGTTCTCGCCGTGCCAGGTCACAATGCGGGCCTCCACCCGGAACCGGTCTCCCATCTTGGTTCCCGGCGGCAGCGGATCGATGAAATCGACGCGCACCTTGACGCGTTGTTCCTCCACACCCAACGAGCTTACCTTGGTGTACCCGCCTGGCTCCACAATCGCCACTTTCCCGCGTAGCGGGTTTTCGCCGCCCCATTCCTCGATGCTCACATCCGCCCCCGGTTGAACGCCCACGGCGTCGCTCGAGAGCAACTCGATTTCGGCTTCCATGTCGTTGGTGTCGCCGACTTCCATGATCTGCGTCCCCGCCGTGAGCATGCGCGCGCTTTCTTCGAAGACATTCAGAACGTAGCCGGTGACCGGGGCGATGATCTTGAGCGGATCGCTGTTCTCCGTAGCGGGGGTTTGTACCTGGGTGAGCGCGGCCTTGGCCTGGACGAGTTCGAAATCGGCGACCTGCAAACCAAACTCGGCGGTATTGAGCTCGCGGGTGAGCACGTTGACCTGGTTTTCGGCGGCGTCCCATTCCTTGGTCGCGATCGCTCCGCTCTTCTTCAATTCGCGGGCGCGGACGAGTTCCTTCTGCGCCAGGTCCAGCGCGGCCCGGGCGCGCTCGATCTGCGTCTGGCGCTGCATCTGCGCGGCTTCCGAGGCCTTGACCCGTGCCTCAGCCTCGGCGCGGGCCCGGGGATCGAGGAAGCTGGCCGGTTGTGGCTGGACAGTGGCCAGAATCGTTTGTCCCGCAATGATGGGATCGCCCGCGCGGAGCGGCACGCGATTCAGATAGCCGGCCACCGGCGGAGTGACCAGGTAGCGGTGCCGGATGCGCGTCTTGCCTTCTTCCAGCACAGTCACGGTCAGTGGCCCGCGTGAGACGACGCCAGCTTCCACGGGGATCGGGGTCGGACGGAGCGCCTGCACGAGAAGAAACAGGACACCCGCCCCGATGGCGTAGGGCAGATAGCGGCGCCACGAAGCCGCCTTGCGGGCCGGAGGGCGCGCCGCCGAGGAAAAAATGGAAGTGGAAGTGGTGGTTTTCATCATTCTCTAGCTTTGAGGACTCCAAGGAGGTCGAGATTGGCGAGGCGCAGCCCCACCATCGCGAAGGAAAGGGTGGACGAGGACAGCACAACGACGATCGCCATGGCGAAACTGTGCGCGGTCAGGACCAGCGGCAGGCGCACGCTTTCCGTGCTCGCGGTGTGTACGATCGCGGAGGCCAGACCTGTCCCGATCCAGAGCCCGACGGGGATGGCCAACAGGGTCAGGATCGCGAGTTCGCTGATCAAGACCGACGCTACCTCGCGCTGCGTAAAACCGATCACGCGCAGGGTGGCCAGATCGCGGCTGCGCTCGGAAAGCGCGATGCGCGCGCTGTTATAGACGACTCCAAACGAAACGATGATCGCGAAAGCAAAATAGATGCTGGTGATCTTGCCGATCATCTCCGCGGTGCTCTTCTTGAAGCTGGCGCGCGTCGCTTCCTTGATGCCGACGCCGGCAATGCGCGGCGCCTCCTTGATCTCGGAGAGAAAATCGCCCCAGCGATTGGTGTCCACGGAAAGGTAGGCGCCGCTGACCGTTCCTCCCTCGCGCATCAGGCGCCGGAGCGCGCCGATCTCCATGTAGGCCGCCACGCCCGCGTAGTCGGTGATCGTGCCCTGCAAGGTCGCTTCGAGGCGCGGCCGCCGTCCTTCCTGCACCTCCAGGATAATCCGGTCGCCCACTTTCGCGCCGAGGATTTCCGCCAGCTTGGCCGAAACAAGAAGACCGTCCGGCGGCAGGTCGATGGTGCGCTCCTTGTCATCGAGCAGATGATTCAGATACGCATCCCGAGGCAGACCCGTGACACTCAGGCGCCGCGAATGGTGGTCGAATCGCATCCGCGCCGGCACGCTGCGAAACGGTTCGGCAGTCATGACGCCTGGCAGACTGCGGATATCGTTCAGCGTGCTGGCGGAACCGGGCTCGATCAGGCTCACGGTAACATTCTGCCGCTGCGCCACGTCCCACTGGATGGAGAGCAGGTAGTGAATGCCATCGGCCATGGCGCCCGGAACGATCGGGATGCCGGTGGCGAGAGCCAGTCCGAACGCGGTAAAGAAGGCCTGCCAGGGTCGCCGCTCCAGATTACGCAGCGCCATTCGAAACGTGGTGCTGACAAGGTGCGAGAGACCCAGTTTCTCAAGGATCGACGGCCTATACTCCGCCGGAGGCTCCGGTCGCATCGCCTCTGCCGGCGGCAGTTGCACCGCTTGCCGCACTGCTCCGATGACCCCGAGGAACGCCGCGCCCGCACTCACGGCAAAGGCCACGGCGAACATGGCCCAATCCGGATGGAAATGCAGTTCCGGAAACTTGAAGAACTTATGATACACGCTCACCACACCGCTGCCGAGCAGCATGCCGGCCGCTCCGCCGAGGAGCGTGGCGACGGCGACGATGAAGATGGCAAACTTAAGATAGTGGACTCCGACCTGCAGGGACGAATATCCAAACGCCTTGAGCTGGGCGATCTGCTCGCGCTGCAAGCGGATCAGCCGCGTGAGCACGGCGCTGGACATGAACGCCGCGATGCTGAGAAAGACCGCCGGGAAGGCGAATGAAAGCCCGTGCAATACGCGCAACTCATCATCGAGCCGCGTGGCGGACGGATGGTCGCGCCGGTTGTAAGCGACGCGCCCACCGTACGGTGCAAGCACCCGATCCACCTCGGTCATGACCGCCGCGGCATCGCCGCCCGGAGCCACATCCACGAGGACGTTGTTGAACGCGCCGTCGAGTTGAAAGGCGTCCGCCAGCGCCCGCTCATTCATCCAGAACACACCGAACCGCTTGTTGTCCGGAAGCGTCTCGCCAGGGCGGGCCTCAAAGACGTACTCCGGCGAGAGCGCGACACCGACGATTTTCAGCCGCTGTCTGGCGCCGTAAATCGTCGCATCGATCGTGTTTCCGGGCTCAAAGCCATGCGCGAGGGCAAAGGCCTCGCCGATCACGATTTCATCCGCATGACCAAATTCCGGAAGGCGCCCGCTCCGTAAATACAGCAGATCGAGCTGCTGCGGGCGATCATCGGGCAGTGAAATGACGGTGGCATCCGCCGGTTCGGCGAGTCCCGGGATATCGAGCTTGGCCGAACCCGTCACCCGTGTATCCACGGCAGCCACGTCCGCGATTTCCGCCAATCGCGGGCGGACCGCATTCGGCGCGCGCTTCAAATCACAAAAGACATCCGCAAACCGATGCTCCGAATAGTAGGCATCGCGTGTCGACTCCAGCGAGAGGATCAAGCTGCGCGCCATAACCATCATGGCGAGCCCGCAGGCCATGACGACGCTGACTGCGATCATCTGGCCTTTCATCTTGCCGATGTCGCGGAAGAGCTTGAGGTCGAGCGGGGAAAGCATGTTGGGGAAGTGATCAGTAGTCAGGCTGGGCCCGCCCCGAAACACACGCGGGGTGTCCACGAGCTACTGATTATTGACCACTGATTACGGATTACTGGTTTCATCGGATCACCAGGCCAGCGACCGCACGGGCCGCCGGTTTTTGTTTTCCTGCACGTCGATGATGTGGCCGTCGGAGAGATGGATCACGCGGTCGGCCATGTCGGCGATTACCGCGTTGTGCGTGATCAGGACGGTGAGAGTGCCGAGCGTCTGGTTCACGTGCTCGATTGCTTCGAGAACCGTGATGCCGGTTTTCACGTCGAGTGCGCCCGTGGGTTCGTCGCAGAGCAATACTTCGGGACGCTTGGCGATGGCGCGCGCGATGGCCACGCGCTGTTGCTGACCACCCGACAACTGCGACGGGAAGTGATCCATGCGCGTCTGGAGTTCCACCAGGGTCAGCGCTTCTTCCGGGGTCATCGGGTCGCGCGAGATTTCGGTGATAAGCGCGACATTCTCCCGCGCGGTGAGGCTGGGGATGAGATTGTAGAATTGGAAAATGAATCCGACGGCGTCGCGTCGAAAGCGTGTCAGTTCATTCTCGTTGGCCGATGTCAGGTCGAGGCCGCGATAGGTGAGTGTGCCGCCGGTTGGCGTATCGAGCCCGCCGAGGATGTTGAGCAGCGTGGATTTACCGCTGCCCGACGCGCCGAGGAGCACGATCAATTCGCCCGGGAAAAGGTCGAGGTCCACCCCATCGAGGGCGCGAATCTCCGATTCGCCGCTTGGGTAGACCTTGGTCAGCCCGCGCACGGCAAACAGCGCCTCGCGGCCGGGTTCCGAGTGGTCTGCGATGGGCGGCGGCTCTAGGACTGGCGGCGGGGCAGTTTCCATTTGGAGATGAACCAATTGACGACGCGAAGCATGTTTTCCTCAGACGGTGGCGGCGCGATGGGATCGGGGGTACCGGCGAAGAAACCCGCGAGTGCGAAGAACAGGATCTCCGTGTCGCTCTTTGGTTCCGCGGAGGGCAGGGAACCGGTGCGGCGACCCTCCTCGATGATGGCCTCGAGGATCGAATGCGCTTCCTGCGTCATTTCGGCAATGGTGGCCGGAATGAGCCGCAGAACCGCACGGGTCAGTTCACCAATCGCAGGCTCCTCGCGGACGGCTTCGATGGTTTGAAAGCGGATCCGGAGAAATTCCCGAAGCTTTTCGTCCGCCGCGAGCGGTTGGCGCAGGACGCCTTCAAATTGGGAATGCAGAAGCTGCCGATGCTCCTCCACCCAAGCCAGAATCAGCGCGTCCTTGTCGGGGAAGAATTTGTAGATCGTGCCGACGGCGATATCCACATCGTGGGCGATATCGGACATTGTCGTCGCCTTGATCCCAAAGCGGCCGAAGCGCCGCTTGGCGGCATCAAGGATGCGCGCGCGCTTGGAATCCTTTTTAGCGGTGAGAAGAAGGCTCGACATGAAGAAATGAATATTTCGCTCGGATATTCATTTCGCATGAGATGAGGGGTGGGTAAAGGGGAATTGTGGCATGCCGCGGTGATACCCGATCTTAGCGCCAGCGAGCGACCCTCCAGCAGGGGACGGTCGCAAGCGCGATGGCAAGCGACTCTACTGTCCTACTGATTCTACTGCGCAGCGGGCGCTGGCGCCGCAGCCGCGGGCTTTGCCTCAGCCGCCTTCGGCTTGTAATCCATGTTCGCATTGATGGAGGCCGGGTCGAACGTCACCGGCGCGCCGCCGGTAGGGATCTCGATCCCGGCTGTCCACAGGATGCCGTTCGTCACAAAGCGGCGCTGGCTTTCGACGGACCAGTTGCGATGCAAGTCGCAACCCGTGAAGCCGAAGCTGCGGCCGCCGTTGGGGCGTTCATAGGCCCAGCCGATGACTTCCGCCCGGCCGTTTTGCGCCTTGGCGTCAGCCGAGGTGCGACTCTTGTCGGGTACCTGGCCGGTCAGCAAGGGCTTCGCCCCGGGTGCGAAGTGCAGATTGTAGAGCCAGCCGTCGAGTGGTGCGGCGAAAGTGGTGACGCCGCGCGTGGTCGGGTGCTGGGGAAATTCGCTGAACTCCATGTCCCAATGGCCGCGGCAGCCGATGTCGCTTTGGAATGCCGCTCCCAGCCAGGACTTCATCTCGTCGGCGTGATCGTTCGGAATATCGACGGATTGATGCAACATCACGAAACCGGACCCGGCCTCCATCAAGGACTTCATTTTCGCCCAGCGCGCGGGTTCGAGAAAGGGCAGTTTTACGCCGCCATCGGCATAGACGACCACGCACTTTGCCCCGTCGAGGATCGCCTCATTTTTCGGCCAGCCTTCGGCGACCAGCACCGGCCACACGCCCGGAGTTTGTTTGAGCCAGTTCATCATCAAGGCGCATCCGGCGAAGTATTCGTGCTGGCCGGGCTTGTTGCTCGTGGAGCCGGCGATGAGGACAATCTTTGCGAGCTTGGGATCGGGCGAGGCAGCTTCAAGCGGGACGCGGCGTTGCTCCTCGGTCAGTTCTGCGCGCGCGCAGAGAGTGAGGGACAGGAGGGCGAGGAGGAGGGTGGGGGTTTTCATGCTTTGAAGAGATCGTGGACCACCTGGCCGTAAACGTCAGTGAGCCGAAAATTGCGGCCGGCGTAACGATAGGTGAGCTTTTCGTGGTCGAGGCCGAGCGCGGCGAGCAGGGTCGCGTGCAGATCGTGCATATGAACTTTGTCCACGGCGGCGTGATGGCCAAACTCGTCGGTTTCGCCATAGGCGAGACCCGGCTTAAAGCCGCCACCGGCGAGCCAGATGCTGAAACCCGCGGGATTGTGGTCGCGTCCGGTGCCGTTTTTCTCGGCGTACGGCGTGCGGCCAAACTCACCGCCCCACCACACGATTGTGTCCTCGAGGAGTCCCCGCTGTTTCAGGTCCGCGAGCAAACCCGCCACCGGCTTGTCCACCGCCTTGGCATGGTCGCCGTGCTTCTTGAGGTTGGAGTGCTGGTCCCAGGCAGGGTTGTTCGTGTTGTCCGCGTAGTTGACCTGGATGAAGCGCACACCGGCCTCGCACATGCGGCGGGCGAGCAGGCACTGCCGGCCGAAGTTATCGGTCTTGTCCTCGCCGACCCCGTAGAGCGCGAGGGTCTCGGGCGATTCCTTCGAAATGTCCATGACCTCCGGAGCGGTGCCCTGCATGCGCCAGGCGAGTTCGTAGCTGTTGATCACGGCCTCGAGTTCGCTCTCGCCGGGCTTTTGTGCGAGCTGCTCCGCGTTCAAGTCGCGCAGCAGGTCGAACTGGCGCTTCGCGTCGTCCATGGAGCGCGGCGGCTGGAGATTGCGAATCGAGGATTCCTTCGCCGGCACTCCGGCGCGGCCGATCGCCGTGCCCTGGTAGATCGCGGGAAGGAAGGCATTTCCATAGTTGCGCGGACCGCCGTTGCCGAGCGCCGGGCTGAGGGAGATGAACCCGGGAAGATTCTCGTTCTCGGTCCCGAGCCCGTAGTTCACCCACGCTCCCATCGACGGCCGGATGAAATTCGTCGTGCCCGTGTGCAGGAAAAGCGTGGCTGGACCATGGGCGATGCCTTCGGTGTGCATCGAGCGGATGACGCACAGGTCGTCGGCGTGCTTCGCCATCTCGGGAAAAAGGTCCGAGGCCCAGAGCCCGCTCTGCCCGTGTTGGGCGAAGTTCCAGAGCGGCTTCATCACGCGCTGCTGCGGGCTCTTGCCGGTCTTGGCCAGGGCGCGCAGATCCGCGAAATCGAGCATCTTCCCGTCCTCCTCGAGCAGACGCGGCTTGTAGTCGAACGAATCCACATGGCTCACACCACCGGACATGAACAGGAAGATGATCCTCTTCGCCCGTGGCTTGAAATGCGGGGTCTTCGGCGCCAGCGGATTGCTGGCCAGGGCGGCCTGGGCCGACGACTTCGCGGCCAATCCGGCGAGGGCCAGCGAACCGAAACCACAGGCGAGGGTCTGCAAGGCGGAGCGGCGGGAATGGTGCGGGTAGTTCATGGTGGAGGAGGGAACTCTAATCGAGATAGCGGAAATCGACGCAGGCAAACAGCGTTTGGTGAAGAAGCGTCCAGGTTTCCACGGTGGCCTTCGGACCGCTCGTCAGGAATCGGCGGCATTTGTCCGTCTCCGCGGGAGATGGAGCACGCCCGAGCGTCTCACGGAAAGCGTCGACGATGCGATCGTCGTCGGTGCCCGCGAGGGCCAGGCTGTGCTCGGCAGCCTTGCGCGCCTGCTCGACGACGAATGGATGATTGAGCATGAACAGCGCCTGGGGAGCCACGGTGCTCACATTGCGCTGGCCCATGGTTGCATTGATGTCGCCGAAGTCGAAGGCATCGAAGAGTTCAAGCCGCTTGTTGCGAAACGCCGGCGTGTAAACACTTCGCCGGGTGTCGGCATAAACGTAATTGTATTCGGTGTTCTGCGCCGAAAAATTGTTTGCATCAATGTCTCCGGCCCCGCCGATGTTGGGCCCAAGGTAGTCAAGCTTGAGCTGACCGCTCACTGCGAGCAGCGTGTCACGGATCTGCTCGGCATCGAGTCGCCGGCGGTTCGCATGGGCGAAGAGCCGGTTCTCCGGATCGAGGGGAGACTGATTACTGGCCACTGATAACGGATTACTCTCCCTCACCGCCAACTGCCAGGTATGCGAGAGCACGATCTCCCGAATGAGTTTCTTCACGTCCCAGCCTTCGGCGACGAAACGGTTGGCCAGGTAGTCGAGCAATTCGGGATGCGATGGCTTCTCGCCGGTCGTGCCGAAATTGTCCACCGTGCGCACCAGACCGGAACCGAAAAGCCAGGCCCACACGCGATTCACAAACACCCGTGCGGTCAACGGATTTTGCGGGCTGGCGATCCAGTCGGCGAGTTCGCGGCGACCGCTTTCATTGGGCGACATCACCGGCTCGCGATCCAGGGCCACATGCAGGAAACCGCGAGGGACCATCTCGCCGCGCTGCTTTTCCACGCCTCGCACGCGAATCTGGACATCGGCAACTTTATCATCCTCACGCACGGCCATCGCTGAGTCGCGTGCCGGACCATCCTTTTTCAATTTTTTCAGGTCTGCCTCCAATTGTTTGATCTGCTTCGCGGCCAGGCTCTTGGCCGGGTTCACCGTATCGTCCTTCACTTCGGCGGCTGCGGCTTCTTCTTCCGGCAGGAGTTGGAGCGCGTCCACGGTGACAAACTTCGTCGTCCCTTCGTTGGTAATAAGCACGTAGCCCGCGCCGTCCTTCTCGAAGCGGAACTTGCCGAGTGAAACAAAGCGGCCCTCGATCGGCGGCACTTGCGTCTCATCCACGTAGACCGTGTCTTCCCCGTCGGCGTGGAAGACGGTCACTCGCACGTTGTTGGCCCGGTTGTCGAGATAGGTGTAGGCCAGGCGCACATCGTAACGGCCCGGCTTGGGGACGACCGGCGAGAACGTGACCGTCTTCTCGCCTTTGCCCGTGTTGTCGTCGGTCAGATATCCGTCGCCGATGAAACTGCGGACATGTTTCGACACCGACCATCCGCCGACAATTTTCGCGCTGGCGTCGGCGTCGTCGATGACGATGCCGGGCAAATCCTTCACCGCGATGCTCTTTCCAGGTCCTGGGGTGCCCTGGCTGACCGCTTTCGAGGCCTCAGCAAGGTCGGCCTTGGCGGTGGCGAGCGCCTTTTCCACCGCGGCGACCTTCGCTTCATACGCGCGCAAGGCCGTCTCGGCCTCGCCATCGACGGGCAGGGGAGCGGCGATCCAGCGCGCGACGTTGTCCGTGTAATTGTAGAGCGTGCGCGTGGAGGCCAGGATCCCGGCGAGCGCGTAATAGTCGCGCTGGGGGATCGGATCGAATTTGTGATCGTGGCAGCGGGCGCAGCCAATGGTCTGCCCCAGGAACGTGCGGCCGAGCGTTTCGAGCTGCTCGTCGATCACGTCGAACCGGAGTTGCTGCTTGTCCTGCTCTTCGTAGTTCGTGGGTCCGAGCGCAAGGAACGCGGTGGCGGTCAACTGGCGTCGCGC
>Ga0070658_10003806_pt1 | contig 12359 bp, 10 predicted proteins | sample KBSC13metaG_FD_64664 | JGI IMG/M metagenome (GOLD analysis project Ga0070658, IMG submission 64664) | Corn rhizosphere microbial communities from Kellogg Biological Station, Michigan, USA - KBS C1-3 metaG | ecosystem: Host-associated > Plants > Roots > Rhizosphere > Soil ... | reverse complement strand
CCACGACCTTGATAGATCGGATGTGGAAGTGGAGTAATCCATGGAGCTAACCGATACTAATTGCTCTATTCGCGCTTGAGAGTTCCACCATCAATGACAGGTCTGACCTGCATTGCATGTGGTTCAATCAGCATATGTGGTGCACGCATCGATTTCGAACCAACAACGTATACGCTGGCCCCATAGCTTGGTGGCCATAGCGTCTGTGACCCACCCGATCCCATCCCGAACTCGGCCGTGAAACCAGACAGCGCCGATGGTACTATCGCTTAAGCGATGGAAGAGTAGGTCGTCGCCAGGCTTTGAAGCCAGCGTGCACGTTATCGAACCCATTCACATGTCATGCCCGCGAGGGTGTAAGCGCCTCCGACTGGGCCCCGATCGAAATAGCATTTCGATCGGAACCCGAGTGCCGGAGGCGTTTGCGTTTTCAGCGGCGAGACTTCGAGCCTATGGCTCACATTGGTGGCGCGGGGTGGAGCAGCCCGGTAGCTCGTCAGGCTCATAACCTGAAGGTCACAGGTTCAAATCCTGTCCCCGCAACCAACCATTCCGTCCAGGGCGCCTTAGGCGCCTTTTTTTTGCGTTTTCGCGTCTGCAATCGTCCGCCGCGCGGGATGTGTCGCCGAGCCATGGCCCTTTGACTACAGCGACGCGTCATCTATCGAGCGCGAAGGAGCGGGAGAGCGCGTGACGGTGAGACAGCCAGGCCTTGAGCGTGCCGACGCGCGCTATTCGAGAGGCGCGATTGGCCTGCACTGGCTGACCGCGGCTTGCTTCGCATTTCAAATCGGCCTTGGCTGGCAGATGACCGGCCCGCGGGGGCCGGGGACGTTCGGCGCATTCCAGCTGCACAAGTCGGTCGGCATCACGATATTGCTGCTCACCCTGGCTCGGCTGGGCTGGCGATTCCTGTTTCGGGCGCCTCCCTATCCCGCGAGCTTGCGCTCAGCCGAAAAAGTGCTGGCGCAGATCATACATGCGGGTTTCTATCTGCTCCTGGTCGGCATCCCGCTGTCGGGCTGGTTGATCGTCTCTTCGAGCAAGATCCCGGTCCAGACGCTGCTTTATGGCACGATCCCCTGGCCGCATGTTCCCGGCGCAAGCACGCTCGATCCGGCACGCAAGGCCTTGGTGAATCAGGTTGCCGCCGGCACGCACGTGACATTGGTCTGGCTCGCGCTGGCGGCGATCCTGCTGCACGTCGCGGGCGCGCTCAAGCATCAGCTATTTGAGCACGGCGATTATCTTGGGCGCATGGCGCCCCTCCCGCGACGCTCGCTCACGGGGGCGGCTTTGCTGATCCCCGCGCTGCTGATCGGACTGACAGCGCTCGGCTGGACCCTTCACATTGGCGCTCGTCCGTCGGAGAGCGCGCCCCCTACGGTTGAGCGCCAGCCTGTGCCCGCGCCATCCGTGGGTGCGCCCCCGGCGGTCGTGCAGCCTGTAGCGCAGCCCACCGCCAAATCCGATCAAACCCAGCCAGCCAAAACGCCGCCCGCTGCCGCGACGGAGCCCTCCATCTGGACTGTGCGCACGGCCGAATCCGCGCTCCACTTTCACACCGCCTGGTCCCAAGGGCCGGTGGATGGCGGCTTCGGAAGCTGGCGCGCGGCGATCCGGTTCGATCCTGATGCGCTGGCGCGCTCTAGCGTCACCGTCACGATCGACATGGCATCGGTCACCGCGGCCAATAGCGACCAGCAGAGTGCCTTGCCGCAAAACGACTGGTTCGCGGTTGGCACCTATCCGACCGCGACGTGGCAGGCGACAGCGATCCGCCATCTTGGCGGCGACCGCTACCGCGCTGAGGGCCGGTTGTCGCTGCGCGGCATATCGCGCCCCCTGCCGCTCGACTTCACGCTCAAGATTGCTGGCGATGCGGCGACGATGCACGGCACAGCGAAAATCGATCGCACGATGTTTGGCGTGGGTCAGGACGAATGGGCGTCCACCGCCGATCTCCCCGCGCTTGTGACATTGACGATCGATATCAAGGCGGATCGCGCCAAGGACCCGGCTGCAAAATGAGGCCGGCTGAAGCGTTGGCCATTCGCGCCGCAGTGCGGGCCGATTTGCCTAGGCTGCGCCCGGTGATTGAACGCGCCTATCGCGGCGAAAGCGCGCGCCAGGGCTGGACGCATGAGGCGGATCTGCTGTCGGGCGAGCGGACCGACGATGCGACGCTCGCGGCCATGTTCGACGACCCCAATCACCTGTTGCTGATCGCCGAGCTGAGCGATGGCCCGGTGGGATGCGTGTCGCTGACCGCGCGGGGCGGTGGCCTCGTCTATCTCGGCCTTTTGTGCGTCGATCCGACGCTGCAGGCGGGCGGGATCGGCAAGGCGATCATCGCCGCCGCGGAGAAGGCTTCGCGCGGTCGACTGGACGCCGACCGGATCGAGATGACGGTGATCGACAGCCGCATCGAACTGATCGCTTATTACGAACGGCGTGGCTTCGTCCGCACGGGCGAGCGGCGCCCCTTTCCGGTCGAGCTTGATCCCCCGCTCGGCATGGTCGTGCTGGAGAAAACACTGGCCTGACGGAGGCGGCCTGAACCACTGCGGTGCAGAAAGATACCGATCCGGAACAAAGATCCGTATGATTCCGTCCGGCTGACCGCTACGCTGGTCACGCTCTTGCGAGGGGGAGCCGATGACGAACGTAGCCGGAAAAGCCTATGGCATGAACGTCGTCACGCCGATTCGGCCGTGGAAGACTTGGCTCCACCGCTTGATCTTCCGCGCGTCGCGTGCGCTGCCAGCTACATTGTCCGGGCTGCTTGGCCTGTCGCTGATCCACTTCGCGCGCTGGGTGATCATCAAGCGCGATCGATGGCCTCAACTGGGCCAGCCGCCGCAGAAGCTGGGCAACGATTACATGCTTTTCTGCAGCAATTTCAACGGCACGTGGGATCAATATATCGATGCCTTCGCCGACGGCATCCCGAACGGGCTCGACCTCTTCTGGTATACCAGCAGCAAATATCCCAACTCGATCCCGATCACGCCATTCAAGAACTACATTCGCGCCAATCAGATCGACACCAATTATTATTATAACGCGACCCCCGGTAGCGGGCAGCGCGACATCAAACTGGCGCTGAAATTGGCACGCGATCTCGAGGCGGTGAATCCCGATCTCGACGATGCGGCGCTGGCGGATGCGTACGCGCGCGTGCTGCGCGCCGCGCAAGCCGGCCTCGGCTCCGCAGGTTATGCGCCGATCGCGAGCTGCGACACCGCTGCCGCCGACCTCGACCGTTGTGCGGCGGTCCACCTACGCTGGGGGCCAGCCGGAGCAGGGCCGCCGCGCGCTAGGCTGGTGGTGCCACCCCCTGCCGCGATCGTGCTCGCCTCCAAGGTGGACGTCAGCCAGATCGGCGCCGTGCGCGATGCGGTAAAGGATCCGCAGGCCAAGGCCGGGGAGGCGCCCCATGCCTAATATCGACGCCGGCCATTATTTCTTCAGCGCGATCGTGCCGGTCTGCAATGAGGGGATCATCGAGCATCCCGGCGTGGACGGAAAGCCGATCCGCAGCTCGCCGATCCACATGGTACGCGAGGCGCTCGAAACGCTGCCGACCGCGCTCCAGTCGCACGCGACCGAGAAGACCGGCATCCCCAGCCCCTTTTCGCGCAGCCTGCGCACGCATTTCGCGCGCTTCGTCGTGCTGGACCAGCCTTTCTTCAACGGCCGCGCGCATGGCGACGCGATCGTGGGTACGATCCGCGGCACCGATCTGCTCGCGGCCGAGCCGGACGACCGGCTGAGCTGCCCCTATCTGCTGGTTATGATCGATTTCGATCCGCGCGACGGCGGCAGGGACGAGCCGCGCGCCTATTTCGAGGAATTGTGGGGTCTGATGGAGCCCGAACTCCGCGCGGTGTTCGGCTATTGCTACGGCTTCCCCGCCGTGTCGGGCGCGACCAGCTTCGCGGAGTGGCTGATATCCTGCCAGCTCGAAACGACGATGCCATTCAACGATTACTGGATCGATCCGCCCAACCTTCCGTCTTTGTCGGCAGCCGGGCTGGTCGCGATCCTCGCCGGGTTTGTCGCGATCCCGATCCTGGTCCAGCTCATTTACCATGTGTGGCATTGGCCGATGCTGATCCTGCTGGTCATCATAGCGCTGCTGGTCGGCGTCGCGGCGGATTATCTGCTGGTGATGGCGCGGGGTGCCCGGTCCTTTCCCGGTAATCCGCGTGCGACTCTGCCGCATGTCCTGAAGGGCCTTTATCTGCAGCGCGCCTTTGCCCGCTTCGTATCCGACCAGCAGGATCGCGACCCCGCGACGTGGGGCGCGGCGTTCCGCGACTTCCTCAAAACCCACAGGCCCGAAGACCTGACCGGTCCGACCCAGCCGCCCGGCGTGATCCGCTGACGTGAAGGAGCCTGTGCTATGACCGCCGCGCTCGACCTTGCCGACATCCAGGGCGGTATCCTGCGCGCGTACGGCCGCCAGGGATTTCCCAAGGCGCGCTATTTCTTCTTCACGGTGCGGGACGCGGCCAAGGGGCGAGCCTTCGTGGAGGCGCTGCGCCCGCGGATCACCACCGCCGCGCGCTGGAAGAATCCCGAGCGTGGCGAGCCCTTGCTGCGCACGCGCAACCCGCGTGTGAAGGACGTCGTCCGCGCCGAAGGCCTTCCCGATTATCCGGGCCGGGTCGAACTGATGAAGCCCAAGGTCGCGATCAATATCGGCTTCACTTTCACCGGCCTGTTCTCGTTGGGCGTGCCGACGCGCACGTTGCGCGCGATGCCCGACGAGTTCCTCGACGGCATGGAGAAGCGCGCCGCGATCCTGGGCGACGACCGCTTCCTTGATACACGCGACGCCATCTGGCGCAATTCGGCTGGCGAAAACCGTGTCCATATCCTCGTGTCGTTAAACGGCGAGATGAACCCCGACGGCAGCCCGATTGCCGAGCTGGAAGAGGAAACGCGCGCGCTGCGTGGCTTATGTGATGCGTCAGAGGGCGGGGTCACGTTGCTCTCCGGGCATGGCGCCGACCAGGCCGATTATCAGGATTTGTCGGCAATCCTGCGCCGTGACGCCACGGGGCTATGGCCGACCAACAAGGAGCATTTCCATATCTCCGACGGGTTCGGCGATCCCGTGTTCGAAGGCCAGTTTTCGGGCGAGGCCGAGCGGCTGCGCGTTATCGGCGGCGGCAAATTGCTGCCCGACCAGAGCTGGGCACCGCTTGCGACGGGCGAGTTCCTGCTCGGCCACCCCGACGAGGCACAGGAGATTCCCGGCGCGGCAATGCCGATCGAGTTCAGCCGCAACGGCACCTTCATGGCCTATCGCAAGCTCGACGAGAATGTCGGCGCGTATCGCGACTATATCGACGACCAGGCGACGCGGTACGCGCGCTTTGCGGGTGTACCGACCGATGCCGCGCACGAAATCGTGCAGGCGAAACTGGTTGGTCGCTGGAGCGACGGCGTGCCGCTGATGGAGGCGCCCACCTTCCAGAAATGGCAGGAATTCAACGCGGCGCTCACCGAGGCGACGGCGGCCAAAGACAAGGCCAAGCTCGCCGAATTCGCGCTGCGCTTCACCAGCTTCACCTATCGTAGCGACCCGGCGGGCACGCGCTGCCCGATCACATCGCACATGCGCCGCGCCAATCCTCGCGATACGCTCGACCCGCATTATACGTCGCCCGACAAGAAGAGCTGGGACGGATCGGCTCTGGTCAATCGCCGCCGGATATTGCGCCGCGGCCTGCCTTATGGGCCGTGGGATTATGATGCGCAGCCCGATGGGCAGGAGCGCGGGATAGTCTTCCTCGCGCTTTGTTCGAGCCTGTTCCGCCAGTTCGAATTCGTCCAGCAGCAATGGATGCAATATGGGCTCGACTTCAATGCGGGCAGCGACACCTGCCCGGTGATCGGCAACCATCCGCCGATCGAAGGCGGGCCGCCGGCGAAGATGATGATCGTGACCGACCCGGCGGGGCAGGACTTGCCCTTCATGTGCGACCGGATTCCGCAATTGGTGGAGCCTAGGGGCGGCGATTATTTCTTCGTGCCCAGCATGACCGCGCTCCGCCTGATCGGCATGGGCATCATTGATCCGACCTGAAGGAACCTAAGCATGGGGTGGCTGCTCAACCTGCCGGTCGCACTCTGGCGCCGGCTCCTGCTGATCGGCCAGGGATTGGCGGCCTTGCTGCTGCTGATCGGTACCGGCCTTGTGGCCCTGTTCGGGCATGGCGGGACTTTGGGCAGCCGGCTCGGCGCGGCGTTGACGGCGCCACGATCGCTGCGGCGGGCCTTTGCGCTGCTGCGGCTGGTCCAGCCCAATCTGGTGCTGAGCCGGAAGCTGGTCACGGCCTATGCGAATACCGGCACCGCTGTGGTGACGCGGCGCGAGGACGTGATCGACGTCCTCGCGCGCGATGAGGATTTCGGCGTGGTCTACGGACCGAGCATGGAGATGATCACTGGCGGGGAGAATTTCTTCCTCGGGATGCAGGATACGCCCCGCTACACGCGCGACGTCTCCAATATGCGGCTCGCGGTGCGGCGCGATGACGTGGCGCAGCGGGTGAAGCCGATCCTCGACGCGGCCTCGCTCGACCTGGTCGAGCAGGCGCGCGGGCGGATCGACGTTCCGCAGCAATTGACGCAACCCGCGGCGGCACGGTTGCTGGCGGATTATTTCGGGACGCCGGGGCCGAGCGAGCCGCTGATCGCGGAATGGACCACCACGCTCTTCTGGTATCTGTTCATCGACCTTAAGGCGGACCCGGCGCTGGACGCGCGCGCGGCCGCGGATGCGGCGGCGTTCCGGGCATGGATGGACGGCCATGTCGCCGAGCGTAAGGCGAGCGGCGAGGCGAAGGACGACGTGCTCGGTCGTTGCCTGACGATGCAGGCCGGCGGCATGCCGGGGATGAGCGATACCGACATTCGAAACAATCTGATCGGGTTGCTGATCGGCGAGCTGCCGACGCTCTCGGCGGCGGCCAATCTCGCGCTCGACGAATTGCTCGGGCGGCCCAAGGCGTTTGCCGACGCGTGCGCGGCGGCGCGGGATGATGATGAAGGCGCGTTGGCCGCGCACATCTTCGAGGCCTTGCGCTTCCGGCCGCTCAATCCCGTCATCTACCGGCGGGCGTTGCGCGATGCATGGGTCGCGACCGGCCGGCTGCGCGCGCGGCATATCCGCAGGGGCACGATGGTGATGGCGTCCAACCTGTCGGCGATGTTCGATCCGATCGCGATTCCCGATCCGGCGAGCTTCCGGACCGACCGGCCATGGGAAACCTATATGCTGTGGGGCTACGGCATGCATTCCTGCTTCGGCGCGCATATAAATCGCGCCGCGCTGCCGGCGATGCTGAAGCCGTTGCTCGCGCGACCGAACCTGCGCCGGGCGGCGGGCGCTGACGGGCAGGTCGACAATGCCGGCACGCCGTTTCCACAGCATCTCCACCTGCAGTTCGACGCCTGATCCGGCGGCTCGCCTTGGCGGGCGCGGAGGGATATGAGGGGCGCCATGTCCGCCAACGCACTGGCTTTCGACGGCTGGATCCGCTCCGCCTTCGTGCAGATGAACACCGAGCTCGAAGAGCTCTATTTCGCCCAGGATAACCGCGCCAATGTCGAGGGAGTGGGTGACGCGATCAAGGCGCGCTTGCGCGACGAAGGGCGCGAGCTGGTCGTGGCGCTGCTGGCCGAGGGCAATACCGGCGACGGCTTTTCGAGCGGGTTCGGCGTGCTCGGCAATGTCGGTATGTATTTGGGCGCGCTGCGTCGCCACGAGCTGACCAACCCCGCGCGCGAGGAGAAATCGCCTTTCCCCGAAGCCTCGTCGCTGGCGATGCATGTCGGTGCGTCGATCGACATGGCGCCGCGCTTTGCGACCGCACATCTCGCCACGCACAATCTGGCGGTCAAGGGTGTGCGCAAGAGCTTCACGTCGCTCCCCGACGAATTCCTGTTCATCGACGAGAATACGCGCGGCATCCTCGGGCTGCAGCGCGCCGCCGATGCGCTCGGGCGGATCGTGCATCTGGGCGTATCGAGTCCGATCGCGGAGCAGCTTTTCAGCGACACCGCCAATGCGCTCTCGGATGTAGTGCGTTTCAACCGGCGGCTCGCCGACGAACTCGACGTGGATCGCTTCTTCTTCTGCGTGCGGCCTTATTACAAACCCTATCGGGTGGGCCGGACTGAATATCGCGGCGCCAATGCGGGTGACTTCTCAGGCATCAACGAGATCGACCTTTTGCTCGGCCTGATCCGTGCCAACGATCCTTATTATGCGCAGCTTCTGGTCGACAAGATGCCGTTCATGCTGCCTTCCGAACAGGCGCGCCTGCGCGAATGCATGACCTATCGCAGCCTGCTCGACGAGCTTTTGCTGCTGGCGGATGATTGTGCGCGGGAGTCCTGGTTCCAGACCAGCGCGCGCGGTTTCCTGCGCGTGTGCGACCTCTTCGCCGAGACCGCGCGCCAGCATCATGATCTGCTCGTCGACCGGTTCATCACGCACCCCGCGATGACGCTTGACGAGAGGCACCTTAAGGGCGTGACCGCGAGCGGGCCGCCGCTGCCGGTGCTGCTGCGCGCGCTGAAGGTCCTACGGGATTATCGCTGTGCTGAGCCGCAAAGGGAGAGCCGGACGCGCCATCCGGATCTCGAACGGCTGCGGGCGCTGACGGCATGATTCCGCACGATCTGTTCGAGGTGCCGGAACCCGGCCCTTATCTGCTGAGCCATTCGGTCGGCTGCCTGCCGCGCGCCACCCGTACGCGGATGGAGCGCGAGCTGTTTGACCCCTGGGCGGCTCAGGGGTCGGACGGCTGGGGATCTTGGCTGACGGCGATCGATGCATTCCGTGGAGCCGTGGCGCGGCTGATCGGCGGCGAGGTGGCGGAAATCTGCCCGCAACCGTCCGTATCGGCGGCATTGAGTAACATTCTGTCGGGGCTGAAATGCGAGCCCGGGCGTAACGTCCTGCTCGCCTCCGCGCATGCATTTGCCTCGATCGGCTTCGCGATGCGGCAATTGAGTGCGCTCGGCTACCAGCTGGAACTGATTCCGGAGGACCGCAACCCGGTCGACCCGCAGGTCTGGGCCGATGCGCTCGGCCCGCACGTCGCGGTTATCGTGCCGATGCATGTCCATTCCAACAGCGGCCTGGTCTCGCCGATGGCGGAGATTGCGGCGCTGGCTCGAGCGGTCGGCGCGATATCGGTAGTCGATGCGTGCCAGGCGGTGGGCATCATTCCTGTTACCCCGCTGGAGTGGGGCGTGGATGCGCTGATCGGGTCGAGCGTGAAATGGCTGTGCGGTGGGCCGGGCGCCGGATTCCTGTGGGTGCGGCGCGCGCTGATCGGCGAGCTCGAGCCGGTCAATGCTGGCTGGTTCAGCCATGAGAACCCATTCGAATTCGACATTCGCGACTTCCGCTATGCGGAGGATGCGCGCCGCTTCTGGGGGGGCACGCCCGCGCCGGCGCCGTGCATCGCGGCGGCGAGCGGGATCGAGACGGTACTGGGGATCGGACAGGATGCGATCCTGACGGCCAATCGCGCGCTCGTCGCCACGGCAGCGGAGGCGGCGGACGCAATGTTCGACATGACCGGCCGGGGCGGCACGCTCTGCCTGACGGGCGAAGATCCTGATGCGGCTGAGGCTGCGTTGCGTGCGATCGGCTGCCGCTTCGACCGCCGCGGCAATATCCTCCGCCTGTCTTTCCATGTCTGGAACGAGGCGGAGCAGGCGCGAGCGATCGGGCTCGCACTGCGGAGTCATCGCATCCGCCTCGTTCAAGAATAAAAATCATATTTATCCCTGCCGCTGCGGCGCCTATGACCGGCCGCAATAAGGAAGCGGAGAGGGACAAGATGGCGCGTTCGGGCTGGGCGGTAAGCGGATGTATGGCGGCGGCGCTAGCCGCGGCCCCGGTTCTTGCAGCGCCCGATCTGCCGCATCTGGTTTCGCAGAATGGCCGCCACGCGCTGATCGTCGACGGCAAGCCGTTCCTGATGCTGGGCGCACAGGTCAACAATTCGTCCAATTACCCGGCGGCGCTGCCGAACGTGTGGCCGACCGTCGACAAGCTCGGCGCGAACACGATCGAGGTGCCGGTCGCGTGGGAGCAGATCGAGCCGACCGAGGGCAAGTTCGATTTTTCCTTCCTCGACGTCCTGCTCAAGCAGGCGCGCGCGCACGACAAGAGGCTCGTCATCCTCTGGTTCGGCACGTGGAAGAATACCGGCGGCGGCTACACGCCCGAATGGGTGAAGCTCGATACGCGGCGCTTTCCGCGCATGACCAATCTCAAGGGGCAGAGCCACTATGTGCCGTCGCCCTTCGCGCCCAACACGCTCGCCGCGGACCGCAATGCCTTCACGCATCTGATGCAGCATCTGAAGGAAGCGGATCCGCAGAATACGGTGATCATGGTCCAAGTCGAGAATGAGACGGGCAGCTACGGGCTAGCGCGCGACCATTCGCCCCAGGGGGACAAATTGTTTGCCGGCCCGGTGCCCGCCCCGCTGGCGGCCAAGGTCGGCAAGAGGGGAACATGGACCCAGGTGTTCGGGCGCGATGCCGAGGCCGCGTTCAGCGCCTGGTATATCGGCAGCTACGTCGATCAGATCGCGGCGGCTGGCAAGGCGGTGAAGCCCTTGCCGACGTACGTGAATGCGGCGCTCACGAACCATCCCGATCAATGGCAGGAGCCGGGTTCCTATTCCTCCGGCGGGCCGGTGCCGGAGGTGTTCGACGTGTGGAAGGCGGCGGCGCCGCATATCGATATCCTTGCGCCCGACATCTACAATCCCGACCATCATGATTATCTGGGCTTCCTCGATCTCTACGGACGCCCCGACAATGCGCTGTTCGTGCCCGAGACGGGCAACAAGAAGGAGTTTGCGCGCTTCTTCTTCCCGGCTGTCGGGCGGGGCGCGATCGGCTTCTCGCCGTTCGGAATGGACGAGACCGGCTATTTCAACTTCCCGCTCGGCGCGGCGCGGCTGGACGACGGAACGCTCGACGCGTTCGCGCTCAATTACCGGCTGTTCGGGCAGTTGGTGCATGTCTGGCCGACACTCGCGCTGACCGGCAGGACATGGGGCGTAGCCGAACCGACCGACCCTGCAGCCAAGCACGAACAGGTCATCGACCTCGGCAAATACAAGGCGACGGTGAGCTTCGGCCGCCCGCAATTCTGGTCTAGTCCGCCCGTAGGGAACGATTATCCCTCGGGCGGCGCGGCGATCGCACAGATCGGGCCGGACGAGTTCCTCGTGACCGCTGTACATGCGCGCGTGCAGATCGAGCTCACCAGGACCGCGCCGGGTGAGCTGCTGCAGATCGTGCATACCGAAGAAGGCCATTATGACGAGGACGGCAAATGGGTATTCGATCGGATGTGGAATGGCGACGAGACCGATTCCGGCCTGAATTTCACGTCTATCCCGACGCTTCTGCATGTGAAGCTGGCGACGATCCGGTAGGCGGCCGAATGGAAAGCGCTTCAGCTATATTATATGAAAAGGGGATATGGCGCTTCTAGCCTTTCTCCTGCTGACCAACGTGGTGGTCACGCCGGCAATTCCGGCGCCGAAGGTCTTTGTCAGCGGTCAGTATGCGCTGACACTTCGATCGCCAGTAAAGGCGACGATATGCCCGCTTCCAAAAGGTTGGACGGGATCGGATCACGGAACGATTCTGTTTCTGTCGCCACCGCAGAAATGCGGCGGAGCCGGCTTCCCTTCCAGTTTCAGGGGATGGATGGGGGGCGCTCCCTCCCGGCGGATTGAAATCTATTATCAGTATTGGATGGGAGACGACCAGCCATCATCTCCGCCGTGTCACCGCTATGCGCGCGTTAATTTCATGGGCCGGCCGCGGTCGCTCTGCCAAGTTGCGGCCAAGGGCAGGATCGAGCTGTCGGTGTCGGCTCGCTACATGGCCGACATCGAGGCTTGGACCGATATAAGGTTGATAACCACTCCCGCGAAACTCTCTGCCGATCTGCCACGGTTCAAGTCGCTATTGGAGTCCGTTCGATCCTGCAGATCGACATGGTCTGACGATCATGGAAAGAGCGGTGCTTATGGAAGGGGCGCGCCCTGTCCCGCAAAGGGTGAATTCTTCTAAGCATAATCGCAGCCCTGGGTGCCGGCGCGATAGCGCAATTTCTTGCGCCGGGGCGACGGAGTGCGGACGCACGTTTCCCATGGCATTCGCAACGGAAGCATGTGTGACCGGCGCGGTTCCGCTCCCTTGTCTCCCGGCAGCGGGGGCGTTGCAGATCGACCTTGGGATGTGATCCCCTGGATACCGCCTGCAACCGTCCTATGCGCAGTATCCGGTCGGAG
>Ga0070658_10003805_pt1 | contig 12360 bp, 5 predicted proteins | sample KBSC13metaG_FD_64664 | JGI IMG/M metagenome (GOLD analysis project Ga0070658, IMG submission 64664) | Corn rhizosphere microbial communities from Kellogg Biological Station, Michigan, USA - KBS C1-3 metaG | ecosystem: Host-associated > Plants > Roots > Rhizosphere > Soil ... | reverse complement strand
TGGGAGAACCTGCTGCGCACCATCGCGCCCCGGCGCTTCGACCTCTCCGGTGACGAGCGGGCGCCCCGGCACTGGCAGTACCTGTTCGCCTCGCCGGCCCTGCACCTCGCGGCACGGGCGCTCGGCGCGCGTACCGGCGCGGACGCCTCGCCCGTCATGCTCGCCGTGTTCGCGGTGGCGCTGACGAGGGTCACCGGCATCAACCCGGTGGTCGTCCAGCTCGTGGTCAGCAACCGGTTCCGGCGCAGCCTCGCCGAGTCGGTCAGCCCGGTGAACCAGGGCGGGTTGTGCGTGATCGACGTCGCCGGTCTCACCCTGGACGAGGCGGTCACCCACGCCGCGCAGCGGACCCTCGCGGCGTACCGGCACGCGTACTACGACCCGCTGCGGGTCGACGAGCTGGTCGAGCGGATCGGCCGGGAGCGGGGCGCGGAGATCGACCTGTCGTGCTACTTCAACGACCGGCGGCCCTTCGGCGGGGCCGGCACCCGTGGCCCCGCACCGGAACCCGGCGAGATACGCGCGGCGCTGCCCGACACCAGCTTCGTCCCCCTGCGACAGCAGGACGATCCGTGGGAGCGGCTCTTCGTGCACATCGAGAACGTGCCGGGGACGATGGAGTTGACGCTCAACGCGGACACCCGGTACCTGGCCCCGGGTGACATCGAGGCGCTCTGCCGCGGGATGGAGGCGGTGGCCGTCGACGCCGCGCTGTGCGGGGGTACGGCATGACCGCGATCGAGGCGGTCGCCACGTACCTGCCGGAGCAGCGGGTGCCGGTCGAACGGCTCGGCGACGAGCTCGGACTGTCCACGATGGAGGTCCGGGTGTTCCGGCGCTTCCACGAGCTGGCCGACGTGTGCCGGGCACCCGGCGTGTCCCTTGTGGACCTGCTGCTCGCGGCCGCCCGCCGCCTCGACGCGCTGCGCGGCAGCGAGCACCGGGTACGGTACGTGCTGCACGCGCGTACCTTCCCGGTTGTCGTGCCGTACCCGGTGAACCCGGTGCACGAGGTGTCTCGCGCGCTCGGGCTGGACGACGCCCTGGCGTTCACGGTGACCCACCATGCCTGCGCCACCGGCCTGCTCGCCCTCGACGTCGCCGGGCGGCTGCTCGCCTCCGGCGGCGAGCCGGACGCGCTCGCGCTCATCCTCACCGGCGAGAAGGCCTTCACCCGCGACGCCCAACTGGTGCCCGGGAGCTCGCTGTTCGGCGAGGGAGCCGCGGCCTGCCTCGCCAGCGCGGACGGCCCACGGGACCGGCTGCTCGCGTACGCCGTGAACCAGCGCGGCGAGTTCGACGACGAGCTGTCGACGGACCCGGCCGGGTTCCAGGACGAGTACCCGTCGGCGCTCGCCGAGACCATCCTCGCCGCCGTCGACCGGGCCGGGCTGCGGCTGGAGCAGATCGGCCTGATCCTGCCGCACAACGTGAACATCCTTGCCTGGCAACGGTTGTGCCTCCGGATCGGCTTCCCCGCGTCGCGCGTGCTGCTGGACAACGTGCCGCTGACCGGGCACGTGTTCTGCGCGGACGCGTTCGTCAACTACGAGACCGCGTGCGCGCGAAACCTGCTGCGGCCCGGCGACCACTACCTTGTCGCGGCGGCCGGTGCCGGACTCGGTGCGACCTTTTCCGCGATGGTTTTCGAGCATTGAGGGAGAGACCATGACCACACCACTCGACACCGTCACGCGGGAGCAGGTCGTCACCACCATCTGCACCGTGCTTCCCCGGGTCACCCGGGGCGAGCTGGCCGTGGCGACCGAGGACACCCGCCTCATGGAGGACCTGGGCCTCAGCTCGTCCAGCACGCTGGAGCTGATGCTGGAGCTGGAGGACGCGCTCGAGATCCAGATCAACGTCGAGGACATCGACCGGGACGACTTCCGGACGGTGGGTACCCTCGCCAGCTTCGTGGCCGGGCACCTGCTCGGCGAGGAGTGAGGTGTTCACCTCCGGGCCGCCGGTACCGGCCGACGCACCGTTGAGCATCCGGCGGGTGGTGCGCCGGGCGTTCACCGGACCGGCCGCGTCCACCGGTGACCCGGACCGCCGGGCGCGGCTGCACGAGTACCTGTCGGACCTGGTCCGTCCATACGGGACGGTGCTGCGGGAGGACCTGTTCGCCTCGGCCAACGGGCACTCGTACGGCGAGATGGCCGCGGCCGTGGCGCCCGACGAGCCGGTGGACGTGGTGGTGCTCGCCTACGCCATCCCCGACATCCGGCCGGGACGGGCGACGGCGACGTACCTCAGCCACATCCTGCCCGGCAACCCGCTCGCCTTCGCCGTCTGCGACCAGGGGGCCGCCGCGGGGTTCACCGGCCTGCGCCTGGTCCGGGAGTACCTGGGTGGCGACGAACGCCGGCGGGGGCTGCTCATCGTCGTGGAGCAGTCGGTGCTGCACTACGAGCCCGCCGCGCCGGCCGCCGTACCGGACGGTCACTTCGCGGTCGCCCTGCTCTGTGCCGCGTCGGGTCCGGGGCGGGTGGCGACGATCCGGCAGGTACCGGGCGTGAGCCTGGAAGAGGCCTTCAGCGTGCTGGCCGGTTGCCCGGCGAAGACAGCGGTCCTCGGTGCCGGGCTCGCGTCGGTCGAGCTGTCCACGGTGGACTCCGTGCGGAGGGCTTCGCCCGGCCGCCCGTACACGGGTGTGTGGTGGGAGCTGGCGGAGGAGTACGCCTCGGGGCAGCCGCTGCTGATCGCCGAGTACGACGCGACGCTGGGCTGCCTGTGCATGTCCACAGTGGAGTGATCAGTGCCCTGGCGGTCGGATGAGACCGCTCTCGTAGGCGAAGACGACGAGCTGGAGCCTGCCGCTGACGTTGAGTTTGGACAGCAGGTGGCCGATGTGGGACTTGACGCTGCTCGGTGCGATACGCAGTGCGGTGGCGATGTCGATGTTCGAAAGGCCGTGTGCGAGCGCGAGGGCTACGGCAGGTCGAGCAGGCCGTCGAAGGCAAGCCCGCTGGAGCCCTCGCCGCGGCCGGTCTGCTTGCGGGCGCCCAGCCACACCCAGACCCGGCCGTCGCGCCACCGGGTGCGGCGGAACGCCCGGGTCACCCGTACCCCCGCCCGCGACACCTCCTCTTCGTAGAGGAAGTACGGCTGCTGCGCCCCGCCGTCGAGGCCCTGGCGCAGCAGCCAGGTGCGCGGGTGCACCGGCGTCGGCGGCGCGGTGTCGCCGTCGAAGGTACGCGGCATCGACGCCCGCTGCAGTTGGGTCTCGCGGACGTCGCCGTCGAGGTGGACCGGGATGAACGGGATCCAGTTCTCCGGCACGGTGGTCATCACGCGGTACCGGAGGTGCGCGCCCTCGGCACCGGGCGGCGGGGTCGGCTCGTGCCCGTTGCGCCGCACGTAGTCGGCGGTGAAGTAGGCGAGCGTCTCGTAGGCCGCCTCGGCACCGTGCGCCCGCGCTCCGGAGGGCAGCGGGATCGCCTTCTCGATGCCCCAGACCAGATTGGCCAGCTCGTCCCGGGCGACGAGGACCTCGTCGACGGGAGGCCCGTCGAGCACCTTGGCGGCGGTCGGCAGGATGGCGAGTCCGAGGTCGACCGGCTGCCTGGGCTGCCCCGCCTCGCTCAGGGTGAACAGGCTCCAGCGGGCCGGGTCGGACGACGCGGCCCGCACCCAGGTCCGCTCGCCGAAGACGTTGGTGACCGCGACGCCCCGTACCGTCGCGAGGCGCCCCGCCGGAACCGTGAACGGCACCAGGAACCAGTCGTTCGCGTACACCAGACCGAACTCGATGAGCAGCAGCTTGGCCAGGTCGGTCGTGTCCGGCCGGATGTCGCCGAAGTTGGTCTGACCGTCCTCAAAGGACCACCAGCGGGTGTTGGGCATGCCGCCCCAGGTCACCGCGGTGGGCAGCATCGTGAACACGTGCTTCTCTGTCGGTCCAGCCGGCGGCTCGGGCGCGCCCGGTGTGGGCGCCGACGCGTCGACCGAGTACCAGTCGAGGCGGCCCTGGTCGTACTCCTCGGCGACGAGGGTGCGCTGCGCGGCCGTGGCGGAGAACCGGTACTCCAGGCGCGGCGGCTGGAAGGCAGCGTTGCCGCCGGATCGCGGGCTCGCGATGAGGCGGTCGAACCAGGCGACGAAGCGCTCCCCCAGGGCGTCGACCGCGGCGTCGGCGCCCGCGATGCCGTCGGACGCCGATCCGCCGCCGATCAGGTGCTGGTACAGCTTCGCGCCGTCCATCAGCCGGCCGGCCGCCGCCTGGTACGCCGACCAGGCCTGGGGATGGGCGCAGATGGGCGCGTCCGCGGGGTCGTCCGGGTCGGGCCGGTGCACCGGGTACACGAGGAGGTACGCCGAGCGGACGGTCGCACCCAGGTACGCGACCAGCCGCAGCCAGTACCGGCCCATGAGCAGCCTCAGGTCGAGTGCGGCCTCGACGCCGGCCGAGGTGAACGGGGCCGGCAGCCGCTCGACCACGGTCTCCAGCGGCGTACCGTCGTCGAACGGCTCGTCCGGACCGTCGCCGCCGCGGTACCCGTCGAGAGCAGCGGTGTCGACGCGCACCTTGGCCGTGATCGGCGATCCGGCGTCGTCGCCCCGGAACTCGCCGAGCTGCCACTGGCGGGTCAGCATCCACAGGGCGTCCCGGACCTCGGCTCGCAGCGCCCGGTCGAACGCCTCGGCGCGCGGGCGCCCCTCCAGCCGGTTGGACAGCACGAGTCCCGGGATCGACCGGGCGGCCAGCACGGCGGCCAGGTCGGGTGTGATGAGCTTGCCTGCCATGTCAGCCCTCCGCGACTCGGATCGGGTTGTTGAGCGCCAGGTCGGCCGCGATCGTCAGCTGCCGGGCCTGTGTCGCCATGACGGTGGCCGGCAGGAACCACGCGTACGGCAGAGTGTCCACATCGGACGGCTCGATGCCGCGCAGCTTGGCCAGGTCCAGCGTCTCGTTGAGGGCGTCGACCAGATCCTCCCACTGCCAGGCACCGCGGAACTGCGTCGGCGTGACGAGCAGCATGGCCTGCGGGGCCTCCGAACTCGGGCGGTCGTAGTTGAGCGTGAGCCCGGTCTCGACCGTCGGCCCGGGGATCAGCTCCGACCACTCGTCCAGCAGCAGTCCGCACTGGGTCGTCGTGGGGTCGGCCGGGAAGTGGGCCGTGTAGAGGAGCCGGTCGCCCGCGGGCGCTGGCCCCGGTGGCAGGTCGAGCCCGAGCCAGCCCTGGCCCGGTACGAACGGCAGCATGAGCGCGTCGAGGGAGGGCTCGGTACCGGCGAATGCGGACGCCATCAACTGGGTCGACTCCCACGCCGCCGCCTTGTCCCGTACCCGGGCCACCCCGTGCAGCCAGGTGTCGACGGGGAAGTCGAGTTCCCCGAGGTGGGCGAAGATCGAACCGTCGCGGCTCGCGGCGATGGCCGCCTGCTGGTCGGCCACGACGGGCGCGTCGACGGTGAACTCGGGTACCAGGAGCACGCCGTCGCCGAGCAGCGCGGTGGCCGCCGACTGCAGCGTGTCGACGCGTTCGCGCGAGGGCGGCAGGGTGGCGGCCCGGGCCAGCAGCGGTTGGGCGTCGGCCAGCCGGCGGTCGACCGCGCCGGCGACGGTGTCCCCCACCGCGAGCAGTTCGCCGGCGAACGTCAGCAGCCCGGCCTCGACCGCGTCGACGCCGAACGCCACGGCGTCGAACGCCGCGATCGGCAGCAGCGCAAGGACATCGTCGCGCAGTCCCGCCAGCGCGGTACGGGTCGAGGTCGCGATGGCCGCGAACGCCTGCCGCCTGGCCTCGAACGCCGGCAGCACGGTGGACAGCAGCGCCGCCCGGAACGCGTCCGGCGGCTGCGGCGGCAGCGGTACCGTGCTGATCGCCCGCTCGGCCGCGGTCAGCACGCGGGTCCGCTCCTCCGGCGACGGCGCGTCGGTGTCCTGCTCCAGCAGCCCCTGGAACTCCACGACGCGACCGTCCCAGCGGGTCACCAGGTCGGCGCAGGCCGCCTTGATGCCCGCGTACCCGCGGCGCAGCCCGCCGTAGGCGAAGCTCCAGCCGCACTGGGGCAGCCCGTACCCGGCGGCCCGGGCGAGCAGCTCCACCAGGTCGGTGACCCGGTCGTCCACAGTGGACAGGATCGCCTCACGGTTGGCGACCGGGTCGGCGAGCAGCGCCCGGTACGCAGTGGTGTACGCCTGCAGGTCCGTTCGCAGCTGCGTCAACCCGGTGACGAGCGCGTCCAGGCGCCCGGCGTCGATGTCGGGCGCGTCGTCCTGGGTGGCCACCGCGTCGGCGGCCAGCGTCAGGTCGCTCGCGCGCAGCGGTCGCGAGGCGGTCGTGAGCGCGCGCAGCGACCGGAGCAGCGGCAGCGCCTCGAAGAACGAGACCGGTGCGGTTCCGGCGTCCCGGTACGCGATGCTCACCCCGTCGTCCGGGCGGACCGCGGTCGCCGCGCGTACCCGCCGCAGGATCCGATCGTCCACTTCGGACATCGCCGTCTCGGTGTCCTCGCGCAGGATCGCGACGAGATCCTGCGGCTGCAGCCCGAGGTCCTGGAGCGTCACCGGCACTCGGTTGCCCCCGCCCGTGGTCCCGCCCCCAACGGTCGATCCCACGGTCACCACGCAGCCGACGGTTCCCAGCGGCGGCAGCACCGTGGCGAGCCAGTCGTTGACGGCCGGCTCGACCGCGGCCCGGGGAGTCATGGCGACGCCCGGCACGGGCGAGACGGTCGGGTCGAGCCCCGTCCGCAGGTGCAGCGCGAGCCGCGCGGTGAGCCCGACGCCGGGGCGCGGGGTGCGCACGACGTCCGGCTCGGGCGGGAAGCGGCCCTGCGCGTAGGCGTCGTACGTCGCCGCGACGCGGTCGTAGTTGCCTTGCACCGCCTGGTAGACGCCCTCGGCCAGGGCGAGGTCGGCCACCGCGTCGTGGGTGTCGAGCAGGCGCGCGGCCTCGGCGTCGATCGCCGCCGCCTCGTCCGGGCCGGCGGCCGGCAGGGTGTCGACACCGAACGGGTACTGTGCCGGCGCGCCGGCCTTGATGCGCTCGACGAGGGCCAGCCCGTCCATCACGTTGCTCGCCTCGATCGCCTCGATCGCCACGCCGTCCCCGGTCCGGGTGGAGGCCATGCGGTCGGCCCGCAGCGGGAAGGCCTTGCGCAGGTACCCGATGAACCGGTCGACCTCGATCGCGCCGTGCCGGTCGTGCAGCCCGCGCTCGAACTGGTAGCCGAGCAGGTCCGAAAGGCTCTGGCCGGACCGGATGCCCTCCAGGGTGTTCAGCGCCCCGCGGACCCGCGCGGAGGTGAGCGTCACGCCGAGCAGCGCGTCGGAGCCGGCGGCGTAGCCGCTGCGGAGTACGGCCGCCGCCACCGCCTGGTTGAGCGAGGGCGCGTGCACGTACCCCTCGTTGGTGCTGTCGCTCGTCAGCGGCGACAGCCCGGGTCCGGTGAAGTCGGCCGCGAGGTCGTCGTCGAGCTGTACCGGGGTGCGCGTCCCCGGGTCCGGGCGCAGGTCCTCCAGCCAGGCGAAGGCGCCGAGGTGCACTCCCGTGCGCGGGCCACCCTCGCTGGCCGCGCCGCCGCCGGCGAGCTGGGGGCCGCCGCCGGGCGACAGCCCGCGCATCAGCCCGAGCTGGAGGTTCACCAGCCCGAGCAGCCAGGCGTCGAGACGGTAGCTCAGCGTGTCGACGTGCCCGGCGAAGGCGCCCTCCAGCCGGATCGTGGACTGGTCGACGAGCCGCTCGATCGCGGCGATCTGGTCGGACAGGTCGGTCGTGTCCGGGGCGGCACCCAGCACGCCGACGATGTAGTCGGCGACCGACTGGCCGGCGCGGCCGGTGATGGCCGGCGCGTCCTCGTACAGCGGCTGGTACCGGCTCTCGCTGAGGGTGGCGGCCGTCCGGATGTGCAGGAACGGGCTGTCCTGCACGGCCGCGGCCGCCTGTTCGACGGTGTACAGCCCCGCGTCGACGTGCAGCCGCACGCTCGCGTCGTGGTACCCGAGCTGGAGGGCGTGGCGCAGCATCAGGTAGAGCAGGGCGGCCGGCGGCTGGTCACCGACGAAGCCGTCCTGCTGGTACAGCGCGTCGATACCGGATCGTGCGGCGTCCGCCAGCCAGCGCAGGTAGTTGCGATGGTCCACTGTGTACTCGCGGACCGGCAGTGTCGACAGTGGACGGTCGTCGACCACGCCGCCGGTGAGCAGGTTCTGGTCGGCGCCCTCCACCTGGCCCAGGATGGGCGGTTCGCCCGCGCCGGCGTACCCGAGCCGGGTCAGCACATCCTTGGCCGCCGACCGCTCCGCCGAGATGAGCAGGGCGGCGATGAGGCCGCCGAACCCGTCCAGGTTCAGCCGGTTGAACAGCGACGTGAGGCTCTCGGCGTAACGCTGGTACCACTCGACCGAGAACGGGTGCTGCCCGACGATGTCGAGCAGCAACTGGTGCGGGTCGCCGGCACCACCGACCCGGGAGACGCCGGGTACCAGCGGGGCCCAGTCGGCCCGGATCTTCTCCAGTACGTCGTGCAACCCGCGCAGGAAGGCCGCGTCGCCGCCCCGCTCGAACCAGCTCATCCGGCGCAACGCCGTCGTCGGCAGCACGCCGTAGGGTTGGTTGCCGATGCGCAGCGCCGGTACCGTGCCGGAGCCGAACACGTAGCCGCCGAAGAAGTCGCGCGTACGGGCGATCGTGGCGTCGTCGAAGACCGGGGCGAGCATCGTGCGCATCCAGTACCCGAGGGTGGCCGGCCACAGTGCGCGGCTCATCGCCCGTACCGTCAGCTGGTCGGTACCCTCGGCCCCGGCCGTGTGCGCGAAGAAGTCCCCGGCCACGCCGAGGTGCTCAGCCAGCCACTGGCCGTCGCGCTTGGCCGCGGCGTCCGGGGTCGTTGTGTAGCGCGCAGTCGTGCGGTCGAACGTCGCGTCCGGGTCGTCGCCCCGGTCGTGCCCCGCCGGCGCCTGCTCAGTGTTGTTGGTGGCCGTCCCCTGGGCCAGCACGGCGAGCCCGGTGCGCCCGTAGGCGTGGTGGCGCAGCAGGTCCTCCAGCCGGGACCGCGCGGTCGCGGCGTCCTCGCCCAGCCGCACGCCGAGCACGAGGACGCGGTCGAAGCCGCCGCGGGCCTGCGCCGCGTCCAGCGGAACGCGCATGGCCATCCCGATCGCGACCGCGCGGTCGAAGTCCGCCACCCACGCCAGACCGTCCGGAATGGACAGACCACCGGCACCGTCGGGGCGCAGCTGGTCCGGCCCGGTCGCCGAACCGTCCGGTCCGACCTGCAGGTCGGGCGGCACGGGGTTGCCCACGACCACGACGGGCGCGCCGCCGCCCGCCGGGTACCCGATGAAGACGAACCGCTGCGGCAGCATCGTGGTGTGCGGCGCGATCGCCCACGGGTGGGGCCTGGTGGCCACGGCCGGGAACACCGGCTGCGGCGGGTTGTCGGTCGACTGGGTCGGCTTGTCCCCCGGGTTGGTCGGCGCGTAACTGTCGACGATCCAGCCCGCCCGCCCCGAGCCGTGCGCCGCGACGAGCTCACGCCACGCGGCCCGTTCGAGGCCCTGATCGCCGTAGGCCAGCCAGATCCGGCGCCAGTAGACCTGGCCGTTCGCGACCTCGCCGTCGGTCAGCACCGGATCGAACGTGTCGACCAGGCAGTCGTCCGGGTAGACGCGCACCCAGAGCTCGGCCGGCCCGGCCGCGAACCGGGTCTCCAGCCGTACCGGCAGCAGCAGGAAGGGCGTCGCGTCATCGAGCGTGTTGACCGCGCTGCGGGGGTCGGCAGGCCCGGTGCTGGCCGACATGGACGCGGTCATCGCGGGAGCATCTCGGAGGCGTGGATGCCGACGAGCACCGGCGCCTGGAACAGGATGTAGGCCAAGGTGGCGGCGTGCATGTCGTGGCTCCAGGTGACGTGGACGTCGTCCGTCCACTGTGGATGCTTCTCATCGTCCGGCCCGGTCGGCTCGTTCAGGGTGAACGACGCCGGGCTGGCCGCGATCGAGACCGGCGTGCCGGGCAACGCCGCCGGCAGGTCCGGCCAGGACAGGTCGTTCCAGGTCTGCAGGACCGGCTGCTGATCGGTGTCGAGCCCGAAGCGGGGCTCGCCGGGGCGCTCCTTGATGACGAAGAACCAGCCGGGGTCGTCGTCCGGCCGCGACCCCGTGCCGCCACGGGCCTGCGACGGGGTGAGCGCGAAGCCGAACAGGTAGATGTCGGGGTCGACCTTCGCCTCGTAGCTCGGGGTCAGCACGACGGTGCGCGGCGGGTTGGCCTCCTGGTCTGGCGTCAGGTCGACGAGGCGCCGCTCCTTGGTGTTGTCGATGCGGCCGTCGGTGAGCTGCCAGCGGGCGCGCTGCGCGTAGATGACCGCGGTCGGGTACCGCTTGAGCAGCTCGCCCCTGACCGCAAGCACGAGCTCGTCCTCCTGCGCGCCGGTCGGGTTGCGGTTGTCGTGGGTACCGAGCGCCGAGGCGGGGTCCCAGGTGTGCAGCGGCGGGATGTCGCGCAGTGCCTCCCGAAGGGCGGCCGGTGGCTGCCCGTCCGGGTCGAGGTAGCCGCGCACGTCCCAGAACTGGCGGAACGGCGTACCCCGCTGGTCGGTCGGGTACTCGCGCCACAGCAGCTCGCGGGCGAACTCGTGGTTGACGCCGACCATATACGCCTCGATGAAGCGCTGGTTGGTCTGCAGCAGCGTGACGGTGTTGGTACCGATGAGGTTGATGTTCGGCAGGAACAGCTCGGTACCGGCCTGCGCCAGCGGCTCGTACATCGGCTCGTCGATGACCGGGTAGGCCATCGGCTCGACCAGGCCGGTGCCGACCTCCGCCACGATGCGGGCGGGCAGGCTCACCCCGGACAGGACGCGGCGCGGCACGGTCGCGACCGGATCGAGCGCCGCCACGGCGCGCACGGCGACGGTGCCGAGATCGAGCACCGCCCGGTCCGGGAACCGGCCGGCGGACGCGGCCGCCTCGCGTACGCCGAAGGTGTCCCGCAGCGCGGACTTCAGCCTGGCCGCCTCGGGCGAGTCGGCTCCGGCGTGGACCGGCACGCTCTGGCCGATGTCGGCGATGACGAAGCCGGCCGCGCCGGGAAGCGCATCGACCGCGGCGACCGTCTGGTGGTCGCCGCGGATGAAGTCGGCCGCCGCCGCCGCCAGCCGCAGGCGGGTCAGGATGCGGTACCCCGCGATGCCCGCCACCGTGACCAGCAGCCCTATGGCGGCGGCGACGATGCCGATCGCGCCGCCGACGACCACGGCCATGAGGAACAGGAGCGCGGCGAGCACGAGGGCGCCGATCAACGTCCACAGTGGACTGAGTGGCGGGCGGGCCGGGCTCGCCAGGTCCGCCGCCTCGTCATCGGTGAGCGCGCCGGGCGGCGCCGCCTTCGGCGGGGCGGCGCTGACCTCCCGGCGGTTGACCCGGTCCAGCAGCGCGCCGATCGGGCGGGCCGCGTCGAACGGCAGGCTCCGCACGAGCCGGGCGCCGGGGCGGGCGATGCGGCGCAGCGCGGCGGTGGTCAACGTCGGCTGCACGTAGGCCTGCGCCATGGCGTACCGGACGGTGACGCCGCCGGCCACCAGCCGCCGGGTCACCGGCGCGACAAGCGACATGGCACGCTGCGCGCCCGGCGCGAGGGACGCCACCAGGTACCGCTGGTGCCAGACCTGGCTGACCCGCACGCCGAGCTGACCGAACCGGATGCGGCGCTGCGCCTCGAGAATCGCGCCGACCTGCTCCCAGGCCGCCTGCATGTACCTCTCCTGGCGGTCCTGCACCACGCGGGTACCGAGGCCGCCGGCGACCCGGAACCGCGGATCCAGATTGAGCCGGGAGACCCACGTCTCCTCCGGGACTGTCAGCGCGCCGCCCGCGTCCCGCAGCACCCGCTGGACGAGTGCGTGCCAGCGCCCGTACAGGGGCGGGGCGATGACCGGATCCACCACGCCGGCGCGCTGGTAGTCGTCGGGCAGGTTGACCAGTCCGGCCAGCGCCTCCTGCAGCGGCCGCGGGTAGGGGCGGTCCCACTGCTCGTAGACGTCCGGTGGGGCCGGCGGCGTCGAGTCGGGCGGGCGCAACGCACCGCCGAGCCGCAAAATGCCGTGCAGATCAGGGTTGTCGACCCCGGGCACACCGGAACCGGGGTCCAGCACGTCCAGGTCGCGGGTACCGACGCGGGGATCGACCGGCAGCGGCCGCAGCAGCCGTACCAGCGTCTCGAAGTCCCCGCTGCCGCCGGTGTGGAACGCGAAGCGGTAGTAGATCGGCAACGTGGCCGGCTCCGGACCGGGATCGGCCGTCCCCCACGCCGACTGCGTGGCGACCGTGGTGCCGAGGTCCAGACCCAACCCGGCAAGGCGGCCGGGTTCGAACGTGGGCACCAGGAAGGCGTGGTACGCCGTACC
>Ga0070658_10003804_pt1 | contig 12363 bp, 6 predicted proteins | sample KBSC13metaG_FD_64664 | JGI IMG/M metagenome (GOLD analysis project Ga0070658, IMG submission 64664) | Corn rhizosphere microbial communities from Kellogg Biological Station, Michigan, USA - KBS C1-3 metaG | ecosystem: Host-associated > Plants > Roots > Rhizosphere > Soil ... | reverse complement strand
TACACATCCGCACCCGATTCGACCGCCGCGATCATTTGCAACGCGTGCCAGTGGTCCGGCGACCCAATGAGCACCAGGTCCAGGTCCTTCTCCTTGAGCATCTCGCGGTAGTCCGTGTAGAGGCGGGGCGTCTTTTTCGACAATTGGCGCTGCGCCACCATGGCCGCCGCACCGTCGCGCATATTCTTGTCCACATCAGAGATCGACACCACTTCCACCGCGGCCACCTGAATGAGCCGGAAGAGGTCGCTTTTCCCGTACCAGCCTGAACCAATCAGCCCAACGCGCCGGGGCTTGTTGACGATGTCCAGCGCGTTTGCGCCGAGGGCTGACAAGGCAAGAGAAGCGGAACCCGCCTGGAGAAATCGGCGGCGATTGATACGAAAGCCGGCCTCCTGGGCCGGAGTGGAGGGAACCGGGGAGTTCATGAGCGGAGTGTGCCGCGTGTGAGCATTCGAGATCAAGCGACGTTCTTGCGGCAGAAGGCGCTTGTCGAATGGAGACTTCGCTCGCAGGCGCAACCATGCACGTCGCTTGCGTTTTGGAGTGCGCCGCTGCCGCGGCGCTTTGGAGGTTGAGCCCGCGGCATATTCCGTTTCGCCCAAACAGCCGAGGCTGCTCCCCGGAGCACGATCCCGTCAATTGCCACCACTCCATTACAGGCGTGAACTCGTCATCCACCTTCACGAGATCCGTCCTGAACCGATAAACGGACTTCACCATCGATGGTGTCACCGCTCCTTCAAACCAAGGCGCGGAGCACCAAGGATATTGGCTGGCCACCGGTACCAGTCCGTGTTCACCGCGTTTTGGTGCACGTAATTCAAACAGCGAGCCGTTCGCCGGTGCGAAAGTGATGCTCTTTCAGATACGTGCCGACCGTGACGAAATAGGTATCCGCTTCGGCGAGTTGGTGCAACGGTGCGTGCGGCCACGGGATCTTTTCTGCGGGCGGCATGCGGGCAGAGTGATTGCTTCGATTCGTGGAGGCAAGATTTCGATCGAAAGGGTCGCGGTGACCGGCCGCCGTTTTGCGGGCTCGCGGCCCCAGGGCGGAATCCTCTCCCAAAGCGCCGCAGCAGCGGCGCACTCCAAAACGCAAGCGACGCGCCACGCGGTACCTGTCGCGCACACTTCACCTCGCGACTGCCTTACACCGCAGCCGTGGGCTGAAATTACTTGCTGCCCGGCTTGGTCACCGGCAGCGCCGCCAGGTCCGCAGGCAGTTTGTCGGCTTCGAAGGTTTCCACATCGAGTTGCGTCAGCGCGATGAACGGGCAGCCGAAGTCCGGCAGATTTCCGGCGCTACGATCCACGATCGAAGCCACGGCTGCGACGGTTGCGCCATGCGCGCGGACGATATCGATCGTCTCCTGCACGCGGCCACCCCGCGTCACCACGTCTTCGGCGACGATGAACCGGGTCCCCGGCTTGATCTCAAATCCGCGCCGGAGGACCAGCTTGCCTTCTTCTTTTTCCACGAAGATATGCGGCTTGCCCAGCGCACGCGCCACTTCGTGCCCGACGATGATCCCACCGAGTGCCGGCGAAATCACCCGCTCGGCTTCGATGTCGCGCAGTTTCTCGGCCAAAGCACCGCACACCCGCGCGGCGATTTGCGTGTGCTGGAGCAACAGCGCGCATTGAAAATATTGCCGCGAGTGCAGGCCGCTGCGCAGGACGAAGTGCCCGTCGAGCAGGGCATTGGTGGAACGAAAGAGTTCGAGAAGTTCGGAGGAAGTCATGGCTAGGCGGACGCGGTGACTTCGATTTCCACCTGCGCGCCCCGCGGCAGGCCGGCCACCTGGATGCTCGAGCGCGCCGGGAACGGTTCGCGGAAATACTTGGAATACACGGCGTTCATTGCGGCGAAATTGGCGAGATCGGTGAGGAAGACGGTGGTCTTGACGACATTCGTGAAGGTCATGTCGTTGGCCTTGAGCACGGCGCTGATGTTCTGGCACACGCGCTCCGTTTGGGCGGTGACGTCAGCGCCCACGAGATCGCCGGTGGCGGGATCGAGCGGGATCTGGCCGGCGCAGAACAGGAGGTTGCCGACCGCGATGGCTTGGGAATACGGTCCGACGGCGGCGGGAGCTTCAGAAGTGGCGATGACTCTTTTCATAAACCGAGCGCGCGACGCTAGGGGCTGGGCGTTCCCCTGTCAAAGAAAGTTCGAGCGCCGGGGTTTGGGATGGTGAATCTTTGCCAAAGACTTTGCTCTCCAAGGATTTGTCTTCGGGAATGGCGCGTTGGCCCCCACGAATAACGCGCCCCCGTCTTCCGACTAATACCCGAATAGCCTAGCAGCCGCCCCGAATCCCCAAAATGACCGACCGACCTTCCCGCCGTCTCGCATGGCTGGCCACCATTTCGCTCCTGGCCGCCTGCGCGGCTTGCAGCAAACAGCCGCCCGCAACCCAGGGCGGACGCGGTGGCGTTGGCGTGCCGGTGCTGGCCGCCGACGTGGTGCGCAAGGACGTGCCGCTCATTGTGAAGGCCATTGGCTCGGTGCATCCGCCGGCCAGTGTCACCGTGCGGCCCCAAGTCGGCGGGCAGATCGCCGAATTGCACTTCAAGGAAGGCCAGGAGCTGAAAAAGGGCGACCGGCTTTTCACGATCGACAAGCGCCCTTACGAGGTCGCGCTCCAGCAGTCCCAAGCTGCCCTCGACCTGGCCCTGGCCCAATCAGCCAACGCCGAGGATCAGTCCAACCGCTACAAGACGCTTAACAAGACTGGTGCGGTAGCCGCCGAGCAATTCGACCAGATCAAGACGAATCTCCGGACGACGGCCGCCGCCGTGAAATCCGCGGAGGCCGTGGTGCACAACGCCCAACTGCAACTCGAGTATTGCGACATCCGGTCGCCGATCGAAGGCCGGGCGGGAAAGTATCTCGTGGATGCAGGCAATGTCGTGCAGGCGAACCAGACGGAACTTGTGGTGATCAACCAGATCGACCCGATCGAGGTGACCTTCGCCGTGGCCGAGCGCTATCTCGGCGAGATCCGGCGCTACGCCGCCGAAGGCCAGCTCAAGGTCGTCGCCTCTCCCGATGGCCAGGAACTCCCGCCCGTGGAAGGGCGGCTCGTGTTTGTCGACAATGCCGTCAAGTCCGCGACCGGCACGATCGGCCTCAAGGCGCGCTTTGCCAACAATCCCAAGGTGCTCTGGCCGGGACAATACGTGGATGTGGACCTGTGGTTGACCACGGACCGGGACGCCGTGGTGGCGCCCTCAGCGGCCGTGCAGACAGGCCAGGCAGGACAATTCGTCTACGTCATCAAGCCGGACCAAACGGTCGAGGCGCGCCTCATCGTCCTCGCGCGCACCTCGGATGACGACGCCGTCATTCGCGAAGGGTTGAATGGCGGAGAGAAGATCGTGCTCGATGGGCATAGCCGGCTCGGACCGGGCGCGAAGGTGGAGATCAAGCCCGGCCTCGCCGCGGACGCCCCAGCGCGGCCCGTGGCGAAAGTGGCCGCGAAGGATGAGTTGACCGTCATTCCATGAACGTCTCCGAGCTGTGCATCCGGCGGCCGGTGATGATCACGCTGATCATGCTGGGCGTGCTGGGCTTTGGCATCCTGGCCTATCGCAAGCTGCCCGTGAGCGATCTGCCGAACGTCGATTTCCCGACCATTTCCGTGAGCGCCAGCCTGCCGGGGGCGAGCCCGGAAACCATGGCCTCCGCCGTCGCGACACCACTCGAAAAGCAGTTCTCAACCATCGCGGGCGTCGATTCGATGACGTCGGTGAGCGCGGTGGGCACGGTGTCGATCACGCTCCAGTTCAATCTCAGCCGCAAGATCGACGACGCGGCGCTGGACGTGCAGTCCGCGATCTCCGCCACGCAGCGCCAGTTGCCGCCGGACATGCCGAGTCCTCCGTCGTTTCGCAAGGTCAACCCGGCTGAGTCGCCGGTGTTTTTTCTCGTGCTGGTCTCCCCCACCCTGCCGCTCTCGAAGGTGGACGAGTACGCCCAGACGCTCATGGCGCAGCGCATCTCCACGATCGAGGGTGTCGCGCAGGTGCCGATCTACGGCACCCAGAAGTACGCCGTGCGGGTGCAGGCCAATCCCCTCGCCCTGGCTTCGCGCGGTATCATGCTCGAAGAGGTGCGCGCGGCCATCCAGCAGGGCAATAGCAACCTGCCCACCGGCACGCTCGATGGCAAAACGCAATCCTTCACCGTGGAGTCGAGCGGCGAACTCAAGGACGCCGCCGCCTACCGCCCGCTCGTCGTCGCCTACCGCGACGGCGCGCCCGTGCGCCTCGATGAGGTGGCCAATGTCATCGACAGCGTGGAAAACGACCGCATCGCCACATGGTTCCGCGACCAGCGAGCGATCATGATTTCCGTGCAGCGCCAGCCAGGTTCGAACACGGTGGAAGTGGTCGACGCGATCCGGAAGCTGCTCCCGCAACTGCGCGAACAATTGCCCGCCTCCGTGGATCTGCAAATCCTGCTCGACCGTTCGCAACCCATCCGTGAATCCGTGCGCGATGTGCAATTGACGCTCCTGCTCAGCATCGGCCTGGTTGTCCTCGTCATCTTCCTCTTCCTGCGCCGCGCGGCGGCGACCATCATTCCCAGCATCGCCATCCCCATCTCGATCATCGGCACCTTCGCCGTGATGTATCTGCTCGGCTTCAGCCTGAACAATCTCTCGCTCATGGCCCTCACGCTCTGCGTCGGCTTCGTGGTCGACGATGCCATCGTGGTGCTGGAAAACATCGTGCGCCATATCGAGAAGGGAGACGATGCCATGACGGCCGCACTCAAGGGCTCGAAGGAGATCGGATTCACCGTCGTCTCGATGACGATCTCGCTCGCGGCGGTCTTTCTCCCCGTACTTTTCATGGGCGGCATCCTGGGTCGGCTCTTCAACGAGTTTGCGGTCAGCATCGGCGTCGCCATCCTCATCTCCGGCATCGTCTCCCTCACGCTCACGCCGATGTTGTGCAGCCGGTTCCTCCATACGGATCACGAAGCTGTGAAAAAGCATGGCGTGTTCTTCCGCATTTTCGAGCGCCTCGTGGATGGGATGTTCAACACCTACCATTCCACGTTGAAGATCGTCCTGCGCCACCGCGTCATGACGATGATCGTGACCGGCGCGACCATCCTCCTGACGGCGTGGCTCTTCGTCATCCTCCCGAAGGGGTTCATCCCGACCGAGGACATCGGGCAGATCAATATCGTGACCGAAGGGCCGCAGGACGCCTCGTTCGAATCGATGCTCCAGCACCAGCAGGCGGCCGCGCAGGTCCTGAATCGCAATCCCTATATCGAGGGCTTCACCTCGAGCATCGGCGCGGGCGGACCGAACTCGACCGCGAACGCGGGACGATTCTTCATTCGCCTGAAGCCGCGCAAAGGGCGCCCCTCCGCCCGCGAGATCGTGGAGCAACTGCGACCCGAACTGGCCAAGGTCCCCGGTTTCCGGTCGTTTCCCCAGGTGCCGCCTGTCATCCGCATCGGCGGATCGTCGACCAAGAGCCCGTATCAATTCACGATGTTCGGCGTGGACATGCCGGCGCTGTACACGGCCGTGCCCAAGATTGAGGCGAAGGTGCGCACCCTGCCCGGGCTCACGGATGTCACCACCGATCTCCAGATCACCAATCCGCAGGTCTACGTGAAGATCAAGCGCGACAAGGCCGCGACGCTGGGCATCACCGCCAACCAGATCGAGAACACGCTCTACAACGCCTACGGCTCGCGCCAGATTTCCAGTATCTACACCCCGGCCAATCAATACTTCGTCGTCCTCGAAGTCGCCCCGCGCTATCAAAAGGACGTGAGCTCCCTCTCGCAGCTCTACCTCCGCTCCGCCTCCAATGAACTCGTGCCGCTCGACGCCGTCGCCGAAATCACGCGCACCGTAGGGCCGCTCACGGTCACGCATCTCGGCCAGTTGCCGTCAGTGACGCTCTCGTTCAACACCAAGCCCGGCGTCTCCCTCGGCGATGCCGTCACGGAAATCCAGGACGGGGTGCAGGGGCTGCTGCCCGAGGGGGTCAATACGAGCTTCCAGGGCGAAGCCGCCGCGTTCCAGTCTTCGCTCAAGGGCCTGAGCCTGCTGCTGATCATCGCCGTGCTCGTCATCTATCTCGTGCTCGGCGTGCTCTACGAGAGTTTCATCCATCCGCTCACGATCCTGAGCGGCCTGCCCGCCGCCGGGGTGGGCGCGCTGGCCACGCTGCTGGTCTTCGGGCAGGACCTCAATGTCTATGGCTTCGTCGGCATCCTCATGCTCATCGGCATCGTGAAGAAAAATGCCATCATGATGATCGACTTCGCCCTCGACGCGCAACGCAACGACCACCAACCGCCCGCCGAGGCCATCTACCAGGCGTGCCTCATCCGCTTCCGCCCGATCATGATGACCACCTTCGCCGCGCTCATGGGCGCGCTGCCCATCGCCATGGGCGCCGGCGCCGGCGCCGAGTCACGCCGTCCGCTGGGCCTGGCAGTGGTCGGCGGCCTGGTCGTCTCGCAACTGCTCACCCTCTACATCACCCCGGTGGTGTACCTCTACATGGAGCGTTTTCAGCATTGGATCAATTCCTGGCGCAAAGCGCCAAACGCGCCAACGCGGGAATCCACAAAGCCCACACAAGAGGTCATTCTCACGTAACGCGTGAATGGACGTTTGCGCCCCGGAAGACGCACTGCCTTCGGCGCAACAGATCGCGCGCGAGCGAAAAAGTGCGTGACACTCTCTTAGCACTAGCACTTCACTCCACGACCGGTTCGATGAAGAACTGGAACCCCTCCGTTCCCTCGCGCACTAAATTCTCCACGGTGATCTGCGCCATTCCGGTCGTTGCTTGCTCGTAGTCCCCCACCCGTTCGAGAGGCCCGCCGGCCGTCCAGCTTTCGATCACAGGCTGCTCATTGACGAGGACGCGAACGCCGCCGTCGCCGATGGTGCGGAGACGCCACTTGCCGGCGGCCAGGTTGATTTCCGCGTTGGCGATCATCCCAAAGTCTTTGGCGCCCGGTCCCTGCCCCGCCGGGCTGGCATCGAGGAGCAGGTCTTTCGGACCACGATAATGATAGGGAAACGAAAGCGTGTGCACGCCGGCCTTCAGGGCCCTTGCGGCGAACGCCTGACCCCGCCACAAGACAGGCTCCGCCATCGGATCCACCGAGGAGGGAAACCACTTCACCGTCCACGCCGCACGACTGAGATAGTTGCGCGCAAATTCGAGGGGCGCCTCCGCGCCAGATTTCCCGGCCAGTTCGCGCCAGGCTTTGACCGTCACCTCGGCATTTCCCGCATTCCACCCATCGCGAATCTTATTGAGCAGGGCGATGAACACCGACGAGTCGTCGGTCGGTTCGGGCTCGAGCGCGCCGGCAAATGCGGCCTCGGCCTGCAGGGATTCCTCTTTCCACATCATATCATCCGGAGCCGCGGTGAGAGCGGTGCGGGAAATTTCACGCGCAGCGTCCACCCAACCAAGCCGGACATAGAGTTGAAAGAGCTTCCGGAGCGATTCGGAGTTCGAATGCACATCGGCCTGGCGGGCCAATGACTCGACGGCGTCAATCTGTTCCCCCCGCCGAGCGTCCCACATGCGCACCGTGCGATCAAAGCCACCACTCACCACGCGTCTTCCACCCGGGCTCCAGTCGAGGGCGTGCAACTCGGACTTGCCGAGCCCGTGATTGATATGCGCCACCTGCCCCCCGACGATGGTGTCGAAGATGCGCAACATTCCATCCTGGCCGACCGTGGCAAGACGGCGGCCATCGGCATTCCAGGCGACCCTCCAAACGCCGCTCGTATGCCCTGGGAAAGTGCGCAGAAGGCGGCCATTGCTCGCATCGAGAATCCCGACCATGCTGTCCTGGGTGGCGAAGGCCACGGAGCGATGATCCGGACTCCAGCGAAGATCGAAAACCCGGTGCGGGGGTTCCGTGGGCGAGACCACGATGCTGTCCGGTGTCGCCGGCGGACGGCGCCAGGTGGCCACCAGCGTTCCCTCGAGGGCGTCCCAAATCTCGATCGCCCCATTTTCCCCGCCGAGAATGATTTGGCGCTCATCCGGATGCCAGAGGAGCGATCCCGAGTGGAGCGGGATTGACGCCACGAGCGCTCCGGTTTTCGTGTTCCAGACGAGCGCGCCTTCCGGGCCGCACGCCGCGAGGTATTTTCCCGAAGCGCTCCAGGCCACGCGGTAGGCGCGGGGCAGACCGTACGTTCCCAGCGGACGGCCGCTCGCGGCCTCAAAAGTCTCCACCAGGCCGTTGTCGCGCGAGGTGGTGGCCAGGCGGTCTCCGCTCGGAGACCAGGCGACGTCGAAAAAATTTCCGCGGATGGCCGGGATCGGGACGCTCTGGCCGGTGGCAGGGTCGCAGAGGTAAATCTGGTCCCGGAAGCTGGCGACGGCGACCCGTGAGCCTTCGGGATTCCAGTAGGTCGCGGCGATCCAGTTGCGGTCTTTGACCTCAAACTCCACCCCCTGTTGGACGCTCCAGGCGCGCAGCGTGCCGTCGGCGCCGCCGGAAAAGAGCGCCGTGGGCTTCGTCCCTGCTCCCGGGAGTGCCGGCAGCGTCGTCCAGATCAGGGCATTCACAGCATCACGGTGACCGCTGAGGATGCGCACAGGCAGTTTGCCCTGCACAGGATCAGACACGCGAATCGTTCCGTCGTGGCTCGCAGTGGCCAGCATCCTGCCATCCGGGCTCCAGGCGAGCCCGCTCACAAATCCGCGATGCAGCGCTTCGCTGAAGACCGGCGCTTTCGTCTCCAGGTCGTAGACGAGTACGAGAAGATGCTTCGATCCGGCGGCGACATATTTGCCGCTCGGGTTCATGGCGATGGCGAGGGCGTCATTCCCCGCCGCAACCGTCGCGGAGAGAATTTTGTTCCGCGAATCGAAAGCAAAAACCTCGATTGGTTTGCCGGCGTCCATTTCCGCCGCGGCCAGCCGCGCGCCGTCCGCCGACCAGTGCAGAGAAACCACCTTGCCGGCGGTGGAAGCAAAGACTTGAGGGGTCCCCTCCTGCCCCGGCGCGAGCGGACGCCAGAGGAGAATTTCCTTTTCCGAGCTGCCGATCACGAGCGTCGGCTGGTCCGCCGAGTCCGGCCGCCACTGAACGCTGCGGATCGCCGCGTCGGTACTGCCCCGAAATTCCGCCACACTTTGGCGGGTTTCCAGATTCCAAACGCGCACCAACCCGTGCTCGTAACCGGCGGCGAGAAGTTTGCCGCCTTGATGCCAGGCGACGGACCAGACCCGGCCCGCCACCGCGGGAAGACGAAACTCCGGAACGAGTCCTCGCGCCTGCCAAATGGCGACCTCTCCATCGCCGCCGCCCGTGGCCAGCCGCGAGCCATCGGCGCTCGCCGCGAGCGAGAAGACTCCATGGGCATGGGCTTGAACGTGCAGACGATCCTGGTTCGCCTCGCCGAGTAAATAATACCATTCCCATTCGCGCAGGTTGCGACCGCTCGGTTCCACCTGGTGGCGGGCCAGCAATTCACGAGCGCTCTCCGGGCGGCCATCGGCCAGGTGCCGCCCGGCCTGCAACATCTCGGAGAGATAGAGGTGATCCTCCGCCGCGTTGCGCTGCTCATCGGCGATTCCACGCGCGACCTGCGCCTGCTGGGAAGCTTCCGTGGCGCGATCGCGCTCACGCTTGAGATTGAAGGCGAAGACCACTCCGGCCACCATCAGGGCCAGGACGGCTGCGGAGACGGCGCGATTCCGGCGAATGAAAAGGCCCGCCAGCTTCCACATGCCGGCATGCTCCGCGCTGGTCGCAAACCCGTCCTGGTATGCCTTGATATCCGCCTGGAGGCTCGTCACCTCCCCATAGCGGTCGCCCTTCTCGAGCGCCATCGCCTGGGCCACCACGGCGACAAGCGACTCGGGGACCCGACCTCCGGGAATATGCACCAGCTTTTTCCGCGTTCCGGCCTCGGCCAGCGGCAGGGCCCGTCCTGCCCGCACATTCCGGAGAACCTCCTCGGTGGTCCGGCCTTCGAACGGCACGCGCAAGGCCAGGATATGATAGAGGATCACGCCCAGCGAATAGATATCGGTGCACGCGTCCATCAGCGCGATATCGCCGCTCGCTTGCTCCGGCGACATGTATTGCGGCGTGCCGATGATCGTCCCCGACATCGTGACGTCGACGGTGGATTTCTCGCCGCTCGAGGTGGACATCGGATCAGACACCGCGACGGGGGAATGAATTCCCGAGGGCGATTCCTGACCGAGGATCTTGGCCAACCCCCAATCCATGACCTGCACTTCGCCGTAGCCGCCGAGCATGATGTTGTCGGGCTTCAGGTCGCGGTGAATGACACCGCGCGCGTGCGCGAACGCGATGGCATCGCAGACCTTTTGGAAGACGGTGAGCAACGCGCTGAGCGGCCATTGCTCCCTGTATGCCGGATCCTCATTGCCGAGACGCTCGAGCACTTTCTTGAGGGAAGTGCCGCGCACCAGCTTCATCGTATAAAAAGGCTTGTCCCCATCGTTGAGATTCAGCTCGTGCACGGGAACGATGTTCGGGTGTTCGAGCTGCGCGGTGATCTGTGCCTCCTGGTAGAACCGAGCCACCGAAGAAGGTTTGGCCCGGTCGAACATCAACTTCATCGCCACTTCGCGCTGCAGGATCAGGTCGCGCGCGCTCATCACGATCCCCATTCCGCCCCGGCCGACTCTCCTCCGCATGGAATATCGGTCCGGGCTGCGGATATCCGCGATCGACGGCTGCCTGACGGCGACATCCGGAATGGAGTCCTCCGGCCCCAGATCGGCGGGGCCGGCTGAGGCGAGCGTAATGTCGAGACCACGGTGGCGGAGATTCTGGCCGGGCATGATGATCGTCGGCACGGTGACCTCTTCACCATCCAGCACCGTGCCATCCAGCGTGCCTTGGTCCTCCACGCGCCACTCATCGCCCACAATGCGCAGCGTTGGCCCCACCGGCGTTTCGCCCGGCGCACAGGCCCGCACCGCTCCATCCTCCGCAATCGTATAATCGCCCGGCGCCACGACCTGCTCGTGGACCAGTTCACCGCCGCGATAAACGGAAACCTTCGTCTGGGGTTCGGACATGGCCCCTGCCTATACTTCCGCCCGTCCTGCGACAAGACGCCATTGCCGGCGGAACTCTCCCTCTCCCTCGTCATCTTCATCTCCGGCTCTGGAAAATCAGTAATGGGAGATCAGAGACACATGGAGTCTCTGGAGGCGGTCATGGTGGGAAGGCGGCGGGCTGGAGTGCTGGAGTACCGGAGTGCGAGAAACGCGCAGCTTTCATCGAGAAGGACCATGGCCGATAGCGGCAGCGTTATGGAGTGCGTGCGATTTATCGCCGCTTTGGTTTGTCTCGGAGCGACGCGGGTATTCGGAGGCGGCATCGTCGCATCCGGAGGGATGCGTCGCACGAAGTTCGGCCAGCGCGGCTCCGCCGCAAACCACAGCGGCGACAAGTCGCCCGCACTCTATAACGCTGGCGCTATTCGCCAAGCGCCTTCCCGAATGATGAGGTTATCCCCGCACAGCCTCCCACTCCAGCGAGGGGATTCGCGCCGCCGCCAGCGCGGCCTGCCCGGGCGTGAGGAATTTCACCACACCACCTTGGAAATAAAGCTCGATGCGGCGCGCGACTTCGGCGGCCGTGATCATATCCATGCACCGCGGCAGCGGACCGCTGCGCGCGTGCTCCGCATCAGCGGATAGAACATCGGAGCAGAGGCTCCCATCTTTTTCATCCCCATCTTCGAGCCGCACGGTGCGGCTCCGCCAGCACCCGCCCTGCTCGCAGCACGGGAGCGCCCCGTTGGTATGGAGAAACTGATGGTGCGGGTACGCTTCCCAGTGCACCGGCTCGCGACCACCCGCCACGACGACACACGGCCGGTTTCTGGGCCGGCCGCCCTTCACCTCCACCGCCGCCGCAAGATGCATGAGCAACGTGACCGGGCAGGCGACACCCTGCGCATGATAGACCAGCCGGACAAGTTGACGCAGATCCGTCTTGCCGCGCAGATCGAGCACCCCGCGCAGGGGCGGGTGCACGTGCCCCGCTTCCCCGACCTGGACAAACAGGATCCGCCCGCGGAAGTGATCCACCACTTGCTGCCAGCGGGCAGCATCCCACCACTTGATGGTGTAATCCTGCTTGCCCCCGGCGACCATGATCCAGAAGGGGGTATCCTCGCCGCTGATCTCGTGCACTTGCGACATCCACCGCTTCTCCACGGGCGCAAGATGGATATCGCCCTTGAACGAACCGGGCTCGATCCGCAGAGCCAGTTGCTCACCGAGGTGCTGGGTAAAGCCGTGGATGAAATGATGCGTGCCGTCGTTGCAAGTGTTGATCAGCGG
>Ga0070658_10003802_pt1 | contig 12364 bp, 9 predicted proteins | sample KBSC13metaG_FD_64664 | JGI IMG/M metagenome (GOLD analysis project Ga0070658, IMG submission 64664) | Corn rhizosphere microbial communities from Kellogg Biological Station, Michigan, USA - KBS C1-3 metaG | ecosystem: Host-associated > Plants > Roots > Rhizosphere > Soil ... | reverse complement strand
ATCACGCGATCGTGAAGCGGTGTGATCTTAGTAGCCATAGTTCTCACTCCTTAATAGATAAGTGTGTAAAATAACGTTCGCCTGAATGCGTGGGAATAGTTTAGCACTCGTAGAACCTGAGTGCTAGTGTATTCGAGCGTACTTGGTCTGTCAAGAGGTGAGTGGGAAACTTTAGGAAAGTTGATAACGGTGTTATCAACTTCGGATTCAAAGAGCGAGTGCCCATCCAGGTGCCGCGGATAGCATATGATCCTTTCAGAGCTGAATATTTATCCTATAAAATCATGCCGCGGGATCTCGCTCGCCGAAGCCGTCGTTGAGGAGCGCGGGCTGCAATTCGACCGGCGGTGGATGCTGGTGGATGAGAATAACCGGTTTCTGACGCAGCGGGAGTATCCGGTGATGGCAATGATCGCCACGCGAATCGAAGATGGGCAATTGAGAATTGAGAGTGGCGGACAAAGCCTAAGTATCAACGCACGGACGCCAACAGTCGGAGAGGAGAGAGTGGCGGTCTGGAGCAGCCGTGTTCGTGCCGACGTCTATTCAGACGAGCTGAACGAGTTCTTCTCACAAGCGTTGCGAACGAGAGTGCGGCTCGTGACGATGTCCAATGCAAAGCGGCCGGTGAACTATTGGTATCGCGTTCACAAGGGCGACAACGTGAGTTTGGCGGATGCATTTCCGTTTTTGGTGATCGGGCAGGGGTCGCTGGACGAGCTGAACCGGCGACTCACCGAGGGCGGGGCGGCGGCGGTTCCGATGAACAGGTTTAGGCCCAACTTCGTGGTGAAGGGAAGTGAGCCATTCGCAGAGGACACGTGGAAGCGCGTGCGGATCGGGGGAACGGTCTTTCACGTGGTCAAAGCGTGTGCGAGATGCCCGATCCCGACCATCGATCAGGAAACTGGCGAGCGGCATTCGTCGGAGCCAACGCGGACTCTGGCAGAGTTTCGGATGGTGAGGCGTCGGGGCAAGAACAAGATACTCTTCGGCCAAAATCTGATCGCCGACGTGGCCGGTGGTACCGTCCACCTCGGCGATGAGGTTGAGGTCCTTGAGCACCGCTGAGTCAGACTAGCTGATATTGGCGGAGGCTCGCATCAGTTAAGTGAACGGAACTCGAGCCCGGTCAGCGAATCCCGTACGGTGATGACCTGCGGCACGAACTGCCGGCCACGCGCCGTCAGGTTGACCAAATAGGTCTGGCCGGAAACAACCTCGTCGAAAGAGAAATACCCGAACGCGTTAGAGCGGGTGACGATCACCGCGCCCGAGCCATCGGTGAGCGTGATCAGAGCGTTCCGCAGAGGGTCACCCGCTGCGTCGAGAACTCGGCCCGAAATTCCCACGGTCGCCGCCGTGGGCGCGAGGGTTCCCGTCCAGAAGCCCGATCGGACGCTGTACGGCGCTCCCGTGCTGTTTCCGCCGGCTATGCTCTGACCGAGGGTCCCCGTCAGGGAGTATGTCGCGCCGAGCGACGGCCCGACTCCTCCGCCCGCTATCAAGCTCTGAGTGATCGAATATGGTCCGCCCGTCTGTGCGACCGGAGCGGACACGGTAATTAATAACAGCAGCAACAGTGTGGACAAGCTCATAGGTATCTTCATGATCCTTGTCTCCGTTTAGCGATGCCTCGGGGCGTGTTGCTTAGCTGCCAGCCGCTTTTCGATGTTCGAGAGTCGGTCATTCAATGCTCGATTAGCGGCGTCGAGCTTCTCGAGCTGTGACTTGAGTGCCGAGTTCTCGGCCTGGAGCTCAGATGTCCGGGCCTCGAGTGCCTGTACACCAACGAGCGATACACCGGCCAGATCCTGGATGGGAACCGCCTTGTCGCTCACCCCAAACTTGAAGGCATTGTAAAAGTCCTCAGCAACTGGGCCGATGTGGCGGGACTGGGCTCCCTCGAGCTTATAGTTCCACGTACTCATCGGCAGATCGCGTATGCTCAGCAGCAGCTTCTCGCCATTGATCTTGCGGAAGTTCTCCTTGATGGTCCTGCTCGACGAGCAGGTGAATGTGCCGGAACCGGCGGGAAGGTCGCAGCCGGTGTTGCCGCCCACGCCCGCCGACGAGTTGGCTGCGAAGCTTGTCCGCAAGGCTATGCCGCCAGGAGCCCTGACCCGCATCTCGCCGTCGGCCTGAGCGTTTACAAAGGTAGTCTGAGTCGCCGGATTCTGAACGCCGGCAAGGACGATGGAGCCTATGTGCGCCGTGCCGCTGCAGCTTGACCCCGTGCCGGCACTACCTGAGCAGTTGCTGCCGCGGTAACCGATCGTGACACTATTGTCACCGCTGGCCTCGGTCCGGTAGCCGATGGCAACAGAGCCTTGGCCGCCCGCCCTAGTCGTATAGCCGATAGCGGTGCAGGCAAAACCGGAGCACACATTGCTGGCGCCGGATGAGAACCCCGCCGTTCCACTGACCGTCACCGCAGAGCCGAAGCCGACCCCAACCGTCGAACTCACCGTAACCTGGTCGCCGTAGGCAAAGGCACCATAACCACTAGCAGTGACCTGGTTACCGCCGGCGAACGTAAAGTCGTCCTGATTAACATCGTCCCAGTTGGTCTGGCCCGTCGGCACGCGTCCGAACCGAAGCGAGCCGCGGCAGGGGAACCACATGAACCTCGTACCTGCTCCAGTTGCAGGTATCGACGAGGCGCATCCCGTGGTGTTGCCTACATCGCGCACGAATCCACCCGCGACGAATCCGCCGTTATGGAGCACCTTAAAGTCACTGTCGAGCGTGCCGGAGCCCGTCGAGTAGGAGCCACGCAGATTTATCATGGCCGGGCTTCCGTCGGTTCCCGCAACGAATGATTGCTGCTGAGTCGACGGGTTGATCCGAACGATATTGGCAGGCAGCACGGCGTCGCTGATCGTTGTGCTCGTGCCGGGATCGTTCAATGCTGAGACGATGCTATTGCCGGAAGTGCTATTAACTCCATTCGCCGTGGCGGCCTTTATGGCGTATGGCGTAGGTGCGATGCGCGTTCTCGGCAGAAGCTGGGTGTAGCCGCCCGCACTGCCCGCCGGACGCAGCCAGATCTCTATCCAACGGTCCGCTCCGGGGAATGCTGCGGCACCAAAATCGAGATCCACCGTGAAGATGCCTGATGCGACGGCGACTGAACCGTTAGTGAAGGTGGAGCCCACCTGAGAGCCTGCACTGGCCGCGTCATACAGACGGAACTGCATGTCATAGTTGCCGTTGGCGGCGCTGCCGCCGTCTGTGAGACGGCCCTGGTAGGTAAATGCCGTGGACTGAGCCAAAGCAACCGCAGAAAGGGCGAGGCAGATCAGAGCCCCGCTAAGCAGAACGTGGTATCGATTTTTCATTTCCTCCCTCTCTCAAACAAACCATTCTTAAGGCGCCGTGGGAGGTGGTCGGAGCATCGTTGAGCGAACTCGAGATCGTCGTTGCCGCTTTGCAGCTCCATAGCTGTTGAAGTTTTCGACACTGCGGTATGACCGCAACCCTGTGTGGATAAGCGAGGGTAGCGCACGCCGACGATCGGGGTCAAAGCATTCCTGAGCGTCTGCCGAGGGCCTGATGCCGAGCGCGATGCGATCTAGAGGGAGGAGCCTGTGATCAGACGGTAGGCCTCGAGGTAGCGGTCAGACGTGGCCTTGACGATCTCGTCCGGGAGCGGGGGTGCGGGCGGCTGTTTGTCCCAGTCGAGCGTCTCGAGGTATTCGCGCACGAACTGCTTGTCGAAGGACGGCTGCGCATGGCCCGCCTCGTAGGCATCGCGGCTCCAGAAGCGCGAGGAGTCGGGCGTGAGGATCTCGTCAACGAGCATGATCCTGCCTTTTTGGTCCAGGCCGAATTCTAGCTTTGTATCTGCGATGATGATCCCGCGTTCCTTCGCAAACTTGCGTGCGAGATCATAGATCGCCAGCGTGCGACGTTTGAGCTCGCCGGCATTGTCGTGGCCAACGAGCTGAGAAAACTCTATTTGGGAGATATTCTGATCGTGTCCCGCCGCGGCTTTTGTCGATGGTGTGAAGATGGGTTCTAACAAACGGTCGCACTGGACCAATCCTTTAGGCAGATCGTGTCCGCAGACGCCGCCTTTCTCCTTGTAATCCTTCCACCCGGAGCCCTCGAGATAACCACGGACCACGCACTCGGCACGGAACACTTCGGCCCGTTTGCAGAGCATCGATCGCCCGCGGAGCTCCTCGTGCGCCTTGATCGGGACCGGCATCTCGTCAAAATTCGCCGTGATGAGATGATTCCTGGTTATGTCACGAGTTTTGTTGAACCAGAACGCAGAGAGTTGCGTGAGAACTTCGCCTTTGCGGGGGATCAGCGTCGGCAGCACGCAATCGAAAGCGGATATACGGTCGGTCGCTACCAACAGCACACGTTCAGCGTCGACCTCATACACGTCGCGGACCTTGCCGCGATGGAGGAGCTTCAATTCAGGGACCTGGCTTTCTGCGATCGTTGCTGCAGCAGGCATATCAATTCACTTTATTAGATGCGAGAGTAAGTTCTCAACTATGGCTGCTAACCTTTCTGGAACGACAGATATGTTGACACTATTTTAACGCGGTTAAAGAATGTACGTGACAAATCGAAACAAGGGGTGCATAATAATCAACGGTGACCTGCCTCGGACCGGCTCACCATCCCGTCCCCTTACAAGCCAGCCCACACGGCAGCAACAGTTTGTAAACTCATCAATCGGTAGTACCCACATGATACGCAATGTATTAATTGGCCGCCTGATCGGCCTGACAGCATCAATATTCGTCTTTGCCGCATATGCTCTGGGACAGAGCGACGGCCTGCAGCATGACCACGAGGCCGTGAGCGACGGCGGTAACGGTATGTGGTACACAATGGCCCTGCTAGGTTTTGCATGTCTCGGCGGCGCCATATTCCTGTGGAAGCGCAGCAAAAAGGGCGAGAACAAGGTCGAGTACAACTATAAGAACCGCTACGCGAATTACTATAGCGAGCAGCCGGCCAGAGATGACGAGAGCGTCGACGCCGAGAAGGAACTCGAGTGGCTCCGCAAGGCGACGAAGAACGGCCAGAAGCCGCCTGCCAAAAAAGAGCTCGGCTTCAACGCTAAGAAAGCTCCGCAGTCCGCTGAGTCTGAGACGAAGGGATTTCAGGAGAAGATGCGTAAGCTGCAGTATTCGCAGCTGCCGATCAATTCCTTTAGCCAACTCGCCCCGGCAAAACGCTACACTCCTCTCCCTGAATCAAATGATCCCGCGCTTATCTCCGCTATCGAGCAGGCGAGCGACGAGTACGAGGAGGACGAGACCGTCCGCGAACTCTCTCTGAGAGTCCTCGCCGCATTCAAGAATCGGAACTCCGTCGAGGCACTCGCCCAGATGGCGCTGTATGACCTGTCGTCGAATCTCCGCTCAAAGGCCGTGGCGGCCCTTGCAGAGTTTGACCATGAGTCCGTTTTCGAGACGATCCTGCTTGCATGTGCCGACCCGACCAGGGAAGTAAGGGCGGCGGCGGCCCGCGGTCTCTTCAGTCTGGGATTTGACCGTGCCCATGCATGGAAGAGGTTGATCGAGGCTAACGACACATTTCGCCTGACGTCCGCCGCACGGGCGGCTGTCGAATCGGGCATCGTTGAGCGGTCATTCGACCGGCTCATCCATGATGACTCGAAGGTCGCTTATGAGGCATTTGCGTTGGTGGCGTTGCTCGTGAAGGCGAGCGAGACTGCAGAGATCTTTAACGCGATCGAGAACCACAAGGACGAGCGAGTCCGCTTTGCCCTGCTTCACGTTCTGAAGGCCCAAAAGGACGAACGCACCATCGACGAACTGACCCGTCTTGCTCTCGCGATGTCCAAAAGGCCGGAGATGCTCGCAAAGATTAAGGAGACCATCGCGATGATCCAGGCCGGTGTGCAGCAGGAGGCGTGGCAGACGTCTTAAGGATCTCGGAGCACCTCGAAATCAGAAAGGCCGTGGACTGTTCCGCGGCCTTTGCTTTTGAGAAGACCGGAGGAATTCGGTATCATTGAGTGAACTGTGCAATTCCGTCTCATTTCTGAAAACAAGCCGACCGGGGACCAGCCTGAGGCTATCCGTCAGCTCGTCGAGGGGCTGAACCGGGGCGACAAGGACCAGGTACTGCTTGGTATCACCGGCTCGGGGAAGACCTTTTCGATAGCGAATGTCATTGAGCAGGTGCAGCGCCCTACCTTGGTGCTCGCCCACAACAAAACCCTCGCTGCTCAGCTCTATCAGGAGTTCAAAACATTCTTTCCGGAGAATTCGGTCGAGTACTTCGTCAGCTACTACGATTACTACCAGCCGGAGGCTTACGTCCCTGCCTCGGACCTCTATATAGAAAAGGAAGCGACGATCAACGACGAGATCGACCGTCTGCGGCTTTCCGCCACCCGAGCCTTGTTCGAGCGGCGGGATGTGATCGTGGTGGCGTCCGTGTCTTGCATTTACGGTCTCGGCGACCCAGATGCGTACTACGGAATGCTGCAGTTCATCGAGCCGGGGCAGAAGATGAAGCGCGAGGACTTTCTAAAGCGTCTCGTCGAGCTGCAGTATGAGCGGGTAAATATCGATTTTGACCGCGGTGTCTTTCGCGTGCGCGGTGACGTGGTCGAGCTGTATCCGAGCTACATGGACCGGGCGTACAGGATCGAATTCTGGGGTGACGAGATCGACTCGATCTCGACCATCGATCCGCTGCTCGGTGAGGTGATCGAGAAGCACGAAACACGTATCCCGATCTATCCCAAGACGCACTACGTGATGTCGCGTCCGGTGATAAAACGTGCGATCCATACCATTCGCGAGGAGCTCGACTGGTGGGAGAAGAAGCTTGTCGAGGACGGCAAGGTCGTCGAGGCTCAGCGGCTGCATCAGCGGACGATGTACGACCTCGAGATGATCAAGGAGATGGGCTTTTGCCGTGGTATCGAGAACTACTCTCGACACCTCACGGGTAAGAATCCGGGCGATCCTCCGCCGACACTTCTAGATTACCTCCAGAAGGACGCCGTGATCGTCATCGACGAGTCCCACCAGACGATCCCTCAGCTTGGGGCCATGTACAAAGGCGACCGATCGCGAAAGGGAACGCTGGTCGACTACGGCTTTAGGCTGCCATCCGCGATGGACAACCGCCCTTTGAACTTTGAGGAGTTTGAGCAAAGGATCGGGCAGACGATCTATGTTTCGGCTACGCCCGGGCCGTACGAGCTCATGCGTACGGAAGGCGAGGTGGTCGAACAGGTAATTCGCCCGACCGGGCTGCTCGACCCGATCGTCGAGATCCGACCCGTCAAGGGGCAAATAGACGATCTTCTCGAGGAGTGCCGCGTGCGTGCCGAGCGCGACGAGCGCGTTCTCGTGACGACGCTCACCAAGCGCATGTCCGAGAACCTCACAGAGTACTTTGCAGAGGTCGGGGTGAAGGTCAATTACCTTCACAGTGACATTGTTACTCTGGACCGGATCAAGATCCTGCGTGACCTGCGTCGCGGCGAATTTGATGTTCTCGTAGGCATCAACCTGCTGCGAGAGGGCCTGGACCTGCCCGAGGTATCGCTTGTAGCGATCCTCGACGCCGACAAAGAAGGATTTCTTAGAAGCGAGCGTTCGCTCATACAGACGATCGGGAGAGCGGCCCGTAATTCAGGCGGCAAGGCGATCCTCTATGCTGACAAGATCACCGGTTCGATGCGGGTTGCGATCGAGGAGACGGAACGCCGCCGGGCGATCCAGATGGCATACAACGAGGAACACGGCATCACGCCTACAACCATCGTTAAATCCATCGACTCTACTCTTGTTACCGCCTACGAGGCCGACTATTTCAAGGTGCCCGTGGAGATCGAGAAGTTTGAGGAGTACTCACCGAAGCAGCTGAAGGAGACCATCCAACAGCTCGAAATGGACATGCGCAAGGCCGCGAAGGATATGAAATTCGAACAGGCGGCGGAGATCCGCGACCGACTCAAGTACCTTAGAGAGCGACAGCTAGAGTACGTCTAAATGAATTATCCGCAGATGGACGAAGATAAGCATAGATGGCCGGGTCACTCATTCATCTGCATGTATCCTCGTCCATCCCCGGTTAATTAACTCTCTCGCGGTCGATGCCTTACAATCTTTCTTTGCCCATATGCAGGTAAAGACGGCTCCAGACGAGATCCAGGACTACCTTAGAGACACCAGCAACATGCCGGGCGGCCATGCCGAACGGCTCGTGATCCCAACTTCTATCGAAGAGATCCAGGCTGTCCTGCGCGAAGCGAACGACGGTCGTCTGCCGGTGACGATCTCGGGAGCGAGGACCGGAACGGTAGGCGGCGCCGTGCCGTTCGGTGGCGTGGTGGTCTCGCTCGAGAAACTCAACAAGATCAAGTCGGTCGACCGCGAGTCTTTGACGATGGTCGTCGAGGCCGGAGCTACATTGGATGAGGTCAAACGCGCAGCTGACGCGGAAGGCCTGTCGTACCCGCCGGACCCAACCGAATGGAGCTGCCAGATCGGCGGGAACATTGCGACAAATGCGTCCGGAGCGAGGAGCTTCAAGTACGGTGCGACGCGACAGTGGGTTCAGCGCCTAAAGGTGGTACTCGCCGACGGCGATCTGCTGGACCTCGCGCGAGGGAAGGACACGTCGATCGACGGAGTTCTCCGGCTTACCAGCGCCTCCGGACGAGAGATCGCGGTCAGGGCTCCGACGTATGAGCGCGCTGATGTCACGAAGAACGCCAGCGGCTATTTCAGCGGGGCGGTCGTTGATGCAATAGATCTGTTTGTCGGGAGTGAGGGAACTCTCGGTGTAATCGTTGAGGCGGAACTTAGGCTTGTCCGGCGGCCGGCGGCGACGTTCAGCGGGATCGTTTTTTTCCAAGATCGGAAAGATCTACTTGATCTCGTGGATGCGGCTCGTCTCGAGTCAAGCGAGAGAACCACCCGGTCATCCCGTAAAGCCGTGGATGCATCTTTGATCGAGTACTTCGATCAGAACTCGTTAGGTTTTATCGCGGAGCGATTCCCCGAGTCGCCCGTCGACGTTGCGGGTGCAGTCTATTTTGAGCAGGAGACCACGGCGGAGAATGGGGATACAGTGTTCGCCGCCTGGAATGAGCTGTTAGAGAAGCACAACGCTGACATGGAGCGGTCGTGGTTTACGACCACGGATGCGGACAAGGAAAAGATGCGGGCATTCCGTCATGCATTGCCGCTTGCCGCAAACGAACGGTATTCACGAAGTGGATTTAAGAAGGTGTCGACCGACATGGCGGTGCCGGTGGACCGGTTCCGGTCGCTGCTGAAGTTCTATGAGAATATCTGCGAAGCGAGCGGGATCGACCACATCATTTTTGGGCATATCGGTGACTGCCACCTTCACCTAAACCTCTTCCCAAAGACCGACGACGAGGCGACTCGTGCTCGTCACATCTACGGCCGCTGCGTTGCTCAGGCGATCATGCTTGGCGGGGTCCTGTCGGCCGAGCACGGAACGGGCAAACTCAAACGAAAGTACCTCGCCGTGATGATGGGCGAGCGGTACCTTAACGAAATGGCCGAGGTAAAGCGGACTCTTGATCCGAAGGGTATCCTGGGCCGGGGCAATGTTTTTGACGAGAGTTATCTGGGATGATCAAAGGAATTTTGATGGATTTTAACGGTGTCATCATCGACGATGAGGCCGTACAAATGAGGGTGTATCAGGACGTGCTCGGCAAAGAGGGCATCGATCTGACAACCGAGGATTATTACAGCTGCCTTGGAATGGACGACAGGAGATTTACCCGCGCCGCGTTTGAGCGTGCAGGTAAGACCTGTGACGATGCGAAGATAAGTGAGATCACCGCGGCTAAGACCGCCGCATGGAAGACGGCTGTTTCGAGTGAGCTGCCGCTATTCGAGGGTGTGGAGAACTTCATCGCGAAGGCCTCACAGGAGTTCGCTCTTGGATTGGTTTCCATGGCCAAACGCGAGGAGATCGAGCATGTTCTGATGGGATCGGGCTTGCACAAGTACTTCTCCATTCTCGTTACAAGCGAGGACGTGACCAACTGCAAGCCGGACCCGGAGTGCTATCGCATCGGCTTTGAGAAGCTGGACGCTCACCGCACCGCGGCGGGTCACTTCCCAATGACTCACAATGAGTGCCTCGTGATCGAGGACGCTCCTGCGGGACTCGAGGCAGCAAAAGCCGCGGACCTGCGTGCACTCGGGGTGACGAACACGGTAACGGCTGGCGTCCTTCGTGCAGCCGGTGCAGAGGCCGTCGCTAAGGATCTGAGGGACTGGTTCCCCGAGTCGATACGGTTAGTGTTCGACTAGCCACAGAAGACACAGAGAACAACTGACAGCAGGTGACTGGATCAGAGTTGCCTCTGTGTTCTCTTTGGGTAATTCACCTTTATGGCGGATCTATTTATTACCAGGGATCGGGCGGAGAGCGACATTCTCGCGGCGGCAGCTTACATCGGCGAGCGTATCAAGAGTTCCGATGGGCATGCCGATGCCATGGGAGCCGTCATTCCGCAGTACCTCAACAGAGGAGACGTAGACCTCGCCGCGGAACTCGCGAACGCCGTTGACGATCCGTACTCGCGTGACCGGCTGTTGACGCAGGCGGCGGTCAAGTGCGCTGAGATCGACGACGACGAGTACGCTCTGCAGCTCGCCGAGGCCGTTGAGGATGACGGTATTCGGGCCCAGTGCCTCGAACGCATCGCCCTCGTCAAAGCTGAAAAGGGCAACGCGGACCGGGCGCAGGAGATCGCCGGCGGATTGCAGCATCCTGACCAGGTATATGCCGGAATTGCGGTCTCTCACTCTCTGAAAGGAGACGAGACTGCCGCGGCCGTAATGCTGGACCGGATCGATTTTCCCGCGGCGCGAGTCACGGCCCTGCAGCATATCGCGGCGGCAGCGATCGAAAAAGGAGAGTTTGGCAAGGCAACAGACACCCTCGACAAAGCGGCAGCGGCAGCACGCGAGATCGAGCACGACGAGGAACGCATCCGGGCCCTCTGCGACACGGGCAGCGCTTATATACAGTCGAAGCGGAACGACAAGGCCGTCGAGCTATTTGACGTTGCCCGGGCGGACGCTGAGGTCCTGGCGAATACTCACCGCGATCTTTTTCTGGTGAATTGCGCTGTCGGATTCCTGCAGGCGGGCAGTGAAGAGCTGGCGGAGAGCACTCTCGACCTCGTCACGGATAAGACGCAGATGGCATCGGCCCTTTTGGCGTGGGCGCGCGAGCACTGGAGAAAAGGCGAGCAGGATGATGCTCTCGATGCTCTCGACGAGTCGTATCAGATATTACGCTCACAGCGCGAGATAGAGACGCGCGACAGCAGATCGGCAAATTCGATCATGACCTCGATCGCGGCTCAGTTTGCATCCTGGAACAAGGTTGAACTCGCGGTCACGATCGCGCACGAGAACAAGGATCCGGAGGAGGTCACGAGCGGCCTCACCCAGATCGCGCAGGTCCTGACGCTCAAGGGTGATGACGAGCAGGCTCACGGAGTCGTAAACCAGATCGCCGAAGATCCAGAGCGGGTGACGGCTCTTTTGGGCATCGCCGACACAAAGCTCTCGATGGGTGACACGCAGGCGGCGGTTACCGAGCTAAAGGAAGCGATGCAGCTCATCGAGACGATCCCCCAGATGGTCTCCCGTGCATGGATCCTGGACAATGTGGCGTCGAGATTCTCTCACGCGGGGGAAACCGGACTCGCGCGGAATGCAGGTCTGGCAGCGCTCGCAACGATCGCCGAGATCCGCGACCGATCAGCTCAAGCGACGGCACTTGCGGACCTTGCAACCGTCTATACCGAGGCCGATCTCAAGATCGGTGAGGAGGAGCAGCGGATCGTTGACCGTCTGTTGTCGAAAGCTGATCAATAGACGTCGTTATTCACCAGATCCTGGAAAGTATCACGCCGGCGGATCACGTCGGCGTTTCCATTTTGGCGAATCAGAATGACAGTGGGGAGGAATCTCCCGTTGTATTGCGACGCCTGAGCGAGCGAGTACGCGCCGCAGTTGAGGAGAGCGAGGACCTCGCCGGCCTTGACCTCTCCTGGTAGGAGACGGTATTCCGGCAAGCGACCCTCACCCTCGATATCGAAATAAACATCCCCGCCATCGCACAACGGGCCAGCCAACTTGTAAGGGAAGTCGTGGTCCTCGCCCGCCCGGTCCGCGGAGATCAGGTGGTAGTACCACTTGTACGTCTCCATCGACAGCAGAATGTTGAACCCCGCGTCGGTGAGGAGCCAGTTATCGGCCTTCAGTGTGCTATGCTCGGCGACCTCGGAGGTGGGACGTTCTTTATGATTTCGCACTGTCGTGAGACACAGCCCCGCGTCAGC
>Ga0070658_10003800_pt1 | contig 12365 bp, 4 predicted proteins | sample KBSC13metaG_FD_64664 | JGI IMG/M metagenome (GOLD analysis project Ga0070658, IMG submission 64664) | Corn rhizosphere microbial communities from Kellogg Biological Station, Michigan, USA - KBS C1-3 metaG | ecosystem: Host-associated > Plants > Roots > Rhizosphere > Soil ... | reverse complement strand
AGGAAAAACTCGTGCCCCAGCACCAGCCGGCAGTACAGGCCGACGCCGATGCCCGCCAGCGACAGCAGGCTCCCCGTCGCCAGCGCCCACCATGCCCCTGCCGTCGTGCCGCGCGACCAGTAGAGCCCGCCGATGATCGCCGCGCCCGCCCCGCCCGTGAAGATCGGCTGCGTAATCGCCCACCACATCTGCACGTATTTTGTCTGCGGAAACAGCGCCCCGAAAACGAACGCAAAGACGGCCACGCCGACGATCGCCCAGCGGAGCAGCCGCAGATGGGCCTCAGTGCTCAGCCGCTTCTTGCGCAGCGGCAGGATTACGTCCTGCACCAGGATGCTGCTCCATGAATGCAGGTGGATCCCGTCACCGGCGATAATGCCCATCAGGCAGACCGCCAGCAGCGCCCCGCGCACGCCCGCCGGCAGCAGGTGCGACAGCGCCACCGGCACGCGCATCTGGTCGGCCGTCGTCGGATCTGAAACGCCCGACAGTGCCGCGGCCACGGTCGAATGGCCTGTGGCCGAACTCAGGTACGTCATCGCGCACACCGCCAGCACAATCACCATCACGCCGGAGGCGAATGCCCGCCATCGGCCGAGAATGCCGCCCATCCGCGATTCGTGCGGTGTGGCCGCCGATGAGTTGAACGCGTGGCTGTTCTGCCAGGCCATCGTGGCGTAGGTGTTCACGAACAGCGCCATGAGCACGTACCACAGGTTGAAATCCTTCAATTTCAGCGAATCGAACGGGTTCACCAGCGATTCGCCCGGCGGCCGATCGAGCAGCATCGTTTTGGTGGCGTGCCAGTCGAACACGACCACCAGCAGCACGCAGGCTATGAACACGTACATGATCTGCGAGAACATGCCCTCAAGGCAGTCGGTCAGCAGCACCGTCACCTGCCCGCCGCTGATCGTCGTCAGGACGCAGATCGACAGGAGCACGGCCATCGTCGGCAGATAGGTGGCGATCTCGAATGAGCCTAAGTGAATTGCTTGCGGCAGCCCCAGGTAGAAGACGACGAACTTCGCTCCGATCACCGGGATCACGCCGAAATTGATCACGCCGGCGATAAAGCCGATCACACCGGTCCATGAGCGAAAGCGGCGGCTGTAGCGCATCTCGAAAAACTGTGCCAACGTCATCGCGCGGGTCTGCCGATAGCGATAGATCACGAACCCACTGATGGCGACCAGCAGTGTCACCGGTACCGACAATTGATACCACCACGACAGCGTGAAGCCGGCGGCGTAGATCTGTTGGAAGGAAGCGACGAAGACAACGGCGCCGGCCCCCTGCTCGCTGCGCGCGGTCGAGATCAGATACCGCCCCGCCGCCCGCCCGCCGGCGAGGAAGTCGGCCACGCCGCGGACGAAGCGGCGCGTCAGCAGTCCCGCCGCCAGGCAAATCAACAGCGGCAGGCTGGCGACGGCATAATCGATCAGGGTCATTTCACTCACTCCGGCTTTTGTTATACAATAAAAGTATAATTTTTCGCTAAACGCTCCTTCCTATCTGTGCGTATGAACAAAGGTTCCCTTCGCAGCGGAGAAACGAATGACTCCAGTACGCCGACATCCCGTTCGCAGCGTCGCCGCGGTCGCCGCGGCCCTGACGATCACCCTTAGCGCCACCGGCCGGGCCGCCGATGCGCCTGTCGTCGATGCCTCGACGATGCGTGGCAAGGTGATGTGCGGCTATCAGGGTTGGTTCAATACGCCGAATGACGGTTCGGGCCGTGGTGTCGTGCACTGGGGCAAGGCGCCGCTGGGTGAAGGCGATTGGACCGTCGACCTGCTGCCCGACGTCAGCGAGTTGGACGCCGATGAGCTGTTCGACACCCAGACCCTCGATGCCGATGGCAAGCCGGTCAAGATCTTCAGCTCGTACAACCCCAAGACCGTCGCCCGGCACTTCAAGTGGATGCAGCAGTACGGCATCGACGGCGTCTTCCTGCAGCGCTTCGTAAGCGGCTTGAGCAGACCAGCGGTAATGACCCATTACAACCGGATCGTGGAAAACGTCCGCACGGGTGCGAAGAGCTATGGCCGGGCCTGGGGAATGATGTACGACCTTTCGGGCCTGAAGCCGGGTGGCGCGGATGTCGTCATTGAGGATTGGAAACACCTGGTGAGCGTCGACAAGATCACGGGGGATTCGACCTACATCCACGAGAACGGCAAACCCATCGTCGTGCTCTGGGGCATCGGTTTTGGCAATGAAAAGCGCCCCGACCTGTTCGAGGACGGCCTGAAGCTGATTCAGTTCCTTAAGAGCGATCCGGTCTACGGCAACAACACGGTGATGATCGGCGTGCCGCACCAGTGGCGGGCCATCGTCGGCAAGAACGACGAGCGGGCTAAAGCATTCCAAGCCGTGATCGAGGCGGCCGACATCATTCAGCCGTGGAACGTCGGGTCGTACAAGACGCCCGAGGAAGTGCAGCAAGTCGCCAAGAACAAATGGGCACCCGACATCGCCTGGTGTGAACAGCATCACGTGCAATACATGCCGGTCGTGTTCCCGGGCTTCACCTGGTTCAACCTGCGCAAGGGGCAAGCCCCTTCCGACCAGATCCCCCGCGCGGGCGGACGTTTCCTCTGGCAGCAGTAAGTCGAGGCCAAGAAGCTCGGGTCGCCGTGGATTTACCAGGCGATGTTCGATGAGGTGGACGAAGGCACCGCGATCATGAAAGTGCGGCCGGCCCCAACGCCGGGGAAATCGGTGTTCGTCGACCTGCACGGCCTGCCGAGCGACTTTTACCTGCGGCTTGTCGGCGAAGGTGGCCGACTGATGCGCGGCGAGATCTCGGTCGATCAGGAGCCGCCGCTACTGGAAGCGAAGAAGTAGCCGAAGCGGAAGCCGGCTTTGCTGCAACGACTTGGAGGGCGTCACTCTGTGACGCCTTCTTCGTTTTACGATTCGGAATACGATCGGCGAACTACGCGGCGGCAGGGACTGCCGCCCTCCAACGGGGAACGGCCAAAATTCTCTGTTTTTTCGCCGACAAGTGCGTTCGGCGGCGGTAGAAATAGAGGCTGGTCGTCTTGCCCTTCTCGGTGGCAACGGCTCTTTGACAATCGAACGTCCGCCGGATCCGCACCGACAAACGGCCATAAGTCACACGGCAGTCTGGGCAAACTGCGGCGCACTGGTGCGCGCAGCGCGCGGTCGCTCAAGCGCCGGCTCCGCCACCGGTTACGGCCCGCTTGCGCCAGAAACGCGGAGTAAAAATGGCAGGAACGTAACGGGGGTCACCGCCGGCGACTTACGGTTCAACGGATCCCAATTACGTGTTTGTAGGGGCGACGCATGCGTCGCCCCTACAAGGGTGCTTCACCGAGTGGCGTCCCGCTCGCATCAGTTCGGGGATTCGACCGCCGCCTGAAGGTTCGACATGAAATCGGCATCCGGGCACTGGAGCTGCGCGCCAAATTTCCAGTCGCCGCCGCGCCGGAAGAGTTTGAAGACCAAGTGATTCCACCCCTTCTTCAGTACCATCGCCGGGTACGCCTGCTTGGCGGCCAATTTCGACGCCAGCGCCCCATCGTCCTTCAGCGGCGTGCCGTTCAGCCAAACGGCCGCGGGCTTTTCGCTGCCGGTGACGAGCAGGTCGACGCGGGGAACGTCGGGCTCGCTCAGCACGTCGTCCAGCGAGCGCGGGCTGTTGATCCACACGCTGATGTAGGCGGCCGCGTGGTTGTTCGAGCCGGCCAGGCCGATCTTGTTGAAATCGAATTCGAGCGTCGTCGAATCGGCGACGGCTTCCTTCCACCGCGTTTTGCCGGCGGGCATGTCCTTGCGCGGAGATTTGAAGCCGGCGTTGTCGAGGTCCGACGGCTTAGCGGCGGCGAGGTCCGCGTCGCTCTGCCCATCGAATCGGCCTGCGACCAGGGCCTTGGCGAGCACGCCGCCGTTGCTGAAGACGCCGCCGGCGATGAGCTCGCGCGGGGCCGACAGGGTGACGCCGAGGTTGGTGAACAGTTGCCGCGCCGCCTTCAGCCGTTGAGGCGTCACCGTGAGCACCGAAAGGTTCATCACCACCACTCGGCCCGCGCCGGCGGGCGTGACCGTCATCGCGGCGCCGGCGGGCTTGGCCTCGTTCTCCGAGCGGGCGACGGCGGCGGTCTTGATCATTTCCGGCGCACCGTTCCACACGCGCCAGTCGACGTTGCTCGCCTGCAGCAGCGTCTTGCCGTGCTCCACGAGCGGGCCGGTCAGGCCGTGCTCGAGGACCAGGTCGGGCTTCATTTCGGCGAAGTAGAAGTCGGCATTCGTGAGGCCGGAGACGAGTTGCTCGTCCGGCGTCACCACCAGGGAGATCGATTGCCGGTCCGTCAGCTCCATCGGCTCGGGCAGCAGCGCGTTGATCGCGGCCAGCTGTGACGGCTGCGGCCGCCAGACCAGCACGGTGCCGCCGGCGGCGAGCGTGCGATCGATCGAGGCCTTGGCACTCGCGGGCGGCGCCTTCAGACCGTCGAGGATCAGCAGATCGGCAGTATCGTCGCCCGCGGGCGAGGCGGAAACGCCGATCATCTGCAGTTCGGTCGCCGCGGCTTTACCGGCCGACAGCAGCGCGATTTTCGTTGCGGTTTTCGGCGCTGGAATGGCCTGGGCCGGGGCGGGTTTCACGCTCTCGCTCCACGACGACGGCTTCGGCCCGCCCGGCGCGAACGCCGCCTGCAGTGCGTCGAACAGCGGCCACTTGATGTACGTCGGCAGAGAAGGATCGTAGCCGGGGTTGAACGTGGTGCAGTACGGCCCGAGGCGCTCCGGTTGCATGCCGGGCTGGCCCTCGACGTAAGGGCCGAACCAGACGCCGTCGTCGATCTCCGGCGCTTTGGTGCGGTCCTTCAGACCCAGCGGCAACGGCTGCAAGCCGTACCAGGCGAGGTTAAATACGCTCATGTACGCCGCGTGATTCGGGATCTGTGATTGCGTGACGAGCTGATATGCCTGGATGGCCACGCCTTCCATGCGCTTAGCCATCGATTCGTATGCGGCCGGGCCGTTGAATTCGCTGACCTGCTTGGGCGTACCGTAGTAGGCCATGCCGCTTTCGCCGATGCCCCAGGGCTTGCCCATCGATGCCCAGCGCTTGGGCGCGTCGAACCCGCCGTAGTGGCCAATTACCGTCGGCAGCGTGCCGCCGGCGTCTTCTTCGCCGTCGCCGCTAATCCAGGGATGTGTCGGATCAATGCTATGAATGTCGTTGACCCACTTCGTGTAGTACTTGTACGCCGGCTCCAGCGGCAGGCGGCGGTTGCGCATCAGCACGAGCATCTCGTTGGTGACGCTGTAGCCCATCACCGACGCATGGTTGCGATCGCGTTGCACCATCGCCAGCAGGTGCTTGTCGGCGTTCTCCCAGTACGAAGGCAGATCAAACCGCGGCGTGCCGCCACTGCCCCAGATGCCGGTCTCGTCGAGCACGAGCAGACCGAGTTCGTCGGCCACGTCGAGGTAAAAGCGCGGGTACGGCTGTGCGTGCAGGCGGACGCAGTTGCCGTTCGCTTCCTTAATCGCCTTGAACCACGTGTACGCGTACCGCCGCGTCATCTGCGGCACGCCGGTGAAGTGCCATGCGTCGCCTTTGCAAACAATGTCCTTGCCGTTGAGCTGAAGCGAGTTCGCCGTGAGCTTGTATTGACGATAGCCAAAGCGCGTGGACTTGCGGTCGATCAGACCGCTGCCGCCATCGACATCAACCACGGCGCTGTAAAGGTTCGGCTCGTCCGGCGACCAAAGCTTGAGCTTCCCCTCGACGGCCGCCTGCAGCGAAATCGTTTTCGACTCGCCGGGCGCCAGTTCGATCTGCTGCTTCGGAAGCGACAGCGCAACGTCGCCGAGCGAACCCTTCGGCTCGGGTGCCGAAAGTTCGTCGGTACCGGCCCCGTTGATCCACGGGCGAACGTCGCCGCCGATGTTCACCTTTTGCGACGTCGGCGAATCATTCCTCACCGTGACGTCGACCTGCAACTGCCCCTTGTCGACCAGCGGCTGAACGAGCGTATCGCTCACGTGCACCGCGGCACGTTTTTCCAGGTACACGTCCTGCCAGATGCCGACGATCGATTCGCCCCACATCGAGCCGGCGACGTACTCGCGCTTGCCGTACTGCGAGTTCTTGTCGAACAGCATCGCCCGCCGAACGCCGACAAGCAGTTCGTTCGCCTGGCCGGCTTTGACTGCATCAGTGATGTCGACTTCGAACGGCAGAAACAGCTCGAAATTCGATCCAACGGCCTTCCCGTTCACCAGCACGTCGGCCGCCCCGGCGACGGCTTCGAAGTGCAGAATGATCCGGCTGCCCTTCCACGCTGCGGGCACGTCGAACGAGCGACGCAGCCAACCCATCGACGCCTTTTCCCAAGCGGCCGGGTAGCTGGGAAACGCCCGGAAATCGCCGCCGTTGCCGAAGCCCTTGTCGCCGTAAGGGAACGCGTTCACGTTCCAAGGCGACGGAATACGGATCGGTGTCGCATCCCACGCGTTTGCCTGCGGCGGCGTCAGGACCGGCGGCTGGCCGACGTTCTGCTTGAACGACGCCGGCAACGCGATCGGTTGGAATTGCCACTGGCCGTTGAGCACGAGCTCTTCACGCAGCGGCTTCTCGACTTCAGGAACAAGCCCCTGCTGCGGCGCGAAGACGCGCGGAAACAGGAGATGTTCCGCGGCCAAGGATTGCGAGACCGGCAAGCTGGCCAGCGTGAGCACAGCAGCGACGACAGTGCGGGACAAACGAAGCATTACCCTCCCAGCCGCCCAACCATCAGGGCGAAACCGGATGTGGACTTGTTGCAATACTGCAGCCGCCGACGGCGACGCAGTCCTCTCTAAGGCGTAATTTTATACTTTTATTGTATAAAATCAACCTAATACGCAGGGCTGCTGGCAGCTTATACGGACGCCAAGTCGGGCGACGAGGAACGCTAGCGCATTTTCTTAGGAACCGGGCCGGTGCTCTCACCAATGAACAACGGCACTTCGATCGGCCTCATCAGCAGCGGGCCCACGTAGTCTGCGTCCATCATCCAGTTGAGACAGGTCTTCAGGTAAGGCCCCGGATCGGGCATCTGCGTCGCTGTCAGGCTTGGGCACAGGTACGATGCAATGCCCTCGTCATTCGCAGCACACAGGGAGATGTCCTTTCCGACCTGGATGCCACTTTCGTACATCGCCCGCATCGCGCCCAAGGCCGCGGGCATCGTCACACACATGACGGCAGTCGCTCCAAAAGGCCCTTCTTTGAGGCGTCGGCTCATCGCTTCGTAACCACGTCGAGGCGGATCGCCGTACGAGATATCTGGGTCGTTGATCAGCGAACCCGTTGCGCCCTGTGCCGCCAGCCAGAGCGACCACTGCTCAATGCGATCTTGCACGACCGAATCCATCGGCTGGCAGTTGAAGCAGTGGATCTTGCGATGGCCCAGCGACGCTAGGTGGTCGAGCAAGCGGTGGACTGAGTTCGGAGGGACAAGATCAACAGATCGGATGCCGTAGGCCGTCAGATCGCAATCCAGCGCCACCAGCCGCGCCCGGCCACTCCGGAGGCGCTCGGCGACGGCCTTGGGGATCCCTTCAGCCGGCGGAATAAGGAAAACGCCGTCGAAGCTGTTGACGGTTTCCGTAAGTACGGGGTCGTCCCAGTGATGGAAGTGCACGATGCGGAGATTCGCGCTCGCCTCCGCCACGCAATGATCGGCGGCCACGCGCCAGCGGTCGATTTCCGCCGATCCGTGGGCCGGCGCGGCGAACGCGAAGCGGGTCATGGGCGTCAATGTCAGTCGTCGTCCGGCAGTGCCAGGGGCATGACTCTGGCCGTTCCCGGGCGGTGCCGTGTTGACGGTCAACCGACCATTGGGAGCCCGCATCAGCAGGCCCCGCTCCACCAGCCGGATCACAGCCTTCCGGGCAGTCATCCGGCTGACCCCGGTTTCATCGGCGAGGGTTGTCTCGGCCGGTACCGGACGCAACGCGTAGTCCCCTTGGACAATCCGCCGCTCCAGCAACTCCACGATGCGGTCCACCTTAGCCATTTCTGTATAATCTGTATGATCGGGGTATAAGTGTCAATTTTTTTCGCCAGATCTCTCGAGAGTCGCGACCGTAGAATCACGTCTCCGGTAAAGGAGAGAGGTCGAAGGGCTCGGGCATTGCCGCTCGATATACATATTTGGTATATTTTTATTGAATTGCTGCCTGAAGCGGGTTAACATGAGCAAGCGAGCGCATGGCGGACCTGCTCTCGTCATTTCGAAAGAAATCATTGATCGGAGGCAAGCGATGCGGCAACCGAAGCGTCTTGACAGTTACACGTCCGGAAAAGCGTTGGCCAAGCGCGGCTTCACACTTGTTGAACTGCTGGTCGTAATTGGCATTATCGCAGCGTTGGTCGCCATCCTGCTTCCGGTGCTCAACAAGGCGCGTTCGGCCGCTCAAGGGGTCTCGTGCCTCAGCAACCTGCGCCAACTGGGCTACGGCGTCACGATGTATGTCGGAGAAAACCGCGGTTACCTTCCTTACACCAATGTCGCCGTGCCTGACGCGACCGTCACCGGTAAAGTGCTGAACGGCTATCGACTGGTTTCCTGGCCCGAGGCCATCGCCCGGTACATCGGCTATCCGGATGCCCAGCAGGTTTACGGCCCGGGTACCGACCCGTACATGAACCCCGTCGCCGCCGCCGGCATCATCAAAGGCGTTCTTGCTTGTCCGGCCGTGGAGCAAAAACGTGCGTACTTCAACGGCGGCGCAGCCACTGACTCGCCTACGGCCACCATGGTGCCAACCGGCGTCAGCGCATATGCCGCAAACAACCTGCTCATGGTCGTGCGCCGGCCCGGCTACCTGTGGCAGCAACGAAAACTCTCCGAGATCAAGCAGGCGGCCAATATCTACCTCTTGATGGACGGCCAGCTTTGCGCGCAATTCAATTCCGGCGGACCTGCTCGCAAGGATGTGGCGCCGCTCTGGGGTGAGAGCAACATCGCCCTGGGGACTTATTACGATTTGCGGTTCTTGATTACCCCCTCGGGGACCGGCATCAACGTGCCGGCGGAGCAGAACCAAGGCATCGCATCATTCCGACACCAGGCCAAGATCAACATGCTCTATGCCGACGGCCATGCCTCGCCGCTCGGTCGTAAGGAGATCGTCTTCACCTGTAGCGACTCAACCACCCCGTCAAACGAGCCTAATGCCCGGCCGGTCGGGTCCGCCTTCTATTCGACCGGCCAGCAGTACAACACACCCTGGAACGCCAAGGACTACCACTCGAACAAATGCCCGCCGCTTCAGGATTAGAGGATGAAGGGTCAATCAACCTTGTCCCGTTTCGCATCATGATTCGTTAACCCGGGCCCGCTAAGCACTAACTGTGCTTAGCGGGTTTCTTGCTTGGGTTTGCCCGCGACACCAATGCGTCAGTTGATATGAAATCGACGAACCTGTAATGCTTCATAACGATGATGAAGAGCGTGGCACTTCTCGTCATCCAGACCTTGCTGTGAAGTGATCGCTGGCAAGCGTCTTTTTCTGTGTCAACACGCCCAGCGTATTTCGAGAAGGCTTTTCCGTGCTCACTGATTCAAAACTGACGGCGAAAATTCAGCAACTCGAGCGCACCTACGATGCCCTTCGTTACGCCGTCGTTGCTGGCTTATCCCTCGAAGGCGCCGACGTGCGCGAAACGTACCGGAACGTTCCGCCCGAATCAGCCGGCCTCCGGTGGCAGGCTGTTTCCCGCGGCGATGGTTGGGGTGACAGTTGGAAGACGCGGTGGTTTCGCACGACTTTTGCGGTTCCGCAAGCGGCAAATGGCCTGCCACTGTTTGTGCGAATTGAGACAGGCGCGCCCGAGGCGATGCTGCTGGTCGACGGCGTCGCCCGCGGTATGTTCGATCCGAATCACCCGGTACGCCTGTTGACCACCCAGGCAGTCGCCGGACAGGTTCACACGCTGCATCTGGAAGCTTACGCCGGCCACAATTTTCCGGGCACGCAGCCGTTTGAGGGATTTGGCCTGTTGAACGATGCAGCGGTGCAAGTCACTCCCCGTGGGCGAAAACTCGGCCGGGCCGAGTTGCTGATCGAGCGGGCGGACGTCAGTGCGTTCGTCTTCGAGCTGCGGGCCCTGCACCAGCTCGCCGCGGCGCTCGATGAGAACGATCTGCGTCGCGGGCGGATTCAGGCAGCGCTGGCACGCGTCTTCGCCGAGGTGTATGCGAAGCCCGAAGAGACTGACGAAGCGGATTGGCGCCCGGCCCTCGCTCGCGCCCGGGAACGAATGGCCCCGCTGCTGGCGTCCCCCGCCGCGCCGACGACCCCCACCATCGGCATCGTCGGCCACTCGCACATCGATACCGCCTGGCTCTGGCCGATCGGCGAGACGTGGCGAAAGCTCGCTCGCACGTTCAGCAGCGTGCTGAGCCTGATGGAGCAATACCCCGACTTCAAGTTCACCCAGAGCGCCGCCTACCACAGCGAAATGGTGCGGCAGCTGTATCCGGAGATCTTCGAGCGTGTGAAGCAGCGCGTCGCCGAAGGCCGGTGGGAGATCAACGGTGCGATGTGGGTGGAGCCGGATTGCAACATTCCCAACGGCGAATCGTTCGTCCGCCAGTGCCTGTTCGGCCAGCGGTTCACGCGGCAGCACTTCGGCGTTACCAGCGACACGCTCTGGCAGCCCGACGTGTTCGGCTACTCCGCCGCCCTGCCGCAGATTCTGCGCCAGAGCGGCGTGCAGTTCTTCTGCACCACCAAGCTCAGCTGGAACGACACGAACAAATTCCCCTACGACACCTTCAACTGGGAAGGCATCGATGGGACGAGCGTGCTGACGCACTTCAACGTCATCCACTGCTGGCCCGATCCGAAAACCCTGCTGGAAACCTGGCGGGCCGTACAGCACAAGGACGTGCAGGACCGGCGGCTGATGGCCTTCGGCTTCGGCGACGGCGGCGGCGGACCGATGGCGGAGATGATCGAGATGGGCCGGCTGTGCGCGAACCTCGAAGGGTCGCCCAAGGCCGAGTACACCACCATCACTCGCTTCATGCAGGGTTGCCGCGACGAGCTCTGCGCCCTGCCCAAGTACGTCGGTGAACTTTACCTCGAGCTGCACCGCGGCACGCTTACCAGCATCGCGCCGATCAAACGCGGCAACCGCCTTTGCGAGGTGGCCTTGCACGATGCGGAATTGATGAGCGTGATCGCCACGATCCTGGCGCGACGGCCCTACCCGCGCGAGTCGATCAACGAGGCGTGGAAGATCCTCCTGCTGAATCAGTTCCACGACATCCTGCCCGGATCGTCGATCGCGGAGGTGAACGACCAGGCGATCGCCGAGCTGGCCGACTGCCGCGCGCGGGCCGACGCGATATACGCCGACGCAGCGGCCGCCGTCGCCGGCGACGGATCTTCGGTCATGCTGTTCAACGGCCTGAGCTGGCCCCGGACCGGTGAAATCGAATTAGCTCGCATCCCCGAAGGCAAAGCGGTTGACGGCGAAGGCGTTGTCACGCAAGGCTACGAGAACGTGCACGGAGAGCGTAAGGTCGCAGTCGCGGGCATCACGCTTCCGCCGCTGGGTTTTGCGACTGCAACACTCGTCGACACACCAAAGTCAGTCGCTGCGCCGGGGTTCAAGATCGGCACGGACAGCGTTGTCACGCCATTCGCACGCGTGACATTCGACTCATCGACTGGCGAAATCACATCATTCTTTGACACAATCGCCGACCGTGACCTGGTCCGAGCAGGCGGAGCGTTCAACCGCCTGCTCCTTGGCGAAGACGTCCCGGCGGCGTGGGACAACTGGGACATCGACCGGGATCAGCGGCTCAAGCTCAATCCGCTCACCACTTTGACCTCTCGCACGATCGTCGCCAACGGTCCGCTGCAACTGCGCATACGGCTGGAATACGCCGTCGGCCGTAGCTCGACTCTGGTGCAGGATGTCGTGTTCCACTCCAAGACGCCTCGCGTCGACTTTGAGACAAAGGTCGACTGGCACGAGAAATACCAGCTGCTGAAGACGGCCTTCTCGGTTGACGTGCTGGCGACGACGGCCCGGCACGAGATCCAGTACGGCCACCTCACGCGCAACACGCACGACAACACCACGATCGACCGGGCCCAGTTCGACGTCTGCGCGCACAAGTGGACCGACATCTCCGAAGAGGGCTACGGCGTCGCCTTCCTCAACGACTGTAAGTACGGCTGCACCGTAAAGGACGGCGAATACCGCCTAACGCTGATCAAGAGCGGCCGCCACCCCGACGCCCGCGGCGACCAGGGCCAGCACCGTTTTGCCTACGCCGTCCTCCCGCACGCAAGCGGCTTCGACGTGCCGTCGGTCGTCC
>Ga0070658_10003798_pt1 | contig 12373 bp, 9 predicted proteins | sample KBSC13metaG_FD_64664 | JGI IMG/M metagenome (GOLD analysis project Ga0070658, IMG submission 64664) | Corn rhizosphere microbial communities from Kellogg Biological Station, Michigan, USA - KBS C1-3 metaG | ecosystem: Host-associated > Plants > Roots > Rhizosphere > Soil ... | reverse complement strand
GCGGCTCACGGCGTTCGTCAGCTCCGACGTCACGCCGAGGGCGATGCCGGCCTCACGCGCGCCACCGCCGGCGGCGGAGAGGGGGAGCACGGCGATGGATGGCGTGACGCCCGCCGCGACGGGCGCCGCGGCGCTGGCGCCCGTCGCGGGCGCCGACGTCCACCGTGAGCGAAGGAGCATGCCGCTCAGGATGACTGCGAGCACCGCCGCCGCGCCGATCATGTACAGGCGTCGCGTGCCGCGACGGATGACGGCGGGTGGACTGGCGAAGCGGCCGCTCACCACCGCGGGCGCCTCGAGACGCCGCGCGATCTCGGCGGCGGACTTGGGCCGCCGCGCGGGATCCTTCTCCAGGCATTGCATGATGATGTCCACCAGCGCTGCGGGCACGTCGTAGCGACGCGCGGCAAGCGGCGGCGGCGCCTCGGAGATTTGCGCGGCGAGAATCGCCTGCGGGCTCCGGCCATGGAAGGGCGGCGTGCCGGCGAGCATCTCGTACGCCACGATGCCGAACGCGTACAGGTCGGCGCGCCGGTCCACCTTGGGATCGGCCGCGGCCTGCTCGGGGGCCATGTACGCCGGCGTGCCGAGCGAGACGCCGACTTCGGTGATGGTGTGCGACGTCTGCGGACGCGACGTCCGCGACGCAGAGATGGCCTTGGCGACGCCGAAGTCGGTGACCATTGCCGCGCCGGCGGCGAGGAGCACGTTGTCGGGCTTGATGTCGCGGTGCACGACGTCGTGCTCGTGCGCGTAGGCGAGCGCGCGCGCGATGTCCTTCAGGATGTTCACCGTCTCGCGCACCGAGAGCGGGCCGCGGTTGATGCGCATGCGCAGCGAGTCGCCGCGGATGTACGGCATCACGAAGTACGGCAGGTGCGCCAGCTCGCCCGAGTGCAGCACCGGCACGATGTTCGGGTGCTGCAGCCCCGCGGCGAGCATGATCTCGCGGTCGAACCGCTCCACGTTCACCGCGGCGGCGAGCGTGGGGAGGAGCACCTTGATCGCCACCTGGCGCCCGAGCCGGTGATCGTGCGCCACGAACACGCGCGACATGCCGCCGCCGAGCTCGCGTTCCACCGTATATGCGCTGCCGAGATGTGCCTGCAGCGATTCGCCGAGCTCGCTCAACATGGGCCGTGGTAGGAATGTTCGTCGCTTTGGACAGCAACATCCCTACGGGCGGTTGCTCAATCCGGATGCAACATCGTCATCAGCTCCATGGCGGTGGCGCGGCGCGCCGGAATGGCACAGGCGGCCACAGCCACGAGTCCGAGCACCACGCACACGCCGACGATGGTGAGCGGGTCGCCCGGCTGCACCTCGAACAGCAGGCTCTGGATCACGCGTCCGCCGAGCAGCGCCCCCGTGATGCCGACGAGGAGCCCGACCGCCACCGGGGTGAGCCCCTCGCGCAGCACGAGGCGGTGGACGTCGCCCGGCCGCGCGCCGAGCGCCATGCGCACGCCGATCTCGCGGGTGCGGTTGGCGAGCGACTGCGAGATCACGCCGTAGATGCCGATGCTCGCCGTGACGAGAGCCATGAAGGCGAACAGCCCGAACAGCACGACCTGGAAGCGGCGGGCCGATACGGTGGACGACACCACATCCGCCATCGTCCTGATCTTCGGCACGGGCACGGTGGGGTCGGCGCGACGAAGCGCCGAGCGCAGTGCGGTGGCCACGGTAGCCGGCTCGCCCACGGTGCGGACGATGACGGCTGCCTGCCACTGCGGATTGTCCCACGCCGGCAGATAGATCAATGCGCTTCCTTCCTGCTCCAGCGACGTGGTGTGCACGTCGGCCACCACGCCCACCACCTCGGCGGTCTTCTGCCAGCCGACCGTGAGCTGCTTCCCGACCGGGCTCTCGCCGGGCCAGAGCGTCTTCGCCACGCGCTCGGAGACGACGACTACGTGCCGGCCACGATCGGTGTCGGTGAAGGCATGACCACTGCGCAGCGGCGTGCCGACGACGGCGAAGTAGCTCGGCGTGACGAAGCGGTAGTTGGCGGAGACGTGGTGGTCGGGAGAGTCGGGGCGCGAGACGCCGTTCACCCAGATCTCACCCTCGAGCGGAAGTCCGTTGGCGATGGCGACGCCCGTCACGCCGGGAACCGCCGACACCTCGCTGATGGCGCGGTCATAGAACTGGCTCACCCGATCCTGCGTGGCGTACGTGGCGTACGGGATCGCGACGTCGGCGGCGAGCACGTGATCCGTCTGGAAGCCGCGGTCCACGTGCAGCACGCGGATGAAGCTCGCGAGGAACAGTCCGGCACCCACGAGCAGCACCGTGGTGAACGCCACCTGCGCCGTGATGAACGCCGCGCGGCGACGCGCCGTGCTGCGCCCCATCGTGGCATTGCGGCTGCCGGCCTTGAGCGCTTCGCCGGGATCGGTGCGCGCCTCGCGTATCGCGGGGAGCGCACCGACGAAGACGCCGACGAACGCGGTGAGCAGCGCGGCGGCGATGAAGACGCGAGCGTCGAGCTGCACCTCGGAGACGCGCGGCAGCGACGCCGGCGCGATGGCGACGAGCGCACGCAGCCCCCACTGCGCGAGCAGCAGCCCGAACAATCCGCCCGCGACGGCGACGACGAGGCTCTCGATGAGGGCAAGCCGCGCCAGACGCTCGCGTCCGGCACCGAGCGCCACGCGGATGGCCGACTCGTGCTGCCGCATGACGTGCCGAGCGAGTGAAAGGTTGGTCAGGTTCACGCAGACGATGAGCAGCACCGCGCCCACGGCACCGAGCAGCAGGAGCAGGGGACGGCCCGACCCGCCGACGACCTGCTGCTGCAGAGGCACGACGGCGGCGCCGAGCTTCGTGTCCGGCCCCTCACGCTCGGCGACGCGCGCTTCGATCCCGTCGATCTGCGAGCGAAGTTGCTCGGCGGTGGCGCCGGGACGAAGGCGCGCGATCACCGCATAGTCGTACTCGCCCTGCGCCGTGGACTCGTGGTCGGTGAAGGCGAGCGGACGATACAGCTCGAGCTGCGCGGGCAGGCTGACGAGCGCGCCGAGCCCGTTGCCGGGCGGCAGGGTGAATGCCGGCGGCATGACGCCGATCACCTGCACCGGGTTCGCATCGAGCAGGATGGTGCGGCCGACGATACCCGGGTCGCCGCCGAACTGCCGGTGCCAGAGCGCGTCGCTGAGCACGACGACGCCGTCGCGGCCGCGCTGATCCTCTCCCGGTGCGAAGGTGCGACCGAGGGCGGCGCGCACGCCGAGCAGGGAGAAGAGATTGGCCGATACGCGCGCGGCGCCGAGCCGCAATGGGTCGCCGTTGGTGACGAGGGTGGTACGAGCACGCTTGATGGCGGCCATCCCTTCGCACGCCGTGCAGCCGCGCCGCCACTCCATGAAGTGCACGGCATTGGCCGGCATCGAGGGGTACGTCTCGCTCAACCCCGAGACGACCTCACGCACGATGACGAGCCGATCGGGATCGGTGTACGGCAGCGGCCGCAGCACCACGTGATCGACGAGCGAATAGATCACCGTGGTGGTGCCGAGCCCGAGGCCAAGGGTGAGCACGGCGGCGGTGACGAAGCGCGGCGCGTGGCCGAGCGAGCGCACGGTGTATCGGATGTCGTGCCAGAGGGAGTCGAGCGTTTCGCGCATGGCGAGTGAGTCCTCCCGGGCGCGCCCGGATCGGTGAAGGTGTTGCACGGCGTCGTCCCACGACGGCCCGAAGCGGCGGCGCGCCTCGGTGTGGGCGCCGCTGAGCGTCCAGCCGCTGGCGACGAGCTGCTCGGCGCGGAGCTCGACGTGGAGGCGCAGCTCGGCGTCCACGTCGTCGTCGGTGAAGCGCCGGCGCCGGATGGCGAGGCGGAAGGCGCGGCGCACGCGAGGGGGAAGCGACCGGAGCATGCGGATGCCGTGGCGTCAGGACGCGGGCTGCGCGTCGGTGAGGATGCTCGTCACGGCGGCGGCGTAGCGGAGCCACGTCGCCGTCTCACGCCTGAGCTGCGTGCGGCCGGCCGACGTGAGTCGGTAGTAGCGCGCGCGCCGGTTGTTCTCCGTCATCCCCCACTCGGCGGTGATGAGCCGCCTGCCCTCGAGGCGATAGAGCGCCTGATAGAGGCCGCTGTCGTCGAGCTCGAGCTCACTGTCGGAGCGGGACTCCAGCCACGACGCCACCTCGAAGCCGTGCATCGGCGCCCAGGCGAGCGCCTTGAGCACGAGCACGTCGAGGGTGCCCTTCATCACCGGCATGCGGTCGGTCATGTGATACTATCCAGAGTCTGGAAGGAAGGGATCATGCCAACTGCGTTGCGCGCTGTCAAGACGAGGAAACGCATCTGCAACAAAAGGCTGGTGCTTCTCCGTAGGGCTGAGACAACTCCGACACCGCCAAGGATGAAACGACGTATCGTCAGCTCGTTGTCGCTGCTCGTCGCTGCGGCTCGACTGTCTTCCGCCCAGGCGCCACCGCTCGTCGATCACCACCAGCACCTGTTCAGCCCCGCCATCGCGTCGCTCATCAGGCTGCCCGAGATCAACGCCGCGGACCTGATCGCGCGCCTCGACTCGGCGGGGATCAGGCGCGCCGTGGTGTTGTCGATGGCGTACCAGTACGGCAGCCCGTCGCGCACGGTGGAGGACGAGTACGCAAAGGTGCGCGCCGAGAACGACTGGACGGCGGCGCAGGTAGCCGCACACCCGGACCGACTGGTCGGGTTCTGCGGCGTCAACCCGCTCAAGCCGTATGCGCTGGAGGAGATCGCGCGCTGCGCAAAGGATCCGCACCTGCGCACGGGGCTGAAGCTGCACTTCGGCAACTCCGACGTGCAGCTCGACGTGCCGGCGCAGGTGGCGCAGCTGAAGCGCGTGTTCGCGGCGGCGAATGCACGGCACATGGCGATCGTCGTGCACATGCGCGCCAACTACGGCCGCAACCGGCCGTACGGCGCGACGGAGGCGCGGGTGTTCCTGGAGCAGGTGATGCCGAGCGCCCCCGACGTGGTGGTGCAGGTGGCGCACCTCGCCGGCTCCGGCGGAGGCGCCGACGCGCCGGCCGACAGCGCTCTCGAGTATCTCGCGCACGCGATGCACGAGCACGCACCGGGCACGCGCAACCTCTGGTTCGACGTCACCGCGGTGGCGAACTACGTGGAGTCTCCGGTGCGCGCGAGGCAGATCGTGGCGCGCATGCGCGACATCGGCGTGGATCGCCTGCTGTTCGGCTCCGACGGGACGGCGGGCGGGAACCTCTCGCCGAAGGATGCATGGACGGCATTCTGCCGCCTGCCACTCACCAGGAAGGAGCTCGATCGCGTGGCGGCCAACGTGGCGCCGTACCTGCGTTGAGCCACGGCATGATGAATCGACGACTGACCGCCATCATTACCAGCGGCCTGCTGGCCCTGACACTTTCGTCCTCCACTGCGCACGCCCAGCGGCGACCGAGCATCGGCCGCACGGTAGCCGGCAGCGTGCTCGGCGCCGCCACCGGCGCCGTGGCGGGTGCGCTCGCGGGCGGCTCGTGGTCGAGTCGCGACTGTCCACAGGGCGATCCCGATGCCTGCCTCGGCGCGGCGATACCGGGCGCCGTCTGGGGCATCGGCGCTGGCACGACGATCGGCGCACCGGTGGGTGCATGGCTCGGGAGCGGCCGCCAGCGTTCCCTCGCGCCCCCGATGATCGCCTCGGCCGCCCTGTTCGCCGCCGAGGTGCTCGCGCTGCGCTCCATCGTCCACGACGGCCGCACGCGTCACAAGGACGCCGCGCTGGCCATCGTGATCGTCACCCCGATCGCGCAGATCGCGACGTCGAGCTGGCTCGCGGCGCGATAAAAGCGTTCGGACCGGGAAAGGCCGGATTTGAACTGCAGAACGGCAGGATTCTTTCCTCGGTTCCGAAGGCTCCGTGCGCCGAGGAGCGTCCCGAGGCCGTTCCAATCAATTCAAGGAGCTTTGGGGTGCGGGGCTGAGTCTCGGCGCGCGGAGCTCAGCCCAGCGCGCAGGACAGATCCTGCTTTTTCAGGCCTTGTTCGCAGTGTCCTCTCCCGCTTCACGAGCCCCGGCGCGAGGAGAGGAGGTCCCGACAGGTGCTTTCGCACCTGCGGGATGACATCGCGGACGCCTGCGGGATGACAGTCACTCCGCTCGCAGCGCGATGTTGGGGTCCACGCGCGATGCGCGCAGTGCTGGCGCGAGGCTCGCCATCAACGCGACCGCGAGCAGCACGAGGACCACGAACGCGTAGGTGACAGGGTCCTTGCCCGTGATGTGATAGAGCAGCGGCGTGACGTGGTTCGCGAACGCGAGCGCCACGATGCCGCCGAGCACGAGACCGAATGCCACCACGCGCACGCCGTCGGCGAGCACCAGGCGGATCACCGTCCCCGCGGTCGCGCCAAGCGCCACGCGTACGCCGATCTCCTGGGTGCGCTGCGAGACGTCGTACGCAACCACGCTGTAGAGACCGACCGCGGCGACGAGCAGGGCGAGCAGGCCGAAGATGGTGAACATCGTTGCGCCCAGCCGCCACGAGCGGAACTCGGAGGCGACGAAATCCTCCAGCGGGTCGGCGTTCACGTACGCGGCGCCGGGCATCAGCTCCTGCAGCGAGCGGCGTACGGGCTCGATGCTCTTCGCCGCGTCGCCGCGCACGCGAACGAAGAGGCGGATCTCGGGTTGCGGCTGCTGCGCGATCGGCACGTACAGCTGCAGCGATGGCTCGTCCTGGAACGAGGCGCGAATGTCCTGCGCCGTGCCGATGACGGTCAGGCAGGGGGTGGTCGCCTGGAGCTTGATGCACCGCCCGATCGGGTTGGCGCCCGGCCAGATGTGCTGGGCAGCGCTCTGGCTCAGCACCACCACCGGCTCGCTGCCGGCGCGGTCGGCATCGGTGATCGTGCGACCGCTCACGAGGCGGGTGCCCATCGTGGCCAGATAGTCCGCCCCCACGGGCACGACGTAGAAGAAGTCGCGCAGCCGCGAGCTGTCCACGCCCGGCACGACGATGGGCTGCGTCCACTCGCTGGAGAAGGGCACGGTGAGCCCTCGGCTCGCGTGCTGCACGTTCGGCAGCGTGACGGCGCGCTCCACCATCGCCTGCGCGAGCTGCTCCTTCTGTACCGTATCGAGCGGCGTGCCGCGCGTGGTGACGCCGATGGCGAGCACGTGTTCGGGCGTGAAGCCGAGGTCCAGCGCGCGCACGTTGCGGAAGCTGCGCACGAACAGGCCCGCGCCCACGAGCAGCACCACCGACACGGCACCCTGCACGACGAGCAGCGTCCTGCGCAACCGCGAGCTGCGCAGGCTGGTGCCGCGCCCACCGGAGCGCAGCGCCGACGCAACGTCGGTGTTCGCGAGCTGGCGGATGGGCGCGAGCCCGGTGACGAGACCGGCGCCAAGCGCAACCACGCCGGCGAACACGAGCACGCGATGGTCGAAGATGCCGGTGCTCCAATCGAGGTTGGGGAGCAGCACGGAGCGGAGCAGGGCGCCGCCCCAGTGCGCGACCAGCACCCCTGCCACGCCGCCGAGCAGCGCGAGCAGGGTGCTCTCGGTGAGGAGCTGCGCGAGCAGCCGTGCGCGCGAGACGCCGATCGCCTGGCGGATGGCGATCTCGCGTCGCCGGCGAAGGGCGCGGGCGATGAGCAGGTTGGCGACGTTCGCGCAGGCCATGAGCAGGACGAGCCCCGACACCGCCATCAGCCAGAGCGACACCGTCGCCGACTGGCTGCGGCGCGGCCCGCGGCTCTCGAGCACGGAGCCGAGCGTGGCCTGCGCGTTCATCTTGTTGCTCGCCAGCAGGCCGGCGGGTTCCACCGCACGCTGCGTCTCGATGCTCTGGCGGAAGGCGTTCGTCATGTCCGCCGTTGCCGTCTGCACGCTCACGCCGGGCTTGCGACGCACGATGGTCTGCAGCCAGCCGACGCGATACTGCTCGCTCCACTTCACGTTCGGCCCGAACTCGGCGAACATGTCCGCCGCCCCGGCGGTGAGCGGAATGAACGCGGCCACGGACTGCAGCGACAGGCCGCTGAAGCCGGGCGGCGTGACGCCGATGATGGTGTAATCCGTGCCGCCGATGCGCAGCGTGCGCCCGAGCACGTCGCTGCGTCCGCCGAACTGTGACTGCCAGTAGCCGTAGCCCAGCACGGCGACCGGCGTGCCCTGTGGGAGCTGATCCTCGGATTCATTGAAGAAGCGCCCGAGCACCGGATGCACGCCGATCAGCGGCCAGAAACTGCCGGTGACGAACGACGTGCGCTCCTGCCGCGCCCCCTCGCCGACGCCGAACACGCGCTCGCGCTCGTAGTGCGCGGCGATGTCCTGTGTGGTGTGCACGTGCTGCGCGAGGTCGAGGTAGCGCCGGTACGACTGGTTGCTGCCGAGCTGGAGCCCCTGGAATCCATTGGCGGTGGTGAGGTAGACGCGATTCACCTCGTTCGGCGCGACGACGCCGGCGGGCGGTCGAAGGAGCAGCCGGTCGACGACGCCGAACATCGTGGCGTTGGCGCCGATGCCCAGCGCGAGCGTGAGGATGACGGCCGCGGCGAAGCCGGGGCTGCGACGGATGCCACGCGCGGCGTAGCGGAGGTCCTGCCAGCTGTTGGCGACGATTTCCCTGAGCTTCATGCGAGCCTCGCGGCGGGTGGCCGATCGATTGAGGGTGTGACGGGCGGCGTCGACGTCGCCGAAGCGGCGCAAGGCTTCGGCGCGGGCGTCGTCGGGCGACATCTGGCGCGCGACGAGCTGTGCGGCGCGCGCGTCCAGGTGGAAGGCGATCTCGTCGTCCACCTCGCGCGCGAGCAGGGCGCGGCGGTGGATGGCGAGCCGGAAGAAGCGGCGGGCGCGGGGTGGGAGCATCGGATTCGTCGGTGCTACGCCGTGCGGGTGGCGGCGCCGAGGATGTCGCTCACCATCTCGGTGTAGCGCAGCCAGCGCGTGGTCTCGGCGCGAAGGTGCGCGCGGCCGGTGCGCGTGAGCGAGTAGTAGCGGGCGCGCCGGTTGTTCTCGGTCATCCCCCACTCGGCGGAGATGAGTCCGCGCTCCTCGAGGCGATGGAGGGCCTGATAGAGCGCGCTGTCCTCGACGTCGAGGGTGCCGCCGGAGCGGTCCTCGAGCCAGGAGGTGATCTCGAAGCCGTGCATGGCGCCCCACGAGAGGGTCTTGAGCACGAGGACGTCGAGCGTGCCTTTGACGAGCGAGAGTTGGTCGGTCATGTCGGTGGTCTCAGTGTCTTCCCTGAGACTCTGACCCCAACGGCGCGGAAAAGGTTTGAACGAGCGCGGCGGTCGGTTCGGTGCGCGGCGGTCGGTCGTATTTCCGGATCGGCGCGCGGCGGTCGGTCGCGCGGATTCCCTGCGCGGGCGGGACTGCTCGCGGCTTCGCCGCTGCAGACGCCCGCTCCGGGAACCCGGGCTCCCTCCCGCATCGGGCTGGGTCCACATCGAGCTTCGGCCGCATCCGCTTCCACCGCATCCGCTTCGGCCGCGTCGAGCTTCGGCCGCCTGCAGCCGCATCACCTTCAGCCGGCTTCGCTGCGCGCTACTCTCTCGGGCACGGGACTCGGCGTGCACGGACCGGGCGCGACACCTCGGCCGGCTCGTCTTCCCGGACGGCGTCGGTGAAGGCGGTTACCGTGCCGACGAGATCCTTTGCATCGGGGACGAGCTGCAGAACGAAGCCCGCGAGGGCGAGCGGCCGCGCCACGCGGATAGAATCTGTACCGGCGGTGGGCTGCCAATCCTCGAACTCGAATCCTGCGTGCTCACCTGCCGGATTGCGCACGACAAACATCGGATGAGTGCTGGACTGAAGCTCTCGCCATCCCGGTAGCACCGATGCGGTGAGCTCGAAGAAGAGCGACGCATACTTCATCGAGACGCTTCCCGCGTGCACGGAATCGGCGTGCCATGGACCGTCGTCGAGTCGGTAGCAGCCGGCGAGGCGCTTCGCGAGCGCGGCGGCGTGTGCGTCGGGAACGATGGCCGACTGCGCACCAGCGAGCGGCGGCGACTGATGACAACCCGCCACGATGATCGCGGCAGCCAGGTGCACGTGAACCATCCAGGTGCGGCGAACGGTCATACGAAAAACCGGCACGGGTGGTCGGCCGTACGGGGACACGACTTCCGTAGTATGGTTGGGCGATCGCGATTCGCCAGAGACGGCTGGACACCTACCCCGAGGAATCATGAGATCCCGTGTGCTTTCGCTGCCCGTGCTGCTGCTCGCCCTCGCCAGTGCCTGTGTCCACGTCAACGTGCAGCAATCACCGGCGTCTTCGGAGGCCGAGATCCGCGCGCGACTGGATTCCACGGCGGCCGGCTGGAACCGCGGCGACCTCGCGACCTATCTCGCCGCCTACACCCCCGACGCGAGCGAGATGCTCTCCGACGGCGTGGCGCACGGCGTGGACAGGATCGAGCAGACGATGAAGCAGGGCTTCTGGAAGTCGGGACGTCCGCTGCAGCAGCTCCACTACGAGCATGTGGAAGTACGCATGCTTGGCGACGACCACGCCCTGGTGACGGGCGAGTTCGTGCTCGCCGGCGCCGACCGGCCGCAGCGGACGGGGTGGTTCACCACCGTCTGGGCGCGGACGAGCGACGGGTGGAGGATGATTCATGATCACTCGTGAGCGTCGCCGGCCGTCGTGCCGGTTCGTCGCGCTCATCGCGTTGGTCGCCGCACTGCCGATGCGGCCGGCCGCCGCCCAGCGCATCGATACGGCGCGCGCCATGACGGCCCTGCGCGAGGCCAACATCGTCTGCCATCGCGACGACGGCGCGCTGTGGGGCCGCTCGCTGTGCGGACCGATCGCGCTCATCGACCGGCAGTCGCGACTGGTGCTGGCGAACGACTCGGCCATGAAGCAGCCGTTCCTCCCGCTCGGCGGCGCATTCGTGACCTCGGCACCGGCTGGCACCGGCTTCGCCAACACGGCGTTCGACTGGAACGGACGCCGCTGGGCGATGATCATGCTCCCGGTGCCCGCCGACACGTTCGATCGGGTGACGCTCGTGATGCACGAGGTGTTTCACCGCGAGCAGGATTCGCTCGGGCTCGGCAGCATGGACCTGCCGAACAACCAGCTCGACGAACTGAACGGCCGCGTGTGGCTGCGGTTCGAGCTGCAGGCGCTGGCCGCCGCGCTCGACGCGCTGGCATCCGGGGACGCCTCCGCCCGTGCGCACACCGAGGACGCGCTGCTCTTCCGGGCCCGCCGACACCAGATCTATCCACTCGCCGACTCGCTGGAGCGTTCGCTCGAGATCCAGGAAGGGCTCGCCGAGTACACCGGCGAGCGGCTGGCCATGACGTACACCGGCGAGACGGCGCACCGCGTCGCCCGAAAGGTGCGCGACTTCCAGGCGAATCCCACGTACGTCCGCTCCTTTGCCTACGCCACCGGTCCGGCGCTCGGCGTCCTGCTCGATCACTTCGCGCCCGGCTGGCGCACACGCGTGCGCGAGGTGCGCGATCCGGCGCGGATGCTGGCGACGGGCATCGCGCTCCACCTGCCGAACGACCTGGCGCGCGACGCCGAGCGTCGGGCTCGCCGGTACGACTACGTCACGGTGATGCGCGAAGAAGCCGCGCGCGACTCCACACGTCGCCGAGCGATGGCCACGTACCGGGCGCAGCTGGTGGACGGTCCGACGCTCACGTTCACGCAGCCATGGTTGGGGCGGAACTTCAATCCGCAGACGCTCGTAGGGTTCGACATTCGCAACACGATCTACCCCACCGGCACCTTCAACTCGGTGTGGGGAAAGCTGGAGGTAACCAACGGCGGCGCGTTGCTGTCCAACGACCAGGCCACGCTGCGCGTGCGCGCGCCGAGCTCGGTTCCCGATGTCGATGCGCGCGCACTGCATGGTGACGGCTGGACGCTCGAGCTCGCACCCGGCTGGTCGGTCAGGCCTTCACCTGATCGTGCCGGCAGCTACGTCGTCGTGAAATCCCCACCCTGACGCACCCGATGATGCTCTCCCTCCACTCCCTCGTCATTTCCGCCGCGATGTCGCTGGCGATCGTGGCTCCCGCCGTCGTGGCGCAGACGTCGCCAACCGTCGTGATCCTCGTGCGCCACGCCGAGAAGGCGGACGAACCCGGCGCCGACCCCGCGCTCTCCGCCGCCGGCACGACGCGCGCGCAGGCGCTCGCCGCAGCACTGCGCGACGCGAAGATCGCCGCCGTGCTGACGACGCCGTACCGGCGCACCAACCTCACCGCCGCGCCGCTCGCCGCCGTGGACGGGCTGACGCCGGTCGTCGTGCCGGTGAGCGGTGGATTGCCCGCCTACGCGAAGTCGGTGGCGGACATGATCCGCGGCCAGTACGCCGGCCGCACGGTGCTCGTCGTCGGACACGCGAACACCATTCCCGCCGTGATCAGCGCGCT
>Ga0070658_10003796_pt1 | contig 12377 bp, 10 predicted proteins | sample KBSC13metaG_FD_64664 | JGI IMG/M metagenome (GOLD analysis project Ga0070658, IMG submission 64664) | Corn rhizosphere microbial communities from Kellogg Biological Station, Michigan, USA - KBS C1-3 metaG | ecosystem: Host-associated > Plants > Roots > Rhizosphere > Soil ... | reverse complement strand
GCCGCCCTCTCAGCCCGGTGCTTCCGAGCTCCCGCGTGCCTCAGTTCTGAATCTACTCAGCGAAGCAACTTCGACAGCCGCCGGTCGGCGAGCGGCTTGCCGCCGGTCTGGCAGGTAGGGCAGTAGTCCAGCGACGAGTCGGCGAACGAAACCTGGCGCACGGTGTCGCCGCACACGGGGCAGGCCTGACCCGCGCGGCCGTGCACACGCATGCCGAGCTTCTTCTCTGCCTTCAGGTCACCGGCGGAGAGTCCGCGTGCGCGCTCAACCGCGTCGAGCAGCACGTCGCGCATCGCGTCGTACAAGGTCTCGACCTCCTCGGCGGTGAGGTTCGCGGCCGACTTGAACGGCGACAGCTTCGCCGCGTGCAGGATCTCGTCGCTGTAGGCATTGCCGATTCCGGCGATCTTGGACTGGTCGCGAAGCAGCCCCTTGATCTGGGACCGGTCGGAGGCGATGAGCGCCCGGAACACCTCGAGCGTGAAGCCCTCGGCCAGCGGCTCCGGGCCGAGTCGAGCAATGCCGGACACCTCGTGTGGGTCGCGGACGACATAGACGGCGAGCCGCTTCTGCGTGCCCTGCTCGGTCAGGTCGAATCCGGAGCCGTCGGCAAGGTGCACCCGCAAGGCCATGGGGCCCTTGCCCGGCCGCGGCGGAACGGGCGGCAGCTTCTCGCGCCAGTGCAGCCAGCCGGCCCGGGACAGGTGCGTGACCAGGTGCAGCCCGCTCACATCGAGGTCGAGGAACTTGCCATAGCGCGCGGCGCCGGTGATCTCCAGACCAGGCAGCGACGTCACCGGCGGGTCGAAGGTCTTCAGGACGCTGATCGCCGCGACGTCGACCCGGGCCACGACCTGCCCGACGGCGCGTTCGGTGAGGAAGGCGACCAGCGCCTGCACCTCCGGCAGTTCGGGCATGCCGCCATTCTCACTCGACGAAGCCTGGCCCGGCTCAGGTTCGGCTCAGGCCCAGCCCAGCTCCTGCAGCCGGTCGTCGTCGATGCCGAAGTGATGCGCGATCTCATGCACCACCGTGACCTGCACCTGACGTACGACGTCGTCGTGGGTGCGGCAGCGGGCGAGGATCGGCAGCCGGTAGATGGTGATCCGGTCCGGGAGGACCCCGGCGTACGACGTGGTCCGCGCGGTCAGCGGCACGCCTTGGTAGAGACCGAGCAGGTTCGGCGACCCGCCGTAGTCCTCGACGACGATCGCGACGTTGCGCATCAGCCGTCCCAATTCCGGCGGAACGGAATCGAGCGCCGCCTCCACCAGCGACCCGAACTCGTCCTCGGAGAGCTCCACCGGGTCAGCCCGACCCGGCGCCGGATGCGAGTTCGGGAAAGACCTTCGCGACCTTCTCGGTCAGGTAGTCCCCATAGGTGCCGGTGAAGCCGTGCACGCTCGCGTGGTCCCACCGAGTCGCCGCGGCTGCATCGTCGTCCGGCGGGCGTTCGACGATCGGAAGCCGGTCGACGGTCGCCTCCCAGGAGGGGTCGAGGAAGAACGGGTAGGACAGCCGTTCGGCGCCGCTGACGTTGCGGACCCGGTGCGGCGTCGACAGGTAGCGGCCGCCGGTCAGCCGTTCCAGCATGTCGCCGAGGTTGCAGACGAACGTGTCGGGATCGGGAGGCACGTCGACCCATCCGTCGCCGCTGCGGACCTGCAGCCCGGCGTTGCCGGCCTGGCCGAGCAGCGTCAGCAAACCGTAATCGGTGTGCTCGCCCACACCCCAGTCGTCCGCCGCCGGCTCGGACGGCGGGTAATGGAAGATCCGGAACAGTGCGACGGGGTCGCGGGTCAGGTTGTCCGCAAACCAGCCGCGCGGCAGCCCAAGCCCCAGCGCGATCCCCTCGAGAACCTGCTGCCCCAGGGCGGTCAGGGCGTCGAGATAGGCCAGCACCAGCCGCCGCAGCTGCGGCGGATGTTCGGGGAAGAGGTTCGCCCCGTGCAGCGGTCGGCCGGCCTGCACACCCTGGTGGGTGGGCCCGTGCTCGGCGCCGAAGTAGATGCCTTCCTTGAGGTCCGGCCGGCCCGAGGTGAGCTCGCCTCCGACCGGGAACCAGCCGCGCCAGGCCAACCCGGCCCGTGGCATCGCGATGTCGGCTTTGGTCGTGTCAGGCAGCGCGAAGAACTCGCGAGCGGCCGCGTCCAGGTCTCCGCGCAGCTGTTCAGGCACACCGTGGCCGGCGACGACGAAGAACCCGAGCTCGCGGCAGGCGCCGTCGATCTGGGCCGCGACCTGGCGCGCGGCCGAATCCTCGCGCCCGTGCACGAGCGGCGCGACGGCGATCACCGGCACAGTCACGCGCCCATCGAACCATCGGTCTAGCAACCGCGGCGCATCACCATTCGCCCGCGCCGTCGGACAGCCGCGCCCGCCGGGGCCGGACGCGCACCAGCGGCGTCCAGAGCTCCCCGAGCCGGATCCGGTCACGGACCAGAAAGTCTCCGGCCCGTCGCTCGTAGCGGCGTGGGTCGATGATCGGCAGCTGCCACAGCGGTCCGCGGCGTCGCGGGGGGTTCTCGGCACCGGCCGCCATCAGAACTGCCAGCAGGCTCGAATCGGTGGGATCGGCCGGCTCGACGGGCTCGGCCGGCTCGACGGGCTCGGCGGGCAGCGGCGTCTGCATCGAGTCGAGCCGCTGCCGGGCCAGGTGCTCCGTCGCTCGGGGCAGGTCGTCGGTCGACGTGCCGCGGCGCAGCAGCTGCTCGCGGGACCGGACGACGGCACCGATGACCACACCCGCCGGCAACTCGCCGTGAAAGTCCTCGACCAGCCGTTCGGTGACGGTGAGCATGTCGCTTTCGGCCAGATAGCGGGCTCGAACCCGGGCCGGGATGCGGCCCGCAGAGATGGCGTTGGGCTTGGAAGTGCGCACCGGGGGCATCCGAGCACGGACGACGCGGGCGGGCGATAGCCCGATAGGACCGTTCAGCGCGCCGTGGTCGGACAGTCACTCCTTCGGCGTACGTCGAGGCCGAGGCCGGCGCGGCGCCCGCCGGCGCTTGTCGTTGTACATCGCCTCGTCGGCGGCCCGAAGCAGGCTGTCGAGGTCGTAGGTGACATCGGGGTAGCCGATGGCGGCGCCGGCGCTGACGGTCAGCTGGTAGGGCCGGTTCTCCCGGCGGGCGCGCCGGGCCAAATAGGCGTTGATACGGCGGACCGCCAACGCCGCGTCCGAGTCCGCCTGCACCCCACTGAGGATGACCGCGAACTCGTCCCCGCCGATCCGCGCGATCACGTCAGCCGTCCGGAGCCCCGACGTGAGGGCAGCCGTGACATCCCGCAGCATCTCGTCGCCGACGGCGTGGCCGTGTCGGTCGTTGACGGCCTTGAGCCCGTCGACGTCGAGCACCAGCAGCGAGACCGGGTGCTGCTGGCGCCGCGCCTCCTCGATCAGCTGGCGCCCGACCGTGGAGAGCCCCCGGCGGTTGAACAGGCCGGTCAGGTCATCGGAGACCGCGAGCCGCTCGACCGCCGTCAACGCCTCCCGCAGCTGCGACTCCAGCGCCTTGCGCTCGCTGATGTCCCGCATGATGACGACGGCGTAGTGCCGCCCACCGACGTCAAAGGTGTAGGACGACACCTCCGCCGGAAAAACCGTGCCGTCCGCGCTCCGCACGGACAGCTCGCTGATGAACCGGCCGGTGCGGGCACGCTGGCGCAACGCGCTTGCCCAGCGTGTGTCCGTTCGGTCCCGGAAGTCGTTCAGCTTGCGACTTCGCAGCTCCCGCACCGAAAGGCCGATCGCCTGGCTGGCCGCGGGGTTGGCGTCGAGGATGACGCCGGTCTCAGGCCGGGTCAGCAGCATCGGGTTGAGCGCCCAGAGGAACAGCGCACGGCCGACGGCAAGCGCCAGCGCCACGTCAGCGGTGTCGAGGCTGATCGGCGAGAGGACGCCCTCAACCCCGACCTCGCGCGTGACCTCGCGCACGCTTCGTAGACGCGGCGAACGGGTTTCTAGATACGTGCCGCGGCGAGCGCCGCTCGTCACCCGTCCCAAGTCCTCCCGGACGCGTTGTGACGCATTCCACAGGAACTCCGCACGCCGGCGGCGAATGTGCTGGGCATGTCTGGGTGGGGGTCACAACGTCATCGGTTCCAACTCGCCGCGACCGCGACAGTTCTCGCGGTCGCCCTCGTGCCGGTGGTCGCGCACGCCGCGACCACCTACCCGGCCTCGCACGCCGGCGGCGACTACCGGTCGCTGCACATCAAGAACGGCAGCTGCGACGGCGCGCTCGATCCGACCACGCAGCATCCGGCCGGCAGCGACCTGCCGCCGGGGTTCAAGTGCAAGGACTCGCAGAAGCTCACGTCCTACGCGCCACAGCCGGGCGACTCCGACTACGACCCCACCGTGGAGAACAACCCGCAGGAGCTGCTCGGGGTCGAGGGCTCCAGCACCAACCTCGCCTGGGAGGTGACCACCGGCCGCCCGGACACCGTCATCGCGGTGCTCGACTCCGGCATCGAGTGGGAGACGCCCGAGCTGGTCGACAAGGTCGAGCTCAACGTCGGCGAGCTCCCGCCGCCGTGCGCCGCCGGCACGCCGGTCGGCCGCTGCGACGACACGTACGGCGACCGGCGCGCGACGTACGACACCAACCGTGACGGTGTCATCAGCGTCAGCGACTACACCGGTGACCCGCGCGTGCTTGCGGCGGTGCCGGAAGCAGCGACCCGCGGCTATCTGACGCCCGAGGACCTGATCCGCACCTTCTCTGACGGCGTCGACCACGACGGCAACGGCTACAAGAACGACATCGCGGGCTGGGACTTCTACCAGCACGACAACGACCCTGCCGACGACGTCACCTACGGGCACGGCACCGGCGAAGCGAAGGACTCCAGCGCCGAGGCGACCGCCACCGGCATCAGCCAGTGTCCCAACTGCCGGGTGCTGCCGCTGCGCGTCGGCGATTCATTCATCGCCGACATCAACCATTTCGCAGCCGCGGTCGTCTACGCCACCGACAACGGCGTCAACGTCGTGCAAGAAGCGCTCGGCACGCTCAACCACACCGCGTTCGGCCAAGCGGCCGTCGACTACGCCTACCACCATGGCGTGCTCATCGTCGCGAGCGAAGCCGACGAGGAGGCCGGCCACCACAACTACCCGGCCGCGCTCAACCACACCATGGTCGTCAACTCCGTCACGCACTCCGCATCGCAAAGCGGCGTGCCGTTGCAGGCACCCGAGAGCTATCTCGCCTTCAACGGCTGCACCAACTTCGGCGGCTACACCTGGGTGTCGGTCGAGTCCAACTCATGCTCCTCCGATGCGACCGGGCAGGCCGCCGGCATGGCCGGACTGCTCTACTCCGCTGCCGAGAATGCGGTCGAGAACGGCACGATCAAGCGCGACGCGAGCGGGCGGCCACTGTCGGCAGAGGAGGCCAAGCAGCTCTACCGCCTGGCCGCGCAGGACATCGACTTCTCCGACCCGCAGCCTCCTAATGCCGCGGGACAGTTCGGGCCTCCCGACAACTTCGCGACAACCCTTCCGGACACGGTCAAGTACGTCACTACGGCCGGGTGGGATCAGATCACCGGCTGGGGCCGCATCAACGCCAACAACCTCGTGCGGCTGGTGAGCCAGGGCCAGATCCCGGGCGAGACCGACATCACCTCACCAGCATGGTGGTCGCCGCTCGGCACAACCGGCACCGTGCCGCTCATCGGTTCGGTCGCGGCACCGCGGGCCCACTCCTACACCTACGACGTCGAGGTCGCGCCCGGTGTGCAGCCACCACCGTTCCCGGCGAGCGACACCTGGACGACCATCAACCACGGCAGCGGCGACCAATCGTTCACCGGGAAACTGGCCACTCTCGACCTCGCGCAGATCCGCTCGCTCATCGACGCCGCGGTCCCGGCGTACACACCGGCGAATGACCCGACCTCGACCGACCTGCCGGAGAAGGACGCATTCCGGGTTCGGGTCGTGCTGCACACGCCGGGCAAGCCGGATGCGATCGAGCAGCGGCAATACTTCGACCACGCCGACACCGACCTGGTGGGCGGATTCCCGCACAACTTCAACGCCGACATCACGTCAGTCGCGTTCGCCGACATCGACGGCGACGGCAAGGCCGAGATGGTCTTCGGCGACGGCAACGGCTACCTGCACGCGATGAAGTCGGATGGCACCGAAGCCGCCGGCTTCCCGGCGCACACCGAGACGTTGGCATGGCTGCCCAAGTCCGGCCGCAACGGCTTCACCGACGGCGAGATCTCGGCCGACGTGCATGCACCAATGTTGCTCGGAAGCCCCCTGGTCGCCGACCTCAACCATGACGGCTATCCGGAGATCGCGGTCACCGACGTGGAAGGGACGCTGCACGTCTTCGACCACACCGGGCGCGAGGTGCATGGGTTCCCGGTGAACACCACTCCGCGGTTTTCGCACGACCCCGGCTGCGAGACGGCGATCGGTCCCATCTGCGACCACTTCGTGGAGCACCACGTGCGCGACCACGTGAACACCGTCGACAAGGCGTTCGCCGCGATGCCGTCGGCCGGCGACCTCGATCCTTCTTACCCGGGGCTCGAGATCGTGGCCGGCGCCATGGACGGTCACGTCTATGCCTGGCACGCCGACGGCACTCCGGTCTCTGGTTGGCCGGTGCTGCTGCGCGACCCGAGCAAGGTGCAGTCCATCGACCCGATCAGCGACCGCATCACGTTCAAGCCTGACGCCGTGCCCAACTATGGGCGACAGGTCATCACCACGCCGACGCTCGCGGACATCAACGGTGACGGGAAACTCGAAGTGCTCGTCAACGTCGACGAGGAATACAGCGAGACGCCCAACTACTCGGTGCGCACACCCACCCTGGACCTAGTGAGCCAAAGCGGTGCGATCTCGGGTGGCAACACCCGCACCTACGCGTTGTGGGCGGACGGCACGAACCATCCGGGCAAGTCAACGGTGCCCGGTCTCGGTGACAACTCCTACCTGCCGGGCTGGCCGGCGAAGATCGGCATGGTCGAGACCGAGGTGCTCCCCGACGTCGGCTCCGGCTCCAACGGCTCGCCTGTCGTCGGCCACGTGATGCCTGGCTCGTCGACACCTCAGATCGCGACGGCGTCGGTGGGTGGCCCGCCGTACCTGCTCAACCCCGACGGGACGAGCGCCTACGGCACCGACCCGCAGGGACACGACATCACGATGGCCTCGGAAGAAGGCCACAGCACCGGCACCGACCTGCCCGCCGTCGCGTCCCTCGGTGGTGGCGCGCTCGGTCGACTGGCCGGCGCCAACTCGCCGATGTCCTTCGCGATGGGGGCCACCGGCCTCAAACGGTTGCTTGACATCGTGCTGCCCGACCAGCAGCTCGGCGCCCAGGACTTCGTCGGGTCGTGGAATGGCGCGACCGGCACGTTCGACCCCGGTTTCCCGGCGTTGATGAACGACCTGCAGTTCTTCGCCACACCGGCCATCGCCGATGTCGACGGCTCCGGGCTGCCCAGCGTGCTGCAAGGCTCAGCCATGTACGACGTGCGCGGCTACCAGGCCGGCGGACTCGTGACGAGCGGGTTCCCGAAGTTCACCGGCGGGTGGGTCACGCAGACACCGTCGGTCGGTGACGCGCTCGGTGACGGCGGGCTGGAACTCGCCGTCCCGACTCGTGAGGGCAACCTGTTCGTGTGGAAGACCGGGGGCTCGGCGTGCGGTGACCTCGAGTGGCCGAAGTACCAGCACGACCTGCACAACAGCGGTGACTACGACACTGACGCCACGGCTCCCGGAGTCCTGCGCAACGCGCGGCTTTCCGGTGGCACCATCCAGCTGATTGCGAGCGGCGACAACGGCTACTGCGCTGGAACCGCGAAGCGCTACGTCCTGACGGTCGATGGCGCGCAGCACGTGCTGCCGACCGCGCCGGCGGCTGCCGGGACGAAGCAGACTCTCGACGCATCCGACCTCGTCGCACATGCCCACTCGATTGCCTTGTCGGTCGAGGATGCGGCCGGCAACCTCTCCTTCCCGGTCACGCTTCTCGGCCACCCTGACGGTCCGGACCCACAAGCGACGCACAGCACCAGCGCGACATCGGCGCAGCTGTCGCCCGATGCCCTCGTCTCAGCCAGTGCTCCAGCGGTGTCGTCGTTGCAGGCTCGGCTGGCGAGTGCTCTCGTCGACACCGACATCGCGGTGCTCGTCGCGCTGGCGGCATTGTTTGCGCGAGTGACGCGCCGCCGAGTGACCCGATGAGGCAGTGGCGGCACCGCGCCATCGCGCTGCTGGCTGCACTGCTCGCGGTGCCGGTTGCAGCGACGCTGCCGACGCATGCGTCGGCAGCACCACCGTGGCTTGTCGGTGCCGCAAAGACTGACATCACCCCGCCGGCATACAACCCGGCAGATGACGCGCGTGACTTTCCCGACTGCCCGACACCGGCGTTCTCCGGTCCGCGTGCCTTCGACTTCGAAGAGCCCTACACCGACCTCAACGGCAACGGCGTCTACGACTTCGGCGAGCCCTACTGTGACGCCAACGCCAACGGCCGGTGGGACGGCATCTTCGTCTCGGGTGGCGTCGGCGAGGTTGCGACGACGGTGCACGACCGCCTCTACGCCCGCGCGTTCGCGATCGGCCACGGCGGGCACAGCGTCGTCGTCGCATCCGTCACCGCGCAGGGTCTGTTCAAGAACTACGTCGACGACATGCGCGAGCAAGCACTTGCGCAGCGCCCCCAGATCAGCGGCATCGTCGTCTCTGCCAACCACAACGAGTCGTCACCGGACACGGTTGGCATCTACGGCGCACCGTCCATCGACGGGGTGGCGGGAGGCCGCAGCGGCATCGACGACTACTACATGGACTTCCTCGACCATCAAGTCGCGGCGACGATCGTCGCGGCGTACGACGATCTCCGCGCCGGAACGTTGCGCGTCACCGAGACGCCCGTGCCCGACAACCTGAGCATTCGCGTGTCCGACAACTTCCCGACCACCGACGACGCCGGCAAGCTCGTCGCCGCCGATCCGTATGTGCGCGTGTTGCAGGCGAGCAGCGACAACGGCGTGGTCTTCACCGTGATGAACCTCGCTGCACACAACCAGGAGATCGGTCACGGCGACAACCCGGGTCAGCTGTCCGAGGACTGGCCGGGATACTTCGAGCGCGCGCTCGACGAGCGGCTCGGCGGCACCAGCGTCTTCCTCGTCGGCGACAACGGCTCGATCGAGGACCCCGCCGCAGACCACGACGGGACCTACGCCGAGGCGCTGTCCAGCGGCGAGGGTTTTGCCGGCCTCGTCGCCGACACCGTCGGCGCGGCGACGCCCGTGCCGCCCGGCGATGTTCGTCTGACGACCAGCACCCTCGACGTGCCGCTTCAGAACAACCTGTTCGTTGCGGCAGCGGCGGCCGGCTTGTTCGGCAAGCGCAGCATTGACCCGACCGGCGCATCGACGCAGGGACCGGTCGCGTTGCAGACCGAGACCGGCGTGCTCGACGTCGGCCCCGGTCTGCAGATGCTGTTGTGGCCGGGCGAGGCGTTTCCGGCGCTCGCGGTCGGTTCGCACTGGGGGATCGACGACGCGCCGTGTGCCGACCGTTCCAACCCACCGGTGCCGACCTGGCACGCAGCTGCGACGTGGCGGTTCGAGGTCGGTCTGGCCGACGACATGCTCGGCTACCTACTGCCGCCGTGGGCTTTCGCGACAACACCCAGCACGACGCAGTCGACGTGCACGACCGACCAGGACGACAAGGACGCCAAGGGGCACCAGCACAAGCTCGAAGACGAGTCGGTCGGCTGGGACGCCGCCGGCGATGTCGCCACCGCCCTGTCCGCACTACTCGACCGCGACCCGATCGCGCGGGCCGACGGACCCTCGGCGATCCGGCCGGGTCGCTACGTCCTCGCCGACGGCACGCTGTCGCGGTCACCACTCGGCGCTGTCGCGGTGCAGCTCACCGAAGCCGACAAGCCGGTCGTGGTGCACGGCGAGTTCATCGACTTCGACGGCCGGCCACAACCCGATGGCCCCACCCTGTCAACGGCCGGAATCATCACGGCCGGCGGCAATCATGGCGTCCGTTACTACGTCGACGTCTACCCGGACTGAGGCATCACTCCGCGAAAATCGACATCGGATCGAAGCCGGCTGGTGCCGGCACTTCCACCACCGGGTCCGGCCGGTCGTCGAACTCGACCGCAAGCGCCCGCGCCATGACCTCGTGCATCAGGTAGAGCGAGGTCGTGTAGGTCAGTTCGAGCACTTCTTCGTCGGAGAGGTGCCGGCGAAGCGTCGACACGACCTCGTCCGAGACCCGGCCGCGGTCGTAGACCAACGCATCCGTGTAGGCAAGAACGCCGCGTTCGACCTCGGTGAAGCAGTCGGCCACCGGCCAGTGCGGGAGGGCGGCGATCTTCTCCTCCGGCAGTCCCACGCCTCGACACGACTTGCAGTGCTGCGAGAAGACGAACTGGCTGCCGGCCGCCCATCCGGCCCGCGCCATGCCCAGCTCGCGCAGCTGCGGGTCGAGCTTGCGGTTGCTGCTGCGATAGAGCTGGAACCCGCGGACGGCATGCTCGAGCACGTCCGGCACGAGTGCGAACACGGTCCACCAGTCGCCGCGTGTTCCGGTCGTCGTACCGGGTTCGTCGACCGGGTCGCGGTCCGGTCCGAACAGCCGGTCGTACATGCGTGCCGCCAGCGGAGACGCCTCCGCGCGCGAAACCTGACGCAGGCGCGGCATCAGACGCCGGTGGGCACGAGCGGCTTGTGGATCACAACCGGCGGCGCTTGCTCGAGGTCCGGCGTCTCGGCCTGCAACAGCACACGAGCCTGCGCCTCGTCGTCCGCTCCGAGCACCTTGGTCATCAGGCAGAACTCGACCATGATCCCGTTGGGATCGGTCGTGTAGATCGACTTGCAGAATCCGTGGTCGACCTCCGCGACGGTGTGCCCTTGCTCGCGCCACCGCTGCAGGTGCGACTGGTAGGTGTCCTCATCGACGCCGTCCCATGCAAGGTGGTTGACCCAGCCGGGAAGGCCGAGGCTCTTGGACAGGTCGGTGGAGTAGTTGTCGATGGTCGCGTCGTGCAGATCCCAGAACGCGATGTATTCGCCGTCGCCACAGTCATAGAAGACATGCCGGGCCCAGCCTGTGTCATCGGGCGTCGGCGCGACAACGACCTTCGCGAGCCGGAACCCCATCACCTCGGTGTAGAAGCGGTGACTCGCGTCCAGGTCACGGGTCGCGAGAGCGACATGGTTGAACGGCACGGTGCCTCCTTCGTCAAGCAGCGGTTGTCACGACACGAGTCCGAAGCGCGCTGCAGCGTCGGGCCCAGCATCTTGTACGGCGTCGACGAGCACGTCCCGGCCCTGCGCGATGTGCTCGCGCATGAGCGCCTCAGCACGGGGGCCGTCGCCGGCCGTGAGCGCGTGGTGGATGAGTCGATGGAACTCGTTCGAGCGTTGCAGCTCTTCCCGGTCGAACCGCCGGAACGCCTCGAAGACGAGTGGCATGTCGACGGTGCGGTGCAGCAGCTGCGCGAGCCGTTCATGCGCCGCAGCGAAGACGACCGCGTCATGGATGCGGCGGTTGGCGGCGTTGACCGCTCGGATGCCGTCGAGGTCACCGCGCGCCGCTGCCGCGATCGCCAGGTCGAAGGCGTCGACGGCGGCGGCGATCTGTGCCAGCGTTTCCGGGTCGATCCGCGCGGCGGCCCGCCGGGCGGCGTAGCCCTCGAGCTCGGCCCGCAGCTCATAGATGTCCCGGACGTCGTTGAGCGTCATCGGACGAACGACAGCGCCGCGATGCGGCTCGATCCGGACCAGGCCCTCCGCCTCGAGCCACTTGAGCGCCTCACGCACCGGTGTCCTGGACAGGCCGTGGGCCTCGGCTAGTCGCTGCTCCACCAGACGCTCGCCCGGCTTGTAGCCGCCTTCGACGATCTCCTGCCGGATCGCCTCGTACGCCGTTCGGGAGCCCGGAGCACCCGTGCCTGAGGCGGAGGTACTGGTAGCGACCACCTCGGCATCTTGCCGCCACGTCGTATACAGATGCAAGGCCGGGTCCGACGATATGCCCTGCCTTGACGGCTTGAGCCGCCGTTTCGTATACAAGAGATCCCATGATCGGTCCTCTCGACGGCGTCACGGTGCTGGAGCTCGGCGGCTTCATTGCCGGGCCGTTCGCCGGACAGCTGCTCGCCGACTACGGCGCCACCGTGATCAAGGTCGAGCAGCCTGGCGACGGAGACCCGATGCGGCGGTGGGGCGCCACGCGCGACGGGCACAGCCTGTGGTGGCCGGCCATCGCGCGCAACAAGAAGTCCGTTGCGATCGACATTCGACGGCCGGCCGGAGCAGATCTCGTCCGGCGGCTGACGCGGCACTGCGACGTC
>Ga0070658_10003792_pt1 | contig 12381 bp, 7 predicted proteins | sample KBSC13metaG_FD_64664 | JGI IMG/M metagenome (GOLD analysis project Ga0070658, IMG submission 64664) | Corn rhizosphere microbial communities from Kellogg Biological Station, Michigan, USA - KBS C1-3 metaG | ecosystem: Host-associated > Plants > Roots > Rhizosphere > Soil ... | reverse complement strand
TTGTTGTCCAGCGGATTGCGGAACGAGTACGGCTGGCGGCCCTGGCGGTAGAAGGCATCCCGCTCAGCTGGGTCACTCGGCGCGCGCCCCGTCATGTTGTCGCCATTCATGGCGTAGGCCCCGAGACCGCCCATGATGAGGCTGCCCATGGTCGCGCGGCCGAGCCGGTCCGACAGGTCGCCCGAGCCCTTGGCGATGATGTTCGCCCGCCCCTTCGACGTCAGCATGTCCCCGACAACGCCGGCGTACCCAGCGGGCGAGCGCTCCAGGCCGTACTTCAGCACGTTGATCGGGGTGCGGACGAACGGCAGGAAGTAGCGCATGGCCGGGTGCTCGCGGCGCATGCGGATCAGACTGTCCGCGATCCCGCCCTCCTGCTGGAAGGTGCGGTACATCCCCTGCCGCTTGATCTCCTTGAGGAAGTCCTCGGTCGGGTTCTCGATGATCTCCATGGCTCGCCCGACCGCGTCGCCACCCTTGGCCCCCTCCTGGACCGCCTGGCGGTAGGCCATGCGGTAGGCCGCTGCTGACTGGTTGAGGTGGCTGAAGAACGCGTCCTCACCCTGCAGCGCTCGCCCTGGCAGACCGACGATGTCCTGGGCCAGGCCGGTGAAGGCCGGCTTGACCGCCCGCTCGGCCAGGATGTCGGTCGTGCTGGCTGCGCCGCTCATCCGCCGCACCGCTTCACTGATGCCTCCTGGCAGCCCAGCGGCCAGGCCCGCGACATCCGCGACGGCCTCGCCAGCGAAGCGCTGGGTGCCCGCGTCCTTGCCGCCCGCCAGACGGTGCAGGGCGCGCCCAGGCAGATCCATGGCCGCCGAGAAGCCGCTCTCGACCGGCGTCGTGGCAGCGGTGACGGTGTTGGACAGGACGTTGCGGATGTGGGTCGTCGGGCTCGACAGCAGGCCGAAGTACCAGACCGACATCAGCTTGTCCCACTTGGTCGCGGGGTTCAGCATGGCGGCCGTCTTGGCCAGGGTCGCGGGATCACTGAGGTCGACGCTCGACAGGTGGTCGGCCAGTTCCTCAGCCGTCAGGCCCTTGGCCTTGGCCATCTTCTGCAAGCGCTGCAGCACCGCTTGCTGGCCGTCGACCGGCATCTGGAACTGGCGCAGGGCGCGGCCCGCCTCGGCCGTGACGCCGGTCACTACTTCCTGCACGGCCTGGTGCCGCGTGATCGCCTCGACCAGGGCGATCTTGGCGTCGATGGAGTCGGGGGCGTCCTTGGCCACCCGCTGGGCCTCCAGGACGTTCTGGGCCTGGTCGGCCAGCGACTGGCGCAGCGCCAGGATGGTCTCGGCGTTCTCGGCCTTGCCCTGCTTCCAGCGGTTCTGGACCTTGTCGATCTTGACGCCCGCGCGATCCGCCAGGTCCTGGAGCACGTCGTTACCGACGACCCCGCGCCGCGCCTCCTCCATCAGCTGGGGGTTGGCGTCGAAGCTGTCCTGGATGATGGTCCGCGTTTCCTCGGGGACGTACTTGTCCAGCTTGATGGTCAGTTCCGGCGTGTTGCGCGGGGTGCCAGTCGGCGGCTCGCCCGTGGGCACGTCGCGGACGGCGCGCTCGGTGACGCGCGGCCCGGTCCGGGGTGGCGGCCCCGCGTTCTCGACGGCCTCGGCCACGCGGCGGGCAGCTGCCGTGGTCCCGACCTGGGGCAGGGTCACTGCCCGGCTCACGCCCTCAGCTGCCCCGAAGCCAGCGACGGCCCCAGCTGCAGTCTTCCCCAGGCGCGCCGGCAGCGGCTCGCCCTCGGATGTCTGCCAACCTGCCGCGCCGCCCGCAGCTGCGCCGCCGATGTCGGTTGCGAAGCGGGCTGATGCCTGGCCGACATCGCGGTAGCCCGCGCCCATGTAGCGCTCGCGGATCTCGCTGCGGCCTGGGGCCAGCTGGGTCGGTGAACCCTCCAGGACCTCGGCCGAGTCGATCAGCTTGGAGCCGACCGCGCCCGCGTTCTCGTCGACGAGGGCCGACGTGTCCTTGAACAGGATGGGCACGTCCTTGCCGGTCTGGTCGAGGATCTGCTGGCGCAGCTGCTGGGCCAGCGTCAGGCGGGTCTCGCCGCCCATCGCAGGTATCCGCTTGTTGATCGCCTCGGGGCTGCCGTCGAGATAGATCGCCTTCACGTTCTGCAGCTGCGGGTTGTAGACGAGCGACTCGGTGCGGTCGCGGTTGCTGGTCGCCGCCAGCTGGAACGCACCCTTCTGTTCGTCGTCCAGTTCGCGGCCCAGGCCCTTGGCCACGCCAGTCGCCTGGACAATCGCCGGCTGGTTCTGCGGGGGAGTCTCGCGCAGCAGGACAGCGGCCAGGTCAGCTGGGTCGCTGATCTCCCCCCGCTGGACCTGGCGAGCCAGGTCGTCGGACATCGACAGCATCAGCGTCGCCATCCGCATGTCAGCTGCGCCCTCGGCTCCGACCACCAGGTCGGTGTCCGCGATCTTCCGCCCGCCGCCGACCGGGATGCCCTGGTCCTCCCAGCCGGTCAGTTCCGGGCCGAACTGGCCCTCGACCCGCTCGGCCCCGCGCACCGCTGCGGGGTCGTACATCGTCCGCTGAATCCCAGGGGGCGTGCGGCGGGCATGGATGTCGGCGTTGGGGGAGGTGATGCCGTAGCCGTGGTGAACGGTCACCGCACGCGGCGTCTCGGGCTCCCAGATGATGGTCGCGGCGGGCCGGAACGGGGTGACCAGCGGCGGCCCAGCGGTCTCGTAGGCATAGACGCGGGGGATCGCCTCGGCGTCGTCGACCCCTGGCAGCTGGGTCGAGCCGAGCAACGCCCGGTCCTGACCCTGGCCCTCGCGGCGAGCGAAGTCCCACGCCTGCTCGGGCGTCTGGAGGCGGCTCTTGCCGACTGCCTCCTGGGTGATCCGGGTGACGTCGTCGGCGTTGCCACCGTAGTTGAACTTGTTGGAGAAGAAGCCGTCCGCGCCCAACCGCTTCATCGCCTGCGGGCCGAGGCCGGTGGCGGTGACCTGGGCCTCGCGCAGCATCCGCGTGCCCTCATCCGCGACCTGGCGCATGAAGCCCTGGGCCTGGGTAATCGACTCGGGCGTCCCGACCGACACTCGCGTCGCGGCGTCGTTGACAGCTGTCGCGGTAACGCGCTCGACCCGCTCGGGTGTGACGACGCGATACGCCTCGGTGATATTGTCGGCCGAGTAGGGCCGCGTCTTGATCTCCTCCAGCTGGCGGACCGCGTCATCGCCCAGGGCCGCCAGGCGACCGGTGCGCACCCCGCCCCGCGCCAGAGTTCCTCGAGCCGCACCCAGAGCCGCGCCGCCCAGGGTGGCGCGCGCGATGCTCTCGGGCGTCGCCCCTTCTTGCTGGGACTCATGCACCCCGCCGCCGATGCCGCCCGCGATACCGCTCTGGACCGGGCCACCGTTGCTCAGGCTGCGGCCGAGGCTGCCGGCCAGGCCACCCTGCTGCTCACGCGGCATGAGCGCTCGCGACATCGCCTCGTACATCGACTCATGGGTCGTGCGCGCGTCCTTGATCGTGTCCCACAGCCAGTGGTGCATGACGTGGTTGAACGCTTCGTCCGGCACGTCAGCCCCATAGCCCCTGGCCTTCAGCTGGCTGAAGCGCTCCGACAGCTGGTCCTGCAGGTACTCGGGGATGCCGCTGCCAGGCCCCGCCCGCCCGACGTCCTTGACCATCTTGCGGGTGCCCTCGTCGGCAATCGCCTTGGCGTTGGGAACGCCCGTCAGCCACCAGTTGATCTCGTTGCTGTCAACGGTCACACCGTTGCCCATGCCGAGCAACTGCTTGACGAAGGCCGTCTTGTTGGGGCCGATGCCGCGCAGGTTGGTGACGGCCTTGTCGAGCGCGGCCATATCGCCGGTGCGGCCAGCCTCGTTGATCGCGTCGGTGACGGCCGGGATGTCCGCGAACCAGTTGCGGGCGACGGGCTCCTTGTTGACCATCTGGCTGGTCAGGTACGGCTGGGTCATCATCGGCTGGCCGAAGGTGGCCGAGGAGCGGAACTGCTCCAGGGCGTTGAGGGCCTCGGGGGTGGGATTGCCCGTCTCAAACGAGTCGAGCGCCGCGCGCCCCTGGGGCGTCAGCATCCAGGCGGCGGTGGCGTCCTCGGGCCGCACGTTGCGTGCGCCGCCCAGCTGACTGACCGCTGACTCGGGGACGTCCATCACACCCCGCAGCCCTTCCTGGATCCGCTCGGCTGGGCCGGCCTGAGACTGCATGCTCGACAGGGTCAGCAGCCAGGCTTTGGCCACGTCGCGCGTTGTCAGTTCGCCACCCTTCAGCTTCTGCCGCTGCCCGTCCATGAAGGCGACGACACCCTCCAGGTAATTCGGCAGGGAGGGCGAGCCGAGCGCCAGGGCCGCGTCGTCGGCCGTCAGCATCGGCGTGTCCTGCAACCGCTTGAACAGCGACTGCGACTCCGCTGGCGCATCGGCGACGAGGCCAGCGGCAGGCGCGCCGGCGTTGGCCAGGCGAGGCAGCTGCCGCGCCCCAGCCAGCAGGCCCTCGGTGGCGGCCGAGAAGGGTGCGCCCGTGGGGTCGAGCGCCAGGCTGGCGGCGAAGGACCTGCCCCCGCTGGCCAGGCCCGAGGGGGCCGCTGCGCTGGCGGCGATGCCGAAGCCCAGGTTGCCGAGCATCTCGGCGGTCTCGCGGTCGGGGGAGGCCAGGCCCTGCTTGTAGAGACTCAGGGGATCCAGGTCGCGGCCCGCGTTGATGGCCGCCTTGCGCTCGTCGTAGCGCGCCTGGGCCTCCAGCATCGCGCCGCGATCACCCTGGGCGTGAGCCCGCCACATATCCTCCAGGGCCACGTTGGCTTCGTCGTCGCGGCGCAGAGCGCCCGACGCACCCTCGATGAAGCGGCCGACGTGCGTGCCTGGGCTGATGGCCTGAGCAACCTCGCCCACCACCCCGAACGGGGCCGCCAGGCGGCCAGGGATCGTCGGCAGGGTGAGCGGCCCCAGCTGGGGGGTGGCGTCTTCCTCGCCGCGCGCCTGCCGCTGGACGGTCTCCGAGGTGTAGCGCCGGGCCTTCTCGACCGGGTCCATGTACGGGTTGAGGAAGCCACCGATGTCACCGCCGACCTGGGCAGCTGCGTCGATGTAGGGGTTGCTGCGGCTCGCGTTCAGCTTGGCCGTCTGCTCGTCCAGCCAGGCGCGGCCTCGGGCAGCCGTCTCGCTCGACTCGCGCGCCAGCTTCTCCCAGGGGTCCTCGACCACCGTCTTGACCGCATCCCGCGCTCGGTCGATGAGGCTCGACGGCTGGGAGGGAGTGGCCTTGGGGCGGTCGCCGCCGAGGATCGTGCTGATGTAGCGCTGGCTCTCCTCGTAGGGGGTGCCGGCGTTGTACTGGGCGACTGCCCCGCCGCCACCGTTGTAAGCCACCAGGGCCTTGGCGTAGTCCCCGTCGTAGTTCTTGAGGTGGGACTTCATCAGGTTCGCGGCGTAGTCCAGGCTGGCGTAGGGGTCGCTCGGGTCGACGCCAGGGTGGTACTTGGGGACGATCTGGGCGATGCCGCGCGCGCCAGCTGACGAGCCGGCGTTGGGGTTGAAGCCAGACTCCTGCTGGATCTGCCGCTCAAAGATGTCGGGGTCGATACCCGCCTTGGCTGCCGCCGAACGGGCGTAGACATGGAGGTCGTCGCCCCGCTGGGCCGAGGGGACCGACGCCGAGCCGTTGGCCTGGGTCGCGCCCTGGCCGAGGCCACCCATCAGGTTGGACAGCACCGACTGGGCGTCGTAGCCAATGCCCAGGCCGCCCTCGGCTCCGACCCCGTTGCTGATGCCGTGGCCGATGCCGAGGTGCAGGTGGGTCTCCCCCTTGCCGTCCTTCCAGGCATTGCCGCTGTTGCCGACCGCGCCGATCTGGGTGCCCGCCTCGACCCGCTGGCCAGGCTTCAGGCCCGGCGGCTGGTCGAAGTGGGCGTAGTAGTAATCGAGGCCGTCGTCACCCTTGATCATGACCCCGTTGCCGCCGACCGTGTGCGAGCCGTTGTCGGTGTAGACGTCGGTCACGACACCGTTCTGCATGCTCAGCACGGGCGTGCCGCGCGGGGCCATCAGGTCGGAGCCACCCTTGAGGTGGTAGGTCTGGTCCGGTTTGTTCGTCGGCGCGCCGGCCAGCGGGAAGACCTGGCCGCTCTGGTTCGGGGCGTTACTGATGTACGTCCCGGGCGTCTGCATCGGCGGCGACGGATCGTGCTGGCCGACCTGGCCGAGGGGCGACTCGCTGACTGCGGTGCCCAGGTTGCTGAAGCCGCGCCCGATCACGTCGGACAGCTGGCGCATCTTGTCGCCCGCGTCGTCGAGCGCGGGCGCAGCTGCCGGGGCCTGAGAAGACAACCGACCCAGTGGAGCCATGGCGGCATCCAGCTGGGCCTGCTGCGACTGCACGCCGGGGGTACCTGCCCCGCCGCCGAAGTCTGACGGCATCGTCGGGCTCGGCAGCGGATTCGTCAAGGAGTCGCTGCCGGTCGGTGCAGCTGGGGCAGCTGGCGCGGTGCTGATCCGGCTGAGCGGGGCCATCGCGGCCTCCAGCTGCTGCCGCTGTTGATCGACCCCCGTGCCGAGCGCCGAGGCCGCGCCGCCGACCGCCTCACCTGTGGCCGCTGCCGCGCCGCCGGCCGCATCGCCCACCGTGCCCGCGAAGCCGCCGACCGCACCCTGGATGTCCGCGATCTTCGCCTGGGCCGACTGCATGAAGCTGAACGCGCCCATGCGCTCGTCAGCCTTACGCTTGAATTCGTCCTGCTGGTAGTCGCGGTACGTCTGTTCGTCGACGTCGGGCAGCATCGTCATGGCTTGGCCTTCGGGATCGGGGTCGGGTGGCAGACCTCACACACCAGTTCGCCCCAGGCGCGCCTGGTCCAGATGGCCTGGGGGCAGGGCCCGTTGCCGGTGCAGGTTCGCCTGGGCGGCGGCGGGGGCGTTACCGAAGTCGCCATGTCCCCGCCCCTGGCGCGTTGGCCGCGTACTTCGGCAGCCCCTGGTTCATCAGCGCCGTGACGTCGTCCTTGTGCCAGCCCTGGGCCTCGTACTGGCCGAGCAGCATCTGCTGCTGCGAGGGAGCCATGTTGTTCCAGGACTGGGCGGCGATCTGGTTCGGCGCGGGCAGGTTGCCCATGGTGTTGGTCCCGCCGCCCTGGGCCTGGTACGCCTGCTGAACCTGCTGGCCGTTGGCGTCCAGCTGCGGCTGCTGCACGCCTGGCGACTGCCCCTGCCACTGTTGGCCGTAGCCCTGCTGACCGTAGCCGGCGACGTCGGCCTGCATCGTGTTCAGGTTGGCCGCCTGGGGCTGGTAGCCCGTGGTTGCGCCGCCGCCGGGGGTGTACTGACCCATGGCCGCCGCGACCAGGTCGCGCATGCCACCAGGCGTCGAGCCGAGCACCTGCTGGTACTTGGCCCAGTCAGCTGGGCCGCGCAGCTGGGAGAGCAGGTTCAGGTAGTTCTGGGCGGTGGTCTGCCGATTCTGCGACTGCTGCTCGGCAAACTTCTGCTCCTCGATCCCCTGGGTCCACTGCTGGTTCTGGCCCGCCAGCGTCTGCTGGCCCTGGGCGGGCGCGGTCCCCGGGGCGTAGTACTGCCCATACTGCCCAGCGGTCTGGTACTGCTGGGCCCACTGCTGCTGGTTGCCCGCCAGGGTCTGCTGGCCCTGGGTCGGGGAGCCCCAGGTGCCGAACGTGTCCGCGAAGTACTGCTGGCTGGGCATCGTGTACGCGTCTTCGTACATGCCCGTGAGCCCAGCCTTGTCGACGGTTTCTTTCCAAGCCTGCTGGGCTTTGCGGAAGGCGAGGTCCTCCCGCTGGTACTGCAGCATGCCCTCGCCGTACGCCTTGTCGGCGGCCTGCTTGGCAGAATTGATGACGTTCTGGTGGTAGTTCTGGTTGTAGCCAGCGCTCGTATCGAATGACACGGCTTACGGCCCTCCTGGCGGCAGCATGGGCGGCAATGACATCCCTGGCGGCCCTGGTGGCGGCGGGCCTGGTGGCATACCTGGTGGTGGTCCTGGCGGTCCTGGCGGCGGGCCAGGCATCATCGGCGGCGGTCCTGGCGGCCCTCCTGGTGGCGGGCCTTGCGGCATCGGGGCGAGGGCTTCGATAGAGTCGGGGTTCTCCGGCTCGACCGGGGCCAGGTCAGGGAAGGCGTGGACCACGGCCTTGTAGACGTGGGCGAAACCCTCGGGGCCCAGGCGGGCCAGTTCCTTGGCGCGGCCAGCGGCGTTGGGTGAGCCGTCCGCGTTGAACAGCAGCCGCTTGTAGACCTCCAGCTTCTGCTGCTCGGTCAGCGGCGCGGCAAACGGGGACTGCGCCGGCGCGAGGGCGAGGGCGACCTTGCTGGCCGTCTCGTCGATCCAGATCGCCAGGTCGTTGGCGACGTCGTCGAACATCGTCGAGCGCGGCATCAGTCCAGCCCGGGCATCTCGCCCTGGTCAGCCAGCCATTCGACCTGGTTGCGCAGGACGCGGCGGGCGCGGTTCAGGTCGGCGTCGCCCAGCCAGTTGACCTTCCGCTCCAGGTACTCGTCGAGGGCGGTCGCCTCGCGCAGCGTCAGCAGGACAACCTGGCGGCCCTCGCGTTCGAAGATGCCCACCGGGTTGCGCACGCGGTGCTTCATCGCGGCGACCAGGGCAGCACCAGGGTCTGGATCGGCTCCAGGTCCTCCTGGGGAACGAAGAAGGCCGGGTTGCGGAGGGGCTTGTTCCGCAGGATGGTCGTCCAGTACTTCTGGACCTGGGCATCGCGGCCCATGATCCAGCCGCGAATCATGAAGCGTGGGCCGAGGCCGGTGACCAGGATGAACGGGTCGTCGGCGGCGTCGCCGTCCGCATGGCGGTGGACGATCAGGTGGCCGTCGCGGCGCGGGGTCCCGCGCACCTGCGCGCCCGCCACATCTTTGGCGCGGTAGTCCCCGAGGGCTCCCGACCAGTAGACGTTGTAGTGCTTGGCGACGACCTTCTCCGCGAGCGCGCCGTGCAGGTTGAACCCCAGCTGGTTCTCCTCGGGAGCCTCGTAGGTGTTGCGGACCGCCGCGTAGACGTTGTCGACCTGGCGGGTCGCCCCCACCATGTACGCCTGGAGCATCTCGCTCTTGGTCATGACGACCTGGACCCCCGCGTCCAGGTCGAGGCGCGACTGGGTCGTGGTCACATCGGCATCCCCGCTGGTGGCGTCGGCACCACCGGTGTCCCCGGCACCCCGCCCGGCGGCATCCCGCCCCCGCCTCCACCAGGTGGCGGTGGGGCCATGGGCAGGCCCTGTCCAGGCGACGGCACCGGATTACCCGGCATGCCCCCAGGACCCGCGACCGGGGGCGCACCTGGCGTCCCACCCATGACCCCGGACGCCCCCGCCCCAGCCATGGCTTCCGGGGAGGGCATCCCCGCCTGCTGCATGCGCTGGGAGCGGATCGTGGCGACCTTCTGGAAGATCACGTTCTTCAGTTCGGTCTGGACCTCCTGGCTGTTCTTCAGGTCGTGCAACAGCCAGGACTTCTCGACCTCGTCGGGGTTGGAGCCCGACTCCTCGACCGCGTCCTCGTACGTGATCAACTTCAATTGCATCTTTTCGCCGATGGCGCGGGTGGCGATGATCTCGTTGCTCGGCGTGCTGGGGGCGAGGTGCGCCTCGTACCGGTGGACGCCCTTGAGGTCCTCGGGGCCGACGCCCAGCCAGGCCGCCTTGACCTGGCCGCCGATGGTCTTCTTGCCCCGCTTGGCTTCCATCTCGCCCCAGGCGTAGACCTTCTCGCCAATGCGCCGCTCGATCAGCCAGGACTCAAAGCCGATCCGCTCGCCCAGGGCAACCTCGGCATTTTTGACGATGGGATCCCAGCTGAGGCGAGCCAGATAGGCCGCCTGGTTGATGGCGTAGCCCGACTGGTCCGAGGCAACCATTCCCTGGACAACACTTGGCAACACCAATTCCAACATCCCGCGAATCGCGTCGATCAGCTGGGCGGAATCCGCGCCGCTGCGGGGCTGGTCAATCGGGTTGATGTCGAAGGGAAATATCTTGCCGGGCTCGACGGTGCTGGCCTTGCCGCCCTCGCGGCCGTCATTGCCGTAGGGCATCGCGGGCAAACCCGGAATCACGCCCGGCGGGGTGGTCTTCTTGAACGCGGGGTAGGCCGTCATATAGGCCGCCTGACCCTGCATCGTCAGCAGCGAATCGAGCAGCGGGAACAGCCGCAAAAAGCCGAACAGGATCGACAGGCCCGCGTGCTCCGGCAGCCGGCTGGCGGTGGTCACCCCCAGGGCGTGGAAATACGGGCCGCGCAGGGCCTTGAGGATCGGGTCGCCGTAGCTGTGGTGGTTGACCTTGCACAGCGTGCTCTTGTCGAAACCCTTCGCCCGCTGGTTGGGCCCCGCCAGGCAGATGACCTGGGTCTTGTAGTCCCACGCCTCGATGCAGCTGATGGTGTTGGTGCCCGCGTGATCCATGACCGTGGCCCACTCGGCGCGGGCGAGGCCCATCGCGCGGGGGTCCAGGCCCGCCCAGGTCTCGGGATCGACGACGTTGCCGCTGGAATCCAGCCCGGCCCCGAAGCGCTCCAGGGCCTCCAGGTAAGGGACCTCTTTGATCTCGACCGCGCTCGTCAGCCCATTCTCGTTCTTGGAGTAATAAAACGTGTCGGGGGGCACATCGGTCGTCGCAATCGGGTACGGCAGGGCCAGCTTGTAGTCCTCGGTGGTCTGGTGGTACAGCCGGTCCCGGGCGTCCTGGTCGTACTCCTTCTCCTTGTCCAGGTCGCCCTGCAGCTTCTTCGACTTCTCGTCGTACTCGCCCCAGGCGGACTTGGACCGCTCGACCGTTTTGAGGACCGCCTCGCCCTTGGTCACCAGGCTGTTGATGAACAGCCGCAGCAGCTGCCGCCGCGCCTCCTGCTCCTGCCGCTTCCAGCTGGCTTCGAAGAACTGCTCGCGGAGGGTGCTGTTCTGCTGGTAGACGTCCCCGAAGCCAATGGGCTTGAAGACCGTGCTCATCGAATTGACCGACAGCGCAGCGGTGACGGTGTTGGCGATGTGCAGCGCCAGCGGCGAGCGGACCTCGATGGCCGTCTTGCGGTACGCCTCGGGAATTTCCACGGGCAGGGTGCCGAACAGGACCGCGTCGATGTCGCGGTACAGCTGGTCGCGGTCGCGGAATTGGCGTTTCAGTTCCTGGGCCAGTTCGACGGTGCCGCGATGCGCCGCATCCTCGGCCTTGCTGGACCCGAACCAGTCAGCGGGTGGGGCCGATGAGGTCATGCGCGTTGCTCCGAAATGAAAAGGGTCTGCGCCGCACTCGACCAGAAGCCGCCGGTCCCGGCGGTCGAATGGATCAGGACGGCAAAGCGGTGGGTGCCGAGCAGGCCCGTGAAATACCAGCGGGCGTGATAGGTCACGACCTGGTTGGACGGAAAGGTGTAGGTCCAGACCGACTGGGTGGGCGAGCCGTCCAGGCCAGGGCTGATGTAGACCGTCTGGCCGCCGCTGAAATTGAGTGTTCCCGTGGCTTCGAACCACTGCGCCGCGCCGGGGCTGCAGGGGACGGTGACCGATTGATCGGTTTCGTACCAGACGTTGGTCGACGGCACCTGCCAGGCCGAGGGGGTGACCTTGGAGCCGATCAGCCGCTGGCCGAGCGGAACGAAATTGACGCCATCGGTGCTGGTCTTCAGCTGGGTCCCGTCGTAGCCCCACATGACCGAGCCGTTGCCGTCCCCGAAGGCGTGCCACCACTTGCCCGCGACGGTGCCGAAGGTCGTCGACCAGGCGTTGCCGACGGTGTATTTGGTGTACGCCGCCGCGCCGGGCGAGACCAGACTTGGATTGCGGATCTCCTGGGTGGGCGCGTAGGGCGCAGCGCTCCCGCCATCGAGCGACAGGATCTGGACGCCGCGATGCAGCTGCAGCCCGCCCGACTCCCGCTGGCGACCGGCGGTCCACTCATGGAAGGAGGTGGTGTTGACTACCACAGCCCGAGCATCCGACCGACGAAGAAGATCAGGATCAGCACCAGGACCAGGCTGAACACGCCAGTTGTCACGCGCCCTCCTGCTCGGCGCGGACGTCGGTGGTGGCGGCGATGTCGCAGCACGTCAGGGTGATCGCCAGCCAGCTGAGGCCGAGCACAAACTGCGGCTCGCCGGACGCCCAGGTCAGGGCCGACAGCGGCCAGCCGATCAGGGTCACGCCGACCAGGGCGAGGGCAATGTTGCGCCGCAGCTTGGGTTTCATGACCAGCGGATGTCGCCCACCTCGGTCGCCTCGGGCGGCTGGGCCTCGGCGCACAGCCCGTAGCGCAGGGCGTCGGGGGCGTGGTCCTCGGTCTTGGTCCCGTTGAGCGCGTCGGCCACGTCCTCCGGGTCGAGCGGGTCGTGGACCAGCGACGGCAGGGTCCGCACCAGGTTGGGGGCGCGCCCCTCC
>Ga0070658_10003790_pt1 | contig 12384 bp, 18 predicted proteins | sample KBSC13metaG_FD_64664 | JGI IMG/M metagenome (GOLD analysis project Ga0070658, IMG submission 64664) | Corn rhizosphere microbial communities from Kellogg Biological Station, Michigan, USA - KBS C1-3 metaG | ecosystem: Host-associated > Plants > Roots > Rhizosphere > Soil ... | reverse complement strand
ATTCTCGCGCCGCGCCGCGCCGCTCCAACCGTTTGCGCAGCGCTGCGAGAACCTCCGCCTCATTTTCTGCGACCTGATTGCGCGTCAGTGGGTTCATGCGATCAACTCCTTGCGAGCGCCGGCCGCTGTTTCGCGAGCGCGGCAAGCCGAGCCTCGGTCATGTAATACAGGCCATTGCGGTCCTTCAATGCGATCAATTCCTCATAGGTCAAACGCTGGCCGATGGCCGCGCTGAACAGCCGGTCAAGGCTGGTAAACGTTTGGTTCTTCACGTCACTATCACCGAGGCGGAAGGCGAACTCGCCAACGTAACGGTCCAGGTGCTTCGGCGAGGCGTGGTGGTGGAGGCTGTGCGGTCCGCGCTTGTGCAGCGCGAAAACATTCTCGATGCCATTCGTGGTCGCGTCGCTGCGGACGTAATCCCCAAGGCCATGATTGGTCGGCTCGTGCCTGTAGAGCAGCCCGCCAACGCGGCTGCAAACGCCGCTTTCCTCGGCGTGGATGGTCGAGCCGACCTGAACGCCCCCATGTGCAAAACCGACTGCTCCCCAGCCCGTGCCGCTGGCGCGGACCTCGGCGCTCACCCGGCCACTTTGACGCTCGCAAGCTTCCAAAGTGGCAGTCTTGCCGATGCCGCCACGGCCAAGCCTGAGACGATTACTCATCTTGCTTCGTTGGACGTTCGCTCTCCCGTTCACGTAGCGCCTTGCGCTCTCTCTTCCGCATTCGCGCATAACTGCGCATTGGCGAAAAATAACGGGCGGCCCAGACCCCTCCTGCGCCCACAACGACCGCGAGGATCGCAAACCCGTACCCGGCAATCTCATGAAACTGCATCAAGGAACTCACTTTCCGCGATCTCGGCTAACAAACGGGTTCTCACAAACATTGGGACAACAACCATCTTGGCGCGCAGGGCGGGCGTCCTGCGCGCGCCGCGTCACAAACGACATCTAGCGATTTCCTACGCTTGAGGCCTGCAACCCGCTCAACCGTAGGAGCCCGCGCCGCCGCTGTCACGACAGACCCGCGGCGTGCCGTGCCTGCCTAATCGTGCTCTTCGCGGGCGGTGACCAGCCAAAGAGAGGGCCTTGCGGTCGCTTCATAAGGCGGTTCGCCCACGGCTTCTCATCGGCCTTTGTGCTGGTAAAGGCGAGTTGACGTCTCGCTTTGATACAAATCCACAAAACTTAACTTCTGGTATATTTTAGTTATCGCACTTAGTCCGTACGCCACGCAGGTCAACGCAGCGAGTCGCAGGGGGAAACAGATATGAAACGTCGTGCCTTATTAATCGCAGCGGTTCCGTTTGCACTGATCGCGGCGAGCCCTGCGGTCGCTGCAGGTTTCGTAAACGGAAGCTTCGAGACGAGCACTTGCGGGGCGGCTGCGGGAAGTTTTGCGACGGTAAATGCGGGCAACGATTGCATTACCGGTTGGACCGTCGACAGTGGTTCGGTTGATTACATCAACGGATACTGGCAGGCTCAGGATGGAGTTCGCAGCATAGACTTGGCGGGCACTAGCCCTGGCACGATCTCGCAAATCTTCGACACGGTTGCGGGCCACCTGTATTCCGTTAACTACTACCTGTCCGGCAATCCGGACGGGGGGGCGTTGACAAAGTTCGGTGTTGTCTCCGCGGTCAACGGTTCTTTGATCGGCTCGGCTACGTTCCTTGGCGTTCAAGGCGCGAGTCACTCCAACATGAACTACCTGCCGTGGAATTTCACCTTCACGGCGACGGGGCCGACGACCAAGCTTAGCTTTTCCTCCGCTCCAAGTGCTGGCAACTTCTACGGTGCGGCGCTGGATTCGGTGTCCGTAACCAGCGCGGTTCCCGAGCCGGCAACTTGGGCTTTGCTGCTTCTAGGATTTTTGGGCGTAGGAGCTACGATGCGTGTCAAGCGCACCAAGCGAAATGGATCTGTTTCGTACGCTTAATTCTCCTACACCGGTGATTTTAGACGCCGCTGGTCGAATGATCGGCGGCGTTTCCTTTTGCAGCGTTCGCCAGGAGCACACCGATGGCGCGCTCGGCCATCGACCGCGACGAGGCGCAAGAGACTGCGTGGCGGGAGCCTGGTTCGCGAGGCACCAGTCAGAAGTTTCTCCCTGCATTTTTAACGGGACCTTCCGAATCGTTCATCGCAAGGCTCGCGCCCCATGACTGGCAAAAGCCGGTGCAGTCGATCAACATTCATTCGCGGACCGACGTCCGTTCGCCGCCAACTGCTGGTCCTCCACGATATCGATCGTTGCTCTGGGGACGACGTCGACTTCGCTCAATCGCTGCATGGGCAAATACGCCATCGCTCGACGGCCTGGCTTCAACCGATCGACGTCGGCTGCCTTCGACTGAAGTCGCAAGTCAAGGTATGGTCGGTCCTTGGCGGAGGTGTGAGAGCGATGCGCTTGAGCCGAGCTGCCCCCTCTTTCATGGCCAAGATGTGCCCGCGAATGCCCACTATCGCTTTCTCAATGCTTAGCCTCGTTCGACTCTACCGCGAGCCGCCCAGCGAGAAACTTCAGGTTTGTATCCCGAGGCGGTTCCGTTTGGCCGGCCGCGTGGGACCGGGCCCCGGTCGACTTCCCTGTACTTGGATCGATCACCCTCACGTAATCGCAACACGATCGGCTTCATCGGTATACCTCCGCTTCAGAAGGATACCGTGTCCACAAGTTTAAGGGACCGCTGATCGGACTGAGCTCGGCCCTTTGCCCAGTGCAGAATAACGCGCTCGCAGCTGCAGTGGCACCAACCCTGGCGCATCTGCACAGTCGCATGCGGGTCGCGCTCGCGCATTTGCGGCGCTGTCGGGCCGGCCGGCCTGCTTGCGGTGCCGTTGCATGCGAATGCGAGCGCCCTGCCAGAGGTCCAGAATGGGCCGGGAACGCACACCTGACGGGTCGTCATTTGTTCGGTCGGCCCGGCTGCATTTTTGCCCAAACGGCGCCGGCGGCGATCGTCGCGATGCCACTCAACTCGATTATCCAGTTCCATCGAGCGCCCAAGATGCTTTGCCCAAGCCAAAGATCGACGTGATGGAACGATGCGGCGCGCACGACGACAAACGTCGAAGTAGCGGTGAGGCCCAAAAGCGCGAGCTTTAGAGATGGAGCTCCGCGGCGCATCGACCAGAATAGCGACGACATGACGCCAGTGCCTGCAATTGCAATTATGCCAACGAACGCGAATTGAACTTGCCGTCGCTGGTCATACCATCCTTCAGTTTTGGCGGCCGCGCGACCAACTTCGGTAAGCAGCGATTGTAGATCCAGCTGCTTGTTTATTCCGAGAATAAGCAAAATTGTCGAGAGCGCCAACCACCATCGGCGTTCCTGATCGGCCATGCGTGCGCGATTGGAAGTTCTCGCCGCGGCATCCGCACACAATGCCCCGGCCGCTAGATAGGCTACGACTGTGAACCATCCCATCCAAGAGGGATCACCGATTCCTGGTGACCACCGAATGTCCATCAGCAAAACCCAGTTTCACGCCAGGCGGCCGTCCACCCGTCATGCAAATGCACTCGAGTGCCATAAGCCGGAGAAGGCTGGCTCGGTAAAGTTATCACAGTGCGTTTCAAAATGGGATGCTTATCACTACGCCGCCCGCGACGGGTTCCAATCGAGCGAAGCGCATCTTAATGGCATTAAACAACCCGGTAGCTCAGGTGGGTTCGCACGCGTCGTCTGTCCGTGGTCATCCGAAAGGGCAGTTGGCGGACAGGCGGCCGGTTAAGCTGGCAAAAGCGATCCGGCGCGCGTTGCGGTCCGTCAAGTTCAGGCAGTGGAGCCTCGATGAACGTTAAGCTCGCCGCGGCAAACCCCAAACGCAGGGCCGCTTGGCGCGTCGCTTCGGGTTTGGCGATTGCTGCCAGCTTGGTCGGTGTGGCGGAGGTAACTTGCGGAGACGACCGGTTCCCTGGTAGGCCAATCGGTAACGTTATCGCCTTATTGGAAGGCCGCTCACCCGGCGAGCGTACCGGTGCTAGCGTCATCAAATTGAAAAAGAAGATTTCGATAAACAAAATTGAAGAGTCTCGCCAGCGCGTATTGGGCAAGGTATTCCCACTGGCTCCACCTCACGTAGTGCCGCCTGAAGATCTGCTTACCAGCACCCCGCTGTTGGATTTCACCGAGTTTCAATATCCACCTCTGACGCTTGACGAGACGATCCAGGGTAATTCAATATCTTCTGGCGCGGCACTCTATTATGTCTACCCTGTCGGCCAGAGCTCTGGCGACAATGGCGGAAGTCCTGCCACGAACAATGGCGGGAGCAGTGGAGGCGGGGCCGGCGGTAGCCCCATTGGCGGGGTTCCTCCGTTGGTCCCAGACGTGCCCGCAGCAGTGCCGGAACCTGAGGCATGGGCGCTCATGCTGCTCGGCTCGGCCCTTTGCGCTGCCGCGCTAAGGCGGGACAAGTCGTCGAGGCGGCGCTCATTCGATGCTGATGCTTAGACTTTTGTCTTTCGGGGTGATGGGTGCGGGCGGACTTGCCGCCGCGTTTACTATAACGCAGCTGCCTATTCCTTCCTTGGGGGCCAAAGCGGCACCAGACCTCAGCGCGAGGTCGTTGGATCTAGCCAAGCCGCGAATGTTCCTGAGCGAGGAGGCGAGACAAGACGCCGCCAAGGCGGAGCTCCTTCCGCCGGACACCAGATCCGTCCTGAATTTGCCTAGCCGGATGCGCTATGGTTCGTGGGTCTGGGACGACTCGGATATCGCGCAGGGAACGCTCACCATATACGTGGATTTGCGACGGCAACTGCTATCCGCCTTTCGAGGGAACCACGAGATCGGCACCGCCGTTATCCTGTACGGAACCGATACTTTCAGCACGCCGGTTGGTCGCTTCAGAGTCATGGCAAAGATGAAGACCCATCGGTCTTCAACATACGACGCGGCCATGCCCTACACGCTGCGCCTTACCAGTGATGGGGTCTCGATTCACGGGAGCGACGTCCACGGCAGTCGCGCGACCCACGGATGCGTTGGGGTACCCTTAGACTTCGCCCGGCGCTTGTTTAGCGAGGCGAAAGTCGGGACGAAGGTAGAAATCGTAAGGTCGAAAGCGCCTGACCTTTCGCAATTTGGCTGATCGTATCAACCCGTTCTTAGTGACTTGCAGAGCAAAGGTCTTTTCCTCGAACAGAGGAACAGACCATGGCACGCTTCGCGCCGACACGTTTGGTTTTGACACCGGTCGCTGTTATGATTTTTGCCTGCCTGACCGGCGCCACTGCGCCCGAGCCCGACGTCAAGGAGCAAATTCTGGCTTCGCACAACGCAGAACGCGCGAGGAGGGGCGTGGGGCCATTGCGCTGGAACGACAACTTGGCTCTTGGTGCGCAAAAGTGGTCGGAATATCTTGCCCGCTCGGGCAAATTTGAGCACTCGCCCGACTTGCCAGGTCGACCGCAGCTTGGTGAAAACATCTGGGGCGGTTCCCCGGGACGATTTACCCCGGACAAAATGGTCGGCGCCTGGATAGCGGAAAAGCGCCACTTCAAGCTAGGCCTGTTCCCATCCAACAGCGCCACCGGAAGGGTCCAGGACGTCACCCATTACACCCAGCTCGTTTGGGGCCGAACGACGGACGTGGGCTGTGGCATTGCCCGGGGCCAATCGGAAGAGATTCTCGTTTGCCGCTATTCGGCTCCTGGCAATATAATTGGCCAGTCCCCCGTTTAAGTAATACGGTTGCTCGAGACGAGGTTGGTCATCGTTCTGCCGTTTGCCGGGTTCGCCCTTGTACCACGATTATTCTCCGGGGCGAGCAAGGGTGCCTTTGGCCCCATCCCGGTCGGGACAGGGGTGAACGTTACGATCACGTACCATCACCAAGGGCTTTCCTCGGTCGAGCTCGCGCAGCGTTAAGTGAGCGATTGGGTGAGCGCCGGCCCAGCCGGTGATCGACGCCAATTCAATAGCCAACTGCCCAGTTGAATTAACGTCAGAAACGTGTCCGGGACGCCTGCAGCCTCCCGCCGCTGTAGCTGCCGCCTCGCGTGCATCCTGGCACCAGCCTCTCGAAACCCGGCCGGCGCCGCTTCGGGCTCGGAGACCGCCCCTGTTGTCCTCGCAACTTGGCGCCGCGCTCCTGCGGAGCGCCGTAGGTTAGTCAGCGATTTTGCCATGTTTCGCGCAGACGCGTGCATTGCACATCCGCGTCTTCCCACAAGGGGGCCCATGCTAACGATTAATTAACGGTGTTCCGGCCACCCTTCGTTCTCAGACTTGGAGGTGCGCATGGCGATTGCGGCAGAGCTTGTAGGTACGCTGAATCAGAAAGGCCGCCGGCGCTCCGCTCGGCGCGAGATGAAGTTGCGTGCCCGCGGTGCTCCTGGAACCGGTGCAGCCGAAGACGTGCTCATCCGCAATTTGTCGACCACGGGGATGCTTCTTGAAGCTGGCACTAAATTAGCGGTCGGTCAGAAGATTACCATAGACTTGCCTCAGATCGGGCATGCGTTGGGGGAGGTCGTTTGGGCCGGCGAAGACCTATTTGGCTGTGCATTCGACCGGCCGCTTTCGGAGGCGGCTGTAAGCGCCGCTCTGCTGCGTAGCGACCCACAGTCGGGCTCGGACGAAGGGCGACAAACGACTGCGGCGGTCAATCGCGCGACCGCGCAGACGCTCGGCGAGAGAATAAGGGCAATCAGGCTTGCAAGACGGCTCTCGCTGGTCGAGTTCGCCCAGAAGATGAACGTGAGTCGGCCCACCGTGTGGGCCTGGGAGGCCGGCAAGAGTACGCCGCGCCCGAGAAAACGTCAGCAGTTGCTGCAAGTGCTCGAAGTCAACGAAAGCGAACTGCAGGGCTTAGCCAGAGTTCCAGTCATCGCCAGTCCAGGTGGCGAAGCACTGAGCGAGGAACACAGCTTGAAGAGCGTCGTCGAGCAGGCCAAGGCGACTGTCGCCGCGGCCGCTGGCACCACTTCCGACAAGGTCACGCTGATCGTCGAAATCTAGCGCGAGTTCGCATGGCTCAGGAGCCGAGCCCGGGGCGCTTTGCATCCGGGGCGAGGCTCGGAGAGTCATCGACAACGAGTCGCCCGGCGATATTGTCCGCTGCGACTTGAGGCGCAGACATGTCGGCGACCAGAGGGCGTTTTGGCGGAGTTAGGAAACTAATGGCCTGCGCGGGTTCCGGCACCGATGGCAAGCCGCTGGGTGTGGAGGAATCCTCAGGCCGAGTCGCCAGCAAGTTGCCAGCGTAGGCGAGGCTCGGTGGGTCACCCGCCTCTCCAGCGTAATGACGGCTAAAAGCTTGTCTCTGGCCCCAATATCCACGCCAACGATAGAAGATATGGCTTCCCACCACCGCGATCTTGTCGAGGCCGGCTGCCCAATAAGGCACGACCCAATTGGCGTGATAATGCGTCGCGGTGCCGACAGATGCGTCGACGTGCCCGGCCAAGGCATCTTCGGCGACCCTCCGCGCTCGCTCCCACGCGTCCCAGCTTGGTCGTCTCGCCAGGCTACCATCGCAAGCAAATGTGAACTGACAACCGGTCGGCCGATCGGCCCCTTGATAAACGACGCCGCAGACCGTTTGCGGAAACGCCGGATGCCGAACTCTATTTAGCACCACTTGCGCAACCGCTTTTTGACCCTCCTCGGGCTCTCCCCCTGCCTCGTAGTAAATCGCAGCGGTAAGGCACTCGACGGCCGCATTATAGGCCGAAGGCGACGCCAATTTATCTCCAAAACTGAACGCAAATGCTGGTTGAAGTCTAACACTATCAATCGGACGGGCGTCGTTCGCCGCGATTGCCTGTTTCGGCGTCAGCTGCCTTAGCAGCTGGGGTTCGGGCTTCGGCGGTGTCAAGCTTCGACGGTCTTCAAGCTGCGCGTCCCTTGATGCTTCACTCCACCGGGTCTGCGCGGAGGGCAGGACGAAAACGGCCATGGCCATGGCCACGGAAGCGAACGCATAGCCCGGCGGGTTCGGCCAATGTGACAACTTTAACGCATGCATCACTCGCAACTTAGCCCGCAGCGACGATCAAGGCGAGTCGCCGCTGCGGGCAATCATGTCAAAAGCGCAGGCTGCGTCACTTCGGCACAATGCAGCCGGGCCGACCGATCTCGATTGTGGGACTCTTCGATTGTGCTAGACTCGCTGGAATGGATGCCACCGTCGCCCAACCGCAGTACAGCAACAAAGCCGGGCTGCGCGACGTGCGCGTTCGCGCTCTCGGAGGGAGGAATGCGTCGCACCTTCTCGTTCGGGCTGCGCTCCTTGTTGGACTGACTGCCGTCGCCCTGCCGACGATGTTGTTCGTCGCACGGGAGAGCTGGAGTACCGAGCAAGGGTCCCACGGCCCGATCGTTCTATTTACGGGTTTGTGGTTATTGTGGCGCCAATGGCCGTCCGCTCGCGCGCTTGCCTTTCAACCGAGCGGCGTAAAGGTGGCTCTCCTTTTGGCGTTGTCGTTGTCGCTTTACACTTTCGCTCGCATTACTCACATCGTTGAGATCGAGGGGTACGCCATGTACCTCTCGCTCCTGGTTGTCCTTTATAGCGTTGTGGGACAACAGGCTCTCCGGCAGCTGTGGTTTCCGCTCTTTTACCTTGCGTTCATCTTTCCTCCGCCGGAATCGCTGATCGCTGCCGTTACCCTGCCGATGAAAGTAGAACTATCGAAAGCCGCAGTCGGCCTGCTTCACCTTTTCGGGTATCCTATCGGTGGTGAAGGGGTTAAGATATATATCGGGCAATACGAACTACTTGTCGCAGCGGCATGTTCCGGGTTGAATTCGATCATCTCACTAACTGCTATCTCTCTGTTCTACATTTACATCCGGCATCAGGCAGAGTGGCGCTACGCGATGCTTCTCGGCAGCTTGATTATTCCAGTAGCTCTTCTGGCAAATTTTGTTCGAGTTCTCATCTTGATTATGGTCACCTATTACTTCGGGGAATCGGCGGCTCAGGGTTTCCTCCACAATACGGCGGGTGTGATTATGTTTACCGTGGCGCTGGCCGCGATTTTCCTTGCGGACATCGCCATCAGGCCCTGGTGGCTGCGAGTCGCCGGCAAACGGGTGGACGGCTCGGCCAGTGACTGATGGCGAAGAGGCTCCGTCGTCCGAGCTGCTCTCGCGACGCCACGTCGTGATCGGCGGCGCGCTGCTTGCGGCCTCGGCCGTGGCCTTCGCGTGTCAGCCAAGGACCGCAAAACCGCTCGTCAAGTCCGCAACGTTCGAAAAGTGGGTTCCAGCCAGCTTTGCCGAGTGGACGCTCGAAGGGACTAGCGGCGTCGTGTTGCCACCGCCGGATTCGCTTAGCGCGCGCCTTTACGACAATTTGGTGACGCGTGTGTACAGCTCGCCTCTCGGGGACGTCATGATGCTGGTTGCTTATAACAACAAGCAGGATGGCGTACTGCAAGTCCATCGGCCGGAGATATGCTATCCAACGGGAGGCTTCACTCTGACGGACACCCGGCGAATTCCTGTTCGGGCGCTGGGGACCTCGATACCCTCGAATACGTTCACCGCGGCAAACCGGGATAGGACAGAGCAGGTGGTTTACTTCACCCGGCTCGGTAAATTCTATCCGAGATCATGGGCCGAGCAGCGGATCGCGGTGGTCGAGGAAAACCTCGCCGGACGAATTCCGGACGGTATTTTGTTCAGGGTATCGCTTCTGAGCACGAATGGCGCTGCCGCAGTCGACAGGTTGCGCGGGTTTATTGGGGCATTCGCCCAGGCGGCGGACCCTTCATTGCAAAAATTGCTGATCGTCTAAGGCGAACAGCAAAGGAGGTGAATCAAGGTGGGCACCATTCGAACTTTTAGAAACGGACTGCTTATTGCCGTCGTCGTTCTGGCCGGCTGTCAAAAGGAGGCCACCGGTCAAGTTGCCGCGGTCGTCAATGGCGATGAGATCACGCTTCAAGAAGTAAACGCGGAGATGAGCACCATGCAACTCCCGCAAGGCGTGGACAAGGTGCAGGTCCAGAAAGCCGCGCTCCAGAGAGTGATCGACAGGCGTCTGCTGGCTCAGGCCGCGCGCGACGACGGCCTGGACAAGACGCCTGAGTTCTTGGTTCGCCGTCGGCAATTGGAAGATGCGCTTCTGGTGCAGCTTCTCAGTCAAAGAGTCGGCCGCAGCGTGGCAGTGCCCGATGCCAAGGCCATCGATGCGTATACAAAGCAAAATCCGGCCATCTTCTCTGGGCGGACGATCTTCACCATCGATCGTATCCAGTTCGCCGTCCCAGCAGATCCAACGAAGCTGAAGGCCCTTCAGGGCGACCACTCGATGGACGCGGTGGCGAGCAGGCTGCAACAATTGGGAATCGAGTTCAACAGAGATACCGGTCAAATGGACTCGGCGCAGCTGGGCCAAGACCGGCTCGACCGGATTCGCAGCTTGCCGGCGGGAGAGCCCTTCGTCCTGGCCGATAATGGCCTAGTCACAGTTGCGGTCATTACCGGAAGTAAGCCGCTGCCGATCGAAGGCGATGCAGCAAGGCCGGCGGCCGTACAACTGCTGCGGAACCAGTCCTTAACTGCGGCGATGCAGCAGCGCTTGGCGGCGCAAAAGGCGGCAGCGAAGATCAAGTACCAGGATGCGTTCTCGCCACCGGCGTCCGGCTCTGCAAATGCTCCCAAGCCGGGATAGCTTCGACCGCTGATGCAATTGGCAAGCGAATTGCCCCGGGCAGCAACATCTCGCAGTGGCGACTTGCGTTACGTTGCAGCGCCATGACGAGCGGGTTTGAAGGCAGATGCGGCTAATTTTTGCCCTTCCCGGATTCCACCAATACGATCGCGGAGCGGAGGTCGCGCTTCTCGCCGTCGCCGGCGAACTCGCTCGCACAGGCGATGATGTGACCGTCGTCGGATCCGGGCCGAGCACGGATGGACGCGCGTATCGCTATTTGCAAATACCTGCCGTCCGCCGCGAAAGGTTCGAAAAGTTTCCGACCTTCCCACCGTTCCGGTCAGAAACGGCATGGGAGGATGCGAGCTTTGCTATCAACCTTGTGCGAAAGATCGATCTCCAGGGCTACGACGCGAGTGTCACCTGTTCCTTTCCATTTTCCCACTGGGCGCTGCGCCGATTGGGTCGAAAAGGCCCGGCAAGCGTTTTCGTTACGCAGAACGGAGACTGGCCTGCGTTCAGCGACAGCGCGGAATATCGGTTGTTCTCGTGCGAAGGGCTCGTTTGCACCAACCCGGACTATTTCAGCCGGAATGCCGATCGCTGGAACTGCCGGCTCATTCCTAATGGAGTGGACCTCGCGCTTTTCAAGCCTGGCGCTGGCGATCGAGATCGGCTGGGGCTGCCTGCAGACAGGCAGGTCATTCTCATGGTCAGCGCGCTTATAACGAGCAAACGGGTTATCGACGGCATCCGCGCAGTCGCCGAATTGCCCGACGCGTTCCTGATTGTTGCCGGCGACGGTCCACTACGTCAACAAGTGACGGAGCTTGCCGAAGAGCTCCTCCCTAATCGCTTTAGGCTAGTTTCGCTGCCGGCGGAGGAGATGCCTGCGCTCTATCGCTCGGTCGATATCTTTCTCCACCTATCCCAGCTCGAATCCTTCGGCAACGTGTTTCTCGAAGCCTGGGCAAGCGGGTTACCGATCGTCGCCCACAGTAGTGACCGACTACGATGGATCCTTGGCGAGCGGCACTATCTTTGCGACACGACAAAGCCTGCAGATCTTCACGACGCTCTGTGCGCCGCGCTTTCAGCCCGTGGTGCCGCCGCGCCAGAAGGGATCGAGCGTTTTTCGTGGGGGTCGGTGAGCGCCCGATACCGCGAGTTCGTGCTCGAGACACTGACGCGGCGTTAGTTGCTCAGGCGCCGGAAATATGAGATGGCGTGTTGCAAACCCTCGCTCAGCGGGACCTTTGGTGACCAATCCAATTTGGACTGAGCAAGACGGATGTCAGGGCGCCGTTGCGTTGGGTCATCGGAGGGCAGCGGCAGCTCTACCAATCTCGAGCGCGAGCCGGTCATTTCGATCACCAGTTCCGCCAATTCGCGAATCGTGAACTCGACCGGGTTGCCAATATTGACAGGACCGAGGAAATCCGCGGAGCTTTCCATCAGCTTGATCAACCCGTCGACAAGGTCGCCGACATAACAAAAGCTGCGCGTTTGGCTGCCGTCGCCGAAAATGGTGAGGTCTTCTCCGCGCAGGGCCTGCATGATGAAATTGGACACGACGCGACCGTCGGCCGGATGCATCCGCGGGCCATAAGTGTTGAAGATTCGCGCGACCTTGATCTCGAGATTGTGTTGCCGGTGATAATCGAAGAACAGCGTTTCGGCGCATCGCTTGCCTTCGTCGTAGCATGAACGGATGCCGATCGGATTCACGTTGCCCCAATAAGACTCGGTCTGCGGATGCT
>Ga0070658_10003786_pt1 | contig 12392 bp, 12 predicted proteins | sample KBSC13metaG_FD_64664 | JGI IMG/M metagenome (GOLD analysis project Ga0070658, IMG submission 64664) | Corn rhizosphere microbial communities from Kellogg Biological Station, Michigan, USA - KBS C1-3 metaG | ecosystem: Host-associated > Plants > Roots > Rhizosphere > Soil ... | reverse complement strand
GAGCTGAACTAGCCTCAGGCGGCGAGCTGCCGCCCGCACCCCGCGCAGAACGCCGCTCCCGCTTCCTCGACGATGCGCCCGCACCCCGCGCACTTCTCGTCGAGGTACGAGCCGCAGTTCGAGCAGTACACGGCGTCCGGCTCCGGACGCGGTCCGCACCGCGCGCAGCTCTTCAGGCGCGCGCGATACGCCAGCACGGTCGCCTCGGCGAGATCCTCCGGCGACCCGTCCGCACCACCCTCGCCACGCGCACGCATCGCCGCGAGCGCGCGCGACGTGTAGCGCGCCTTGAGCTCGGCGTAGTCCGTGTCGGACAGCTTGCCCGTCGCGCGATCGAACTCGATCTCGCGTAGCGCGGCGATCGCGTCCTCGTCGGCCGCCGGCGCGATCAGCGGCAGCCCGATCGGACGACGCGCCACCGGCGCACTGCCGAACAGCAACGGATAGAGCACGTACGCCACGGCAACGACGGCCAGCAGCGTGCCGACGATCAGCGGAAGCATCAGTCGTCGTTCCGGATCGCGTCGTTCAGCTTCGCCAGCTCGTCCGCGGTGCCGAGCGGCGGCACGGTCACGCCGTCCACCGGCACCTCGGCGGGAGTGCTGCCGCGCTGCATGCCGCGCAGCACGACGAGGACGGCGGCCGCGCCGGCCGCCAGCGCACCGAACGGCACGAGATAGCCCGCCCAGTTGAATCCTTCCTTCTTCGGCGCCATCAGCGCCCGCTCGCCGTACGTGTCGACGAACGCGTCGAGGATCTCCTGCGCCGAGTAGCCGCCCTCGACGAGCGCCATGACGTCGCGGTGCATCGCCGGCGAGACCTGGCAGGAGAAATCGGTCGTGCGGCAGGTGTACACGTCGAGCGTGCAGCCGCACTGGCAGCGGATCTGGTGCTCGAGCGCGTCGCGCGTGTCGGAATCCATCGACGGACGCGCGCCCGGCTTGGGGGGACGCGTCACGGTGCGCGCCGCGCCCTGGTTCATGTCGAACAGGTTCGACGTCCCGTTCTGGCCGGTGGCGACGGTGTCGCCCTGCCCTGCCTGCTGCGCGCCGAGCGTTCCCGCACCAACGAGCGCGGCGCCGCCTATTGCAAACGAACGGGCAAGGAACTCGCGCCGCTGCATCAGGACGTCGCCACCAGCTCGCGCTTCGGCTCGAGCGTCGCCACGTAGCCACTCGGCGCGCGACGGCGCTCCGCCTGCGGCCACATGACGATGAGGCCACCGACCGCCATGATCATCCCGCCGATCCAGACCCAGACGACGAGCGGATTGAAGCTGATGCGCAGCTCCGCCGTCTCGTCGCGCACGCCGGCGAGCACGACGTACAGATCCATCTTTGCCGACGGGCGGATGCCGACCTCCGTCGAGGGCTCGAACTGCGGCTGCTTGTTGCTGTCGAAGTACTGTCGCTTCTCGCTCGTCAGGATCCCCTGCGGCACGCCGTCGCGGAACACCTCGAGACCGACCGCGGTGACGAACCGGTTGAGCGTCTCCGACGTCGACACGCCCTGGCTCACGAAGCGCCAGCGATGTCCGAGCGGATCGACGAGCTCCTTCGTCTCGCCGGCCCTGAGCTGAACGTCGTGGTCTTTCTTGAACGCCAGCCCGGCGAATGCGGCGAAGAGGACGACGATGCCCGCGTGGACGATGTAGCCGCCGTAGCGCCGACGATTGCGCCCGACAAGCCGGACGACCGCGACCGGGAAGGACTCACCGTGGATGTTGCGGCGCGCCGAGATCCCCTTCTGGAACTCCTGCACGATCGTCGCGGCGACGAATCCCGCGAGCGTGTACGCGACGAGCGCGTATCCGTCGCGCATGCCGAGCACGAAGAGCACGATGCCGACGAGCAGTCCCGCCGCAGCGGGCACCGCGAACTGGCGCTTCAGGTTCGACGTCGACGCCTTACGCCACGCGATCAGCGGGCCCACGCCGGTGAGCCCGAGCAGCAGGAGCCCGAGCGGGACGTTGACCGTGTTGAAGAAGGGCGGCCCGACCGTGATCTTCGAGCCGCGCACCCACTCGCTGAGGATGGGGAAGAGCGTACCCCACAGGACGCTGAAGGCGATGCCGACGAGCACGACGTTGTTGTAGAGGAACGCCGCCTCGCGGCTCACCATGCTCTCGAGCGTGGCCTTCGCCTCCAGGTCCTTCAGGCGCGTCGCGACGAAGTAGATCGTCACGCCCGTCGCGGTGAGGAAGAAGGTGGCGAACCACGAGCCCACCGGCGACTGCGCGAAGGAGTGGACGCTCTCGATGATCCCGCTGCGCGTGATGAAGGTGCCGAAGATCGCGAGCAGGAAGGTCGTCACGACGAGCACGACGTTCCACTTCCGCAGCATCCCGCGCTTCTCCTGGATCATGATCGAGTGGAGGAACGCGGTGCCGGTGAGCCATGGCAGCAGCGACGCGTTCTCCACCGGATCCCATGCCCAATAGCCGCTCCACCCGAGCTCGACGTACGCCCACCACATGCCGAGCGTGATGCCGACCGTGAGGAAGAACCAGGAGAGCAGCGACCAGCGCCGCACGATGCCCAGCCACTCGGCGTCGAGGCGGCGCGTGACGAGTGCCGCGATGGCGAACGCGAAGGGGATCGACGTCGCGACGTAGCCGAGGTAGAGATTCGGCGGATGGATCGCCATCCCCGGATTCTGGAGCTGCGGGTTCATCCCGCGCCCGTCGGCCGGCACGAAGCTCAGGCGATCGTACGGGTTGGCCTTGAAGCAGACGGTGGCGATGAAGAAGACGAGGATCACCGCCAGCGTGCCGCACGCCCACGGCACGAGATCGCGCGACTTCAGCGGCACGAAGCGGATCGCGATCGCCGAGTACACGGAGAGGATGAGGCCCCAGAAGAGCATCGATCCCGCCTGTCCGCCCCAGAATGCGGCGAACACGTACACCTTCGGCATGTTCGCGCTCGTGTTCGACGCGACGTACTTGAGGGAGAAGTCGTGCGTCAGCAGCGCGGTCCACAGCCCGATCGACGCGAGCACCATCATCGCGGTCGTCGCGTAGAGACCGCGCCGACCGCTGGCGACGAGATCCTCGCGCCCGAGCGCACCACCAGCGAACGACGTCGTCGCGGCCCACGCCGCCATCAGCAGCGCGACCCAGAGGGCCAGCTCACCAACGAGGATCACGCCTTCGCTCCCGCCCCCGCCTTGTAGCCCGGAGTCTGCTTGTACTTCTCCGCGTCGGGCGCGTTCTCGTAGCGCGACGCGCACTTGGCGAGCAGCGTCGTCGCGTGGAAGGTGCCGTCCGTCGCCATGCGTCCCTCGACGACGACGTCCACGCCATCGGTGAAGGTGTCTGGCGCGATGCCGCGATACACGACCGGGACGACCTTGGCGCCGTCGGTGACGCGGAAGGCGTACTCCTTCCCGCCAGGCTCACGCTGGATGGAGCCGGGGACGACGCGCGCGCCGATCTTCACGCCGGTGTTCCGGAAGCCGGGGTCCGCGTCGAGCTTCGTGGCGAGCTCGGTCGGCGTCAGGTAGTACGTGCCGGTCTCCTTGATGGAGGTCGCCATCAGGTAGCCGGCCGTGCCCAGGACGAGGGCGCCGCCGATCAGGAACTTGGTACGAGCCGAAGTCATCTGCCGCGCTCGGAGGAGGAGAGGGTGAACCACAACAATATAGTGGAGATGACCCCACCAGCCGCGTCGGCGCTTCCCTGACGCGCGCTCACCGTGCGGTGCGGACGAGGAGCGCGGTGGCCGAGGCGGCGCCGGCGGCGTCCCAGACGAGGTCACGGGCGCTGACGTCCCCGTGGGTCTTGCGGTCGTACAGCTCCTTCCCCACCCCGACCACCACGGTCCCGGCGGTCGCCCCCGCGAGGGCGGAACGATGCTCGACGCCCATCGCCCGCAGCGTTCCATACCCCAGGCTCTGCACGAACGCCGAGGCGAAGAAGTGCTGGAGCTTGTCCGGACCGAACCAAGGGTCCGCCGCATGCTGCTGCGGCGACCGCATCCCGAGGGTGAAGACGAGCATCAGTCCGCGCATCAGGCGACGCTCCGCTGACCCGCGGTGGCCGAGCCGAGCCGCGCGCCGAGGAGGTCGAGCGCGCGCTCGAGCAGGACCTTGTTGCCGGGCTGATGCACCCAGCTGCTGGCGCCGCTCGGATGCGGCAGCGGGATCGCGATCGCTCGGCCGCCCACGTGCTCGATCTCGTGCTCCCGGCCGATGACCTGGTCCAGCGGCTGCGGGCCGAGGAACCGGTCGATCGCCAGACGGCCGACGGGAACGAGCAGCGAGGGACGGATGATGCGCAGCTCGTCCTCGAGCCAACCGGCGCACTGCGCACGCTCGGCGGGCGACGGGACGCGGTCGCCGCGGCCGGCGGGATGCGGGCCCGGATAGCAGCGTGTGATGGCGGCGATGTAGAGCAGCTCCCGCGCGGTCGGCTCGTCGAGGCCGGCGCGCTCCAGCCAGCGGAAGAGCGTACGCCCCGCGCGGCCGGCGAATGGCTTGCCGCCGGTGGTCTCGACCTGCCCCGGCGCCTGGCCGACGAGCATCGCCCGCGGCGCGCGAGCGTGCGAGACGATCGGTAGAACCGTCGGTGCGTGCGCGCACCGACGACACGCCGCGAGGCGCTCGCAATGCTCGTCGAGCGCGATCGCGAGGGCGCGTCGCGAGCGGGGAGAGGGGGAAGGCATCCCGTTCACTACCCCTGCACCGACTCGGCGTGCCGCGCGTGCTCGAAGCGGTACGGCGGGCGGATGATGCCGCGGTCCGTGACGAACGCGGTCACGAGCTCGGCCGGGGTGACGTCGAAGGCGGGATTGTAGACCGCCACCTCCTCCGGCACGACGTCGGCTTCGAAGCCGCGTGCCAACTCGTCGGCGGCGCGGTGCTCGATGCGGATCGCGTCGCCACTCGGGGTATCGGGATCCACGGTGCTCCACGGCGCCGCGACGTAGAACGGGACGCCATGATGCCGCGCGGCGAGGGCGAGAGGATAGGTGCCCACCTTGTTGGCAACGTCACCGTTGGCGGCGATGCGGTCCGCGCCGACGAAGACGAGATCGACGCGGCCCTCGCGCATGAGGGAGGCCGCCATGCTGTCGGCGAGCACGGTGACGTCGACGCCGGCCTGCGCGAGCTCCCACGCGGTGAGCCGGCTCCCCTGGAGGAGGGGGCGCGTCTCGTCGGCGAACACGGCGACGCGCTGCCCACGCTCGGCGGCGACGTACACGGGCGCGAGCGCCGTGCCGATCCCCGCCGTGGCGAGTGCGCCGGCGTTGCAGTGCGTGAGCACGCGCGCGCCCTCGGCGAGGAGGGTCGCGCCGTACTCGCCGATGCGCCGGCACATCGCGCGGTCTTCCTCGAGGATGTGCGTCGCCTCGTCGCGCATCGCGGCGAGGATCGCGGCGCCGTCTCCCGACGTGCGCTCGGCGACGCGCAACACCCGGCCGACGGCCCACGCGAGGTTCACCGCCGTCGGGCGCACACGCGCGATGCGATCGCCGAGCGTGCGCGCTCGCTCGAGGAACGCGTCACGGGGCGCGGTCACCTCCGGCGCGAGGGCGACGACGAGTCCCATCGCGCCGGCGACGCCGATCGCCGGGGCGCCGCGCACGGCGAGCGTCGCGATCGCGTCGCACACGTCGTCCACCGTGCGCAGCTCGCGTCGCTCGAGGCGGCCGGGCAGCCGCCGCTGGTCGATGATGTCCACCGCGCTGCCGTCCGCCGACCAGCGCACCGATTCCACGACGCTCATGCGTCGCAACCTACCGTGACGCGGCGCGCCGCTCCAGCGCGGCACGCCGCGCCTGCAGGAGGGAGTCGCCGGGCTGCGCACGCAGGCCGACGCCGTACACGGAATCCGCCGCAGCGAATCGGCCGAGCTGCTCTTCGGCCGCGCCAACGTACGTCGCCGCCACCACCGCGGCCTCGCTGCGCAGCAGCGGCGTCCCGGCGGCGACGACGCCTTCCGCGCCGCGCGAACGGCCCACCGCCTCGAGGTACATCGCGACGAACGCCGGCTCGCGCCGGACGTCGCCATCGCGCAGCATGGGCGCCAGCACCGTGGCGGCATCGGCGTAGCGCGCCGTGGAGAAGAGCACCTGCCCGTACTCGAAGCGTACGCGGCGGTCGCGCGGCTCCATGGCGAACGCCCGGGCGAGCAAGGGGAGTGCGCGCGCCGTGTCGCCGTGCTCGCGCGCGTCGATGCCGAGCAGCTGGTAGCCGCGATACTCTGTCGGTGAGGTCGCGACGAGCCGCTCCCACAGCGTGCGATGGCTCGACCACACGACCGAGTAGCGGAAGCCGACCCACGCACTGTGGGCGACGAGCACCGCGCACGCCGCAACGAGCAGCGGTCGCGCACGTGGCGCTGCGATGTCGATCGCCCACGCGAGCGCGAGCGCGACGCCGACGGTGGGGCCGAGCAGCGTGCGGTCGGCGAGGAAGAGGCCGACGGAGGTGATGAGGTTCGACGCCGGCAGATACGTCAACGCGATCCACGTCACCGCGACGAGCGGCCGCCGGTCGCCGCGCCGCGCTGCCACGATGGCGAGCGTGACCAACGCGAGCGTCACCAGCACGGCGATCACCGCACGCAGCGCTCGCGCATCGGGCAGGATCGTCGGGCCGTAGTAAGGCGAGAGCGACGCCGTCGGCCACAGCAGCATGCCGGCGATGCGCGGCCAGAGCGAGAGCATCGCGACGATGCGCGTGCCTGGCGTCATGACGTCGAGACCCGGCGCGACGATCGCCGCCGGCGCGACGCTCACGCCGAGCACCACGGCACGCTCGATCAGCGCGACGACGAGCGCCGCGACGCACACCACCCAGAGCCGCATCTGGCGCTGCAGCATGGAGCGCGCCGACGCTGCGTCCGTCGCGCGACGCCAACCCCACGCCGTCACCGCGGCGACCGGCAGCGCGAGGAGGCCGGACTCCTTGGAGTACACCGCCGCCACGGTGAGCGCGCCGGCGAGGAGGGCCATCCCCCACTCGCGCGCCGCACCCTGCACGCGCTCGGCGCGCACGATCACCACCCCGAGTGCCATGGTGAACAGCGCGACGAGCAGCTCGGAGCTGTTCGCCACGCTCGCCACCGTCTCGACGTGCAGCGCGTGCGTCGCGAACCAGAGCGCGCCGACGATCGCCGCTACACGGCCGACGGCGACGCCGAGCAGACGCCAGAGCACGAGGGCGACGATCAGGTGCAGCACGATGGCATAGAAGTGGAATAGCCCCGGCGAGCCGCCGCCGAGGTTCCAGAGCGCCGCAAGCAGCGCGACGTGGAGCGGACGATAGAGCCCGACGTCCTTGCCGACGGTGGGCCAGTACGGTGCGCTCCAGACGCGGGCGAGCGCGGACCATCCGCGCAGCAGCGCGTTGTCGCGCACGATCGTCGTGTCATCGTAGATGAACCCTGCGCGCAGCGTCGGCAGGAAGGGGACGACGGCCGCCAGGGCGACCAGCGCGACGGCTACACCATTCGGAATCGCCCGGCGCGCCGTCCTCGGTTCAGTCACCGGGATCGCGCCGGGCGTCGTCACCGACTCACTCATCGTGACGCGTTCGGCGCCTGCGCTCTGGAAAATGCCGGTCGAGGAAGCGGATGAGGGCGCGCTCCTCCGGCGAATGCGCGTACGCGCCCGCCGTCGAGTGATAACGGGAGGGCAAGCGGATCGTCTCCCCTTCGTCGACGTAGCGCGCCACGACGAGGGGATGGACGTACGACGCGCGACAGATCGCCGGCGTGTTGCCCAGCTCCGCGGCGACGAGCCGCATCGCGGTCGCGACGTTCCGCTTCGCCTCCGTCTCCGACTGCGGTGCTCCGAGCTCGGCGAGCACGGTGGCGGCGCGCAGCGTGCCGCCCCAGGTCCGGAAGTCCTTCGCGCTGAACGGGACGCCCAGTCGATCGCGCAGGTAGCCGTTCACGTCGCGCGCCGTGAGGTCGCGCCACTGCCGGCCATCGCGGTAGCGAAAGAGCCGCGCCCCCGGCGACTCGAGGTGACGCGCGACGAGCCGCGCGAGCGACCGGTTGGCGACGATCTGCCGCTGGCGGATCGACCGCTTGCCGACGTAGGTGAACGTCGCGCGGCCATCGGCGATCTCGACGTGGCGCTTGAGCAGCGTGGCGATCCCGGAGGTGCGGTTCTCCTCGAAGTACCGCTCGCTGCCGATGCGGAAGAAGCTCTCGCTGACGAGCTGCACGACCGCGGCCGCCACGGCATGCCGGCTCGGCTCACGCGATGCGGCGTCGCGGCGGATGCGCCGACGCAGCTCGGGGAGCTCCTTCGCGAGCTCGCGGACGCGGTAGTACTTCCGGAGCTGGCCCTGTTCGACGGCGCGGGTATGGTACCGGTACTGCTTCCGCGACTTCGCGTCCATCCCCCACGCCTGCACGGCATTCCGCGGGCTGACGGCGATGTGCACATCCGTCCACGCCGGCGGGATCGCCAGCAGGCGGATCCGCTCCAGCGTGCGCGCGTCACGTACGAGTCGGCCATCGCTCCGCCGATAGCGGAAGTGCGACTTCGAGCCCTCGCGGAGTATCCACTCGGCCATGTCGTCGATGGAAGGCAAAAGGCGGTCCCCGAATGTAGCTTATTCGACGTGCCGAATCGCGCCGAATCGCCAATTGCGGCGCGCCGCTTTCCGCCGAACCGCCAATGACCTACGAGCTGCTCACCTTCCAGGTCACCGACCGGATCGCCACGATCACCGTCAATCGGCCCGACAAGCTCAATGCGCTCAACGATGCGTTGATGCGCGAGCTGGGAGCGGCGATGGACGAGGCGCTCGCACGCGACGACGTCGGCGCGGTGCTGCTCACGGGCGCCGGCCGCGCGTTCGTCGCCGGCGCGGACATCGCGGAGCTGGCCGGCCAGTCGGCCGTCGAGGGCAAGGCGCGCGCCGAGCGCGGGCAGCGGACGTTCCGAAAGTTCGAGCAGTCGCGCAAGCCGACCCTCGCCGCGATCAACGGCTTCGCGCTCGGTGGCGGCTGCGAGCTTGCCATGAGTTGTCATCTGCGCTTCGCCGCAGATGGGGCCAAGTTCGGCCAGCCCGAGGTGAAGCTCGGGATCGTGCCGGGCTACGGCGCGACGCAGCGGCTGCCGCGCCTCATCGGGAAGGGCCGCGCGCTCCAGCTCCTCCTCACGGGCGAGATGATCGACGCGGCGGAGGCGTTTCGCATCGGGCTCGTGAACCGCGTCGTCCCGGCAGGGGAGCTGATGGACGCGGCGCGGGCGACGCTCACGACCATCCTCGCCCAGGGGCCGCTCGCCGTGGCGCACTGCATCGAGGCGGTCGATCGCGGCCTCGACCTGCCGCTCGACGATGCGATCGCGCTGGAGGCGTCGTACTTCGGCCTGCTCTCCGCATCGGCCGACAAGGCCGAGGGGATGCGCGCCTTTCTCGAGAAGCGTCCGGCGAAGTTCACCGGGCAGTGAGGCACCGCGACCCGAGCACCGCGCGCGACGCGGCCCGCGTGGTGCTCACCACGCTCGCCCTGCGCGACTTCCGCAATCTCGCGCGGCTCGATCTCGAGATCCCGGATGCGGGCGCCGTCGTCATCGGCGAGAACGGCCAGGGTAAGACCAACCTGCTCGAGGCGATCTACTACCTGCACCTCCTCCGTTCGGTGCGCGGCGCGCGCGACGTCGACATCGTCCGCTTCGGCGCGGCGGGCTTCCATATCGCGGCGCGCGCGGGCGGCGGCTTGCATCACGAGTTGTCGGCGGGGTTCGAGCGGCAGGGACGGCGCAAACGTGTGAAGGTCGACGGCGCGGAGCCCCCTCGCCTCAGCGACGCGCTCGGCGCCCTGCCTTGCGTCCTCTTCTCGCCGGCGGACGTCGATCTCGTCGCCGGCGCGCCGAGTGCGCGGCGCCGGTATCTCGACATCCTGCTCGCCCTCTCGTCGCGAGCCTATCTCGCGGCGCTGCAGCGCTACCGGGCCGCGCTCGCGCAGCGGAACGCCGCGCTGCGCGACGCATCGCGCAATGCAGGCGGGCGCACGGAGCAGCGCGTCGCCGTGTGGGAGGCGCCGCTCGCCGAGCATGGCGCAGTGCTGTGGCGCGAGCGTGTGCGGTGGACCGAGCGTGCCGCAGATCGCTTCGCCGAGCTGTGCGCGGCGATCGGCGAGCAGGCGCCGGTGTCGATGCGCTACGCGACCGCGCTCGAGCCGTCGAGCACCGAGCTGGACGAAGTCGTGCGCGCGCTGGCGCGGTCACTGGAGCAGAAGCGCGGGTTCGACATGCGGCGTGGCCTCACACACAGCGGGCCGCATCGCGACGATCTCGCGCTCACGCTCGACGGACGCGAGCTGCGCGCCTTCGGCTCGGCGGGGCAGCAGCGGACCGCGGCGATCGCGCTGCGGTTGCTCGAGGCGGAGACGTTGCACCATCGGCTGGGCGCCGCGCCGCTGTTCCTGCTGGATGACCCCTTCGCCGAGCTGGATGCGCGCCGGTCGTCGCGCATCCTCGAGCTGCTCGCCGCGCACGGGATGGGGCAGACGTTGTTGACGGTTCCGCGCGAGAGCGACATCCCGCCCGCACTCACGGAGCTCGCCCGCTGGCGGATCGCCGCGGGGGTGATCAGCTACGACGCGCGGGGCGCGGCGTGAGTCCGGCGCGCAAGAAGCCGTCGGCGATTGGCGACGTGCTCGCCGGCCTGCTCAAGGACAGCGGTCTCGCGGAGCGCGTCGAGCAGGCAGGGGTGATCCCCGAGTGGCCGACGTTGGTCGGCCAGCAGATCGCGGCCGTGACGGAGCCGATGTCGATCGCCGCGGACGGGACGATGTTCGTGCGGGTGACGACGAACGCGTGGATGAACGAGCTGTCGCTGATGGAGCCCGAGCTGTTGAAAGCGTTGAACGCGAAGGAAGGGCGGGCGCCGGTGCGACGGATCCGTTGGTTGCTGCGCCGGGACTAGGATGCGGGGATGCGGGATGCGGACGTGCTAACGGCCTCGGGACGCTACGGCGTGTCGGGGCCGTTCGGCGTCCCGGCATCATCGCGCAACGTGTTTTCACGCGGAGGCGCGGAGCGGCGCGCTACTGCACGCCACCAACACCCGGACCCGCGGAGGCGCGGAGCGTGGTGGCAAGATCTCTCCGCCGGACCATGAAAGACTTTTGGGTCGTGGATGGAGAGGAAGGCTGCGCTGGCGCCGGAAGATCGACCCGGAGAGCCGTTCTCCGCGTGGCTCCGCGGCCTCCGCGTGCTTCGCGTGAGATCACCAGCGCCTCGAACCTGACCTACGCCGCTCTCTGACTCTCTGTCGTTCTCCGTGCCACTACGTGCAACGAGCACCGGCGAGCCAGTGCAGATCCCTCGACGCGCGCGGATGACGATCCTTCGACTCGCTCCGCTCGCTCAGGATCTGCGCTCGCTCGCCATGACACAGGGCCCGATATCGTTGGTAGGCGACCTGATCGATCGTGGCGCGGCCTGCACGAAATGTGATCCCCGTTTTGAGCGGCGTCGGCGGCACATCAGCCCGGCTCAGCAGGGCCTGTAAGTCGTTGGGGCAAAGTACCTTAGGATTGGACCAGACTGTTGCGTCGCGGGGTGTTTTGGGTTACATTTCTCAATCTGGCGCACTGTCCGTTTTCGGTGTGTCTTCGGGGTGGATTTCTGGCGACGAAACGCGAGTGAGTAGATGACCAAATCGAACGACAAAGCTCAGGCGAAGGAATACGGCGCGGGACAGATCACCGTCCTCAAGGGGCTCGAGGCGGTGCGGAAGCGCCCGGGCATGTACATCGGCTCCACGTCGGAGCGTGGCCTGCACCACCTCGTGTACGAGGTCGTCGACAACTCGATCGACGAAGCGATGGCCGGCTTCGCCGACAAGGTGAGCGTCATCATCCACGCCGACAACTCGATCACCGTCGACGACAACGGGCGCGGCATCCCGGTCGACATCCACCCGGTGGAGAAGATGCCGGGCGTCGAGCTGGCGATGACCGTGCTGCACGCCGGCGGCAAGTTCGACAAGGACACCTACAAGGTGTCGGGCGGACTGCACGGTGTCGGCGTCTCCGTCGTCAACGCGCTCTCCGAGCGGCTCAAGGTCTGGATCAAGCGCGACGGGAAGGAGCACTACATGGACTTCGCCCGCGGCGCGACGCAGACGAAGCTGAAGGTCATGGGCGACGTCCCGAAGAAGCAGACCGGCACGAAGATCTGGTTCAAGCCGGACCACGAGATCTTCACCGAGCTGACCTACAGCTACACCACGCTGGCGTCGCGGCTACGGGAGCTCTCCTTCCTCAACAAGGGCGTCACGATCACGCTGAAGGACGAGCGCCCCGACATGGAGAAGGAAGAGACCTTCCTCGCCAAGAACGGGCTGCGCGAGTTCGTGCAGCACCTCAATGCGAACCGGAAGCCGCTCCACAACGAGGTCATCTACCTCGAGACGAC
>Ga0070658_10003783_pt1 | contig 12396 bp, 9 predicted proteins | sample KBSC13metaG_FD_64664 | JGI IMG/M metagenome (GOLD analysis project Ga0070658, IMG submission 64664) | Corn rhizosphere microbial communities from Kellogg Biological Station, Michigan, USA - KBS C1-3 metaG | ecosystem: Host-associated > Plants > Roots > Rhizosphere > Soil ... | reverse complement strand
CCACGCCACAACGCTTGCAAAGCATTGATTTGGCGCGCCTGGCGGGATTCGAACCCACGACCCCCTTCGGAGTGCATAAATGGACGCAACATAAAACGCCATCAAACGTCTGGAATGCGCGTACTACAAAGGTTTCATCGCGGCCGAACGGTGCGTTTGCGTGTCCACGTAGGTCGATTTGTGACACATACTGTTATGCGCGAAATCAGCACGAATTGACCAATGCTCCGCGATCCGCCGCATTCAAGCTCGGCTCTCATAGCGATTTGATTGCAGATTCGTAATGGTTAGCGGTTCCGCAAATGATGGCGGCTTCGCAACACACGACACCTCGCACACCTTGGGTCTGCGCCCAAGCCCATGCGGCATAAGGCAGCTCATCGGGCATCGAGGTCCGAAAAGGAATTGGGGCACGCGCCGCTTACTATGAACTGGGCCTCACAGAGTAAGAGCACTCACCTTCCAACTGGCTACAAGTTTCGTCTCAGGTCAAAGGCATTGCGCAGCACAAGTCCAGCTCCAAGAGACCGGCATCGATGCCGATAGCGCGTACACACTGCTTTCCGCGTAGCGCGACCGGTTTGAGTTGGATGGGCTGGCCCGCAACAGATTCAACGAAACCAGGCAATCGCTCGAGCGACGGGGCGTGATCCGCATTGATGGTGACCGCGTGACCGAGCTCACGAGGACGAGTCAAAAGCGGCCGCCGCATCGGTCGCACGGCGACATTCACCGGGAAAACCAAGATTGGCGTGCGCACCCTGGAGCGCGGCGAGTCTTTCAGTCCGGCAACGCCCTCGCCAAAGCCGCGAAAAACGCATCGTCATTGATCTCGAAGCGTTTGGTATACCCGGGTTTCGAACGCGCACTGAGCACCACGGCTACCAGCCTTCGGCGAGGGTTGATGTGGATGAACTGCCCGTAGATCCCTTCGGCCTGGAAGCTTCCTTTCAACTCTGGGTCGTCGAGAACCGGGATCCACCACATGTATCCGTAGGGAATGATCGTCCCGTCGATCTCGAAAGGCGCACCGGCCTCCGCGACCCAACCTTCCGGTAGAAGATCGAGGCCTCCGACTCGGCCGCCATCCAGAACGAACTGGCCGAAGCGCGCGTAGTCGCGCATGGTCGCGAACATGCCGCTGCCCGAGATCGCCATGCCGCCAACGGATTCGGTCCACAAACGCGCTTCCGCCTCCATTCCCAGCTTGGACCACAGGTGAGACCGCAGATAGTCAGCCATGTTCATGCCGGTGGCGCCTTCCATGACCGCACTGATCACGTAGGATTCGCCGGTGTTGTACTTCCATGACTTCCCGGGCGGTGTCTCGGCAGGGAGGCCCTCCATGAAATCCAGGATGCCGCGCTTTCGCCACTCGATCTGGATATCCAGCAGTTGCCTGCGTTCCGAGGTCGGATCCTCGTAGGTTTCCCGCCATCGGATTCCGGAAGCCATCCGCAGAAGTTGCCGAATGCTGACGTTCTTGTAGATGCCGCCGACATCCGCGTAGCGGGTCACCGGGGCATCAAGGTCGATGAGGCCTTTGCCCACGGCGATCCCCACCAGAGTCGAAGCAACCGACTTGGCCAGCGAACAGGAGTTCCACATCGTCCGGGCATCGATGCCGAGGGAGTAAACCTCCACAACGCGCCTGCCGTCCTTCAGAACCATCAAGCCGGCCACGCGGTTGACCGACAGATAATCGTACAGGTCGAAAGAACGGCCATGATCCTCCACGCGAAGGCCCTCCAGTGAAGATCCCGCGCTCTCGAAGGCGGTTGCGTGCGATCCGGGCATGACGGTTCTTGACGGGAACCACCCGCAATCGCCGGTCATGGCTTCCATCACCTCATCCGGCAGGAGGGTGCCGTCGAAAAAGCGACGGATCTGCGCTTGCGCCTCTGGTTTCATGCCCATGGCAAATCTTCCGAGTCGGCCTCCCCACGGCTGCCTGCGGTGCCACCACACTCTACGGACGGGATACATCGCACGAAGTGGTCGTCAGCGACCTCCACCATGCAGGCCCTTTCCACGGCGTGCTCCGGTGGTTCGGCAGCCGGCACATCAAATCTGTGGCCCGACGGCGGATCCGCGTGCCGATTCGTGAGCGAGGCCAAGGCGTAGCGTGACGGTGCGACGCGACGTATGCGTGGAGTCGCCTCCAGCAAAGCGCGGGTATAGGGATGGCGAGGGTCGTCGAAAACGGCATCGCGACTGCCAATTTCCACCAGACATCCCCGTTGCATGACCATCACGCGGTCGGCGAGCTCCTCGACCACGTCGAGGTCATGAGAGATGAACAGGTAGGTCAGACCATACGCAGAGTGCAGTTGCTTCAGCAGATCGAGTATCTGCCGCTGGATGGACACGTCCAGCGCGGAAACGGGCTCGTCGGCCACGATCAGGTCGCCGCCTCCGACGATCGCGCGCGCGATGCCGACCCGCTGGCGCTGGCCGCCCGACAGCTGATGCGGATAGCAATCGTGCATGTCGTCGCCAAGTCCGACCTCGGCAAGCATATCCTTGGCGCGCCGCAATCTCTCAGCGGCAGCGGCGATTCCGCCAGCGCGTAACGGTTCGGCAACCGCCTGCTTGATCGTCATCCGCGGATCCAGGGAGCCGCCGGCATCCTGGAATATCATCTGTACTTGCGGCCGAGTCCTCGCGCCCCCCTTTCCTCCGCCGCTTCGTTCGATGCAGTTTGCAAAGAGGATTTCTCCCCGGCTCGGCTTGTAGAGATCCACCAGGGCCTTCCCGACGGTGCTCTTGCCCGACCCCGACTCGCCCACCACCGCGAGGACTTCTCCGCTGCGGATGTCGAACGAGACATCCCTCACCGCCCGGACATATTCTTTTCGGGACAGGATCGACTTGCGGCTCTTGCGGAACGCAACGTCGACGTTCCTGACCCGCACGAGCGGGCTCCTCCTGGTCGAGCCTCCGCCGGCGAGGGCGCGTTCCGGGAACGCGTCGAGCAGAGTCCGGGTGTAGTCGACGCGCGGCTGCAGCAGAACCTGGCGCGCGTCGCCCTGATCCATCACCCGGCCGCCCTTGAGCACCACCGAGCGCTCGGCGTACTGCGCAACCATCCCCAGGTCGTGGCTGACCAGCAGGATGGCGGTGCCGACCTCGCGCGTCAGCTCGACGGCTTGTTCCATGATCTCCCGGCGAACTATCGCATCCAGTGCGGTCGTGGGCTCGTCCGCAATCAGTACGGCAGGGTGGGTCAACAGAACCGACGCGAGCATGAATCTCTGGCGCATGCCCCCCGAGAACTTGCCGGGGTATTCATCGAAGCAGCGCTGCGGATTCTCTATCCTGACGCGCTCGAGCATCGCCAGACAGCGAAGCCTCGCTTCGTGTGCGTCGACGTCTTCGTGCAGGCGCAGCGCCTCCATCATCTGGCGTCCCACTTTCAGGGACGGATTCAACGATGCCATCGGATCCTGGAACACCGCCGCGATGCTGCCGCCCCTGATCTTTCTCAATTCCCTTGGGGGTGTGGCGGTCAGGCTGTCGCCACGGAGCGCGATGTCGCCGCCAGTGCATGCGAGGCCATCCGGCAACAATCGGAGAATGGCCCGTCCGATCGTGGTCTTCCCGCTTCCCGATTCGCCGACCAGTGCGACGATTTCCCCCGGAAGCATGCCGAACGACACGTTGTCGACGATCCTGCGGCCGGCCAGGGTGCTAACCTGGAGGCGATCTACCCGGAGGATAGGCGAACCTGGAGCCATGCTCATGCGCGCTTCATCCTGGGGTCGAGGAGGTCGCGACAGCCGTCGCCCAGAAGATTCACGCCCAGCAGCGAAAAGGATATGGCGAGGCCGGGCACGACGGCCAGCCATGGTGCGTCTGCGAAGTAGTTCCTGCTGTCCGACAGCATTCCCCCCCAGCTTGCGGCGGGCGGCGGCAAGCCGAGCCCGAGGAATGAAAGCGCCGATTCGGCCAGCAGTGCCCAGCCGAATATGGCCGTGGAGATCACGGTAACTAGGCCCACCACGTTCGGCGCGACATGCCGCGCCAGCGTGTAGGCCGCGGAGTTCCCCATGATCGAGGACGCCGTGATGTAATCCGCTTGGCGGATAGTCAGGACTCCGGTTCGCACGACGCGGACGACATAAGGTACGTACGCCACGCTCAGTGCGATGACCGGTGCCAGGGACGCACCGGAAAGGAGTGTCGTCATGGCGATCGCCATGACCAACGCCGGGAATGCAAGCAGTGCATCCATCACCGCGACCACGGCCTTGTCCAGCCAGCCGCCCAGGAACCCGGCGGAGACGCCCACGATCGTTCCGGCCGCGGTCGCCAAGAGGGTCGTCAGCCCAGCGATGGCCACGGTGATCGCCGCGCCGGACAGGGTACGGCTGAAGACATCCCTCCCCCATTCGTCGCAGCCGAACCAGTGAGACCAGGATGGAGGCGCAAGACGATCGGCGGCGTCGATCTGGGTGGGATCGTATGGCGTTCCGATAGCGCCAACCAGGGCCGCGGCGAAAACGATGACGATGATCGATCCGCCGACTACGAGATTCGTCTTCTTCACGGCTCGCTCCAGGTCGACCTACGAGTAACGGACAGCAGGGCAGATGATCGGCGCCGTGAGTTCGAATACCAGGTTCATGAACACGTAACTCATCACGATCACCACCATGCATCCTTGGATAACTGGATAGTCGCGAGCGAACACGGCTTCGACCATGAGGCGACCCAAGCCGGGCAACGAAAACACCGTCTCGATCACGACGGCACCGCCCAGGAGTCCGCCCAGCGCCAACCCCATCATCGTCCACGTCGGCCCCATCACGTTCGGAAACGCGTGACGCCGGGCGACAAGCAACTCCGGAAGCCCCTTCGCGCGCGCATGCGTGATGTACTCCAATCCCTTCACCTCGATCGTGCTGGATCGGACGAGCCGGACAAACACCCCGGTTTCCACCAGGGCCAGAGTCATGACCGGCATGATCAGATAGCGAATGCCCTGTACGAAGTCGTCGAACGGAGAGACGTATCCGACCACAGGAAGCAAATCGAGCTTTACCCCGAACACGAGCATCACGATCAACCCGAGCCAGAAGCTCGGAATGGAGAGGAATGCAGTGGCGGCGGCCACGACCGCCGCGTCGGTATGCGTGTTATGGCGCCATGCCGAGAACATCCCGGCCGGGACGGCAAGCAGGGCCGCAATGACGACTGCGGGGATGACGAGTAGCGCAGTGACCGAGAAGCTCGAAAACAGCAGATCGCCGACTGGACTGTCGAGGGCAATCGAACGGCCGAAGTCTCCGCCGGAGATCGCCCGAAGCCAAAGCAGGAACTGCACGATCAGAGGCTGGTCCAGGCCCAGCTTGGCGCGAATGCGCTGCAGCGCCCCGGCATCGTCGACATCGCCCAGGATGATCTGGGCCGGATCCCCGGGTATCAATCGGATCATGAAGAAGATCATGAACAGCGATATCAGGATCGTCGGCAGTGCCAGCAACATCCGGCTTGCTGCGTACTTCATCATCGCGCGCCCTCCCGAACCCGATGCACGCCCCAGTAGCGTGCCCTGCCGAACATCCAGGACTCGAACCCATCGACGTCTTCGCGCACGGCATTGATGTCCGCCGGGCTGAACAGTCCGATGTAAGGGACATCCTTCAGCATCAGCAGATGCAGCTGGTTGAACAGTTCATGCCGCCTTTCCTGGTCGCCGGTGCGCAGGCTTTGCTCCAGCAACGCCAACGCCTTCGGGTTGTCCCAGACCTTGCTGGGGCTCCTCGCGCGGTTGCCGAGGATGAACGAGTAGCTGGCAGCGGCATCGGCGCGCGCCGAGAACCCGAACGAAAGGAGCTGGAATTTTCCTGCCCTCCATCGATCCATCTGCGCCGCCCACTCCAGCACTTCGATCCGTATGTTGAGCCCAACCTGCTTGCACATCGCCTGCACCAGAAGAGCCTGGTTGAACATGGCGGGGTAACGGCGGTTTGTGGACAGCACGATCGGCGAGCCGTCGTAACCGGCTTCCCGGAGCAGCGCCCTCGAACGCTCGAGGTCGGGCTTGCCTCCCAGGATCGAGGCCGGCGGGTGGAATACGCTCGCGTTCGCCACGATGGATGGATTGCCGACCGCGGTGCCCTCGTTGACGATATTCGCCAACGCGTCGCGATCGATCGCCAGCGCGATCGCTTCACGGATGCGCTTGTCTGCCAGGAGAGGGTCCCGGTTCTGCACGAGGATGCCGTAGCTTCCCAGCATGGGGGCGCTGACCAGCCTCACCCTCTTGATGTGCCCGATCTGTCTCATCTCCGCTGCCGGCACTTCGGGCATGATGTCGACCTGGCCCTTGTCGAGCGCCGCGAGCCGGGACGCAGCATCGCGTATGACCAGGAAGGTGAGGCGCTTCTCCAGGGCCCGCTTGGCGCCGGTGTTGCCGTTTCGCGGCTCCATGCGTGGCACGTACCCCGGGAACGCCTCCAGATGAATGGAATCCCCACGCTTCCACTCCACGAGGCGATACGGCCCGGTTGCGACAGGGGTCCGCCACTGGCCCTGAGCGTCGACAGAAGATGGATGGAGAATGGCGCCCGCGCCGCAGTTGATGGCCGCCATCTGGCTGAGAAAAAGCGGTTGCGGCCGATTCAAGCGGAACAGCACCTTCAACCGATCCATGGCGCGCACTTCTTCGATGCGATTGCCGTTGGTTCCGTCGAAGTCGCTCAGGCAAGTCCATCCCGTCGCCGGGTCCAGGTAGCGCCGCCACGACCAGACGACTTCCGCCGATGTCACCGGCGCGCCGTTGTGGAACTTGAGCCCGTCGCGCAGCGTGAAGAGGTATTCGAGCCCGTTGTCCGACACGTCCATGGATTCGGCCAGCAGCAACCCCGGGGTGCCATCTTCCCGGTAGGCCACCATCCCTTCCACGATGTGCATCATGACCGTGTCGGTGTTCGCATCGCGGTTGACGCCCGGGTTCGTGCTCCTGATGTCGGAACTCAGCGTGACCAGAAAATTGCGGTTGCTCGAGCTGTCTACCGTGTCGCCACCGCCGCACGCCGCGAGCAACACCGGCAGGACGACTGCAAGCAACCTGATTGTCCGGCTCAGCCACCCCCAGGGGATCGTCGCGTGATGGCGCCGCCCGCTCATGACTTGCCCGCGCCGACCAGATCCCTGGAAATTTCGATTTCCTCGCAAAGCCAATCCTGGAAGACCCTCACCTGCACCCTGTCGCTGATGTTCGCCGGCTTGACGAGGTAGTAGGAGACGCCACTCGGCACCGACCGCTCGGACGCCTTGACCAGCTGCCCTTCTTGGATGGCGTCGATGGCGAGCAGATGGTCGCTGATCGCGATCCCGAAGCCCGACTCGGCAGTGCGCAGCGCCATGTCCAGCACGTCGAAGTCGAGTCCTTGGTCGGTATCGATTTCACCGCCCTCCCATCCGCTTGCCCAGGTCTTCCAGTCCTGATGGCTCGGCTGCGGGTGCAAGAGCATCTTTCCCGCCAGGTCATCGGCAGTCTCGATCATCCGACCGCAAAGGTAGGTTGGCGAACAGACAGGCACCAGATGCTCCTCATACAGCTCTACGGCATCTTCTTTTCTCCAGTTCCCCAAGCCAAACCGGATGCCGAGCTCGGCATCGTTGTCGCTCGACACCATGTCGTGCCAGCGGGTATGGATGAGCACCTTGACGAACGGATAGCGTTCGTTGAACTTGTGCAGGCGCGAATAGAGCCAACGAATCGCGAAGGTCGGCAGCACGCGCACCTGGACCACGTCCTGCTCCCTGTAGAAGCTGGCGATGGTGGTGGCGATCTGGTCGAATGCGCTCCGGGTGCTCGCTGCCAGCACCGCACCCGCCTCGGTGATCTCCAGTCCGTTGACGCCCCGGTGAAACAAGGTCAGACCTAGCTGCTGCTCGAGGATCTTGACCTGCCGGCTCACGGCACTCTCGCTGACGTTCAGCGCTGCCGCGGCCTTCCGAATGCTCATCTTCGATGCCACGACCTCGAAGCACTTCAGGGCATTCACCGAGGGCAAACGACGGGTCATCGAAATTCCCCGTAATAGCAAGAACTTGCGATCGATGCTAGCACGACGTCGAACGCGCGCTGACCCATATCGTCTTGCTCCTCAGGTACTGGTCCATGGCCTCGGTCCCCTTGTCTCTCGCCAGGGAACCCGAACGCTTGTAACCACCGAAAGGGGTCTTGATGTCGCCCTCGGTGAAGCCGTTGACCGCGACCGTCCCGCACTGGAGCGAAGCCGCGAGGTGCATCGCCCGATCGATGTCGTGCGTGAACACCGTCGCGTGCAGGCCGTACTCGGTATCGTTCGCGATGTCGGCGGCCTGCTCTGCATCCTCGATGACCATCGTGCCCAGCACCGGGCCGAAGATCTCCTCGCGCGCAATCTTCATGTGACGTTCCAGCCCGGTGAACACCGTCGGGCCAAGGTAGCTTCCAGGCTCCGTGCGTTGGGCAAGGTCCAGCGCCACGGCGGCCCCTTCCCGCCGACCCAGTTCGAGATAAGACCTGACGCGCGACCGATGTTCATCGCTTACCAGAGGGCCCATCTCCGTCCGCGGGTCCAGCGGATCCCCGATCCGGATTTGCCGGGTGCGTTGCATCACGCGATGCAGGAACTCGTCATGGAGCTTCCTGTGAACAAGCTGGCGCATGTTCGCCGAGCAGTTCTGGCCCGCGTTCCAGAACGCGGCCTGCACTGCGCTCTCGACGAGATCGTCGTCGACCTTGGCGTCGTCCAGAACGATGAAGGCGCTCTTGCCCCCCATCTCCAGCCCGACGCTCTTCAGGTTGCTCTCGGAGGCGTACCGCAGGAAGCACGAGCCGATGCTCGTCGAGCCGGTGAAAGAGACCGCATCGATGTCCGGGTGGCGGCCGATGGCCGCACCCGCCGTTTCACCCAGGCCTGGCAGTACGTTCAGTACGCCATCCGGGATGCCGGCCTCCTGCGACAGTTCGGCAAGTCGAAGCAGGCTGAGAGACGTCTGCTCGGCTGGCTTGACGATGACCGAGCACCCCGCCGCAAGGGCAGGCGCAAGTTTCCATGCCGCCATGAGCAGGGGAAAGTTCCAGGGCAGCACCAGTCCGACGACGCCGACCGGTTCCCTGACGATCATTGCCCACACATCCGGCCCCGCAGGTGCGGTTTTCCCGAAGGTCTTGTCGATCAGCTCTGCGTACCACCGGAGGCAGACCGGAACTTCATCGCCGATCTCACGCAGGCAGTCGCGGATCGGCTTGCCGCTGTCCATGCTCTCGATGACGGCGAGTTCTTCAGCGTGCTCCTGAACCGATTTTGCCAAGGCGAGCAGAGCTCCTTTCCTGATTTCCGGAGGACGCTTGCACCAGATGCCGTCGCGAACGCTGCGCCTGGCCGCAGACACCGCCAGGTCGACGTCACGCCCGTCGCAGTGCGCCACCGTCGCGATTGGTTCGCCCGTGGCGGGATTGATGGACTCGATGACGCCGCCGCCCCGGGCGCCGACGAAGCGGCCTCCGATGAAGGCCCGGCTCTCCAGCTTCGCCCGTGCCGCGATGGCGTGGTAATCCAGATGCTCACTGAATGCCATGATGGTTCCCTCAAAGCGGTGCGTAGGGACTTCCGTAAGTGCCCAGCGCGAACCGGCTCAATTGAAACCGTGTCAGGTCGACATCACTGGATCCGCCCGATGCGATGCCTGCCACGACCTTGCCGACGGCCGGACCCAGGGCAAACCCATGCCCGGAGAAGCCGGTAGCCACGATCAGTCCCGCAATTCCCGTCGCGCCGTCGATGACCGGGATCGCGTCGGGCAGGACATCGATGTTGCCTGCCCACGACTTCCGCACCCTGATGCCATCCATCGCCTGGAACACCTCTTCGACACGCGTCGCGACCTTGCGGACACGGCGATGGTTCGGGCGGATGAACGGAGTCCGTGGCTCGACCATGCGCTCGTGCTTGCTCCATGCGATTCTTCCGTACACGTCGCCGGCCAGCGCCTCTCCGAGACTAAGGTCGAACGCTCTCTTGTTCGCGAAGAGCCCGGGCATGAAGAAGCCGGCGTATCGGAATACATCCAGCGTGACATCGATGTCGGAAGTCGATTCGGCAGCGATGATGCAGGACATGTCCTGGCGTTGGCGGACGCCGATGCCGAACCCGCAGAAGCAGGGCACTGAAAGTTCGCGCGTGGGTTCAGTAAGCGAAACGGTGTTTCGCACCACCTTCTGCGGCAGCAGCAATCCGATCCCCGCCAACAGGCGGTGGGAGGCGGCACCCGCGGCGCACACGACGACCGGCGCCCGGATGCGGCCCCACTCCGTGGTGACACCGGCGACGCAGCCACCCTCGACGTCGATGCCGTAGGCACCGCAGCGCTCGAAGATTTCGGCGCCGGCTTCCATTGCCGCCCGAGCAAACGCGAGCGTCGCAGTTTCCGGTTCGGCCTGTCCGTCCCCGGCCGTGTACAAGGCGCCGTATGAAGTCTGGGCCAGGGTGGGAAGCATCGCCTTCACCTCCCGTGGGGAAAGCATCTGTGTCGGAACCTCGGCGCCTCGCACTTCGTCCATCCACTTCTCGTAAGCGGCAGCCTCGCGCTCATCCGTTGCCACGAACAGGCATCCGGTCCGGCGCCAGCCCAACGGATAGCCGAGCTCCGCTTCCAGCGTCGGCCACATCGCGAGCGACGCGACGGCGAGCTGGATTTCGGCCGGGTCCCGGTACTGGGAGCGGACAAACCCCCAGTTCCGTCCCGATTGCTGTGACGCGACACGATCCTTCTCGAGAACAACCGTCCTGATGCCGATGCCGGCCAGGTAATAGGCCGCTGCCAGACCCATGATGCCGCCACCGACGACGATGGCATCGGCGTGCTCTGGAAGCCGCGGATGATCCATGTCGCGGACGCGCGCACCATTCGCACCTATCCCCTGGATTCGATTACTCGGGCTCATCGATGATTGCGTCCATGTCCATCTCAATGCGGATTTGCGGATCGAAGAGCCTGGCTTCGACCGTGGTGCACGCTGGGCAAATGCCGGCGAACGCGCCGGCATAGGCACGCATCACGCCTTCGTAGTCATCGGCGTAGGCCAGGTACATGCGCACCCGCACGATCTGGCCGAGGTGTCCGCCGGCCTGCGCCAGCACAGACTCCACGTTCTTGATGAGCTGCGCCACCTGCTCGCTGGCGGAGGCGGCGAGCATGCCGGTTGCGTAGTCGTATCCCGTCGTTCCGGAGATGAACAGCTGCTTGCCGACGAGCACGGCGCGGCTGTAGTTGTACTCCTGCTCGAACTTGCTGCCGGACGAGAACAGCTTTCTTGTCGATGGAGGTTTCTTGTTGGAGTTCATCTGGGCTTGCTCCTGGGGTTTTTCGTGCGCTGCTGGTTGGTAGGAGGCAATCATCCGAGTCGTCCGGGCGAAAGCGCCTGCTCGGTCACGCCGCGTTCAAGCACTTCCAAAGGCAACCGGGAACCCGTCGCGATCGCGGCGACGGATTCCCCCATCGCCGGCGACGTGAGCACGCCACAGCCGCCTTGGCCGGCGACCCATATGAATTCGGGGCGATCCGGTGCGCGGCCCAGTACAGGGTTTCGGTCGCCGACGAAGTTGCGCAGGCCGGCCCAGCTGCTGATCAACCTGCTCACGTTCAGCGTCGTTTCCCGTTCGATGTTGTCGACGCCCTGGGCGACATCCAGATCGTCCGGGTACACGTCCCCCGGTGCGACCAGCACTTCCTCGGCCAGACTTCCCATGAAGGTCGAGCTCTCGGGTTTCAGGTACCAGCGATAGTCCACGTTGCACACGTGCGGCCAGTTCGCCACCGAAACGCCATACCGAGCGGGAAACGTGAAAGCGGTTCTGCGCATCGGGCGAATCCCGAGCGGGGAAACGCCCGCAAGCCCGGCGACCACATCGACCCAGGCACCGGCTGCATTGATCAGAAGCGAGCCGCTGAACTCTCCTTTCATCGTCGTCACGGCCCAATGCCGCCCGGTCCACCTGATCGATTCCGCAGCGGCATCGGTCAGCACTTCGGCTCCGTTCGCCTTCGCGCCACGCAGGTAACTCTGCAGCAAGAGGCCGCCATCGATGTCCGAAGCTCCCGGTTCGAACACGCCGAGATCGACGCCACCGGCACGTAGCGCGGGGAACAAGTCGAGGGATTCCTTGCGGCCTACGATGCGAGCCTCGGCCCCGGATCCGGTGATGCGATCAGCCAACGCCTGCAGGCGTTGGCGCTGATCGCCTCGGCTAACCGTAAGGCTTCCGCGCGGCGACAACAGCGGGCGCTCGCAGAATCCTGGCGGCGGCGCATCCAGGAAGGAGCGACTGGCCACGGCCATGGCACGCATGAGATCCGCGGTGATGCCAACCGTGTATTGCTCGGCGGATCTCC
>Ga0070658_10003782_pt1 | contig 12396 bp, 10 predicted proteins | sample KBSC13metaG_FD_64664 | JGI IMG/M metagenome (GOLD analysis project Ga0070658, IMG submission 64664) | Corn rhizosphere microbial communities from Kellogg Biological Station, Michigan, USA - KBS C1-3 metaG | ecosystem: Host-associated > Plants > Roots > Rhizosphere > Soil ... | reverse complement strand
GGTTCGCAGCTCCAATCAGGGCGTCTGGGCACCTACGCCTGGGTGCTCGTCGTCGGTGTGCTGTTCGTGCTCGGCGCCTTCACCTTCCGCTAACGCGATGCGCGAGTTCCTGCATTCGGTCGGCTACGACCACTGGATCCTTCCGGCCCTGCTCGTCATCCCCGTGCTCGGGGCCATCGCGGTGCTCCTCGCGGGCCGGCGGCGCGACGGCGTGGTGGCCGAAGACGAGGTCGTCTCGGGTGCGGCGCGCGCGCCGCGCGCCATTGCCACGCTCGTCTTCGCGCTCGAGTTCGTGCTCTCGGTCGGGCTCTGGTGGGCGTTCGATCCCGCCGTGCCGGGCTGGCAGCAGCGGGTCGACGCGCGCTGGATTCCCTCGTGGGGCGCGCGATTCACCATCGGCCTCGATGGCATTTCGCTGATGATGGTGCTGCTCACCACCTTCATCATGCTGCTCGCCGCGTATGGCAGCTGGACCTATATCCGGCGGAAGACGGCGGCCTACTACGCCCTGATGCTTCTTCTCACCACGGGGATGCTCGGCGTATTCATGTCGCTCGATCTCTTCCTCTTCTACTCGATGTGGGAGATCATGCTCGTGCCGATGTATTTCGTCATCGGGATCTGGGGCGGCCAGCGGCGCATCTACGCGAGTCTCAAGTTCTTCATCTACACGATGCTCGGCTCGCTGCTGATGCTCGTCGGCATCATCTACCTCGGGCTGGCCGCATCGAACGGCGCCGGCGTGCCGAACTTCTCGTACGACGCGATCCTCGCCAACGCGCACCTGTCCTCGACGGCGGCGCTGTGGCTGTTCGGTGCCTTTTTCCTCGCCTTCGCGGTCAAGGTGCCGATGTTCCCGCTGCATACCTGGCTCCCGGACGCGCACGTCGAAGCACCGACGGCGGGCTCGGTGGTGCTGGCGTCCATCATGCTCAAGCTCGGCACCTTCGGGTTCCTGCGGCTGGCCGTGCCGCTGTTCCCGGGCGCCGCCATGAGCACCACCGTGCGTACCATCGTGCTCGTGCTGGCAGTGATCGGCATCGTGTACGGAGCGCTCGTCTCGCTCGTTCAGCCGGACTTCAAGAAGCTGGTGGCGTACAGCTCGGTGAGCCACCTCGGCTTCGTGATGCTCGGCATCTTCGCCCTGACCGTGCAGAGCGTCCAGGGTGCGCTCATGGTGATGATCAACCACGGTCTCTCCACCGGCGCGTTGTTCTTCCTCATCGGCATGATCTACGAACGCCGGCATACCCGCCTCATCGAGGATTACGGCGGTATCGCCCGCGTCGTCCCGATGTTCGCCGCGCTGCTCGTCTTCGTCACGCTCACCTCGATCGGCGTGCCGGGCACCAACGGATTCATCGGTGAGTTCCTCGTGCTGCTCGGCTCCTTCCGCACCTTCCCCGTGTTCTCCCTCGTTGCGACCACGGTGGTGATCATCGCGGCGGCGTACCTCTTGTGGGCCATCCAGCGGATCCTGTTCAACCCGCTCGACAAGCCGGTGAACGAGCACATTCCCGATCTCAACCGGCGCGAGCTGCTCCTCATGGTGCCGCTCGTCGCCGCGATGCTGTGGTTGGGCGTGTATCCCGCGCCCGTCCTGCGCCGCATGCAACCGGCCGCCGAACAGTTCGTGCGAACGGTGGAATCCCGCGCCGCGGTGTCCACGGCGTCGGCGCCCACCGCTGAGCTGAGCGAGGGCCGCTGATGCGCTACTACGATCTGTCCATTCCGTCGCACCTGATGGCCGCGCTGCTTCCCGACGTCATCCTGATGGGCGGCGCGATGCTCCTGCTGCTGTGGGCCGTCTGGCGCCGCGAATCGCCGTCCCATCAGCGCAGCGTCGGCGTGCTGTCCATCGGGCTGTGCGTCGCCACGCTGGTGGCCGTTCTGCTGATGATGTTCGACCGGCCGCGCGCATCCGACGGGCCGATCGCCGTCGACAACTTCCGCTGGATGGTGGATGTCGTGGTGCTGGTCGGCACCATCGCGGCCATCGCGCTCGGCATCGACGACAACGATCGGACCGGCTCGACGACTGCGGAGTCGCACGTCCTGATCCTGCTCGCGTCATCCGGCATGATGCTGCTCGGAGCAGCGCGCGACCTGATCATCGTCTTCCTCGGCATCGAGCTGATGTCGGTGGCGGTGTACGCGCTCGCCGGCATGAACCGTCGCAGCGAGCGCTCGGCTGAAGGCTCGTTGAAGTATTTCCTTCTCGGCGCATTCTCCACGGCGTTCCTGCTCTACGGCATCGCCCTGGTCTATGGTGCCACGGGCACGACGGGACTGCACGAGATTCACGCGCGCGTCGCGGCACACGAGCTCGGCTCCAGTCCGCTGCTGCTCATCGGCATCGGCCTGCTCCTGATCGGATTCGGCTTCAAGGTGGCGAGCGTTCCGTTCCACATGTGGGCGCCTGACGTGTATGACGGCTCGCCGAATCCGGTGACGGCATACATGGCCGCGTCGGTGAAGGCTGCGGCGTTCGCCGGCTTCCTGCGGGTCTGGCTCGAGGCGTTCCCGAGCGAATTTGCCGCCTGGCACAAGGCCGTCGTCGGCCTGGCGATCCTGACGATGGTCGTCGGCAACGCCATCGGGCTGCAGCAGCGCAACCTGAAGCGCATGCTCGCCTACTCATCCATCGCGCACGCGGGGTACCTGCTCGTCGCCATCGCCTCGGGCACGCCGCAGGGCGCGTCCGCGATGCTGTTCTACCTGCTGGCGTACACACTGGCCACCTTCGGCGCGTTCGGCGTCCTCGTCGTGATCTCCCGCGGCGACGACGCGGCAACCATCGACGACATCAGCGGCCTGTGGAGCGTGCGTCCGTGGCTCGCCATGGCGATGACGGTGTTCATGATGGCGCTGATGGGCTTCCCGATCATCGGCGGCATGGGCTTCCTCGCCAAATGGTACATCCTCAAGGCCGCGTTGCAGGCGCCGACGCCTCAGACGACGCTCGCCGTTATCCTGGTGCTCACGACCGTCATCTCGGCGGGCTACTACCTGTACGTGGTGATGGTGATGTTCATGCGTCCGCGCGCCAGCGATGCACCCGTCGTGGCACGTTCGGGCGGATGGACCCGCTTCGTCGTGGCCGCGTGCGCGCTCGCCATCCTCATCATCGGCATCGCGCCGGACTACACCGTGCGTTACGCCACCGTCGGCGTTCCTCGCGTCGCGTCACCCGCGGACACCGCCTCCGTGGGCGCGCCGCCTCGCACGGCGCTCGTCCGCTAGCTGACCCGGGCCGCGCACGCGGCTCGCTTCCTCTTCCCACCCGATGGCCATCGCTCCAGGGATCTTCCGGCAGTATGACATCCGTGGCGTCGTTGGCGACGACCTGACGGAGGAAGCCGCTCGCGCCCTCGGTGGCGCGTATGCGGCGCTGCTGCGCGAGCGCGGATTGAAAGGCGCTGTCGCCGTTGGACGCGACAACCGGCCGAGTGGAACGGCGCTGCGAGAAGCGCTGGTGCAGGGCCTCAGGGGCGCTGGCGTGGACGTCGTCGACATCGGCGTCGTGCCTACACCGCTGCTGTACTGGAGCCTGCACCGCCTCGACGTGATTGGCGGCATCCAGATCACGGGGTCGCACAATCCGCCGGAGTACAACGGGTTCAAGCTCTGTCTCGGTACCGAGTCGTTGCACGGCCACGACATCCAGCACCTGCTCGACCTCATCCGGTCCGGGGCAGCACCGTCGGGCAGCGGAGCGGTGCGCGACGAACGGGTGATCGACCGCTACGTGGCTGATGTCGCGGGGCGCGTTGGATGCTTGTCGCGACCGATGCGCATCGTCTACGACTGCGGCAACGGCGCCGGAGCGCTCGTTGCGCCGCAGCTCATGCGCGCCATCGGAGTGCAGGGGACCGGGTTGTTCTGCGAGAGCGACGGGACGTTCCCGAATCATCATCCCGATCCTACCGTCCCAGCCAACCTTGAGGACCTCATCGACGCCGTGCAGCGTGAGGGAGCCGAGCTCGGCGTCGCCTTCGACGGCGATGCTGACCGCATCGGCCTCGTGGACGGCGACGGGCGCATCATCTGGGGCGATCACATCCTCATCCTGTACGCGCGCGACGTCCTCGAGCGCACTGGGCGTGGACAGCCAGTGATCTTCGACGTGAAGTGCAGTCAGGCGCTGCCTCACGAGATCGAGAAGGCGGGCGGCACGCCAGTGATGTGGAAGACCGGACACTCCCTCATCAAGGACAAGATGAAGGAGCTCGGTGCCCCGCTCGCCGGAGAGATGTCCGGCCACATGTTCTTCCGCGAGGGGTTCTACGGCCATGACGACGCGCTCTACGGCGCCGCGCGCCTCCTGCGCATCGTGGCCGACTCCGGACGCACGGTGCGCGAACTGCTCGCCGACGTGCCGGAGTTCGTGAGCACGCCCGAGATCCGCGTCGACTGTGCCGACGACCGCAAGTTCGACGTCGTGGCGAAGGCCGTCGAGCACTTTCGACGCGTACACGACGTCAGCGACGTGGATGGCGTACGCGTCCTGTTCGGTGACGGCTGGGGGTTGATTCGCGCCTCCAATACGCAGCCCATTCTCGTGCTGCGATTCGAGGCGCGCACCGGGAGCCGCCTCCTGGAGATCCGTCGCGAGCTGGAAGGATGGCTGCGCGGGCAGGGCGTGACGGTCTGACGTGAACGTGCGCCGCGTCGTGTTCGGCGTCCTCGCCGTCGCGGCCATTCTCCTCGTGCTCGGACGCTGGAGCACTGGACTCTACACGGACTACCTCTGGTACGAGGCGCTCGGCGCCACGTCAGTCTGGCGCGCTCGCATCGGCACGACGCTCGTGCTGTGGATCGGCTCCTTCGCCGTGGCCTCGCTCTTTGCCTTCGTCAATCTGTACGCGGTGCGCCGCTCGGTGGTCTCGCTCGTGCTTCCCCGTCGGATCGCCAATCTGGAGATCGGCGAAGAGGTGCCGGGCCGATATCTCCTGCTGACGGCGTGCGTGCTCTCGTTCATCATCGGTATCGCGCTCGCGCTGCCGGCTTCCACCTGGACACGAGCGCTGCTGCCGCAGATCGGCCAGCCATTCAGCGAGACCGATCCCTATTTCGGCGCCGACCTCGGCTTCTTCGTCTACTGGCTGCCACTCGAGATCACGCTGCACGAGTGGTCCGTCATCCTCCTCGCCGTCGTCGCCGCGCTCGTCGTCCTCCTCTATGCTCTGACGCCGAGCCTGCGCTGGGACAGGGGACATCTGTACGTCTCCGCCTATGTGCGCCGCCACTTCATGATCCTCGGTGGCGTGCTGATGCTGATCCTGGCGTGGAGCTATCGGCTCGACATGTACCGCCTCGTGGCGATGGGGGAGGGCACCGGCGGTGTGTTCACCGCCGTCGACCACCGGGTGCTCGTGCCGGCCACGCTCCTGCTCGCCGTCGTCACGTTCTGTGCGGGGCTCGTCGTGTGCTGGTCAGGGTGGAGCGGACAGATGCGTCTCGCGTTCCTCGCCGTCACCACCGTGCTCCTGCTTTCGGTGGTCGCGCGATCAGTGGCACCCCTGCTTGCGCGACGCTCGGTCGACCCGGCGGAGGCGGCAGCGCAGGAACGGCCGTACGTCGCCACCTTTCATACCTTCACGCGACGCGCATACGGCGTGGACCGCATGCGCCCCGACACCCTCGGCGCCGGATTCGCGTCGCCGACCGAGGCGGCGCCGCGCGTGGCCATCTGGGATGGCGAAACGCTCGCCGCCGCTGCTCAACGTCTGCGCCGCGTGCGCATCGTCGGTAGTGGCGCCGCGTGGCAGGAGAGCGGGGCAGGCCTGATCGCGTTGCTCGTGGAGCGGAGCAGCGATGCGTCGGCCGACCGGCGGGATGCATGGGGGATCGGCCGCTTCGACGCGACCACCGTTGACGAGCGCGGGATGCCCGTGCGCATTCCTGGTACCGGCCGCGGACTCGACGAGACGCTGTTCGACGAGCCAGCCGTGTTCGACTCCGCACCACCGTACTCGGTGATCTCCGACTCGCTGGGGCGCGTGGCCGGCGTCGAGATGGTCTCGACCCGGTCGCGCATCGCGCACGCGTGGGCACTGCAGAACTACCGACTGCTGTTTGGCGAGCTTCCGCTCGATCGCCCGATGATCATTCGTCGGCGCGATGTGCGCGAGCGGGTTCGTGCCCTCGTGCCGTTCTTCGTGCAGGGGAGCGAAGTGCTTCCCGTCGTCGCCGATGATTCGCTCTACTGGGCGCTGGAGCTCTACTCGGCCTCGGCGTCGTATCCGCTGTCCGGTCGTTTCGTGCTGCTCGGTGAGGAGCGGGGCTACCTCCAGCACGCGGCGACGGCGCTCGTCGACGCGGCGAGCGGGCGCGTGCGTTTTGTACTCGACGCCAACCCGGATCCCGTCGCGTCGAGCTGGGCGGGCCGTTTTCCCGCCCTCTTCACCTCGGTCGCCTCTCTGCCGGCGCCACTGCAGCACGTGCTTCCGCCGATCAGCGACGGCGCGCGCGCTCAGGGGCTCGCCTTTGCCTCATCGGGCTTCCGCGGCGACAGTCTGGAGGTGCGACACTTCGCCGCCCTGGACGGCGCTGACTCCGCTGCGTCCCGCGAACCGCTGCACTTCGAGCTGCCTGGAGGACCGGTCGCCGCTGCGTGGCCGCTGCTCGACGACCGTGAGCGCGTGCGCGGCCTCGTGGCCGCCGAGGGGGGCGCACATCGCATCACGGCCTGGCTTCCGGTCGCAAGCGGCGACGTCCGGTGGGGCGCCGTCCTCGATCGCCTGCGCGGTACGGACACTACCGGCCATGACAACGGTATCGTCCGGGCGCCCGCGCGCGTCGTGCCGATCGCCGGGCGCTCCGCCTACTTTCAGTCGGTCTTCCAGTGGCTGCCCGGAGGCACACCGCGACTCGTCCACGTGAGCGCACTCGTGGACGATTCCCTCGCCATCGGCCCCACCCTGGCTGCGATTCTTGGCGGGGCCGGTACTGCGGCTGCGCCGGCGACGCCGCAGTCGTTCCGCGTGCGTGCCGACAGCCTGTACCGGATCATGCGCTCTGCGCTCGAGCGGGGCGACTGGGTTTCGTTCGGGCGCGCGTTCGACGCGCTCGGCGCAGCGCTCGGACGTCGCGTCCCATGAGCTTGCTCCTGCAACGGAGCGCTTCTACCTTGCCTCAGCCAGTACGATGACCGCCTCGAGACCACGCACCGCAGTGATTGCGCTTGGCGGCAACGCGCTGGCGCCGGCGGGAGAGAAAAGCACGATTCACGACCAGTTCCGACACGCGCGCGAGAGCCTCGGACCCATCGTCGATCTCGTTGCCGACGGCTGGAACGTGTGCGTGGTCCACGGCAACGGGCCCCAGGTCGGGGACGAGCTGGTACGCAACGAAATCGCGCGGCGCGAAGCCAATCCGCTTCCCCTCGGCGTGCTTGTTGCCGCAACGGCCGGCTGGATCGGCTACATGGTGCAGCAGTCGCTCGAGAACGCGCTGCGCCGCGCCGGTTCGGCGCGAGACGTGGCGACGGTGATCACGCAGGTGGAGGTGCGGGCCGACGACCCGGCGCTCGTCGATCCGACGAAGTTCATCGGCCAGAAGCTTTCCGACGCGCGAGCCGAGGAGCTGCGCCGCGAAGGCCATGTAGTGAAGAAGGACGGGCGCGGCAATCTCCGGCGTGTCGTCGGCAGTCCGCGCCCGCAGGCGATTCACGAGCTGCGCACCATCCGGCAGCTCGTCGAGTCGGGAACGATCGTGATCGCGTGCGGTGGCGGTGGCGCGCCGATCTACGACGACCCCGTGAAGGGGTGGGAAGGGATCGATGCAGTGGTGGACAAGGATCTCGCGTCGGCGGTGCTGGCGCGGGATCTCGGAGCGGGGCTGCTGTTGATCCTCACCGATGTGGACGCGGTGTACGCCGACTGGGGCACGCCGCAGCAGCGTCCGCTCCCACGCCTCACGGTGGAGGAAGCGGAACTCATGGATCGCGCAGGAGCGTTCGGCGAAGGCAGCATGGCGCCGAAGATCCGCGCGGCAATCGACTTTGCGCGGCGCACCGGCGGCCGCGCGATCATCACCGAGCTCGCTCGCGGCCGGGAAGCAGTGCGCGGCGAAGCGGGAACGACCATCACAGCGGAGAAGGCGTGAACATCCACGAATATCAGGCGAAGGATCTCCTGCGTGCCGAAGGCGTGCCAATCCCGCCCGGCGAGGTCGCGACGACCCCCGAGCAAGCCGAAGCGATCGCGAAGAAGATGGGCGGCATGGTGGTGGTGAAGGCGCAGGTGCACGCCGGAGGCCGCGGCAAGGCGGGCGGCGTGAAGCTGGCCAGGACGCCGGCGGAGGCCCGCGAGGTAGCAAGCAGGATTCTGGGCATGCAGATCAAGGGGCTCACGGTGCACAAGGTGCTCGTCACCGCGGCCGCCGACATCGCGACCGAAGCCTACGTCGGCATCATCCTCGACCGCGCGACCAAGAAGCCGGTCTTCATGGTCAGCCCCGCCGGCGGCATCGACATCGAGGAAGTGGCGGCGACGACGCCCGAGAAGATCCTCAAGCTGCCCATCGATACGCGCTACGGGCTCCAGCCGTACCAGGCGAGTGAGCTCGGCTTCTTCCTGTTCGACGACGTGAAGAAGGTCCGCGCCGCATCGAAGATCATGATGGCGCTCTACCAGGCGTTCATGAAGAACGGCGCCTCGCTCGCCGAGATCAACCCGCTCGTCGTCACGCCGGCCGGCGATGTCGTGGCGCTCGATGCGAAGATGGTGATCGACGACAACGAGCTCGATCGCCACCCCGAGCTCGAGGCGCTGCGCGACGAGACCGCGGAAGCACCGAGCGAGGTGGACGCCCGCAACTCGCACCTCACCTTCATCAAGCTTGACGGGAACGTCGGGTGCGTGGTGAACGGCGCCGGCCTCGCCATGGCCACGATGGATCTGGTGAAGTTCTACGGCGGCGAGCCCGCCAACTTTCTCGACATCGGTGGTTCGTCCAATCCGGAGAAGGTCGTCAACGCACTCCGCATCATCACCGAAGATCCGAGCGTGAAGGTCATCCTGTTCAACATCTTCGGCGGCATCACCCGCACCGATGACGTCGCCAACGGCATCGTCACGGCCACGAAGGCAAACCCGCTGAAGATTCCCATCGTCATTCGCCTCACCGGTACGAACGAGGAGATCGCCATGAAGATCCTGAAGGAGAACGGCTTCAGCGCCTCGTCCGACATGGACGACGCGGTGAAGAAGGCGGTCGATCTCGCGACGAAGGGAGGAAAGGCCGCGTGAGCATCTTCATCGACAAGTCCACGACGGTCATCGTGCAGGGCATCACTGGCCGCGATGGCGGGTTCCACACCAAGCAGATGATCGAGTACGGCACGAAGATCGTCGGCGGTGTCACGCCCGGAAAAGGCGGCCAGAAGTTCGACGACAAGGTGCCGGTCTTCAACACGGTGCACGAGGCGGTGAAGCAGACGAACGCCAACACGTCCGTCATCTACGTGCCGCCCATGTACGCTGCCGACGCGATGATGGAAGCCGCCGATGCAGGGATCAAGTTCATCGTGTGCATCACGGAGGGCGTGCCCGTTCTCGACATGACGCGTGTCTATCCGTTCGTGAAGGAGAAGGGCGCACGTCTGCTCGGCCCCAACTGTCCGGGGCTCATCACGCCGGGTGAGAGCAAGGTGGGCATCATTCCGGGGCGCATCTGCACGCCGGGCAACATCGGCGTCGTCAGCCGCTCCGGCACGCTCACGTACGAGGTCGTCTACCAGCTCACGCGCGCCGGCATGGGGCAGAGCACCTGCGTCGGCATCGGCGGCGATCCCATCAACGGTACCAACTTCATCGACTGCCTCGCCGCGTTCGAGGCGGATCCGAAGACGAAGGCCGTCGCCATGATGGGAGAGATCGGTGGCACCGACGAGCAGGAAGCAGCGGAGTTCGTACGCAAACACATGAAGAAGCCCGTCGTCGGATTCATCGCCGGCCAGACGGCACCGCCGGGACGTCGCATGGGCCACGCCGGCGCCATCATCTCCGGCTCAGCTGGCACGGCGGCCGAAAAGATCGAGGCGTTCCAGAAGGCCGGCATGGGCGTGGCCAAGCGCCCGATGGACTTCGTCCAGCTGCTCAAGGATCGGATGTGACGTTCGGCGCTTCGTCGTCACCACTTCGGTGAAGCTCCGCGATTTTCTCGCGCCCGAGCGGATCGTCGTTCCGCTCGAGACGCCAACGCTTCAGGAGGCGGCAGCCGTCCTCCTGGAGCGCCTGTCGTCGGCGCACGGCGTGCTCGATGCGGGAAGGTTGCGCCGTCGCGCCGCGGAGTCGCGCCCTGAAGAGGTCGTGGCAATGGGGGAGCGTGCGTTCCTGCTCCATTACCGGAGCGAGGCGGTTGGTCAGCTCGTCCTCGCTCTTGGGGTGTCGCGCGAGCCGATCTGCCGTGACGCCACTGACGACGCGAAGCACTGTGCACGCATCGTCATCATGATCGCCGCGCCGCCGCGCCACGCCGTTCGCTATCTGCAGGTGGTCGGCGCATTCGCCCGGCTGCTTCGGCGCGCCGAGTTCTTCGACGCGGTGCTCGCCGCGCCGAACGCTTCGGCGCTCGTCGCCCTTCCGGGCTTCGAGGAGACCAGACTCCCCGAGCAACTCGCCGTCCGTGACGTGATGTCGGACCAGCCACGCACGGTCGCCCCCGAGATGCCGCTCACCGATGCCGCACGCACCCTCGCGCGCACCGGGCTCGGCGCACTGCCGGTAGTGGACGAGGACCGGCGCGTGATCGGGATGGTGACGGAGCGCGAGGTCATTCGGCATCTGCTCAAGGTCCAGGCGTTCACCGGGCCGGACGCACGAGCCGCCGCGCCGGCCGTCGCCGGCACGAAGACCGTGCGCGACGCCATGACGCGGCAGGTGTTGTGCGTCGCCCCGGAGCAGCCGATCGCCGAGGTCGCGTCGCTGATGAGCAACAAGGAAGTGGAGCGAGTGCCCGTCGTACGCGACGGCCGCCTCGTCGGCTTTCTCACCCGCGGCGACATCGTCCGCAAATTGATCGGCAACTGATCGGATTCTACTGAACTCAACCGGGCTGACGCCCGCGCACCTCACGAGGAATACAGCATGGCTGGCAATTACACGCTCACGATCATCAAGCCGGACGCGTTCGGTGCGAACAAGGCCGGCAGGATCATCGCGCTACTCGAGGAAAAGGGCTTCCGGGTCAAGGCCGCGCGCGTCATGCAGCTCACCCAGAAGCAGGCGGGAGAGTTCTACGCAGTCCATCGCGAGCGACCATTTTACGGCGAGCTCGTCCAGTTCATGACGTCCGGTCCCTGCATGCCGATGGTGCTCGAGAAGGCGAACGCCGTCCTTGGCCTTCGCGACGCCATCGGCGCCACCGATCCCGCCGAGGCCGCGGCCGGCACCGTGCGAAAGCTCTACGCCGAGTCGAAGGGCCGGAATGCCATTCACGCCAGCGACTCCGACGAGAACGCCGCGCGCGAGGCGAGGTTCTTCTTTGCCGAGATCGACCTGCTGTACTGACCGCGAGGCGTGAATGGTGAGACGTGAAGCGCAACTGCGGACGCCGTCGCGATTCACGTCTCACGGCGGGCCAGGGACGACTTGATAACTCCATGGGCCCCAAGTAGTTTTACAGGCTATGCTGTCCTTTGACATTCGGTCGCTCACCCAGCACGCGGTCTCCGTCGACGACACTCTGGCGGTGGATGATCCAGTGTGGCTGGAGGAAGACACGAAGCCGTCGGAGCCGATCCGCGTGAAGGGTCGGTTGTCGCCGGCAGGGCCTGGCCGGTTCTACTGGCACGGCACCATCGAAGGGGACGTCGAGCTCGAGTGTCGCCGCTGTCTGGGCGAAGCGTCGGGCCACGTGTCCGAGGACGCGCACCTCATCTTCGCCGAAGCGGGCGCCGAAGGGGTGGAAGACGATCCCGACGTCTACGTGATCGACGACCACGCGTCCGAGCTCGACCTGCGACCGGCCATCCGGGAGCAGTGGCTGTTGAACGTTCCTGGCTACGCGTTGTGCCGGGACGACTGTAAGGGCCTTTGTCCGACCTGCGGCGCCGAGCTCAATCTCGGCGATTGCGGCTGCGCTGCCACCTCGGCGGATCCTCGCTGGGGAGCGCTCCACAAGCTCCGCGACGGCCAGGCCTGAGTCGCCCGGTCTTATCCTTTTCCGACCAGACTCATGGCCGTACCGAAGCGCAGAACATCCAAGCGGAAGAAGCGCGCCCGCAACACCCACAAGACCGCCCCGGCGATCGCGATTCAGAAGTGCCCTCGCTGCCAGGCGATGAAGCGCCCGCACCACGTCTGCGCCGAGTGCGGGTACTACGCCGGCGAACAGCGAGTCGCAGCCAGGGAAGCCTGACATTGGCGCGGATCGCGTTGGACGCCATGG
>Ga0070658_10003781_pt1 | contig 12397 bp, 11 predicted proteins | sample KBSC13metaG_FD_64664 | JGI IMG/M metagenome (GOLD analysis project Ga0070658, IMG submission 64664) | Corn rhizosphere microbial communities from Kellogg Biological Station, Michigan, USA - KBS C1-3 metaG | ecosystem: Host-associated > Plants > Roots > Rhizosphere > Soil ... | reverse complement strand
GGGCGAGCTGACCCTGCGGCGCCGGCACGATCCGCTGGTCGACGCCGAGGTCTACGAGGTCAAACTCGGCGACGAGTACCTGATGTCGAGCCTGTTCACGCTGGCCGAAGAAGAGCTGGCCAGGCTCGGTCTGGATGCCGTATCCGGCGATGAGCTGCAGGTGCTGGTCGGCGGGTTGGGCCTCGGGTACACGGCGGTGACAGCCCTCGACGACGCGCGCGTGGCATCCATGACCGTCGTGGATGCCCTGCCGGCCGTGATCGACTGGCACCAGCGTCTGCTGCTGCCGGTGTCGGCCCGGCTGGTCCGCGATCCGCGCACCCGACTCGCTCTCGGCGACTTCTTCGCCTGGATGCGGGACGACGCGGGGCCCAGCTACGACGCGATCCTGCTCGACGTCGACCACTCGCCGCGGCACCAGCTCGACCCGAGCCACGCCGATCTCTACACCGTTGACGGGCTGCGCCGACTGCGCCGACACCTCACCGAGCGCGGGGTCTTCGCCCTGTGGTCGGACGACCCGCCCGACGACGACTTCATGGCCACCCTCGACACGGTGTTTCCGGGCGCGCGGGCGCAGGTGGTTCGTTTCGACAACCCGCTCACCGGCGGGGTGTCGTCGAACACCGTCTACGTCGCGGGCGTCTCGCCGACGATCCGGTAGTCGACCAGCAGGTGACCGCCGCTCGAGATCGAGCTGCGGATCGGCTCGAGCACGATCGGCGGCAGCCCGTCGAGCAGCCGACGGCCGCTGCCCGCGATCTTCGGCGCGATGACGAGCTTGAGCTCGTCGACCACGCCCGCCGCCAGCAGGGTTCTGGCCAGCGAGATGCTGGCATGGACGCCGATCTCGCCGCCATCCTGCGCCTTCAACCCGCGCACGAACTCGACCGGGTCGCCGTCGATGACGGTCGTGTTCGTCCACTCGCGGGCGAGCGGAGTCGAGGTGGCCACATATTTTGCGACCGGGTTGATGAAGTCCGAGAAAGGCTGGATGTCTTTGCCCGGCCAGTATGCCGACCAGTCGTCGTAGCTGCGCCGACCAAGGATGACGGCGTCCTGCGTTGCGATGACCTCGCCGAGCCGGGCATCCATCTCGGCGTCCCAGTCGTCGATGAACTCATCGGGATCCTGCGCGACGCCATCGAGCGACAGCAGCTCGTAGACGACGACCGCGCGGGTCATGCCGGCTGCCACGGGGTGGTGCAGCGCCAGCAGGGCACGCCGCGCGAGCCCTCGATCAGTGCGCCGCAGTTGTCACAGACCCGGCCGAGCCAGCACGCCGGATCGCCACCCTGCTCGATGGAGGCAGCGCGGGCGGGCTCGAGGACCTCAGCCACGGCGCGCGCGGCGTCATCCCGCGGAGCTGCGTCGGCCGACATGGCTCCAGGGTAGGCCGATCGGGCGCCGATTCACACCGTCGTCATGCCGTCGCGACCGGACGCCCGACCAGCATCGACTCGAGCAGTGCCGGCGCGAAGGCGTCGGCGGTCTCGACGTCGAGTTGGGCGCCGAGCCCGTCCAGAACCCGGGTGAAGAACGAGCGTGCCGCGACGGCGAAGACGACGTTGGCGACGTCGGTGTCGGTCAGACCGTGCGCGCGCAGCGCGTCGACATCCGCTTGCCGGGTCGCCGCGGCGTCGGTCGCGACCCTGGTGGCGAACTCGAACACCGCGCGATCCTGCGGGCTCAGGCCCGCGCCGCTCGGGTCGTCGGCGAGCCGCTCCAGCGTCTCCTCGTCGCCGCAGACATCGCGGAGGAACTTGGAGTGCGCCACCGTGCAGTAGGTGGAATGCAGAGCGCGAGCTGCTGCGATGGTGGCGATCTCGAACATCCGGCGGTCCATCCCGCCGCGGATGGCCAGGTTCAGCCGGTTCCACGCCTCGGCGACGTCCGGCCGGCTGGAGAACAGGCGCGCGTAGTTGGGCAGGAAGCCCCACGACTCGTGCTGGTGACGGTAGTAGTCCGCGACGTCGCCGGTGGCGGCATCCTCGGGGATCGTGTCGATGAACATGACAGGGAAGATACCGCGCGCGGCGTCGGGATGCCGCTGCCGCGGTCAGTCCGGATCGCTCGGGTCCAGCGGCGCATGGTGGTCGAGGTTGACCACCCCGCGCCGCCAGTAGCCCGACGCCGACACCTGCTCGGTCGGCAGGCCCAGCTCGTGCCGCAGGTAGCGGCGCAGCGGCACCAGGATGTCGGCCTCGCCCGCCAGGAACACGAACGTCGCGTCGCCGATCCGGCCCAGTGACCGCAGGGACTCCTCGAGCTGGAGGTGACCGTCGGCGTGCGTGATCCACTCGGCGTCCATCCGGGTGGCGATCGCGGGGTCGAAGTAGCTCTCGACCGGCTCGTCGGCCACGTAGAGCAGCGCCGTGACCGGCACCGTGGCGGGCAGCAGCTCGAGCCAACGGCCGGTGGCCGGCAGCGCGGTCTCGTCGGCGACGATCAGCAGTCGCTCGACGCCCTCCGGCACCAGCCGGGAGCCGCGCGGCCCGGCAACCGCCAGGTCGTCGCCGACCTGCGCCAGTTCGGCCCACGCCGAGGCCGGGCCGTCGACCCCGTGGGTCACGATGTCGAGGTCCAGTTCGCCGTGTTCGCCGCCGAGTTCGACGCCGTGGGCCGCGGGGCGGAACGCGCGCGGCGTGTAGTCGCGCGAGATCACGACGCCCTCGGCACCCCGGCGGATGCCGTCCGGTCCGACCTCGGGCAGCGTCAGGATGCCGGTGGCCGGGTCGGGGAAGAACACCTTCAGGTGGTCGGCCGGCCCGGTGCTGCTGAATCCCGCCAGCTCGGGTCCGGTCAATGTCACGCGCACGATGTTCGGCACAACGCGGTGCACGGCGCTGACGTACAGACGACGCAGGACGAGGGGATGACGGACGTGCTCGCGTGTGAAGGCCACGCCTCCACGGTAGCCTCAGACCCTCCTGCCGGTCTCCAGTACCTCGTGAATGGTCAGATCCGGGTGGTGCAGGAAGACCCGCCCCTCGTCGTCGATCTCGATCCGGTGCTCACCCATGGGGTAGTGGCAGATCGGACACGGCCGGACCGGCTCGGGAGGATCGGCCGGCTCACCGAAGGGACCCAGGTCGGGCGGGCCGAGAGCGGGCTCGAGCTTCTCGTTCAGCCACTCGGTTGCGCGATCGATCAGGGGCTCTCGCTTGGGCGGTTCCTCGCTGCTCATCTCCTTCATCCGATCACTCCGCCACGCCCGCCGCAACCTTCGATAGCGTGTCAGCGATGACCTCTCTGCCAAACCGCGCGGCTGACTCCGACTCCGGACGCACGCTGTGGGCACGCAGCCTGTCGGCCCAACTAACCCGGTTCTTGCGCACCGAATCCGGCAGCTCGGGCGTGCTCCTGTTCGCGATCGTCGCCGCGCTCGTGTGGGCGAACGTGAACTTCGCGAGCTATCAGGCGCTCTGGCGCACGGACCTGTCGATTCGCATCGGCAGCCTCGCGCTCGGTATGGATCTGCGATCGTGGGTCGGCTCCGGGCTGATGACCCTGTTCTTCCTGGTGGTCGGGCTCGAAGCGCGCCGCGAGCTCGACCTGGGCGAGTTGCGCGACCGCCGCCGCCTCGTCATCCCGTTCGCCGCCGGGCTGGTCGGCATGGCGATCCCGGTGCTGATCTTCGTGCTGATCAATGCGGGTGGCGCCGGTCTGCACGGCTGGGGCGTGGCGATGTCCACCGACACCGCGCTCGCACTCGGCCTGCTGACGCTGCTCGGCCGGCGGTTGCCCGAACGATTGCGTGGGTTCGTGGTCACGGTGTTCATTGTCGACGACGTGGTGGCGTTGATCGTGATCGCGGTGGTCTACAGCACGCACATCCAGTGGATTCCGCTGGTCGTCGCGATCGCGGCCGTCGCGCTGTTCCCGCTGGCGATCCGGTTCACGCGGCTACCCGCGCCGTTCTACGTCGCCGCCGGACTGGTGGCCTGGGGCTCGCTGATGTTCAGCGGCGTGGATGCCGTGGTGGCCGGCCTCGCGATCGGCCTGGTGGCGCCCGCCTACACGCCCGGGCGCGACACCCTCGAAGAGGCCGCGGGACTGTTCCGCCGGTTCCGCGAGCAGCCGACGCCGCAGCTGGCGCGTTCCGCGGGCGCCGGGCTGATCGGCGCGCTCTCGCCCAACGAGCGGCTGCAAACCCTCTACCACCCGTGGACCAGTTACCTGATCGTGCCACTGTTCGCGCTCGCGAACGCCGGCATCCGGATCGACGGCCGCTTCCTGGCGACCGCCTACGTATCGCCGATCACCCTGGGCGTCATCGTCGCGTACGTCGCGGGCAAGCCGATCGCGGTGACGGCCACCTCCTGGATCATCGCCAAGGTCAGTCGCGGCCGATTCACGCCTCCGGTCGGCTGGGCCGCCGTCGCGGGAGCCGGCACCATCGCCGGCGTCGGATTCACGGTGGCGGTGCTGATCGCGACACTCGCGTTCCAGGGCGAGGCGCTCGCCCAGGCCAAGCTCGGCATCCTGACCGCTGCGGTGCTGTCGTCCCTGATCACCTGGATCCTGTTCCGCGTCGCCTCCGCCCTGCCCGCCAAGACCCGGGCTCGCGCGCTGCTCGGCGAGGTCGAGCAGCTGGTCGACCTGACGATGCCGGTCGATCCGGCCCGCGATCACATCCGCGGCCCCGAGGATGCCGTGGTCACCGTGGTCGAGTACGGCGATTTCCAGTGCCCGTATTGCGGTCGCGCAGAGCCCTCGGTGCGCAAGCTGCTGGCCGACGTCGAGGTGCGGTTCGTCTGGCGCCACCTGCCGCTGACCGAGGTTCACCCGAACGCGCAGCTGGCCGCCGAGGCCGCGGAGGCGGCCGCCGCCCAGGGTGCGTTCTGGGAGGTGCACGACGCGATGCTGGCCCATCAGGACCAGTTGGACGAGCCCGACCTGGTCGCGCTCGCGACCTCGCTGGGCCTCGACGGCGACGCCCTCCTCGAGGCTCTGCACAGCAGGCGCTTCGCGGCCCGAGTGGCCGAGGATGTGCGGGCGGCCGATGCCAGCGGCGTTGCCGGAACACCCACCTTCTTCATCAACGGGCAGCGGCACTATGGGCGCTACGACATCGACAGCCTCAAGGCTGCCGTGGCCGCCGCGCACGAGCAGGCCCTGGTCGGAAAAAGCAGGCGCCGCTCGTCGTGACGGAGGGATAGCCTGAGCCATCCGCAGCGACACCCGCGCGGGCGAGAGGTGCCAGGCCATGACCCCATCCGCATCCCACTCCAGTCCGTCCGACGAGGACGTCTTCGCCGGTCCACAGGCGCTGCGTCGGGCCCCGAAGACGCATTTCCCCGCGCACGCGCAGCCGCCGCGCGAGATCTACCAGCTGATCCATGACGAGCTGCTGCTTGACGGCGTGGCCAGGATGAACCTGGCCACCTTCTGCACCACCTGGGTCGAACCCGAGGTGCAGCAGCTGATGGTCGAATCGCTCGACAAGAACATCGTCGACAAAGACGAGTACCCGCAGACCGCCGAACTCGAGGCGCGCTGCGTGCGCATGTTCGCCGATCTGCTGCATGCGCCCGACCCGAAGACGACGCTCGGCACCTCGACCACCGGATCGAGCGAAGCCGCGATGCTGGGCGGGCTCGCCGCCAAGTGGCGCTGGCGCGCCAAGCGCCAGGCGGCCGGGCTCGACACCGCGCGGCCGAACCTGGTGTGCGGGCCGGTGCAGGTCTGCTGGGAGAAGTTCTGCCGCTACTTCGATGTCGAGATCCGCGAAGTGAAGATGGGGCCGGGCCACATCATGACGCCCGAGGATGCCATCGCGGCCTGCGACGAGAACACGATCGTGGTGGTCGCGACCATGGGGCAGACCTTCACCGGCAAGTACGAGGATGTCGAAGCCATCAGCGCCGCCCTCGACGCCTTCCAGGAGAAGACCGGCCTCGACATCCCGCTGCACGTGGATGCCGCGAGCGGCGGCTTCGTCGCCCCGTTCTGCGCCCCCGAGCTGGACTGGGACTTCCGGCTGCCCCGGGTCAAGTCGATCAACGCCTCCGGCCACAAGACCGGCCTCGCGCCGCTGGGCAGCGGCTGGGCGATCTGGCGCGAGGCATCCGACCTGCCCGACGAGCTGATCTTCAACGTGAACTATCTCGGCGGCCACATGCCGACCTTCAACCTCAACTTCTCGCGACCCGGCGGCCAGGTCGTCGCGTCGTACTACAACTTCCTCCGGCTGGGGCGCGAGGGCTACACCGCGGTGCAGTCCGCGACCTACACCGTTGCCGCCTACCTGGCCGAGCACCTGGGCAAGACGGGGGAGTTCGACATCCTGTTCGACGGCGATCCGCACCTGGGCATCCCGGCCGTGACCTGGAAGCTCAAGAACGACGACGGGCCGTACACCGTCTTCGACCTGGCCGAAGAACTGCGCGGGCGCGGCTGGCTGGTGCCGGCCTACACGCTGCCGCCGACTCAGGATGCCGTGGCGGTGCAGCGCATCATCGTGCGCCACGGTCTCAGCCTCGACATGGCCGACCTGCTGCTGGCCGACTTCCGGCGCGCCATCGAGGCCCTGAAGAACGGACCGCGCGGCCGGCGGCTCGAGGCCGGAGACGCGCCGAGCTTCAGCCACGACGCCACACCGGCGCTGGCGGTGGTGGCGCCCTAGGCGGGGTTCGCGCCCTTCTGCGCCCCGGCGATCGCGTCGGCCGCGCGCACCAGCGCGAGGTGCGAGAACGCCTGCGGCGTGTTGCCGACATGCCGCTGATCGCCGACGTCGTATTCCTCGCTGAGCATGCCGACGTCGTTGCACAGGCCGACCAGCCGGTCCATCAGGGCCGTCGCGTCGTCGAGCCGGCCGGACTCGGCGTACTGCTGCACCAGCCAGAACGAGCAGGCCAGGAAGGGGTGCTCGTCGCCGACGAGCCCGTCGACTCCGGTGGAGGCCTCGTAGCGCATCAGCAGGCCGTCGCGCATCAAGCGGGTCTCGATCGCGGTGACGGTACCCAGCATCCGCGGATCGTCGGCGGCGAGAAAGCCCAGCTGCGGCAGGATCAGCAGCGACGCGTCGACCTCGGACGCGCCGTAATACTGCACGAAGGTGTTGAGCTCGCTGTCGAAGCCCTGGCTCTCGATCTCGGCCCGCAACTGGTCGCGAAGCCCGCGCCAGTGCTGCGCGGGACCCTCCATGCCGCCCTGCTCGACGGCTCGGATGCCGCAATCGAATGCGGCCCACATCATCGCGCGCGAGTGGGTGAAGCGGTGCAGGGGGCCGCGGATCTCCCAGATGCCGTGATCGAGGCGGTCCATCACCTGCTCGACGTGGTCGAGCAGGGCCAGCTGCAGCGCCCACGAGGTGCGGTCCTCGGCGATGCCGCGCTCGCGCGTCTGCTGCAGGGCGAGCATGACCTCGCCGAAGACGTCTCCCTGGAACTGCAGCGCCGCGCCGTTGCCCACGCGGACCGGCGAGGCGCCGCGGTAGCCCGGAAGGGAGTCCACCTCCCATTCCACGAGCCGGCGCTCCCCGGCCAGCCCGTACATGATCTGCACGTCGCCGGGATCGCCGGCGATGGCACGCAGCAGCCAGTCGCGCCAGTCCTGGGCCTCGGTGTTGAAGCCGTGGGCGAGCAGGGCCTGCAGGGTGAGCGCGGCGTCGCGCAGCCAGACGTAGCGGTAGTCCCAGTTGCGCCTGCCGCCGAAGGCCTCGGGCAGGCTCGTGGTGGCGGCCGCGACGATCCCGCCGGTGTCCTCGTGGGTCAGCGCGCGCAGCAGCAGCAGCGATCGCCGCACCGCGTCGGCGTACGGGCCGGTCGCGTCGATGTTGGCCGCCCAGCTTCGCCACCACTTCTCGGTGTGCCGGATGCGCTCGGCGATCGGCAGCGGCGCCGGCGGCTCGCGGTGCGAGGGGTACCAGGTGAGCGTGATGTTCACGGTCTCGCCCGCCGAGACGTGGAAGTGCGAGCGGTGCACCATGCCATCGGGTTCGAGTCGCGGACCGCGGACGATCACCGAGTCGGGTCCGGCGACCGCGATCAGGGCGTGCCGGTTCGGACCGCGCCCGTTGTGCTCGGGAGCCTGACGGATCCACGGGACGGCCGCGGCGTAGTCGAACCGGATCCGCAGCGCCTGGGTCATCGCCACCCTCCCGCGGATGCCGCGGACCTGGCGGATCACATCCGCGCGGCGATCGCCGTGCGGCATCAGATCGACGACCTCGACCTCGCCTTCCTCCGTCACCCAGCGCGTGACGAGCACGAATGTGTCGCGACGGTACTCGCGCGAGGTGGCGACGGTCGCCCCCTCCGGGGCGATCCGCCAGTGGCCCTGCTCGAAGTCGCCCAGCAGGGCGCCGAAGGTGCTGGGGGAGTCGAATCGCGGCAGGCACAGCCAGTCGATGTTCCCGTCGCGGCCGACCAGCGCCCCGGTGTGGCAATCGCCGATCAGTGCATAGTCTTCGATGGCAAGCGGCACGGTTCGAGTCTCTCAGCAGAATGCCGAGTCAGGCCGGGTCTGTGAGGCGTTCCAGAGCGGGCAGGGCTGCGGTGATGGCTGCGGCATCCGCGTCGTTCAGGGTCGCCAGCAGCTCAGCCACCGCCTGGGCGCGCGTGCTCCGCGCCTCGCGGATCGCCTCCGCTCCCGCGTCGGCCGCTGCGATCAGCACGGCGCGCCCGTCCACCGGGTCGGGGCTGCGCACCACGTAGCCCCGCGACTCGAGCTCGGCGACCGTGCGCGTCATGCTCGGCGCCGAGACCCCCTCGAGCTGTGCCAGATCGGACAGCCGGAGCGGACCGCGCTTGGTGATGACCGCCAGCGACGACAGCAGCCCGTGGCTGAGGCCGCCGGTGGCCGCCTGCAGCCGGCGGTTCAGGCGCCCGACCACCAGGACCAGGCGCTCGGCGTCGGTAGCGGGTGCCGGATTCGGGTCAGACATCGCTGAGCGCGTCGGCCGTCTGCTCATCGGCAGCGGATCCCGAGACGGTCACCGCTGCCGTGTCGGCATGGATGTATTTGCCGCCCATCACCACCGACGCGATCGCGCCGATCACCGACATGATCGCGGCGGCCACGAACACGATCACGAGCCCCGAGTGGAAGGGGTCCGAGATCAACTGCGGGAAGAAGGTCTTGCCGGTCAGGGCCGCCAGGTCGCCGGCCGGGATCGCCGAGGTCACGTGCAGCTGGTGCAACAGGGACGAGATCGGGTTGTAGCCGAGGAACGCGGCGAACAGGTTGCCGACCGGCGGGATCTGCGCCGCCGCCTGCACCGCAGCCTGCGGCACGTGGTGCGCGGCCAGGCCGGTGCTCAGCGCCTTCGGCAGGGTGGCCGCGAGGCCGGCGATCATCAGCGAGAAGAAAATGCCGATCGAGAGCGAGTTGCCCGCGTTCTGGAAGGTGCCGGTCATGCCGGATGCGGCTCCGCGCTGATTCGCCGGGACGCTGTTCATGATCGCCGTGCGGTTCGGCGCCGCGAACATGCCGGATCCCACCCCGTTGAGGAAGGTGATGATCGCGAACACCCAGTACTCGAAGTTCACCGGGATCAGGAGCAGCGCCACGAAGGTCGCCGCGACCAGCAGCAGGCCTCCCGTGGCGAAGGTGCGCGCCCCGAAGCGGTCCGAGAGCGTGCCCGAGATCGGTCCCGAGACCAGGAATCCGATGGTCAGCGGCAGCAGGTAGATGCCCGCCCAGAACGGCGTCGACTCGTAGCTGTAGCCGTGCAGCGGCAGCCAGATCCCCTGGAGCCAGATGATCAGCATGAACTGCAGACCGCCGCGGCCGACCGAGGCGAGCAGGCCGGCCAGGTTGCCGAACACGAAGGCCCGGATGCGGAACAGCTTGAGATTGAACATCGGATACCGCACGCGCTGCTCGATCAGCACGAACACGACCAGCAGGGCGATGCCGCCGACGATCCCGGCGAGCACCCACGGGTTGCCCCACCCGGTGCTGGAATCGCCGTACGGCTGGATGCCGTAGGTGATCCCGGCCAGCAGCGAAGTCAACCCGACGGCGAACACGATGTTGCCCGGCCAGTCGATCTCGCCCTCGCCGCGCGCCGAGACCTCGTGCAGCGACTTGTACGACCAGATCGTGCCGAGCACGCCGAACGGCACGCTCACGATGAAGATCGCGTGCCAGTCGATCGACGCGAGCATGCCGCCCAGGATCAGACCCAGAAAGGTGCCGGCGATGGCGGCGATCTGATTGACCCCGATCGCGAACCCGCGCCGGTTCGGCGGGAAGGCGTCGGTCAGGATCGCGGTCGAGTTGGCGAACAGCATGGCGCCGCCGACGGCCTGCGCCACGCGCCATCCGATCAGCCAGAGCGCGCCGCCGCCGCCGGTGAGCGGGTCGAAGACCAGTGCGATCGCGGCGACCGTGAAGACCGCGAATCCGAGGTTGTAGATGCGCACCCGGCCGTAGATGTCGCCGAGGCGGCCGAAGCTGACCACCAGGACGGCGGTCACCAGGATGTAGCCCATCAGCATCCAGAGCAGGTAGCTGACATTGCCGGGTTGCAGCGGGTCGAGCTTGATCCCGGTGAAGATCGCGGGCAGCGAGATGAGCACGATCGAGCCGTTGATGGTGGCCATCAGCATGCCGAGCGTGGTGTTGCTGAGGGCGATCCACTTGTAGTTCGGGTGGTCGCGGTGGAACATGCCAGTGCGCTGTCGGTCGGACACAGCTCTTCTTCCGGTAGATCGTTACTTGCTGTTGGCTAACTATATCGTGGACGGCCTCTGTGCCGACCCGCACCTCGCGGGTCGACGACAGTACGCTGACGCCCATGACCGTCACCGTCACCGACATCTCGTTGCCCGACGTCGAGGGCGGCAGCGTCGGCCTGACCGGCGTGCTGGCCGTGCCCGACGGGCCGGGGCCGTGGCCGGGCGTCGTGCTCGTGCACGAGGCGTACGGAGTCACCGAGGTGATGCGCCGCCAGGTGATTCGGCTGGCCGAGGCCGGATACCTCGCGCTCATGCCCGACCTGTTCTCGCAGGGCGGTCCGCGCCGGTGCCTGATCGCGACCTTCCGAGCGCTGCGCTCGGGGGAGGGGCGCGCGTTCGTCGACATCGAGAATGCGCGAACGTTCCTGGCGGCGCGCCCGGACTCCACGGGGGTGACCGGCGTGCTCGGATTCTGCATGGGCGGCGGGTTCGCGCTGGCCGCGGCGTCCGGGCACGGATTCGATGCGGCATCCGCCAACTACGGGATGCTGCCGCGCGACCTCGATGACGCCCTCGAGCACGCCTGTCCCATCGTCGGCAGCTACGGGGGGCGGGATCACTCGCTGACCGGCGCCGCGGCGAAGTTGTCGGCCGTTCTCGAGGCGCATGGCGTTCCGCACGACGTGAAGGAGTACCCGGACGCCGGCCACTCCTTCCTCAACGACGCCGAGTCGGGCCCTCGGGCGGTGCGGCTGCTGACCAAGCGGATCCTCGGAGCCGGCCCCAACCCGGAGGCCGCTGCCGACGCCTGGGCGCGCATCGAGGCGTTCTTCGGCGAGCACCTGGCGGCCCCGGCGGGCGGCAGAATGGACGCGTGATCTACGAATCCCGCGTCTACACCGCCCTGCCCGGCCGCATGCCGGCACTGCTCGCCCGCTTCGAGAATGTGACGCTCGGATTCTGGGAGAAGTACGGCATCCGGCAAGTTGGGTTCTTCACCACCGCGATCGGGCCGCACAGCCAGGACCTGACCTACCTGCTCGCCTGGGAGTCGCTGGCCGAGCGCGAGCAGAAGTGGGGCGCCTTCCAGTCCGATCCGGAATGGATCGCGGCCCGCACCGCCAGCGAGGCCGACGGGCAGATCGTCGCCAACATCGCCAGCACGATCCTGACGCCGACGACGTTCTCGGCGCTGCGGTAGGAGTCGGTCAGCCCAACGACGGCCGGATGTCGCGGGCGATCGACTCCAGGATCCGCGCGTTGAAGTCGACGCCGAGCTGGTTCGGCACAGTGACAAGCACGGTGTCTGCAGCCTGCACCGCGGCATCCTGAGCCAGCTCAGCCGCGATCACGTCGGGCTCGCCGATGTAGCTGCGCCCGAAGCGCGCGTTGCCGCCGTCCAGCCAGCCGACCTGGTCCTTCGACTCGGCCTGTGCTCGCACGCCGAAGTAGTGCCGGGTCTCGTCGTCGATCAGGGGCAGGATGCTGCGGCTCACCGACACGCGCGGCTCGCGCTCGTGCCCGGCTTCTTTCCACGCGTCGCGGTACAGCTGGATCTGCTCGGCCTGCAACTCGTCGAACGGCACACCGGTGTCTTCGGTGAGCAGCGTGGAGCTCATCAGGTTCATGCCCTGCTCGGCGGTCCAGACCGCGGTCTTGCGCGTGCCGGCGCCCCACCAGATCCGGTCGGGCAGGCCGGGGGAGCGCGGCTCGATGGCGAGGGGGCCGCTGACTCCGGTCATCTGCGGGTTCGACATGGCGACGCCCGC
>Ga0070658_10003780_pt1 | contig 12397 bp, 12 predicted proteins | sample KBSC13metaG_FD_64664 | JGI IMG/M metagenome (GOLD analysis project Ga0070658, IMG submission 64664) | Corn rhizosphere microbial communities from Kellogg Biological Station, Michigan, USA - KBS C1-3 metaG | ecosystem: Host-associated > Plants > Roots > Rhizosphere > Soil ... | reverse complement strand
GGGTTCAGCGTCCTCTTTCTTCCGCATCATGAACCGTTCGCGCTGTTGGAGTACATGGCGGTTCGAGAGATGGATCGGAGCGGTGGGATCGGGGAGAAGCTGTTCCGGCAGAGCCTGCTGGATCTTCCAGTTCTCCTCGAAGTCGATTCCGACCAGAGCGGTGACCGGGCGATCAATCACCGGCGGATCTCGTTCTACCGGCGCCTCGGATGCCGCCGCGTGGAGGGGCTCTCTTATATCCTTCCCTTGCCGCTGGAGGGATCGCCTCCCGAGATGGATCTGATGATCCATGTGCCGCCCGCGACCGATCGCCTTTCGAAATCCGAGCTGGAGCGCTGGCTGAAGGTGATCTATCGCGACGTCTACCGCTGCTCGCCGGAGGATTCGCGGATCGATCGCATGATGGAGAGCGTCGCCGATCCGGTGAGGATCGTTTGAGTGACGCTTCCTCTTCTCACGGCCCTCGACGTCGACTACCGCGACCCGGGCGCGGTGGCCGTGGGCGTCTGGTTCCGGGGCTGGTCGGCTCCCGAGGTCGAGGCCGAGATCGTGACGCACCTCGCGGAGGTGGCTCCCTATCAGCCGGGGGAGTTCTACCGCCGCGAACTGCCCTGCCTGCTGGCGGTCCTGGAGCGCGGGCCGGCACCCGAGGTGGCCGTGGTGGACGGGTACGTCTGGCTCGGTCCGGGGCGGCCCGGCCTGGGGGCCCACCTCTTCGAGGCCCTGGGAGGCCGGACGGTGGTGGTCGGAGTGGCCAAGTCGCGGTTCGCCGGGGCCGCGGAGGCGGTTCCGGTGTACCGTGGGGGGAGCCGGTCGCCGCTGTACGTGACCGCGGCGGGCGTCGGCGTCACGGAAGCCGCCGGGTGGATCGCCCGGATGGCGGGGCCGTACCGGGTGCCCGAGATACTTAAGCGGGTGGATCAACTCGCTCGAAAGTCCATTCCGTAAACTCCCGAGGAGGATCGCCATGGGACGTTTCGTGATCGTGGCCTACAAGCCAAAGCCCGGAAAGGACGAGGATCTCCTGGCCGCGGTGAAGAAGCACGTTCAGGTCCTGAAGGACGAGCAATTCGTGACCGACCGGCCGGCCTACGTCATGCGCGCCGGCGACGGCACGCTCGTGGAGGTCTTCGAGTGGCGCTCGGAGGAGGCGATCCACCAGGCGCATTCGAACCCGGCCGTCCAGGCTCTCTGGGGGGAGTTCGGCGCGGCCTGCGACTACATGCCGCTGACCAGCCTGCCGGAGGCCTCCCAGATGTTCGCCGAGTTCGACGCGGTCGCGCTCTGACGGACGTTCATCCCCCGGGGCTGAAGGTCCGGGCCACCCGGGTGAGGTGGCCGGCGGCGTCGCGCACGGTCACGGTGAAGACGGGCCGCTCGTCCAGTCTCACCCGGCGCGGCAGGAGCAGACGGAGGATGGAGCCTTCGGGATCGACCGGACGCCGGACCGCCAGGTTGGCCCCGGGCGCGAAAGATCCCAGGCGGAGGTTGCAGGTCACGGTGAGGCTTCCGGGCACCACGCCGCTCTCGGTATCGAAGGCGGAGATCTCCAGGGCGTCGATCCCGCCGGCGGTCCGCGCCTGGATCACCGAGGGGCGCAGCACCAGGGTGGGGCGCAGATCGTCCTCCAGGAATCCCCAGGGGGAGCCGAGATCGATGGGCGTGCCGAGGTCGATCCAGCGGGCGAGGGTCAGCTTTTCCTCGGGAAGCATGCCCGGCACCCCCACGCCGGCCGGATGGGCGGCCGTGGGAGTGAAGTCGAGGTCGTCGCTCCGCGCCTCGTTGCTCCGGCCGTCCAGACGCTCTCCCCAGACCTTCCACATCAGCAGGCTCTGCCGGGACTGGAACCCCCGCACGTAGCGGGTGAGCTGCGGCGTGTACCACCGGGCCTCGCCGTTCGGAGGCGGTGGGGAGATCTCGGCTTCGGCGTCGAGCGCCAGGCGGAAATAGGCGCCGGGCCAGGAGACGCCGTCGCGCTCTAACCGCGGGGTGGCGCGTGCCAGCGGAAGGCCGGCGGCCGGGCTCGCGCCGCCGTGGCAGGAGGCGCAGCGCCGCTCCAGGATCGGCTCCACGTCGCGGGTCCACTCCACGGTCGTCTGGTGAGCGGTGAGGGTGCGCACGCCCGGCTGGCCGGCGGGGGTGATGGAGAGCAGGGGAGTCGAGCGGGCGAGGTCGGGGATGGCATAGGTCGGCCGGGCCGCGGCCGTGCTCTCGAAGTCGAGCGGCTCCTTGCTGTGGGCGTGGCAGCCGCCGCAGTCGTAGCGCGCCTCGCCGGGGCGCACCTGGTGCCACGTCTGGGCCATGTTGAGCACCATGCCCCGGCGGTCGAGGGTCTGGAAGGTCAGCGAGACGTCAGCAGGAACGCGCGCCAGGAAGCTGGTGTCCTCCTCCTGAAAGCCGTCGGGGCGGAGGATGTGCGCGGCGCCAGGCTTGCGCACCGGGATCTCGCCCAGGATGCGCAAGCGCTCGCCGCCGGCGGACCGGAAGCTCCGGCGGCCGCTGGGATAGGTGCGGTCGGTCTCCGGAAGCTGGAGGAGCACGCGCACGGCCCAGACGTCGTCATCCCGGTAGACCCCGGCGTCGCTCCCCTGGCGGACCCAGCGGAAGGGGGCCTCGTCGCCGGTGTTGAACGGGTCCCTGTCCTCCCAATAGCGGCCGAGGGAGGGAGCCGTATCGCGCCAGAGCAGGGAGGCGCTTCCGATCAGCCCGAAGGGCTCACCCGGGGTGAGGCGCTCGGCGCGCACGGCGTCGTCGGTGAGCTCGGGCCACGCGGCCGGACCGGCCACGCCGTAGAGCTGGCGCCAGCTCACCACCGGCCGCGGCCACTGGAGGTTGTAGCCGTCCTCGGCGACCACGGTGACGAGCTGCGGCGGCCGTCCCGGCTGGCTTGCCGGGGGAACGGGGACCGGCCGCCCGTCGGGGATCAACACGATCTCGCCGTGATAGCGGGGGAAGGCGGTGCCGATCGCGGCATAGATGCCGTTGTGGTTGGCCGGTCCCGGGGAGTAGACCGCCAGGAGATCGGCCTGCCCGGGATCGCCCGTCGCGCTGGGAGCCGCGGCCGGATGGGTGAGCTTCCCCCGGCGGTCGGCGCCGGCGCAGGGGGAGGCGCCGTCGATGCCCGAGGAGGCGTAGACGCTCTCCTCCCAGCCCGGGCAGGGGGCGGGGAAGTCGTCCGGCGTGGTGAACGGGGTGAGCCGCACCTGCTCCGCGCGCTGGAAGGGGACCTTGCCGTCTCCGGCATCGGAGAACGTGGCGTCGGGGCTGCCGAAGGCCGGACCCGCGGGAGCGAGCGGATAGCGGACGAGGTCGCCGAAGCCGTTGTTGTTGAAGTTGTAGTACCGGGTCACCACCAGATCGCCGCCCGGCATCTGGGTCACGAAGTGATGGGCGAGATTCAGCTCGGAAAAGCCCGAGAGGCCCATCCATCCGCGGCCGTCCGGACCGATCACCCAGAGGGCGAACTGGCGCATGTCGCGCAGCCCCTGCTCCTCCCAGCTCGAGAACACGATCCGGCCGTCCAGCAGGACCTGGGGATGGAGGGCCATGGCGAGGTTGAGATGACCGATCTGCTCGGCGTTGGCGCCGTCCTGATCCATCCGGAAGAGCTGCATCACCCGCTGGCCGTCATTCAGGGCCTTGGGAGGCAGGAACCCGTTGCGGTTGGAGGTGAAGACGATGCGCCCGCCCGGTGCCCAGGTGCCGCCCGTGTTGAAGACGCCGATCCGCGGATGATTGCCGCGCGGGTCGCCAGGGGTGAAGCGGGCGCCGTTCCCCGTGTTGGGAGTGAAGGCCTGGGTGGTAAGGCGCACGAGCTGGCCGGTGCCCAGGTGCAGCTTGTAGAGGTCCGCGCCGGCCCGCGACAGATAGGGACCTCCGGACGGCCCCCGCTGAGGATTGACGCTCGTGAGGTCGTGATACCAGGTGAAGAGCACCCACTGGCCGTCGAATGAGACGTTGAGGTCGGAGACCGAGCCCACGGAGAGCGGCTTGCCGGCGGGAGTGTCGATCTGCGAGCGGTATCGCTCCTGGGGGAACAACACCTCCCGGACGCCGTCCTTCCGGAGCCGCGCGAGCTGGGCGCCGGGGTCCGGGGTCAGCGGCCGGGCGGTGTCGGACCAGACGCTGTCCCGCGCCTCCAGACCCGCTCCGAAGTATGGGCTGCGCACGTAGAGCAGGTCGTACGGAAGGGGATTCACCGTATCCGCCCCGGCTCCGCCGGCGATGAGCATCGCCAGGAGGGCCAGGAACCAGGTCCTCACCTGCATGGGATCGTCTCCTTAGGATTCGCGCTGAGGGGATTATTTCACGTCCCCAGTTCGACACGGTCGCGATCTGACGGCAGGAGGTGGCTGCGCTTGCGCCAAGCGCGCGAAGCGCAGCCTGTAGGCGCCAAGGCTTTACAGCAGGCAGCGCCAGGTGTGGGCGGTGGTGCAGGTGCAGTAGGAGGTGAGGTTGTCGGAGGTCGTGCAGGAGGTCTTGGCCCCCGTGGTCGTGCAGGCGGTGCCGTGGAGGCTGTCGCAAAGAGGATAGGCGAGGGCGGGGCGGCTCGTGCTCGCCCACACCGCCACGCCCAGCAGGGCGGCCGCCTGCAGCAGCTTCTTTGTGTTCATCAGGGGCATCCTTTCAAGATTCTGAAGAGACATCACGTCTCTCTTCTTTTGATTGGTGTTCCTGGGTGGCCGAAGAGAGCCGCCTCCAAGTTCCCGCTCGGCAGATTTCTGGCACCGATCTTGTTATACCCACTGAGTGACGAATGGGCGGCGCGGCGGCGCCACCCTCTTGACAAGCGGATATACTCACTTCTAGTATAAGGAGCGGCCGGTGACCCCGGCCCTTTCTTATAGGCTTGATATGCTCAATCTGAGCATAGGGGGAAAGCAGATGAACCTGGAGACTCCTCGGCCGTACGCTTCGCTGGACTACACGCCGGAAGTGGAGCGGGCCACCGCCCGGATCCACGAGAAGATGCGCTCGGTGATCCCGGACCTGGAGTGGCCGGTCTTTGCTCCCTATATCGCGGCGATCAACGAGCTGAAGAAGCAGAGGAACGCCGTCGTCCTCGCCCACAACTACCAGACGCCCGAGATCTTCCACGGCGTGGCCGACTACGTCGGCGACTCGCTGGGCCTGGCGCAGCAGGGGGCGAAGACGGACGCCGAGGTGATCGTGCTGGCCGGCGTCCACTTCATGGCGGAGACGGCGAAGATCCTCTCCCCGGAGAAGACGGTGCTGATCCCCGACCCGCTGGCCGGCTGCTCGCTGGCGGCGTCGATCACGGCCGACGACATCCGCCTGCTGCGGCAGCGCTACCCCGGCGTGCCGGTGGTGACCTACGTCAACACCTCGGCGGACGTGAAGGCCGAGTCGGACATCTGCTGCACCTCGGCGAACGCCGTGGCGATCGTGGAGTCGCTCGGGGTCGACCGGGTGATCTTCCTTCCCGACGAGTTCCTGGGCAAGTGGGTGGCCTCGCAGACCAGTGTCCAGCTCATCCTCTGGAAGGGTCACTGCGAGGTGCACGAGCGCTTCACCGGCCAGGAGCTGCGCGCCTACCGCGCGGCCCAGGGGAGCGGCGTCGAGATTCTCGCCCACCCCGAGTGCCCGCCGGACGTGCTGGCGGAGGCCGACTTCGTGGGTTCCACGGCGGCGATGATCAAGCGCGTCGGGGACACCCGGCCGCGGCGGGTGGTGATGATCACCGAGTGCTCGATGAGCGACAACGTGGCGGTGGAGTTTCCGGACGTCGAGTTCGTCCGTCCGTGCAACCTCTGCCCGCACATGAAGCGCATCACCCTGCCGAAGATCCTGAAGTCGCTGCAGACGATGGAGACACGGGTAGAGGTGGATCCCGAAACCGGAGCGCGTGCCCGGTTGGCGGTGGAGCGGATGCTGGCGGTCGGACGGAGGGACTGAAATGAGTGGAGATCGCGATGGCTTCGGCAGGACGCCGTTCTCGGGATTCGATGGAGTCGAGCGCTCCGAGGTGCTGGTCGTCGGCAGCGGCACGGCCGGCCTGACCGCCGCGCTCGGCGTCGCCCCCCTGCGGGCGACGGTGATCACCAAGGCGCCGCTGGGCACCGGCGGCTCCAGCCCCTGGGCTCAGGGAGGCGTGGCGGTGGCGGTGGGCCGGGACGACGCTCCGGCCCTCCACGCCGCGGACACCCTCGCGGTCGGCGGCGGGCTGAACGATCCCCACGCGGTGGACATCTTGACCGCCGAGGGTCCGGAGCGGGTGAAGGCCCTGCTCGCCCTCGGCGCCCATTTCGATCTCGACGATACCGGCTCCCTCTCGCTCGGCCGGGAGGCGGCCCACAGCCGCCGTCGCATCCTCCACGCCCGCGACGCCACGGGCGCCGAGATCGTCCGCACCCTGGTGGCGGCGGTGCGCCGGGCCCCCGAGGTGCGGGTGGTGGACCGGGCGTTCGCCGTCGACCTGATCGTGGAGGACGGCCAGGTGGTGGGCGTGCTCGCCGTGCACGCGGACGGCCGCCGGGTGGTCCATCTCGCCCCGGCCGTGGTGATGGCCACAGGCGGCCTCGGCCAGCTCTATCTCCACACCACCAATCCGAAGGAGGCCACCGGCGACGGCCTCGCCATGGCCGCCCGCGCCGGCGCCCGGCTGGTCGATCTCGAGTTCGTTCAGTTCCACCCGACCGCGCTGGCGACCGGCGCCGATCCCATGCCGCTCCTGACCGAGGCCCTGCGCGGCGAGGGGGCGGTGCTGATCGACGAGACCGGCCACCGCTTCATGACCGCCGAGCATCCGGACGCCGAGCTGGCGCCGCGCGACGTGGTGGCGCGGGCGATCTGGCGGCAGTCGATGGCCGGCCACACGGTCTTTCTCGACGCCCGCGCGGCGGTGGGGGAGGAGTTCCCGGAGCACTTCCCGACCGTCTTCCATCTCTGCCAGGAGCACGGGCTCGATCCGCGGACCCAGCCGATCCCGGTCGCCCCGGCCGCGCACTACCACATGGGCGGCATCGACGTGGACGAGAACGGCCGCACCTCCCTCCCCGGCCTCTGGGCCTGTGGCGAGGTGGCCGCCACCGGCGTGCACGGGGCCAACCGGCTGGCCAGCAACTCCCTCCTGGAGGCGCTGGTCTTCGGCGCCCGGGTGGCGGACGACCTGCGCTCCGGCCTGCCTTCCGGGCGCTCGCCCCGCCGCCCGCTGGCCGCCGGGTCCGCCTCGGGCGTTGCCACGCCGGGCGACGCCGGGCTGATCGCGACCGTGCGGCGGCTGATGTGGGAGAAGGTCGGGCTGGTGCGCGACGAGGCCAGCCTGAGCGCCGCCGTGGCCGAGCTGACGAGCCTCGCCGCGGCCCATCCGAAGGCCTCGGGGGAGGCGCGGAATCTCCTGGGAGTCGCCCGGCTGGTGGCCGAGGCGGCCCTGGAGCGCCGAGAGAGCCGGGGCGGCCACTACCGCTCGGACTTCCCCGCGAGCGACCCCGCCTGGCAGCGCCGCCTCTACCTGACCGTCGCGCCGGACGGCTCCGCCCGCTTCGAGCCGGCCGAGCCGGACCGGCGCGCCTCCGTGGGGGGGCGCCGTCCGTGAGCCCGGACGTGAGAGAAGAAGCGTCCGCCGTCCACCTTCCGCCGCTGTACCCGATCCTCTACGAGCCCCTCATCCGTGAGGCTCTGCGGGAGGATCTGGGCCGCGCGGGGGACCTGACCAGCGACGCCATCCTGCCCGTCCATCTCCAGGCCACTGCGGAGGTCGTATCCCGCGCCGCCGGCCGGCTCGCGGGGCTCGAGGTAGCCCTGTCCGCCTTCCGCCTGCTGGACCCCGCGATTGAGATCGAGCCCTCCGCCTCCGATGGCCAGGACGTGGAGGCCGGCACCGTGCTCGCCACGGTCCGCGGCTCCGCCCGCTCGATCCTCTCCGCCGAGCGCACGGCGCTGAACATCCTGGGCCGGCTCTGCGGCATCGCCACCGCCACGCGGGACATGCAGGCCCTGGTCGCCCCCCACGGCGCCCACATCGTCTGTACCCGCAAGACCACGCCAGGCCTGCGGGCTTTGGAAAAATACGCCGTCCGCTGCGGCGGCGGCCAGAACCACCGCTTCGGCCTGGACGACGCCGTGCTGATCAAGGACAACCACGTCGCTATCGCCGGGGGAATCCGCCCCGCGATCGAAAGGGCCCGACGGCACGTGGGTCACCTGGTGAAGATCGAGATCGAGGTGGACTCCCTGGACCAGCTCCGCGAGGCGTTGGATCTCAAAGCCGACGTGGTCCTTCTCGACAACATGTCCGTCGAGACCCTGAAAGAGGCGGCGAAGATGGCCAAGGGCCGGGCGATCACCGAGGCCTCGGGAGGGATCAACCCCAAAACGGCCGCCGGGATCGCGGCCACCGGGGTGGACCTGCTGTCGATGGGGTGGCTGACCCACAGCGCACCGTCGTTGGACGTCGCGCTGGACGTCGAATAAACCTGATCTGACCCGTAGAGACGTCACAGCCCGTAACGAGAACCTGTGCAGGCCACGGGGACGGCGTGACGTCTCCTCGAAGGGCAGGTCCTTCGATCGGGCAAGGTCACCCTGAAAAGGAAAGAACCCCTTTCTGTCTTCTGTGTTCTGCTCAAGGCGTCTTCCGTGTTCAAGGCACCCTGCCCTCGGCAGGTCCTGCCCTCCGAGAGACGTCACGCCGTCCCCGTGGCCTGCACAGGTTCTCGTTACGGGCTGTGACGTCTCTACGGGTAGGATTCCGCTAGCTCCGAAAGGGAACCAGCACCCGCAGCCGCTCTTCCCGCAGATAGAGCCCACCCCAGATCAACGCGCCGAAGATCACCGGGAAAATCACGTTGAACAGCGGGCCGCCCACTCGCACGTGGGTGGCGACCGCGCCGCCGAGATAGCCGGTCAACAGGATTGCGCCGAGGACAGCGGTGCGCGGGATCGCGTAGAGGATCGTGCAGATCAGCAGGACGACCCCGAGGCCGAAGATGACGCTCTCCGGATAGCCGAGCTCGACCGTACCCTTGATCACGGGAGCCGGTTTGACGAACTTCATCACCGCGTCGAAGAGCAGGAACAGGGTGGGGAGGCCGCTGAGGATACGTCCGGTCCAAAGAGTTTTCTTGGTCATTTCGTTTTCTCCTCTCGTTCGATCAAAGCCTTGTTCTATGAGTGATCGAACGGGAGGAGACGAAATCGACAGGCTGGACTAGGAGCCTGGATCTTTCGTGGGGAATTCCTGGTCCAGGATCTGGAGCACCTGCTCTCGGAGCGCTGGGGCGTCCGAGATCGCCGCCACCCAGACGATCCGCCACTCGACCGCGAAGTAAGCATGAACGGCGATATTGCGGAAGGCGACGATGTCACGCCAGGGAATCTGGGAATGGTGCTGGCAGAATTCGGCCGGGAGCCGCGCTGCGGCCTCACCGATGACGGTCAGCTTCTGGAGCACGGCGCTACGGATGAGGTCGTTCTCGAGGAACTCCGCCTCGGCAAGACCGCCAAGAAACTGCTCGATCGCGTCGGTGGCTTCTACGATGTCGCTGAGATAAAGCCTCTCAGGCCGCATAGACCACTCGCGCGCTCGCCAGCACGGAATCCCGGATCACCGGTTTCAGCCCGCCCTTGGGAACGAGGTCGACCTTGCGTCCGAACAAGTCCTCGAGCTCACGCTGCATCCTGGCCAGACTAAGGAACCCGACGCGCGCGCCGGGCTCGAAAGTGACCAGAAGATCGATGTCGCTCGTATCGCTGAATCGGGTGGTAACGGCCGAGCCGAAAAGAGCCAGTTCCCGGACCTGGTTCTTCCGGCAGAAATCGGCGATCTCAGCCGGAATTGGGAGCGGAGCAATCTCTTCCATGGCTCTCCGATTGTTACATACCGGTACGATCCTTGGGAGCCCCGCTCAACCAGTCGGCCTACGGCCCGAAGTTGCAGAGGTCGTCCGCCCGCAGCGCCTCGTTCCCGGAGCTGAAGTGACCCTCGGCGGTGAGGACGACGCCGACCCATCCTTGAGCATGGGTGGAGTCCTTGTGCCAGAGGTCGAGCATCACCCAGCCGAAGGGGTTCGATACCGGCAGCGAGGGGCCGCCCACGTGGACCTTCTGGGTCACCACCGGGAAGACGTTGCTGTTGAGCAGCTCCTTCGGGTTCTCCTCCTCGTCGAAGAGGACGACCTGCATCTCGCCCATCGGGGACCAGTCGGGGGACTTGCCGCAGGCCTGGGGCGCGGCGGTGGCGCGGCGGTTGTCCCGCCAGACGACCAGGTCGGTGCCACCGCTGAAGGCGCCGCCGTCCAGGTAGCGGGCATAGTAGAGGCTGGAGAGGGGGATGCGGTTGTCGCGGCCGTCGAAGTTGTTGTACCGGCCGTAGAAGGTGTAGGTCCCGGCGGTGAGCACGTCCCCGTCGGCGACCATGGCGAGAGCGGTGCCGCCGTTCGAGGTGTTCCGCTGCATATTGATGTAGGTGTAGTCCCCCCAGAGGACGTTCTCGTTGCTGGCCAGGCCGGTGCCCTTGGCGGCGAAGTAGGCGGGGTCCGCCGGAGTGTTGGCCGACGAGCCCACCGTGCGCGGCGAGCAGCGGTTCACCGCGTCCACGGTGATGTAGCCGGTCGCCACGCCGGGCCCCATGGAGCCGCTGCTGGCGCACAGGGAGGACGGGGTGGTCGCGACCGGCTGGCCGGTATGCGCCGAACGCAGCCAAGCCACCTCCGTGGGGGAGGGGGAGGGCGAGACGCCCGCCGCTCCAGTGTTGCCGCAGCCCGCGAAGAGGGTGCCGGCTTCCGAGAGCAGCCCCACGTTGCTCGCCTCCGGACCGGTGGCCGGGAGCCTGCCGTTGAAGAGGTCGCGGATGTTGAACGTCTGCACGTCGTAGCCGGTCAGATAGACGTCGAAGGCCAGGGTCGGAACGCCCCAGTCGGTCCACAGCACCACCCGGGCGAGGGACGGCTTGGCGGAGGAATTGTTGACGGAAAAGAGAGTGTTCTGGCCGGTGGTGTTGTTGAGGTCCACCTCGAAGTAGGGGATGAGCAGAGTGGCGGCCGGCTGGTTGGCCAGGCGGCAGTTGCCCTCGAGGACTCCGGCGGCGGACGGCACGGCGGCCAGGAGGCAGCCGAGAAGGAACGGAATCGGGAAGCGTTTCGCGGACACGGGTATCCTCTCCTGGTTGCGGCTAAACCACTGATATCCGGCCTACTTGCCGGTAGCCTCACGTCCACGGCCGATACCCATTGCGACTTTCATGCCACTCTCCCGGGGTTCGCGCTTGCGGTTAGACTAGGAAGCCTATGAGCGACACTCTAGTTCAGATCGGCCAGACTCAGAGCCCCGCCGGCCCTCGCCGGGAGGGGAGGCCGGAATGGTTGCGCATCCGGCTGGCCACGCCATCGTCCTATCACCAGGTCCGCGCGCTGGTGGACCGGCTGAATCTCCATACCGTCTGCCAGGAGGCCCGCTGTCCCAACATCTATGAATGCTGGGGGGAGCACGGCACGGCGACCTTCATGATCCTCGGGGACGTCTGCACCCGGCGCTGCGGCTTCTGCGCGGTGACCTCGGGGCGTCCTCCCGCGGGGCCCGACCCGCAGGAGCCCGCGCACGTGGCCGAGGCGGTCTCGGTGATGGGGCTGCGCCACGCCGTGCTCACCTCGGTGGACCGCGACGACCTGCCGGACGGCGGCGCGCGCCACTGGGCGCGGGTGATCGAGGCCGTGCACGCGAAGAATCCCGGCTGCGCGGTCGAGGTGCTGACCCCGGACTTCCGCGGCGTGCCGGACGCGCTGGACGTCGTCCTCGCCGCCGAGCCGGAGGTCTTCTCCCACAACATGGAGACGGTGCCGAGCCTCTACCGCAAGGCTCGTCCCGGGAGCCGCTACGACCGCAGCCTCGCCCTGCTGGCCGAGGCCTCCCGCCGCCGCGACGCCGGGGAGTACGCCGGCCGGGTGAAGACCGGCATCATGCTCGGCCTGGGGGAGACGCCTGAGGAGGTCTACGCGACTCTCACCGACATCCGGAGCGCCGGGGTGGAGATCATGACCCTCGGCCAGTACCTGCAGCCCACCCCCAAGCACCTGCCGGTGGCCCGCTGGGTCCACCCGGACGAGTTCGCGGGGTACAAGGACTTCGCCCTGTCGCTCGGCTTCGCCCACTGCGAGTCCGGCCCGCTGGTGCGCAGCAGCTACCACGCCCACGAGCACGTGAAGCCGGGCGCGGTGGCTCCGGCGGCGACGTAGGGCGCGACTTACCGCGCCCTCTTGCTCACCTGCCACAACCCCGCCGCGATCAGCGCGAACCCCACCCCCTCCTCCCAGCCGAAGCTCTCGCCCAGGAAGGCGGCGGCGAGGGCGGAGGCCACCAGGGGCTGGAGGGTGGTGTAGGCGGAGACCAGGGCGGGGGAGGAGCGCCGCACCGCCCAGGTGTTGGCCGCGTAGGCGAAGAC
>Ga0070658_10003775_pt1 | contig 12407 bp, 8 predicted proteins | sample KBSC13metaG_FD_64664 | JGI IMG/M metagenome (GOLD analysis project Ga0070658, IMG submission 64664) | Corn rhizosphere microbial communities from Kellogg Biological Station, Michigan, USA - KBS C1-3 metaG | ecosystem: Host-associated > Plants > Roots > Rhizosphere > Soil ... | reverse complement strand
CGTACGCCCCCGCCCGGCGCCGGTGCCGAGCTGACGCGGAATTGCGGTGTGATGTGGCCACGCGGAGTGCTGTCGGGCGGCGCCACGAGATCCTCCATCAGCCACAGCCACCGCGCCGATGGATGCACCCACACTTCCTTGTACACGTAGGTGTTCTGCGACGGCCAGTATGGGAGGTCGGTGTCGCCGCGGCTCTGCATCCCCACCGGCAGCGAGCCGGCGATGTCGCCCGTGGACACGCTGTACTGCTGCGCCCAGTTGTCGCCCTCGCCGTACATCGTGCTCTGCGTGAACGGATTTCGTCCAACCACCCACTCGGCCTGTCGCCACGCGAGCTCGATCCCGGCCGAATCGTGGCGCAGCCGGGCGGCGGCAGAGAGCGCCTTGGCCTGCGAGAGAAGCACGCCATAGTTGCCGCGGCGCGCGAACCAGACGGGAAAAGCGCGCAGGTACCAGCCATCTCCCATCGGCAAACCGCTCGACACCTGGGCACGGAACGCCTCGCGCGTCGCCTGGTAGCGTCCACCCGACTCCGGCACCGTGAGGTATTCGTCGTCGCGGTAGACGTACGCGGGCAGCACCTCCCACGGAGCAGTGGCGCGTGCGCTCGCCTTCTTGAACTCGGCGTAGCGCGCGACCGTGGCGTACCAGCTCATCCAGTCCGGATGATCCGGTAGTACCTCCACCAGCCGCGCCAGTGCGACGACCGGAGCCTGGTCGTTGGCCCGATGGAACTGGTGGAAGATCGTGTCGCGTGCGGGACTCGTGTAGAAGAATCCGGCAAGCGGAAATGCACTGCCGACATATGACCGCTGCTGCGAGGCGACGATGATCTTCGCCAGCTCGACGGCCTTGTCGGCGTAGAGCTGCTTGTGCGTCGCGTCGTAGAGCTCGAGCGAGGCAGTGATCCCGATGCCGGCGAGCTCGATCGGCGTCGCGGCATAGGCAGGCGTTGCCCACGTATCCGGCCCTTCGTGACCAGCGACCGCGTAGCGCCAGTCGTCTTCCGCCGTCGCGAGACTGCGCGCCGCGAGGGCAGAATCGCTCGTCTTCAGCACGCGGTACGCGATCGCTTCGGCCGCCGCGGCGATGTAGTTGACGTTCGGGTTGTTCTGGGCCTCGCGCCGGCGATCGTCCGCCGTGCCGATGACATTGTCCGTCCAGATATTGTTGCTGGCGAACCCGATGCGGTATCCGCCGGCGAAGCGCACCTTGAGCACCCAGTCGAGCCCCCAGCGCGCCTCGTCGAGCAGGAGACGCAGCAGCTCCGGGTCGTCGTCGCGGCGTTGAAGCTGCTCGGCAAGCGCGAACATGGCGTAGGTCGCCTCGCCGGTGTTGACGAGTCCCTGCGAGAAGTCGCCCGCGTCGTGCCAGCCACCGTTCATCACGATCTGTTGATCGCCGTGCGTGGCGAGCCAGTCCTTGTGCTCCACGTCGTGGTAGCCCGGCACGGCGTACCCGCATCGCTCGGCGAAGAAGAAGTTGATCGTCTTCAGCACGGTGCTGCGCCATGCTGCGTCGCCGATCAGGAACGGTTGCGTGCGGCGCGCACCGGCCTGGATCACGTATCGGCCGGGCTGGCGAATGCTCGAGAAGTCCAGCTCCTGGAAGTTGCCAAGGCGAGTCGAGACCCGTCTCACGGGCGCAGTGAGTGCGGGACGCTCGCGGCCGCTGGAGTCGACTCGCAGCACGGTGAACCTGCGCGCGCCGAGATCGCTCGCCAGCGCCGACTTGCTCGCAGCCGACGCATAGCCGCTCGTGCTGAACGCGATCCGGCCCGGCGCCGGGCTCCAGCCCTCATAGTTGTCCGGCTCGACGCGTTGCAGCTCCAGATCGGCGATCTCGAATGCCACCGTGTCACCTGGTGCGGCGAACATCTTGTTCACCCAGTAGCCGATCTGGAGTGACGTCACGTGATCGCGCGTGAGGGGGGTGATCTCCCACACGACCTGCTGCCATTCGCCGTCGCGCAGCGTCACGTAATGAATTCCCTCGCGATTGTAGACGTCCGGCACCTTCGTGGCGCCATCGTTGTGCAGCACGATCTCGAGCGGAAGCATCGGGAAGCCCCGCAGCTTCGGTCGAACGCGGAGCGAGAGGCGGTTGTAGGCACTCCAGTCCTCGCCGGCGAAAGGGCGGCGAAGATTGACCGCGGAAAGGTGGTTGCGCGTTGGCGCGTCGCCGTGCGGAAACATCGTGACGTTCACGCGCAGCACGGCGGTGGGGCTCGCCGTGCGCACGGTGTCGAACGTCATCGTCCCCGTCCCGCTGAACTGCCAGCTACCGGGTTTGCTCAGGTCGTCGAGGACGCGTCGAGCGAGCACCGGTTTGGCCAGCCAGCGCGTCTCCGCCGAGTGCTGGAGGTCGATCGGCAGTGGCAGGCTCACCTGCTGTGCGCGAATCGGCAGCGCGAGCAGCAGGGCGACTGGAGCGAACCGGAGGACGGGCAGGGACATGGGATTTCGGGCGGGAGAAACGACGAGGGGCGCGGGCAGAACGTTCTGCCCGCGCCCCTGCTCCGTCAACTGCGGTTGAAAGTCGCTACTTCGCCAGGTCGCGCACCGATGAAGCAAGCATGCGCACCTTCGCGGCATCGCTCGAGCCATTCGCGTCGCTGTCGAGCGACGACGCGAGCTGGTTCAGTGCACTGCTCCGCGACGCACCCGATGCCGCTTCCGCGCGCGCCAGCGCCTCACGCACGTTCGCGATCCGCCCCGCGCCGAGGCCGTGCGACCGCTCGAGCTGATCAACGTAGGCACGGGCGAGCGAGAACGTCGCCGGCCAGGTGAAGTGCGGCTGGCCCTGCGCGTTCAGGTAGTCGAGGTGAATGCTCTTCGCCGCGTCCAGCTCGTTCTGCGAAATGAACGCGCTCGGCTTGAGCTCGAAGATGTCGAGGCCGCGCGCGATCTCGGAGCTGACGATCACGCCGTTGTACCAGTAAGCCGACCAGGTGCCACCCGATTCCATCCGTGTGGAGTCGACCGGGCCGCGGTCGAAGAAAGCGATCTCGTGCGGGTTCTTCGGATCGGTCCAGTCGAAGATCGAGATGCCGCCCTGATACCACGACTGCACCATCACGTCGCGGCCGGGAATCGGGATCAGGGATCCGTTGTGGGCGACGCAGTTCTCCTGCGCGGTCTGCGGCGCCGGCAGCTTGTAGTAGCTCTGGAAGTTCAGCGTCGTGCCCGTGCGCGTGAAGATCGCGTCGGCGCCCCACTGGCGCGGATCGCTCGCGCGGCACTTCGGCTGGCCACCACCACCCCACTCGTCGCTGAACAACACCTTGCTGCCATCGTTGCTGAACGTCGCCGAGTGCCAGTACGAGAAGTTGGAGTCGGCGACTGCGGCGAGGCGCGTCGGATGCGCCGGGTCGCTGATGTCGAGCAGGAGGCCGTAGCCCTCACACGCCCCACCGGCGAGCCCGATGGCCGGATACACCGTGATGTCATGGCACTGGGTGGGGCCGGGACGCGGTCCACGCGAGCTGCCCGCCTCGCCGAACATCTTGTCCACCATCGGCTGCAGGTTGGCGCGCAGCGTGGCGCTGTCGGCCGCCGTCGGCGTGCCGGTGCCACCACGTGCCTTCATCACACTGTCCAGCATCGGCGCAATGAAGCGCGACGACATCACGCGCTCCTCACCGCCGACGGTTGCCACGAAGCCACCGTGAGCGTGCGCATCGGCCACTGCCTTGGCGTTGGCGGCAGCGTCAGCTGGCGCCTCGCCGTGACGCGCCGGCGCCACGAGGCCATTGAAGATGCGGGGCGAGCTCACGATCGCCGCCTGCTCCGGATGCGCCACCGGAACCTTGATCACCTCGATACGGAACAGCGCCGAGTTCGGATCCTGGTCGGGCGAAGCGCTGACGCAGCCGGGCAGCTCGTTTGGCGAGCGGACGCGCGACGAACCGGAGATGTACACGTATACGTTGTCCGGATCCTTCGGGTCCACGAGCACGGTGTGGGTGTGTGACCCGCGGCAGGTCTGCACGTTGCCGACGTTGCGCGGATGCTCGATGTCGCTGATGTCGAAGATGCGAAGACCGCGCAGTCGTGCCGCGCTCACCGTGTCCTTCACCCCCTCCGTGCCGCAGTCGAGACGCCCGCTCAGCCCCTCACCAGATACGAAGAGGAGGTTCTTGTAGACCGACACGTCGCTCTGCGACGCCGGGCAGACGAACGCCGTCTTGAGTGTCGGCCTGGCAGGGTTCGAGATGTCCCACACCTGGTAGCCGTTGTAGCTCCCCTGAATGGCGTAGTTGCCGGTGAAGGCGAGGTCGGAGTTCGTGATGCCGGCGAACTTCGGCGGGGGCGGCGTCTGCGACAGGACCTGCAGGTTCCACGAGGCCTCGCCCGCGTTGAACAATCCGGCCTTGAGGCCGACGCGCGGATCCGGGTTTGGCGGCGTGGTGGACATGCTCGCCGCGGAAGACGTCGAGGTTGCCGGCGCGGAGGCCGACGGAGCGATGGCGGTGCTGCACGCCGCCGCGGAGAGCACTCCGATGGCGAGTGACAGCCTGAATACTGCGGAGTGGGTCATGGGCATCGTCGTGTGAAGGGTGGTCACGGCAGGGAGATCCCCAGCGTGATGGAAGCGAGCATCTTCTCCATGCGAGCAATCTCCGTCGTCTGGTCGACGTTGACGTCGTTGGCGAACTTGAACACCAGCTCATCCTGCGCCGCGCCGTACGAGCCGAACAGGTCCTTCACCATGGACACCGCGCCACGATGGTGGCTGATCATGTCCTTGAGAAAGAGCTTGTCGAACTCCTCGCCACGCGCCGCGTCGAGCGCCTTCAGCTGGTCGGGCGTGAGCATGCCCGGCATGAGCATCTGCATCGGCTCGCCGTGCATGAGCATCATCGTGGGGCCGCCATTGGCCGGAATCTCCGGCACCGGTTTCTGCCGGTCGCGGAGCCAGCGTTCCATCGTCGCGATCTCATCCTGCTGCGCGTTGATGATGCGGCTCGCCAGCCGCTGGACCTCGGGGCTGGCACCGTGCGTTGGCGCCATGCGCGACATGGTGATGGCCTGCGCATGGTGGCCGATCATGTTGTACATGAACTCGACGTCGGCCTCCACGTATGGATTGCGGAGGCTGTCGGCGCGGGCCCTGGCGATGTAGGCGGCGTCACTCGTGCCGGCGTCGGCCGCGGGCTGGGGCGCGGTCCGGCCGGCCGCGGAGGCCGCAGGGCCGCTGCAGCCCGCCAGCGTCACGGCGAGCGTGGCCGCGGCCAGCGTGCGGTAGTTGCGGATCATCGCGTGTCTTCCTGCTGGGGTTTGCGGCGGTGCCGGATCGTCTGCACCGTCCATCAATAGTAGGGCGCGACCGGAAGCGACGTAAGCGGCGGCCTCATCGGCCGCCGAGCGATCGCTTGGGGATCATCATGTGCACCCCCAGATTGCCGTCCACGAGCTGGGTGATGTGCACGTCGGCGGCCATGGATGCCGCCTGATAGGCCTGGGTCTGGGTGATTCCCTTCCGCTCCTGGAGAAACTTCACCATCTCGCGGATCGCCGTCTTCGTCGCAACGACGAGCGAGGTGTCCGTCCCCATGGTGATCCAGTGCGTCGGCGTCTCGCCGCGCGGCCAGTCCAGCTTCAGGTCCTTGCGGACGATCACCTGGATCCGGCCTTCGAGGTTGGTCTCGATCGCGGTCTGATCGACCTCGCCGTCACCCTGCGCCGCGTGGCCGTCGCCGATCTCCAGCAGCGCGCCCTTCACGAACACGGGGATGTAGAGCGTCGTACCGGCAACCAGTTCCTTGTTGTCGAGATTTCCCGCGTGCCGCCCTGGTGGATTGCTGCTCACTCGCCCGAGCTCCGCGGCGGGCGCGACGCCGATGGAACCGAAGAAGGGTCGCAGCGGCACCACGATGCCCGGCGCCACCTCGGCGGTCATCTTCTTCCGGTCCAGGTGAATCAGCGTACTCGTGCGCTGCTCGCACAGCTCGCGCACGAACCCGCTGCATCCGTTGTAGCCGTACGCGATCGGCAGCGAGATGGACCTGATGCGCACCTCGAGTACGTCACCGGAGTCCGCACCTTCCACATAGATGGGCCCGGTCAGGATGTGCCCGCCCGGTCCGCGCAGCGAGCCGGTGTCCGTCGCCACGATGTCCCGGAGGTGCTGCGGCACGTCCGCGGCCTTCACGCCGATGCGCTCGAGGCCCGTGGGGGTGTTCGTGAGCATCGTCTCGACGTCGACGAAGTCGCCAGACCGGATCCGGATTGCCGGCTTGGCTTCGGCCCAGTAATAGCCATAGGCCACCGTACCCGGCGTGGCTTCCAGCCGATGAACGACGGGCTTCTGCGCGCCGAGCGGCGCTGTGATGGCGAGGGAAAGAACCGCACCGAGCACGATTTGCGCGGCGTTCGACGGAGAGATCGGGAATTTCATGGCCGCTCCTGGCATGACGGGGTCGCTGTTCGCCAACCTGCTGGCCGGATCGCGCCGCGTCCAGTCCTGAGCCCGCTTCCTGCATAGCCGAGCCCGCGGCACTAATCACGCAATGGAATCTGGCATGACGCGCCAAGACGCCCTCTCCCCGAGTCGATCATGAAGGAGTCCACTCAGGCATTCGACCTCTCATCCCTCGACGCCGACTACGACATCGTCGGCGAGCAGGATGGCGCCGATGGAATGCGTCGCTACCTGGCGACGCGAAAGGGCGATACGGCAAAGCGGCGCGACGACCAGCCGGGCGTTCTCATCACGATCTTCCCGACGCCGAAGGGCGACGAAGCCAACGCGCTCTCGCACCTCGCGGCAGACACCCAGCTGCTCGCACGCCTCGCGCATCGACGTCTGATTCCGGTCATCGAGGGCCGCTGGCTCGCTGACGACGTCTATGCCGTCGTCACCCGTCGGGTCGCCGAGCCGTCGCTCGCCGAGCGGCTCTCCACCGGAGAATCGTTCACCACGCCACGCATTGCCGCCATTCTGCGCGACGTGAACGGCCTGTTGGACTGGGCGCGCGAGCAACGCGTGGTGCACCGCGCCGTCACGCCGGCCAACATCTATCTCGAGCCGAAGACGGACCGTGTGCGCGTCTCGTTCGCCGTCGAGCCGCTTCGCCGCATCCGGCACTCGGCCGAGGACGACGATGCGCGCACCATCGCCCGGCTCGCGGTGGCGATGCTCACCGGCCAGCCCGACCCACAGTCATTCGACGGCAAGACACTCGCCGAGCTCCGCCCCGGACTTCCCGAGCGGCTTGGGGAGGCGACTGACGAGCTGCTTTCCGAGAAGCACGCCGGCACGCCATCCGACGTCGCCGCCTACATCGCGATGATCGGCATGGCCGACCCGCTCGCCGAGGGAGAGAGCGAGCGGGATCGCATCCGCGCCGAGATCCTCGAGGAGCAGCGCGTCGAGCGAGAGGCGATTGCCACGGCGCGCTTCAACTTCGAGCGGATGATGGAGGAAGAGCGCGAGAAGCTGGCTCACGATCGCGCGGAGCTGGAGCGCACGGTAGCCGAGGAGCGCGCGCGGATGGAGAGCGCAGCAGCCGAGGAGCGGGAGAAGCTGCAGCGCGCCCTGGAGGCCGAGCGCGCCGCGATGGCAGCGACACGCGCCGAGCTGGAGAAGTCGGTGGCCGACCAGCGCGCGGCGATGGAACGTGCGGCGGAGGAGGATCGCCGCCAGCTCGAGCGGCTGCGCGCCGAGCTCAAGCGCGCCGGCGAGCATGAGGTGGAGGTGAAGCGCCAGATGGCGCTCGAGGAGATCACGGACGACGAGTCCGTGCTGGACCGACCCGAGTTCGAGGCGCCGCGATTCATGGCGCCTCCGCTCGCGCCGCTCGAGCCCCTGGTCTTCAACGACGACACGCCGCTGCACAGCGACGCGCCGATGGACTTCTCGCCGCCGACGGAGCTGGACGAGAAGCTCGATGAGGTGAGCGAGTACTCGCGCCCACCTGGCCCGACGACGAAGCAGCGGTGGGCGATCGCGTCGGCCGCCATCCTCGCCATCCTGCTGGTGGTGAGCGTGTCGGCGGCCCTCATCACGCGACACTCGTCGCGGGTCACCTCGACCAGCGCCGGCACCATCGCTGCGCCGGTGGCTCGGCAGCCCGCAGCCGCGAAGCCGATCGTCGCGGCGCCAGTGGTGGTAGCCGCGCCAGCCGATTCGGTTGTACCAGAGAGCGCAGGCGATTCCACGCGTACGACGGCCGCGACGCAGTGGATGGATTCTCTACGCGAGGCGAACCCGCTGCGTCGCTCTGAATCGAGCGCGTCGGCGCCGGCGCGAGCAGTCACCACCACCACCGTCGCCCCGGTCACGCCGTCGGCGACTCCAGCGACGGAGCCACGCTCGAGCACATCGCGCACGACGCGTGATTCGATTCCGCAGCGCGTGATCCAGAGCGTGACGGACAGCATCTTCAACTTCCGCGACGTCACGCCGCGGCGCGACACGGCCAAGCGCGATACGCTGCGGCCGATCCGGCCATCGTGACGGCGGGCGCGGCGCGCGCCCGCATCGAATCGGTCGACCTGCTTCGCGGCGTCATCATGATCCTGATGGCGCTCGACCATACGCGCGACTACTTCGGCGCGCCGGTCAATCCGACGGACGTGGCCACCACGACGGTAGCGCTCTTCTTCACGCGCTGGGTCACCCACTTCTGCGCGCCGGTGTTCTTCCTTCTGACCGGCACGGGCGCCTTCCTCGCCCTCCGCCGGCGCTCCATTCCCGGACTGTCGCGCTTCCTGCTCACGCGCGGGCTCTGGCTCATCTTCCTCGAGCTCTTCGTCGTGCGCTGTCTCGGGTGGCAGTTCAACTTCGACTACCACCTCACGGTGCTCACCGTGCTCTGGGCCCTCGGCTGGGCGATGATCGTGCTCTCGGCGCTCGTCTGGCTGCCGGCGAGCGTGGTCGGAATCATCGGCGCCGCGATCATCGTGCTGCACAACCTGTTCGATTCCGTTCAGGCGGCGTCGCTCGGACCGTTCGCGCCACTGTGGACCGCGCTGCACGCACCCGGAGTGCTGTGGACCGACGGTAACCACACCCTGTTCGCGGCATACGTGTTGATACCGTGGGTGGGCGTGACGGCGGTGGGTTATTCCCTCGGACAGGTCTACCGCTGGGAGCCGGAGCGACGCCGGCGGCTGCTCGGACGGATGGGGGTCGCGCTCATCGTCGCCTTCATCGCGTTGCGAGCGGCGAACATCTACGGCGATCCTTCCCACTGGGCGCACCAGCGCTCCGGGATCTTCACGGCGTTGTCGTTCATCAATACCACCAAGTATCCGCCCTCACTGCTCTACCTGCTGATGACCCTGGGACCGGCGCTCCTCGTCCTCCGAGCGGTGGACGATCGCCTGCCGCGCGTCCTGCGTCCGGCGCTGGTGTTCGGCAAGGTGCCGATGTTCTACTACGTGCTGCACATCGTGCTCATCCACCTGGCGGCGGTCGCTGCCTGTCTCGCGCGCTACGGCAGCGTGCACTGGATGTTCGAGTCGCCGTCGCTGGACCGATACCCGATTACCCAGCCGCCCGGGTGGCCCGCGCCGCTGCCCGTGGTGTGGCTGGTCTGGGTGAGCGTGGTGGTGCTGCTCTATCCGGTGTGTCGGTGGTTCGCCGGTGTGAAGCGTCGTCGCACGGACTGGTGGTTGAGCTATCTCTGAGCGATACGCCCCGTCGGGTTCGAGTCTCGCGGGAGGGAACGGCACGCCGCATATTGTCGCCACTCCCGCCACGAGGATCCTGAGCATGGGTGTCTACGTCCCGCCCGTCCCGCCGCGCCCGACCAAGTACTGCTACGCCTGCGGCCAGACCATCGACGCGATGGCCGTCGTCTGCCCGAAGTGCGGCGTCATGCAGAGCACTTCCGGCATGGAGTCGATGAGCGACAAGCGCATCCTGCCTGCGTTCATCCTCTGCTTCGTGCTTGGCATCTTCGGCGCGCACCGGTTCTACGTCGGCAAGACGATGTCCGGCATCCTCCAGCTGCTGACGCTCGGAGGACTCGGCCTGTGGACGCTTTACGACATGATCATGATCGTCATCGGCAACTTCACCGACGCCGACGGGAACCGCATCACGGAGTGGACCTAGTGTGGTCCCGCACGTGTGACAGCACGTGTCGTGATCTACTCTCCGCTTCGCGTAGCTGGCGTTTACGACGAAGGGAAACTGCCATCACGACGGATAACAGCACGGACGAGACGGATTTCCTCCATTGAGGGCTGAGCTCCGTGCATCGAGGCTCTCCCCTACAGTCCCACAGTTCCTGAATTATTGGAACGGCCTCGGGACGCTGCGGGGCGCGAGGGCGACCCGTCTCATCCGTGCTTCCATCCGTCAAATGTGCAGTTCCCCTTCGTCGTCATGGCCGGCCACGCGAAGAGGAGTGATCAATACTTCGGCACCGACGGATCCACTTCGTCGCTCCACCGCAATATCCCGCCAGTAACATTGGTCGCCCGGAAGCCGGCTGCGTTGAGCTGGCGGACGGCGTCAGCGCTTCGCTTTCCCGAGCGGCAGTACACCACGATCTCCTTCGCCGAATCGAGGGTCGAGATCTCGTCCTGCAGGGTGCCGAGCGGGATGAGCCGCGCGCCCTCGATGCGGCCGATCTGCCACTCGTACGGCTCGCGCACGTCGATCAGCGTGAACTCCTCGTGCGCCGCGAGCCGCTTCGCGAGCTCGCTCGGCGTGATCTCGCTCATCTCACCGTTTGACGATTCCTTCGCCACCATGCCTCCCGGCATTCCGCAGAACGCCTCGTAGTCCACCAATTCCGTGATTTCGCGCGTGCCGCACGCCGGGCAATTCGGGTCGCGTGGCACGCGCACGGTGTGGAAGCGCATGCCGAGCGTGTCGATCAGGAGCAATCGTCCCGACAGCGTATCGCCGATGCCGAGGATCAGCTTCAGCGTCTCCGTCGCCTGGATCGTGCCGACGAGGCCCGGCAGCACGCCGAGCACGCCACCTTCCGCGCAGCTTGGTACGAGGCCCGGCGGTGGTGGGTGCGGAAAGAGGCAGCGATAGCACGGCCCCTCTGCGCTCGAGAACACCGACGCCTGCCCCTCGAAGCGGAAGATCGAGCCGTACACGTTCGGCTTGCCGAGCATCACGCACGCGTCGTTCACCAGGTAGCGCGTCGGGAAGTTGTCGGTGCCGTCGACGACGATGTCGTACTTGGCGAGGATCTCGAGCGCGTTCGCCGACGTCAGCGGGGTGCGATGCGTCTCGACCACCACGTGTGGATTCAGGTCGACGATGCGATCGCGCGCCGAATCGATCTTCGGACGTCCGACGTCGCTCGTGCCGTGCAGCACCTGGCGCTGCAGGTTGGAGAGGTCCACCGTGTCGAAGTCCACGATGCCGAGCGTACCGACGCCGGCAGCAGCGAGGTAGAGCGCCGTCGGGGAGCCGAGCCCGCCCGCGCCGACGAGCAGCACGCGGGCTTCCCGGATGCGCTTCTGCCCGTCCAGCTCGACATCGGGAAGGATGAGGTGCCGGCTGTAGCGCAGCAGCTCGTCGTGCGAGAGGTCGATGCTCACCCGCCACTCACCGCGGCGACGATCATGATCGTGTCGCCATCCTTCACCGGTGTCGCGAGTCCGACGGCGAAACGAATGCTCTCCTCACCGACGAAGATGTTGACGTGCTCGCGCACCTCACCCTGCTCGGTGATGATGCGATCGAGCACCGCCGGCCAGCGCCGTCCGAGCTCGTCGAGCGCATCCGCTACCGATCCGCAGCGCGTCTCGAGCTGAAGGGTGCTGCTCCCACGTGAATATGTGAGCAGCGCGCGCGGCAGGACGATCGAAACGGCCATCGCGCTACGCCGATGCGCCGCTGCGTCCGACGACGAACGCCTTCACGCAGGTGATGGACGGCAGCGCGTCGGCGATGGCATTCCAGCTCTCGCCATCGTCGTGCGAGGCGTACACTTTTCCACTCCGGGTGCCGAAGTAGACGCCCGCCTTGTCGTGGCTGTCGGCGGTGAGCGCGTCGCGCACCACCGTTTCGTACGCGTCCTGCTGCGGCAGTCCCCTGGTGAGCGGCTCCCACGATTCACCGGCATTGCGCGTCCGGTAGACGCGCATCTTCGCCTCGGGCGTGCAGCGGAATTCATCCGACTGCATCGGCACGATGTATACCGTGTCGGGATCGTGCGGGTGCATCTGCATCGCGAAGCCGAAGTCGGAGGGAACGCCATTGGCGACGTCGGTCCACGAGTCGCCCCAGTCGTCGCTGCGGTAGAGGCCCCAGTGATTCTGGAGGAAGAGGCGCTCCGGCTTTTCAGGGTGGTTCACGACCTTGTGCACGCACTGTCCGAACTCCGGATACTTGTTCGGCAGGAACACCGCGCGCACGCCGTCGTTGCGTGGCTTCCAGCTGCGACCTCCGTCGTCGGTGCGATAGTTCCCCGCCGTGGAGATCGCGAT
>Ga0070658_10003772_pt1 | contig 12409 bp, 10 predicted proteins | sample KBSC13metaG_FD_64664 | JGI IMG/M metagenome (GOLD analysis project Ga0070658, IMG submission 64664) | Corn rhizosphere microbial communities from Kellogg Biological Station, Michigan, USA - KBS C1-3 metaG | ecosystem: Host-associated > Plants > Roots > Rhizosphere > Soil ... | reverse complement strand
CGGATAGAAAAACAGATGGTGGCCATCGCGGGTCTCCAGGCGTTCGATCAGGAGTTCGTCGGCGGCAGGCACCGCAGACCATTTGCGCTGAATGGCGAGCAGGGGAGCGAGCGCGACCATCTCAGGATCGTGAGAGGCATCGAGAGCGGCCTCGGCGAACTTCTGCCGCACCCGATGCGCCAGAGGCGGGGAGAGCGGCAGGCGACCGCCTAACCACTTCGGGACGATGCCGTTGCGACGGGCTGCCTTACGCACATACGCTTTCATCTCCTTGACCAGAACGAGTTCGAGCGTATGCCCGCCGAAGATAAAGGTGTCGCCGGGTTGGAGGCGCGCGAGAAAGTTCTCATCTACGGTTCCTAGATCACCCCCGCGCAGGAAGACGACCCGCACCGCGCTCTCGGAACTGATAGTGCCGATCCCCATGCGGTGCTGTCGCGCGGCCTCTCCCGAAGCGATCGTGTACGTGCCGGCCGGCAGGACTTTCTCCGGTTCCGATACCACAGGGGATATTCGGCGGCGCGCCGGGTGAGGTTCCAGAGGGATAGGGCGTGGTGGATCGATCGGCTCGGACAAGGGCGTCCGTGGCCCAATAAACGCGTCCTGCGCAGGCTCAGGCTCGGGTGTCATGGGAGGCGCGGCAGCCGTGCTCTCCGACAAGTCCTGCAAAAGGGCAGTCGCCTTGCCGTCCGAGATACGCACCCGGTGGAACTGCGGATAGGCGTTCAGCGCGCCGCCCTGCGTGATGAAGTCGAGCGCCCACTGCCATTCCGCGTCCGTCATGTTTGCAAAGGCGTAGGCCGACATGACCTCCGCCCGCATGGCATCCGGCATAAACCCGCCGCCGATACTGACGGTCACCAGATGCTGCACGAGCACATCGAGAGCATCGGTCAAGGGTTGGCGCGATTCGATCTCGTGTGCTGCCGCGGCATCTCGGGCCGCGGCGAACTCTGCCAGTTCCAGGCTGTTGGTCGGTACGCACACGACGCGACTGACGCCGTCCGGCTGATGCCCGCTGCGCCCGGCGCGCTGCAAAAGGCGTGCGACTCCGCGCGGGCTGCCGACCTGAATGACCTGATCCACCGGGGCAAAATCGACGCCAAGATTGAGGCTGGAGGTGCAGACCACGCATCGCAGGCGTCGCTGCGCAACGGCGGCCTCTACCCGTTCCCGTTCCGCGCGATCGAGGGAGCCGTGATGCAGCGCGATCTCAGGCTCCCATTCCGGTTCGTAGAGGGTCAGCGCCTGATACCAGCGTTCGGCCTGATGGCGGGTATTGGTGAAGAGCAGTGTCGTCCTGGCTCGCGCCAACCGTTCTACGACCTGTGGGATCGCCGAGAGGCCCAGATGGCCCGCCCACGGAAATCGATCGAGCGATTCGGGCAGCAGCGTCTCGATCTCGATCGGCTTGCGCATCGCGCCCGAAATGAAGGTTCCTGACTGATTGCCGAGCAGAACATCGCGCGCGGTCTCCAGGTTTCCGAGCGTTGCGCTGAGGCCCCATATCCGCAGGTCCGGAATCCAGGCTTTCAGTCGCGCCAGGCAGAGTTCCGTCTGCACGCCGCGCCGGGTGCCGAGCAGTTCGTGCCACTCATCGACGATCACGGCCCGAAGGGTACGCATCTGCTCCCTGGTTTCCGGATAGGTCAGCAGCAGCGATAGGCTCTCGGGAGTGATGATCAGTGCGGTCGGAAGCTGCTCCCGCTGCCGTTTGCGCAGGGTCGCGGTCGTGTCTCCCGTGCGCAGTTCTACCGTCCAGGGCAGTCCCAGGGCCGTGATCGGCGCTGTGAGGGCCTGTAACGTATCCGCCGCCAGGGCGCGCATCGGCGTTATCCACAACACCTGAATCGGCGCCGCCTCGTTCCGAACACTCTCCCGTTTCGACCTGCCGGCTGCTTTCGCCGGATCGGCTCTCTCCTCCGCGGCTCTCACTCTCGGTGTGATTCCGACCGTATGGGGATAGAGTTCGATCCAATCCTGAACAGGCCCCAGCCAGACTGCCAGTGTTTTGCCCGTGCCGGTCGCGGCTTCCACCAACCCCGACTCTCCGCACAGATACGCCTCCCACGTCGCCCGCTGATAGGCAAAAGGCTGCCACTGGCGTCGGGCAAAGAACTCCTCAATCGAGGCGGCAGAGAGATCGCCCACCGAGTTCGGCTCGTCCTGTCCTGTCGCTGTCCGTGTATTGTTGATTGTGCGAACCGATGCTGGCATCTATTTCCACCCCCGTTCTCTGTACAGGGACGGCGTAAAGCCCGGCTTTGTGCCGGAAACTCGTTGTGGTTTACGATCAGTCGGCGGGAACGGTGTAGAGTGCGTCCTTGTAGATGAAACTGAGCCGTTGACCGTTCGGGGTCCAGGAGAGGCAACTTATTTCGTCCTCCTGGACCGGCGTATCCAGATCGTTATCCCATCGGAGGGGAACACACCCGATCTCATGCAGGTGACGGCCATCGATGCGACTGACCCACAAACTGACTTTTGACGCGTGTGGGGGATTGAAGGCCGGAATATGACGATGCAGCCACGTATAGAGCGGCGGAAGATCTCCTGACTTCTGCACCAGGGACCACACGATGTGACTCCCATCGCTTGAAAACTGCTCTTCCTCGATCTCCCCTTTGAACGGCAGACGAATGGTGTATTTACGGGCAGGCTGCTTCTCCTTGCCGATCTCTGATTCACGGATCTCCAGCCTGTCCTTCATCCTTTTGCCGGCATCCTCCCCTGTCTCATCTCTTGTGAGCAGGTGATTGTTCGTACCGACCGTCTCAAACATGAAATCCGGCGCAACAGCCAGATGTTGGTTCGGTTTGCCGGTCATCATGTCGAAGATTGTGCCATAGACCGTATGATCGCCATTCGGATCCTTCACATACTCGACGAGATGCGCGCTGTCTCCCATCCAGGCTACCCGGCTCCACCGCTCACCTTCAAGCCTGTAGGTTGGTTCCCCCAGGAGTGTTGCAACAGTGACGGCTCCTTCAGCCGTCGACCACATCAGGAGCTTGCCGTCCGGCGAAATCATGATGTCGGAATGCTTCTTGTTATAGGAGTTCTGTGCCAGATGCGTCAGGCCCTTAAGATAGGTCTGCTGGCGGGTGACTGTATCCCATTTGAAAAATGCCGGCCAGGTCAGGGTAGGATCTAGTGGCTGCTTCCTTCGAAACAGTATTTCGCGGTCGTTGATCCAGTGATATGCGGTCCAATGATTTTCCCAGGCGCCCGTATCCGTAATTTTCGTCGCCCGCTTGAGCAGCAACGGTTCGCGAGGCATGAAAGTGAACGTCAGGATTCCGCCGACTATAGACAGCAGAATCAGAAGGAATAGGATTCGTGCGATGCGTCTGTTCATGGTGGGCTTTCAAGTCAATCGGTAGGAACGGTGTAGAGCGCGTCGTCGTGTCGGAAACTGATCTGCTTGCCGTCGGGTAACCAGGAGAGGTGATCGAATATCATACTCCAGGGGACTGCGCTGGACGGAGGAAAGGTTGGGACGAGGACATAGCCGAGTTCGTGCATCCAGCTGCCATCCAGGCGGCTGACCCAGAGGCTGACTTTCGGTTTCGAAGGCGGCGGATTGAAACCAGGGACGAGACGATGCAGCCATGCCAGGACCGGTGGCATTGTGCCCCCCTTTTCTATGAGTTGCCATGCAATACGATTCCCCTGCGGGGAAAATAATGCTTCCCCGCATCTGATGTTTGGTGGCAAAATGACTGTGTATTTATGGGGCGGTAGGGGCGTATTGCCTCCCTCTGTTTCATCGACCTCCACAATTTCCGGGGCATCTGCACTCTTCCGTTCTTTGCGGACAATGGTCAACAGGTGATTGTCAATCGCCGTAACGCCTGATGCAAATTCGGAATCAATCGTCAGGCGCTGCGTTGTTTGTCGAGTCTGAAGGTCGAAAAGGGTTTTCTGGACCATTTGAGGTGCCTTTGGGATAGTAGAATAGGCGACCAAATGGTTGCTGTCTTTCGTCCAGGTGATCTCGAAAAAGTTGACAGTTGATTCGGGTGCAAGGTGGATTGTTTGTTCTCCATTGAGCGTTGCGACAGTAATGCCTTTTCCGGTCCAGAAGATGCGCTTACCATCGGGTGAAATCGCAAATTGGGAGAATGAGCCAAAGGAGTTTTGCGCCAGATGGGAGAGAGCGGTTAGGGAGGTCTCCTGGCCGGTGAGAGTGTCGATCTTATAAAAATTCCAGCCCGGCGCATTGCGGGCTTGCGGCGATTTCTCCCGGAAGAACAGTACCTCGTGGTCATTTATCCACCGGTATAGATGCAGGGGAGAGCGAATCGAATCGTAAAATGCCACTCTCAACGCCACCTTCCTGTCCAGGCTACCGATCCAGCTATAGATGTACGGTGGCGCGGTCCAGGAGCTTGTCTTCGCCACCTTCGTTGCCCGCTTCAATAGCAACGGTTCGCTGGTTTTGACAATGACAAGAGCTGAGCCTCCTATGCCCAGCAGAACCAGAAATATCAAGATGCGCGCCACACGTTTTTTCATATTTCAGTTGTACCCGAAGTGAACAATATCGCGCATCCTCGCCTCTAATCTGAGGACGCCGCTGTAGAGCCGACGCGTGAGGGATCGGGAACGGCGTCGGATGGATTGCGTTCTCGCGCTCTTATCTCATTGGGGAGGCTGTCACTATGCCTATTATCGCGACAATTCGCTTTTCGGTCGTCTGTCTATGTGTGCTGTTATTCTTGCCTGCTGCACGGTGCGCGCATAGTCAGGTAGTGGTGCAGGTGATTCGGCTTCCGAACCACTCCTCTATCACGCTGCTTGGCTGGAGCTATGGGAAATACCATGAACTGGTGCCGGGGCGAGAAGCGCGGCATGTGAATATCCCGCCGCCGGATAAGCCGGATCCCAACGAGATCGCATCGTGCGAGACGGAAGAGGACGCCCTCGTCTTATGGATCAGACGCGCAGGTCAGGCGGCGCGTGTCGATAACCTCAGCATACATCTGGCCTGGATGCGGCAGCAAGTGCGGGCGGCGGATGAGAACGGCCATGAGGTCACGCCGACCATCGCGCACTGGCGTATGAACCGCTCCCCGAACCCCAGAGCGTTGACCGACGATCCGATCGCGCTCGCCTCCTTTCCACGCCGAGGTAAGACTGTTATTGTCCGTGTCTATTCGCCCGATGCGAAGACGGTTCTGGGGGAATTTCGCATTCCCAATCCCATCCGCACCCTGCCGCCACCGTTGACGCTCAGCCGCTTCCCGGTCACGGCAAAGTCGGGAGATCTGGAGATGACGCTGGGGCCGGTGGGGAAGGGGAGACCCCGGCACTTCCTGCAGATCGGCGGAAAATCCGAGATCTATGGCGACTCCTTTCCACCCCCCGCAGGCTACCGTCCCGCACCGGAAGAGGCGCGACGGATGGAGTCGCATGTCACGTTCACCTTTCGGGGCAAGCCGACGACGCACTGGATGCTCACGGGCCTCAACACCGCGATGTGGGACTCTTCGGGAAACCAGATGCATCCGGATCTGCTGGGCGCGGGATACGACACGCTCTGCTATCTTGCGCCGAATATCGGGGAGCCGGTCCGACTGCGCATCAGCGCCATGCAGAAGGCGGATGCTGAGTTCGTTCCGGATCGCGTCTGGAAGGTTCCGGGCGTGGCGGTCCCGACCCCTGGCGCGGTCACCCGCTCCGAGAGCCGTATCCATCTGGAGAATGTCGATCTGAGACTGCTCGGGATCGCCGGAGCGGGAGTAGGGGAGATACGGCCGGCTCTCTTTTCGGCAGCGCCTCCCGGTTTTGTCGCGGTCGTGTTGCGCCTCTCGTATACCCAGGAGGCGCCGGAGTTTGTACTACGGGTTTCGGATGCACAGGGGCACGCGATCCTGCCATCCGATCCTCCCGGTTTTCCCGCCGGAGGGTGGCGAGGCTCCCCCTGGTTCTCACACGGCGGGGCGATGGGCACTGCGTACAGCGACTATATCTATTGGGTCAAAGCGCCGCCTTCCGGGAAGATCGACCTTACGTTCGGTCTCAACCGATCTCATCCCTTCGAGTTTATCGTACCGACCTCGGTGCGATAACCGACATCAGGAATAACGCGTAGGTGCGGCGTCTCGCATCTGCGCACCACGAAAGGGCTATACGATGCGTTACGATCACAACACTCTGCCGCGAATAGGCGCTGCCGGAAAGACGCCCCTGGCGGCGGCGGTTGGCGCGCTGCTGCTTGGGGGCTTCTTCGCGTTTGTAGGGAGCGCTCATGTGCATTCTGCACCGCCGGCGCATCAAGCGCCGACACTCGCGGACGGCACGGTGGTGACGCTCGAAGGCGTCACGTACGGGAGGGAGCGGCGATTCGGCGGAATGTCGATCGAGCAGGTACCCGGAATGGGGGACGCGACCCCCGACACGCAGGATGCAATCATCCTCTGGACACGCGCTGTACGGCCCGCCGCCGGCGGCAACGCGCGTGTCGGGCTGCAGCCCAATCTTGTCCACATCTTTGACGACGCGGGCAGGGAGTGTATATCTTACGAAGCGATGGCGCAGACGCGGTACTTGCCCAACAACGGCCACGCGTTTATGCTCTACGCCTGGCCGCGTCGAAGCGCTGAGTTCTCCGTGGAGATCTCCTACTCCTACGATCCGCGCCATCCGGCTGCCGTAAAATTCCGGGTGGTCAATCCCCATCCTGTCCGGACATCGCCCTACACGCCGACGCCCGCGCCGATCACCCGCCGCGACGCCGACCTGGAGGTGACGCTGGACGGCCTGCATCAGATGCCCACGCCGATGGACGGGGGAGGTCCCAGGGACCGCATGATGATGTTGAGCCGCATTCAGTATCTGCACACGATGGCCGGCTTCCACTACAGGTTTCACGGGCAGGTTACACAGGAGTGGCTGCCGACCGAAGCGCTCATCACCGATTCTACCGGCAACGTCTACAGCAGCGAAGCTTCCAACCTCTATCAACCGGGCCGTTACCCGCTCACCTACTATCGCTCCGACCGCGATGAACCGCTGAAGATAGGCGCGTGGTTTTATCGAACTGCCGACGCGACATTCGCGCCGCAGGAGACGATCGCGCTGAACAACCTGCCCATGCACCTCGGATCCTACCTGCACACTCCGGGAGCGACGGCGCGCCTCGGGGATCTGACGCTGGAGATGAGTGAAGTCGGTGAGGTCGAGTGCGTAGGCAAGCGGACGATGGTGAAATTGAATGTCTACGGAGGCGATCCTCATCTCGCCCTGCTGATGCAGGTGCGCAATGAGCGCGGCAAGTCCGCTAACGGGATCGGCCCCAACGAACTGGCAAAGTGGATCACCGGCACGATGAGAGCGCCGGAGAAGTTCCGCGACGAGGAGACCGCCAATCCAGCGCACCGATGCGCCGAATTCCTCATGGACCTGCCCCGCGGAACCTCCCGCATCTCCCTCACGATCGCCGTCAATAGGGCACACTACTTCGAATTCACGCCGACACCAACCGTCCTGAACGATCTCCCCGTGCGCTAAGAGCGTGTGCAGTAACACGCCTACCTGAAAAAATCCTGATAATCCTGTAAATCTTGTTAATCCTGTCTAAAGTGCATTTCCCTGGATAAGATTACAAGATTTACAGGACTTCAATTCAAAGGTCGGATTTGTTGAGGGGCGTCTCAGGTGGAGAGAGGGACGGTGTAGTAGTCGTAGGCGGTGACTTCCTCGAAGCCGCAGGACTGGTAGAGGGTCAGCGCCTGGCGGTTGTCGGTGGCGACATCTAAGGCGAAATGGGTCCGGCCCTCGGCCAGCATTTTGCGCACGGTGGCAGCGAGGAGGCGGCGTCCAAAGCCGCGGCGTCGCCATTCGGGCGCGATTCCGACGGCCTGGATATAGACGTTCTGATCCGGGGCGATCACACCGATCTGTCCGATGACCATGTCGTCCCATTTCGCCAGAAAGTAGCGTTTGTCCGGTCTCTCCAGTTCTTGAAGCAGGGAGGCCGGCGTATTCCAGCCCGAGTCCCCGAAACTGATCGCCAGGAGGCTCGCCAGGGTGGCGACGTTGGTCGCATCGATGGGTTCCAGAATCAGGTCGCTCTCAGGCAACGTCGGGATGGTTTCGATGGTCGCCTCCATGCGGTACTCGGAGGATTTGTACGGCAAGGCCAGCTGCCGGACCACCGCGGCTCCGTCGGGAGAGGCAGGATAGTGGACCAGCAGCAGTTCGGTCGCCTGCTGCTTCTGGGCTTCCTGACGGGCGGCGGTGAAGAGCGCCTGGAAGATACCCCGCCTGCGATAATCGGGGAGTATCGCGGCCGTCACCTCATACGGTCCTCCAAAAGCGTCGAGAGGCGCGTAGCCGACCAGTTCTCCGTTCTCATACCAGCAAAAGTCGCTGTCGTAAGCGCCGCTCCGCTCCCGCATCATGCTCCAGTTGAACTTGATGCGGATGTTTTCGGCACGATTGCAGATCTCCTGCAGGGCTTTGATCTGCGCTGTATCCTCCGAATCCAGACCACGCTTCTTCACCAGTCCTGTAAGCATTTCTGTTCCTTTTCTTCTATCGGTTCGACTGTCAAGCGTCGGCAGAGGATCGCGCAGCCCACCACTGCTCCAGGAGGGTATGCTGTACGGCATTGATCTCGATGCCGGGGCGCGCCCGTTTCACGCGCTGTTCCGCGGCGACCAGAGAGGTATCGATGCCCTTCGCGACCAGGGCTGCCACGACAACCGTCGCGGAGCGTCCGTGGCCGAGAGCGCAGTGAATATAGATAGGCGCTTCACTGTGGGAGATCGATTCCACCAGTTCCGCGAAGGCGAGCGTTGTGGGAACGGATGCATCCAGGGTCGGAAGGCAAAGATAGGACCGTCCCTCCCGAACCGTGGATGGCTCCGCAAACTCTGCCGTCAAATCCACCACCGTTCGGATATTCGAAGGCAGTTCGTGAACATAACAGCGTCTCCCCAGCCAGAGTCCCGGAGCTACCTCGACATGATGGAGCTCCTTTGACAGCGCGATCTGCAGATGCCACAGGAGCCAGGTCACGAGAAGAAAAGGCAGGAGGAGTACGATATTCTGCAGAGGGAGACGACCATCTGTCTGCTTGCCGAACGCACGCGCGCCGAGGAACGCATAGCCGAACCCGGCCATCATCCAGCTCAAGCCAGACCACCCGATCAGCCAGGAGAGCGGTCGGAGAGGGTAGGTGAGAGCGAGTTGCGCCACACCGAGCAGGATCAGCATCGCGCCATATTTCAAGAAGACTTCCTCTCTCGCGAACTTCAATTCGAGTGAACGATATGTTACCCTGTTTTTTGACGCAAATCTCACGTACCTTTCACATCTCTCCGACGTTTCTCTGACGCCCGCCCCGGATAATAGGCGTGTCGATAACGACAAACCCAACAACGAGGCGATCTCCCGGAAAGACATCGCCGCTAAGCGGGCCAAGCGCCCACTCCACAAGAAAAGGAAGAGAAACGATCATGAATACCCGAAATATCCTGCGAACCGCCCTGAACGCCCTGACTGCTTTGACGGCTCTGACTGCATTGGTCGGTAGCGCCGTAGCGCAAGGGCCGGTGACGAAGGTGCCGATCGGTGGCGGACGTGTCGTCGGACCCGTCCAGAAAGTCCCGCTGCCGATGGCGCTGCCCGATCTGCAGTTCGTCCACATCACGGAATGCGGGCCGTGGGAGAATTGGCGCGATGTCACCATCATCAACAACGGGATTGCCGAAGCGCCCACGACGACACTGTTCATGACGTGGACCGGATTCGACGCCGACGTGTCTCACTTCAGGTTCTACCCCTTTGTCGTCAAGGCCCTGGCGCCGGGTGAACAGGTGACGATCCATGTGGATCCAGGGTATGGATTCTGGCAGTATCAGTCGGGAAGCACGGTGAAGTTCTACCTCGACTACTACCACGAGGTCTGGGAGACCAACGAACAGAACAACATGTTTATCATCGAGAACCCGTAAACGCCGTCCCTCCGTTACAAGAGAGTCACCTCCTGTGCTCCTGTCGGCTTCCACAAGTGCTTCGCCCTTGTGGAAGCCGATCGTTGTTTGGAGCCGAGACGGAGGAGCCTCCGAAGCTTAAGCGGATGCGGATGCCGGTGATGGATTGTATCTGTATTTTGGTTCCCAGTCGTGAATACCGTCTGCCAGCATCTCGAAGAGGGGCCAGGTCGAACAGTAGTCGTCGCCGGGACCGAACCAGGTGCTTCCGGTGCGCTCGATGGAACCGTCTGCATTCTTATGGAACGCCGAAGCGCCCGGACCGGAGTTGCCATCCTCCATCGCGAAACCCAACTCTTTCGTGAACGGGCTGTTCTGCGCCGAGATCATACGGAAGCCCCATCCGCGAGCCGCGGCAAACTCGGCCTGAACCGCGGGCGGGTTGGGAGAGACCAGGACGACCGCCGTCCGGTCTTCCAGGTGCGGCAGCAGGCCATTGAGACCGTCTGCCCAGAGCGTACAGTAGACGCAGCCTTTGCCCATATTGTGAATGACGAGCAGATCGCTGCGCTCTCCGAACAGATCGCTGAGGGTGACGGTAGTCTCCTCCGGCCCTAACAGGGTGTAGTTCTGCACAGTTTCCCGCGGTTCGCGTTTGCGAATCTCCGCGCGTTTCTCCTTCAGACGGATAATCTCTTGCTCGATCTCCTGAAGTTCTGTGGTCATAAAGGCCTCCATAAGGGAAAGATGGGTGTGACAAAGGCACGCCTCATTACTCTCCTCGGGTTTCGGAAAAACGGAAAGCCTCTGAAATCCGGGCCAGATCGATATTCCCTGGATTCCTGACGCAATTCTCACGGTACTTTCACATCGTTTCGACGTTTCTCTGACGCCCACGCCGGATAATAGGGGTGTCGATAACGACAATCCCAACGAAACAGGCGACCTCCCGGAAGGAGAGCGCTGCTAAACGGGCGAAGCCCGCTCAACAAGAAAAGGAAGAGAAACGATTATGAATACCCGAAACACCCTGCGCACCGTGCTGTGCGCTCTGACCGCTCTGACCGCGTCGATCGGCGGCGCTCTGGCGCAAGGACCCGCGCTGCCCTCGACCAGAGGGTTCACTCCCATCCGAACCACCGGGCCGATCCTGAAAGCGCCGCTGCCGCTTGCGCTGCCGGATCTGGCTTTCGTGGGCGTCAACCCTTGTTATGAAGAAGGCTACAACTACCGTCAGGTCGTTGTGATCAACAAGGGCGCCGGGTATGCGCCTCCGACGACAATGGTTATGACGTGGCTCGGATACGACGCCGGTGTTTTCTGCATCAAGTTCTTCGGATATGCCGTCAAAGGGCTGGCGCCTGGAGAGGCCGTCGCGATCTGGGTGGATCCGGGGACCGCTTGTTATCAGTATTCGAAGGGGAGCACAGTGCACTTCTTCCTCGACTACTACAACGCGATCTGGGAGACCGACAAACAGAACAACAGCGTGGAAATAGACAACTGAGGACGGTCTCTGCCGACTTAAGAGGAGTGTTCTCTCGGGCGCTTCTGCCGGCTTCCGCAAGGTGTCTACCTGCGGAAGCCGATTGTCGTTCGGTGCGGTGAGTTTCGAGTAGGAACCGGGGCCATCGTCTGATTTTGCATGGCGCAGTTGAGGTACAATAGAGATCGATTTGATCAAAAAAGTCGTTGAGTGGCAAATGGATCGCGCGTTCCGTCGGATCGGCTGCGGCGAGGAAGGAGAGAGACGGTGACAACGGAAACATCGGATTCCCCTGCACATCCTCGTGTGCTTCTGTGTGAAGACGAAGGACTGACGATCATGATGCTGCGCAAGGCTCTGCGAGCGCACGGGTACGACGTCGTCGCTGAGACAGCCACCGCGCCAGAGGCCATCCGTATCGCGACCACCACGCCGCTCGACTTGATTCTCATGGACGTCAATCTGCAGGGGAGCATGGACGGAATTGAAGCGGCCCGCCAGATTCTGGCGGACCACTTTGTGCCGATCATTATGCTGACCGCGACGGTCGCCCGAGATCAGGTGCAGCGTGCCTTCGAAGCCGGCGCCAGCGGTTATATCAGCAAGCCCGTCACGAGCCAGAATCTGATCCCCATGCTGCAGGCCATTCTGGCTCAATCCCCGATCGCGCAAAACGTCGAAGAGGCGCGCGCCCGGTTCGACGCGGTGAGTGGAACCGATCGCTTCAACGCCGCGCCGTTAGTTCCCCCTCTTCCGTTTCCGTGAGTGAGCTTCAGCGGCAGCCACGGTGCGCGTAGCAGTGCTCCAGAGTCGAGAGCAGAGCCTGGGCTGTGAACGGTTTGAGCGCGTACCCACACGCGTGCGCCTCTTCCGCCAGATGCCGGTGTTCCGCATCATTATAAGACGTCAGGATCACCACACAGGTCTCGTCCTGTTCCATGATCTGTCGCGTCGCCTCCAGACCGTCCATGATAGGCAT